>QMCD01001348.1_pt1 | contig 15428 bp, 12 predicted proteins | sample 1821841 | NCBI WGS metagenome assembly QMCD01 (sample SAMN01991225, study PRJNA193472) | Termite gut metagenome, whole genome shotgun sequencing project. | isolation source: worker | host: Macrotermes natalensis | reverse complement strand
ACGATCGTAAAAATCTCGTCGATCCACATGCCCGCCGCGCGCGCTTCTTTCGTCGCCTCGGTAAACATCTCGATAATCTGCTGCTTTTTCATTTCTTTTATTGCCGCCGCATTATCGGCCACATAATCTCCCAGTCCCGCTTTGGAATACAAAATACCCTCTTTCTTCAACAGGGCATACGCCTTTTGCACCGTGTTCGGGTTTATATGAAGCTCCCGCGCAAGCGCGCGCACCGATACGATCTGTTCATGCGGGTGCATCTTTGCCGTCATCACCAGTGTTTTTACCCCGTTGACGATCTGCATATAGATCGGCTCCGCCGAATTTTCATCCAGTTTTATCCGCATATCCCGCCTCCAAACGCTATATCTAGATGTTGCCCTCATTCTGAACGCTCTGTTCATGTTGCTTTTCCGGATATCGCTCAAAATACTTCCGCGCGCGCACCGCCACATTCTTTTGCAGGTTGCGGTGAAAGAGCGCAATATCCAGCATATGCAGCGTACCCCGCCTAATGATCATCCGGTTCAGAAAACCGATGCGGACATGCAGCAGTTCGTCCATCGCGTCCTTGTCTATCATGAGGACGCCCCGCTTTTCATCGATATACGCGCCTGTAAAATGCTTCTTTTCCATTTTAAAGTATTTCCCGAAATCAAACAATACGGAACCCAAATTTTGATCCTTTTGCGCATATTCAGCCGTCTGCTTCCAGTTAAGCGGGTTTACGCAAACTGCGTCCGGCAAAACAACCTTCATGAGCTTAAGCCCCTTTGCGGAAGCATTGTACGATATAATGCCCCCAAGGTCGTCCTCTCCCGTAACCAGCCGCATATGGGGATATGTCTCAATATCATGCCTTGTCAGCGAATAACCTATCAGATAAGCCGCAATGAACCGGTCCGCGAACCGGCCGCCGCCAAATTCCCGCCGCATTAGCTCGAGCAGCGCCACCGACCCCTGGCTGTGCCCCGCGAGAATAAACGGCCGCCCCCTGTTTATATGTTCCATATAATAAACAAACGCGTCCTTTACGTCCCGGTACGCGATCTCGTTATACGGGCGGATCTCCTCCGCCGTCATATCCAGCCCCTCAAGGCCGGTCTGCCGATAATGCGGCGCAAATACATTGCATGACTCCGCAAACGGCCGCCCGCGCCACGCCGTCATAAGCCGGGCAAACAGCCTGTATATCGGATGATGCGGGTTCATATTATGATTTTTGTTTTTATTCGGATGGATATAGACGGTAGGATACACAAAGAATACATCCACCTGTTTCGTTCTTTTGTTTTCATCGGGCCGGAACACCCATGCCGATTTTTTTGCGTAATTCATCGTTTACCCAATGTATTTTTGTTCACCCCTTGCGCTATTTTACCATAAATTGGCGGCGCTTTCAAATCAGGCTTCGATCGCTTTTGAAAATCGGATGTGGCCATTTTACATGTATTATTATTTTCACAACATATGCAGTATAGCGGTATATATGTTGGTTCGCCGAGCGATACAGACTTCTTACGTAGGTGGGTTCAGCCTTTCCCGCGCTGCGCGCGGGAAAGGGGGTGGGCCGTCCGTCACGCGGGCGGGGGAAAACAGAGGAAAAAGAGAGACGCCCGGCGGGGCAAGCGCGTGTCAAATGGCACGCCGCCGTGATTAGAACAAATCAATGCGCATGAGCCACTCCCCAAAAAATAACCTTGTTGATAAGGGGCGGCAGGTTTGCTATAATGGCAGGGGGGTTACTGTTATAAACCACTACGAACCACAGATTGGGAGGATAGAAGAATTGAGAAGACTTTTCACTTCGGAATCGGTGACGGAAGGTCATCCGGATAAAGTATGCGACCAGATATCGGACTCCGTGCTGGACGCGATCCTGGCGCAAGACCCTAAGGCGCGCGTCGCCTGTGAGACGGCTGTAAACACCGGCCTGGTGCTGGTGATGGGGGAAATCACCACCAGCGCTTATGTGGATATCGCTAAAATCGCGCGGGATACCATCCGCCAGATCGGTTTTGATAAAGCGGAATATGGTTTTGACGGCAACACCTGCGGTGTCATTACCAGTATAGACGAGCAATCGCCGGATATCGCGATGGGCGTGGATAAAGCGCTCGAGTCGAAGGAAGGCAAAGAAGCGGCGGAAGAAGGCGCGGGCGACCAGGGCATGATGTTTGGCTATGCCTGCAACGAGACGGACGTCTACATGCCCATGCCGGCGTTCTTGGCGCAGGCGCTCGCGAAAAAACTGGCCGATGTGCGAAAGAGCGGCCAGGTCGATTACCTGCGGCCGGACGGTAAATCGCAGGTGACCGTGGAATATGACGAAAACTGGAAGCCGCTGCGCGTGGACGCGGTGGTTATTTCCACCCAGCACGACCCGGAGGCGACGCAGGCGGCCATCCGGAAGGATATCATCGAGCAAGTAATAAACCCCGTGATCCCGGCGGATATGATGGACGGCGACACAAAAATCTATGTGAACCCAACCGGCCGGTTTGTGATCGGCGGCCCGCAGGGCGACAGCGGGCTCACCGGCAGGAAGATCATCGTGGATACCTATGGCGGCATGGGCCGGCACGGCGGCGGCGCGTTTTCCGGCAAAGACCCCTCCAAGGTAGACAGAAGCGCGGCATACGCGGCGCGCCATGTGGCAAAGAACATCGTGGCGGCAGGCCTTGCCGACAGGTGCGAGATACAGCTTGCCTACGCGATCGGTGTGGCGAACCCGGTATCCATTTTTGTGGAAACGTTTGGCACGGGAAAGCTGCCCGCGCCGGAAATCGCGGACATCATCACAAGGTTGTTTGACCTCAGGCCGGATGGCATTATAAACCGGCTTAAACTGCGCGCGCCCCTGTATAGGCAGACGGCGGCATACGGCCATTTTGGGCGGCCCGACCTCGACCTGCCGTGGGAGCGGCTTGATATGGTGGACGCGATCAAAAAGGAAGCGAAACTGTAGACGCGCTATGTAATGCAGGAAATTACAGGTACGGTAGTCAATAAAATATACGAAAGCGCGGACGGTTACGCCGTGATGGAGATAGAAGGGCAAACGCCCGCCGTGGTGGTGGGCAATATGCCCGACCTGAATCCGGGGGAAACCGCGCGCTTTTTTGGTGTATTCAAAAACCATCCGCGTTTCGGTTCGCAGTTTGCTGTGTCCTCGTATGAAAGCATGCTGCCCGACGACCCGAACGATATCGTGCTGTTCTTATCCGGCGGGTTTATCAAAGGGCTGGGCGAGGTGCTTGCCACGCGTATTGTGGAAGAATTTGGCGAAGATACGTTCGACGTAATAGAGAACGACCCCATGCGGCTTGCCGGGGTGAAAGGCATTTCCCGGCGGCTGGCACGCGATGTGAACGGTGCGTTCATGGGCTACGCGCGAAAAAAGCACGTGTATACGGCGCTGATGGGCATGGGGCTTACGGCACATCAGGCAAACGTGATAGAGCGGGAACTGGGCGGCGGCGCGGCGGAATTGCTGCGGGAAAACCCATACCTTTTGATCGACAAGGTGCGTGGCATGGATTTTATGACGGCAGATAAAATCGCGCGGAAAATCGGTATCGCGGAGGATTCGCCGTTCCGCATACAAAACGGCATTCTGAATGTGCTGAAAAAAATGCTGGCGCAGGGAAACATGTATGTGATGCGCGCGCGGCTCGTCCCGCATGTGGCTGAGCGGCTGTTTGTGGGCGAGGCGCTGGTAGAGAAAAACCTGCTTACGCTTGCGCTGGAAAAGCGGGTGGCCTTAAAAAGCTACGCGCGGGATTTTCAGGTCGTATACCTGAAAAGCGCCTGCCAAGCGGAGCAAAAAGTGGCCGCGCGGCTCTTTTGCATGGCGGGCAGCGCGCCGGGTACGCCTATAAAGAATGTGGATAAATTGCTTAAGAAGCGCAGCAAAAGCCTATCGCTTACCGAAGAACAGGAACAGGCGGTGCTTGCCGCCGTTATGAGCCGGGTGTGCGTGATCACCGGGGGGCCGGGCACAGGCAAGACGACGATATTAAAAGCGGTTTTAGAGCTTCTTTCCGCCGCCGGGCTTTCGTGCGCGCTTGCCGCGCCCACCGGGAGGGCCGCGAAACGTATGCAGGAAGCGACGGGTGAGGAAGCGAAAACGCTGCACCGGCTGCTGGAATATTCCTACGACGAAGATGCGTTCCAGTGTTATTTTTCCCGTAACGCGGAAAACCCGCTGCCGCACGACGCGGTCATTGTGGACGAGGTTTCCATGCTGGATATCTACCTGATGGGCAGCCTACTTGACGCGGTGGGGGAAGGCGCGCGGCTGATCCTCGTGGGCGACGCCGACCAGCTTCCTTCGGTGGGGCCGGGTAATGTGATGCGCGATATACTGTCGTCCGGCGCTGCGCCGTCTGTTAAGCTCACGTATCATTTCCGCAACGCGGGGAAGATCGCGGATGCCGCGCATGAGATATTACTGGGGGACATACCCGAACCCGACGGCAGGGAACTGGTCTTTTTGGAATGCGCCGGTGTGCAGCAGAGCGCGCGGGCGGTGCAGGAAACCTATGTGGAGCTTGTGCGCAAGGGAACGGATGTGCAGGTACTTGCGCCCATAAAGCGGACGGAGCTGGGCACGGTAGCCTTAAACGCCTTGCTGCGCGACACGGTGAACCCCAAAAGGCCCGACAAAAACGAGCTGCTCTTTGGCGACCGCCTGTTTCGCGTGGGCGACCGCGTGATGCAGGTCAAAAACAACTACGCGCGCAAATGGGAAGACCCGCATTCCCTCGGCTATGGCGAGGGTGTGTTCAACGGCGATATCGGCGTGGTCGCGGGGATCGGCGGCGGGCAATTGGCCGTGCAGTTTGAGGATGGCCGGTTCTCCCGTTACGACGCGCCCGACCTGGCGGAACTGGATGGCGCGTTTGCCTACACCATCCATAAATCGCAGGGCAGCGAGTTTGACGTCGTATTGCTGCCGCTTTACTACCAGCCCAACCCGTTTTTCACCCGCAACCTGCTGTATACCGGCGTAACGCGCGCGCGAAAAAAAGTAATTATTATAGGAAATAAGAATACTTTTCGCTATATGATAGGGAACAGCGCGCGGGGCATGCGGGCGACTGGGCTTTCCAAAGAGCTCAAGCATTTGCGGGGGGTCATGGGCACATGAGCGTGTGGAAACAGCTCTCCGCCCGGCTTGCTTCCACAGGGCGGCAGTGCGTGTATTGCGGCAGGGAGATACCGGCAAAAGCCGCACTTTGCGCCGCGTGCGCGCAAGACGAGCAAAAGTGTTATGCCGGAGCCGAAAGCGGCGGCATACCGCATGTATTTCGCTATGAGGGTGTGGTGCGCGCGCTCATCCTCAAGCTGAAGTATGACGACCGGAAGGACCTGGCGGTGTTCGCGGCGGCGCGTATGTTTCGGTATTGTACACTGCACGGCCTTCGCGCCGATGTCGTCACCTATGTTCCGGTGCACAAAAACAGGCTTAAAGCACGCGGATTTGACCAGAGCGCCTGCATCGCGCGCGAGCTTGCGCGGCTTTTGGGAGTGCCTTGTGAAACGCTGCTGGTGCGTGTGAAAGATACGAAGCCGCAATTTGACCTGTCCCCGGGGGAACGAAGGGAGAACATGAAAGAAGCCTTTCGGCTTGCGGGAAAAGAAAGCGGCTTTGCGGGAAAAAGGGTGCTCGTAGTGGACGATATTTACACGACGGGCACGACGATGCAGGCCTGTCTCGCGTGCCTTTCCCATGCGGAAGCGGTTCCGTTTGTTTTGAGTAAGGAGTATGAGAATACAGAAAATGATTGATGTTGGCGTTTCTTGACACATTAAACGGCTGATAAAACTATCGGGTATTCCTATTGGGTCAAGGTGCCTGCGGCGCAATTTAATGCCTCCGGCGGTTCAGAACCTACGGTTCTAAAAACTCCCTTTTCGCCTGTGCCTTTCATCTGTACATTCAATCCCGATTCCGAGTTCTTCGGATTGCAAATCAGGTTTTTCTACACCCTTACCGAATTCAAATTTACCAATATCATAGTTATATATTCTGCAAAAATCAATTAGGTTAAAAAGCTCTCTGCGGTCCTTATCAAGTACAGTCATAGCAATAACTCCTCTCCTTTAGACCCACCCGTGAACACCTTATTCATGCTCATAAAACCGGTGCAGCTCCTTTGTAAGCTCGGCGGCGGTGAGCGGCTGGCTGAAAAAGTAGCCCTGAATATAATCCGCGCCGTTCTTTTTTACGAGCTTTCGCTGCCCCTGTGTTTCCACACCCTCGGCTATGAGCTGTTTATCCGCGACATGCGCCAATTCAACCATGGTATGGAACGGGTTTAACAGATAACTGTCGTCTTCAATATTCTGCACAAACTGCCGTTCCGTTTTGAGTATGCCCACAGGCATGTCTTTTAACCGCTGGAAGGAAGAATACCCCACGCCGAAATCATCTAACGCGACGGAGATATCGTGGTTACGCAGAGTTTGTATGATCATCTGGTTGTGAGCGCTGAACATATGTTCCATACTTTCGGTGATCTCCATGCAAAGGCAGCTACCGGGAAACGCGTGTTTTTTTAATATGCGGAGCACCTTTTTCGCAAGCGTTTCATCCGATATTTGTAACGGCGAGAAATTTACGTCAAGGAAAAAGCCGGGCAATTGATCGAGCTTCCACTCTTTGCATTGCCGCACCGCTTCTTCAAGGACCCATTGCCCTACCGTGTCGATAAGCCCCAGGCGTTCCGCGTCGCGTATTAAAGATATCGGGGGGGATGAAACCGCCGCCGGGGAGCTGCCACCGGCAGAGCGCCTCCAGCCCGCACCATTTGCCGGAAATGGCGTCTACAATAGGCTGGTAACGAAGCGAAAAACCCTGCATTCCGTTTGAAACGGCGTTTTTAAAATTGACCTCGAGTTCCAGTCGCTCTTTGAAAAGGCGGTCCGTCTCTTCGCCGTAAATAGCGACGGTGTTTCCCGCGCGCGCGGTATCCATGGCGCGTTCCACCAGGCTTGCCAGGCTGTCATTTTCATTGAAAGCCACTTGCCCGTCTATGATGCACATAGATACGCTACAAGAGACGTAGGAATCCTTCCCGTGGATATGCAATACCCACTGGTCGTCAAACCGGTCGTTTATCATCATCGCAAGCTGGCTGACCTGCACAATGGAATGGTTCCGGAGCAGAATGCAAAATTCATCGCCGTCAATGCGGTAGATCGCCGCGTCCGGCCCCAATTTTTCCTGTATCCAGTTGATGATCACCCAAAGAAGCGAATCGCCGGCGATCCTTCCGTACACGTCGTTGATGTGCCGCAATTCTTTGATGTCGAGGCAGATCAGAAAGGGGACGCCGGTTTCCGCCCGGCTGAAATCCTGCGAGAGCTTGAGCATATTGGGCAGGTGCATCGCCGGGTCATAGAATGCCAGTTCCTCCAGCTCACGCTGCATGTTCCGTTCGTATGTGATATCTGAAAAAGTGACCATCACGGCCGGGCGCCCATCCGTCCAGTTGATGACCTGCAAAGTGCGCCGCAGCCACAGGCTGGCTTTTGGAAGGTGAACGTCGTCTTTTTTCGTATAGCCGGGGGGTTCTTTGTTTATAGCGGACGCGCGCGGGCAGCCCACGCATAAACCGGCGCTTGCGCCCATGCTCAATAAGAAGTCCCGGCAATTCATTTTTACGAGCGTTTCCCCGGGTATGCCGCTGATCTTCGACGCTTGCTTGTTCGCGATCAGTATATCCCCGGAATCGAAGTCGCAAACATACATGGCGGCGTCGGCGGAATCGATAAAGCGGGTGAGCGTTTCCTCCGTCAGCTTCAGCTCATTCGCAAGTTTGGCGAGCGCCCTGTTTTTCTTTTTCGCGGCAAAGCCTACATGCGCTAGCTTCACCAGCGTTTCGCTGAGCGAAATAAGGTAATCGAAAACAGATTCGAATTGTTTTTCCGAAAACACGGGAATTTTACAGAGCGCGTCCTTTAGTTCCGCTTCGGCCGACCCTGTGGCCCGAGCGGCGGCGGCCAGCACTTCATCGGATGGGTCGCTTAGGCGCACCTGCCCGAGTATCCAGCACCCAAGGAGTGTCTTTCCGAGGAAAATGGGGACGGACGCGGTGATAAGGCCCGAAAGCGGGCATATCATTTTGGCCGGTTTTTGGGTCTCGATGTTTTCCCGGATCAATTGCGCATGGATTCCGGCACATTTTTGGGCAATTGACGTATTGCCGCGCATCAGGGTGCAGAACCCGCTCAGGTTACTTGGCTTTGTAAGCGGCTTTCCGTTTGGATCGAGCACAACAGAAGTAATGCCCGCGACATCGGCAAAACAATCCTGCATTTTTTGCAGGTGCGCAATATCGATTATTTCCGTCAAAAATGGCTTATTCCCGGACATCCGGTTTCCCCCTAAGATGCGTTTTCAAAAGCAATGGCACCCTAAAGGCACAAGAGCTTCCGAACAAAAAAATACAACTTTTTATAGGTTCTCCATTGATTCAAAAAATTGCAGAAACCATGAAAATTTTAACATTTTCATATTGTGCATGTCAAGTAAAACGGATGATGCAGGATGATGCAGGGGCGTATATCATTTTGTATACAAAACCGCATGTTTTTTGCAACCTGCCGCAAATCATAGTATAATAATATTATTATGCTGAAAACAACAGACAGGCATGGGTGTCGATAAATGAAGAGAAAGATTGCTTTGCTGCTTTTTGCCGTGTTGCTTTGCTGCCACGCGGGGGTACTTTCCGCTTGCGCCGCTTATATGGACGGCGCCGCTACGACGGGAAACGCGTTTGTGCAGAAGCTGGTGGACAGGGATTATGCCGCCGCTTATGAATATGTGTATGTGCTTACGCCCGACGTCAAAACAAAAAGTGACTTTGGGGAGCGTTTCCGCAATATCTATGACGCGCTCCAAATAACGGATATTCAATTACTTTCCCGGGATATTACGCAAAAGGACGGTGAGCAAAACGAATACCTTTTGACGTATTCGCTGCAAATGCAGAGCGGCATTCTGGGAACGGTGACCTACGATTATTCCGCAGATATCGTGGCGACGCCCCTTGGGTATACGGTGTTGTATACGCCTTCGCTGATACTGCCTTCCCTTGAGGAGGGCGACAAAGTGCGCGTGACAAACCGGCAGGGCGCGCGGGGCGAAATTTTTTCTTCCGACGGCAAACTGCTTGCGCAGAACAGTTTTGCGCAATGTATCTATATCGACCTTGAGAAAGACCCGGATATCGAACAGGTGAAGGGCCTGCTTGCCTCCCTTTTTGGCGCGGATCCCGCGCAGATACAGAAGAAATATGACAACGCGGTGGAAAAGGAATACCCGCTTGAGGTGCTGCTGTCTTTCCCGCGCGATACGGTCACACTTGCGGAAAAAGAACAGATCGAGGCAGTGAACGGCCTGGGGATAGACGACGAACGGTTGTCGCCCTCGCGGTATTACCCGTTCAGCGATAATACCGCGCACATGATCGGGTATATGGGTTCGCCTTCCGAAGAGCAACTGGCGCAGAACGCGGACGCCGGCATCACGGCATATTCCATCGTGGGCAAAACGGGCATCGAGTCCGCTTATGAAGAGACGCTGCGCGGCACGGATGGGCGCGTCATTTATATTGAAAACGACAAAGGCGAGGTTAAGGAAACACTCTATGAAGAACCGCACGAAGACGGGTCGGATATAACGCTTACAATTGATTCCAAGGCGCAAAACGCGGCGTATACGCTGCTTGCGGCAAACTGCGCGGAAGACCAGAGCGGTGTGGTGATCGCCATGCACTACGATACGGGCGAAGTGGAGGCGATGGTGAGCTATCCGTCGTTTGACAGCAACCTGTTCAATTTCCCCGTAAAAGAGGAAGTATACGCGTATTACACGGCGGATGAGAACCAGGACCCGCTTTTCGCACGCGCCACGCAGGCGCTTTATATGCCCGGCTCTACATTCAAGCCGTTTTCCTCTATCCCTGCCATACGCGCCGGCTGGCTGCAAGACGATTATTCGCCGGAGATCACGCTGGAGCCGCTTACCACACGGGAGGGCGACAGGTGGACGCCCAGCGAGGACGGGTTCCCCTGCTACACGCCTATTTACCGCTACGAGACGCCCGAAGCATTTACCTATACGATCGCGATGAAATCTTCCGACAACATCTATTTTGCCTATGTGGCGCTGCAAACGGACATGGAGCCTTTCCTCGCCTATATGCGGGAGATCGGCATGGGTGAAAAGCCGGATTTTGAGCTGCCGCTCGCCACCTCCAACGCAATAGAGGCCGACCCGGCGGGCGACGACAACAGCAATTACCATATGCTGGCGCAGGCGGGCTACGGCACTGGCGAGGTACAGATGACCCCTGTACAGATGGCCAGCCTGTATACGGCAATCACGAACGATGGTGATATCGTAAACCCCACGATCGTAGACAAGGTGTCGCGCAGTGTGGACGATGTGGAGGCGGTGGAATGGGAAAACAGCCGCACCATTTTTAAAGAAAACATTATGGATCAAAAGGCCATAGGCATGATTCAAACGGCGCTTAGGCGCGTGGTGCAGGACGGCACGGTGTACGCGGCGAATTTGCAGGACGTTCCCGGGTTGCTCGCTAAAACGGGAACGGCGCAGATGGGCACGCAGGATAACATCGAAAGGGAGATCAACTGGGTAGTCGCCCTAAACCCCAATAACAAAATGTTGTACCTTGTGCTGCTCGAGACGGATTTGGACGAGGGCACCGAGCGCAAGCTGGCTATACTGCACGGGCTGGTGAAGTCGGAAAATTACGATGCCGCAGTGCAAATGCAGATACCGGAGTTGGAGGAAGAACCGGCGGCGCCGGAAGATGGCGCGGACGGCGGGCAGCCGGAAGGTGATACGCTCGAGGATGGCGATGGGCAACCGGAGGAATAATGGGCAACAGTACGGACGATGTGAATTTGCGGGAATGGGTCGAGCGGGATAAGGACAGGCAGCGGGAGGAAGGCTGCGGCGGTTGCCACGGCGCAAGCGTGGATAAGGGCGGCTGCCCATGCCGCGATGGACACTGCGGGGCGGAGGCTGATGCGGGGGTGATTGACCGTGTGCCGCTTATAGTTGATTAGGGATGCCTTAAACACGGCGCGAGGGCTGCGTGGGCGTAGATATTGGTTCGCCGGACGGTACAGACTTCTTATGCTGATGGGTTCAACCTTTCCCGCGCTACGCGCGGGAAAGGTGCGGGTGAGCCGCCCGTTACGCGGGCAGGCGGTTCATCAGGCGCTCCGTCATTAATAAAGCAAGAAGGGCACTCCGCTAAGAGAAAAAACGCTGCCCGTGATAGAGTAATTCTACAAATAGAAAGGTGCGTTTTTTCTAATCCATTCTTCACCGCCCGCCCGCGTGCCGAACGGGGGAAAATAGAGGAAGTGGAGAGACGCCCGGCGTAAGGGCGTATAGCGCACTTAAGCCGCCGCTGTCAAACCCACGCACGGATGAGATGGGCCACTTCCGGGCGGTGCAAACCGCTTTACACAAAACTTCCGATTGTGATAGAATAATACTCAGTTCGTTGCCTTAAGGAGAACAAGGTTGCAGCCTAAAATAAGTATCATCGTGCCTATGTACAAAGCGGAAAAAACGGCCGCGCGCTGCCTGGAAAGCCTGCTTACGCAGACATGCCGCGCTATTGAGGTCGTCGTGGTGGACGACGGCTCGCCGGACGGCGGCTTTTGTATCGTAGAGGAATACGCGCAAAAAGACAGCCGTATCCGCCTGTTTCGCACGGAAAACCGGGGGCAGGGCGCGGCGCGCAATTTCGGTATACGGCAGGCGGTGGGCGAATATATCGGTTTTGTGGATAGCGATGATTATATTGCGCCGCGTATGTACGAAGCGATGTACGCCGCGCTTTTAAAATCGGGCGCGCCGCTCGCCGTGTGCGGTAACCGGGATGTTTTTGCGGGCGGCGAAGGGCGGCAGCGTGAGCTTGGCGGCGTGCGTTTTGGCGGCAGCGGTACGGTTGACGGGCAAAAAGCGCTTGAATGGTACTTGAATTGCGTGTACCTGCCGCTCAATAGCGCGTGTCTCAAGCTGGTAAAAAAGACGCTTTTTACGGATGGCGGCGTGTGGTTCCCCGAAGGGCACAGGTACGCGGAAGACCTTGTGTTTTCCGGCGGGCTTTTTTGCGCGGCGGAAAAAGTAGCCGTTGTGGATGAACCGCTGTATTTTTATGTACACGACGAAGGGTCGTTCACCTATCGGTATTCGCTGAAAAACGCGGACGATGTGTGCCGCGATTATGAAGAGGTATGCGCTTACGCCGCGTGCGCCGGGTATGGGGGCAGCATGGATAATTTTGCGCTCTCCATGCAGTTTGCTTCCTTAAAGCAGCTTTACTGGGCGCAGGAAAAGCCGCCAAAGGCAGAAGCGCGGAGGCTCGCTATGTATTGGCGGGCGGCGCGCAAAAAAGGTGGGTGGAAACCGCGGTTTTCCGGCCATGATATCCCGCTCGCGCACCGTATGAAAATACGGGTATCGGCGCTGGGTCTTACGCGCCCCGCGTGTTTTTTGATCAGGCGTTTGCGCTTTATACCGTTTTTCAAATACATGACTTAGGGAGTATGCTATACTGGATAAGAAAGTAAACATACTGTTGTCCGCGTACAACGGGGAAAAATATATAGAAGAACAGCTTAAAAGCCTGCTCGCGCAGGCGTATCCGCATATCGAAATCTATGTGCGGGACGACGGCTCCACAGACGGCACGGCGGCAATCCTCAAGGAGTATGAGGCACGCGGGCAGATCACGTTTCTGCAAGGCGAAAACATCGGTTTCTGCGCCAGTTTTTTCGCGTTACTCGCGGCGGCGGAGCAGGGGGATTACTGGTCGTTTTGCGATCAGGACGATATCTGGTTCCCCGGCAAAGTGGGCGCCGCTATAGATTGGCTGAACGCGCAGAACGGGGACGGCCCGCTTTTATATCACAGCGCGTTTGAAATGGTGGACGCGGAAGGGAACCCGCTGGGGAAGTTTGCGCCGCCGCCCTATCCTTTTGATTTCAGGACGTGCATGACGGGTACGCTTTTTTTAGGGTTTTCCACGGTCATAAACCGCCCGTTAAGGGATGCGATGCTGCGCTGTGATCCACGTGAATGCGACGCGCACGACTGGCTGGCGGGTACGGTCGCGCTGGCGTTCGGGCGGGCGCACCTTGATATGGAGATCCGGGCGACCTACCGCCGGCTTGTGGAGAGTGTGAGCGGCAGCTCTTTCAAAAGACGCGTAAGCTGGCTTCTCGCAAGTATGCGGCAGTCCAACGTAAAGCGCCGAAACCGGGAGTTTTCACGCGTGTTCGCAAGTGAGCTGGATGAAGAAAAAAGCCGGGTGATGCGGCTTTTCGGCGGGAAAACCTGTAGCCTCGCGGCAAGCCTGAAAAAAGCGTTTTATCCGAAACGGTGGCGGCCCTCTATAAGCAGCGAGCTCAGTATACGGTTTTTAATGCTGATCGGAAAGGTGTGAGCGGGTATGAGAGTACTCTTTGCGAAAAAGGCGGGGCGGAAGAATTGAAACGAGTGCTGATCGTGAGTCCGTATTTTGCGCCGGAAAGTTCGGTCGCTTCCATCCGGTTCACCAAAATAGCTAAATATTTGCAGCGCATGGGATATGACGTTACGGTGCTGCGGACGGACATCATTAAAAACGCGGCGCAAAACCCGGTTTTGCAAAAGGATGCGCAGGAGGTCGCGCGGGTCGTAACGGTAAATTACACCGGCCTGCACTATAAATTGCAGGCGCTCTCCATGCGGATGGAGCAGCGGGCCGCGAAAACGGCGGGGCACGCGCCGGAAAGCGCGGAAAAGCCTTCCCTGCGGCAGAGGGTCATGCAGGAAGTATCGGTTTGGCTGAGCGAGTACAGGGACCAAAAGATTTTAGCAAGGCGCTTCTACAAGATCGTGAAGCAGTTGTGCGCGGATGGGGGAAGCTTTGACACCGTGATCACGACGTACAGCCCACTTGCGCCCATGCTATTGGCAAAACGGCTTAAAACCAAAGGGTTGTGCAGGCTTTGGATCGCGGACTACCGCGACGCCATTTCGCATTTGCGGCAGGACACGCCCGCCATAAGGCTTCTGCAAAAGACCGGGGCAAAATGCACGGCATACGCGGATATCGTGACGGCGGTCTCCGAAGGGACTGTTTCGGCGGTGCGGCGTGATATGGCGCGGTACGCCGGAACCGAAAAGCCCGCACAGGTCATCACAAACGGGTATGACCCGGAAGACAGGCGGTATTGCAATGCCGTTCCGCCGCAAGGTAAGCTGGTGTTCTGTTATTGCGGCGCCATGTACCGGGTCAGTGAAACAAAGCGCAGCGACGCGTCGCCGCTGTTTCGCGCCCTTAGTAAGCTTGCGGGGGAAAACCGCATCGATATGGAAAACGTGCGCGTGCAATATGCGGGCAAGTACGCGCAAACCTTTCTGGCGCAGGCGGAGGCATACGGGCTGCGCTCCATTGTGCTGGATAGCGGCTTTGTGAGCTTTGCTCAATCGCTGGCGCTACAGGCGGGCAGTGACATCGTGCTAAGCTTGGTTTGGAATACGGCGGGCGACGAGGGCACGATCAGCGGGAAGTTTTACGAGGCGCTGCTGGCGGAACGGAACACGCTGGCGCTGGTCGCGGGGGACCTGCCGGACAGCGAGATCGCGCGCATGGTGCGCAGGCATGGCAACGGGTTTTGCTATGAGCAGGCGGCGGGCAACATGGAGGCATTGGAATGCTACATTGAAGAATGCTACAAACAAAAGCTTTCTTCCGGCTGTCTGGCCTATGATACGGCAAACGAAGCGGCGGGCTTGTTCTCACACGTGGCGCTTGCCGCGCGGTTTGCGCAAATAATAGAAAACGAGGAGACCAACAAATGAACTACGCGTTGATCGGCTGCGGGCGCATCGCCACAAACCATTATAAAAGCGGCGCTGGCAAATGGCCTTTCGCTTGCGGCGGTGTGCGATATCGTGCCCGCGCATATGGAAGGGCTGCTGCAAAAACACGGGCTGGAGCGGGATGAGGGTATCAGGCGGTATACCGATTACAAGGCGATGTTGAACGAGTGCGGGCCCACCCTTGTGGGCATAGCCACAGAGAGCGGCTCACACGCTGAAATCGCGCTATATTGCATGGAAAAAGGCGCGCATGTTATCATAGAAAAGCCCATCGCGCTCTCCATAGCGGACGCGGACGCCATCATTGAGGCGGCAGCTCGCATGGGCGTGAAGGCCTGCGCCTGCCACCAGAACCGCTTCAACAAAGGCGTGCAGGAAATGCGGCGGGCGCTTCTTGCCGGGCGGTTCGGCAGGCTTTCACATGGCAGCGTGCATGTGCGCTGGAGCCGCGATAGGGACTATTACACGCAAGCGCCCTGGCGCGGTACATGGCGGC
>QMCD01001305.1_pt1 | contig 15433 bp, 14 predicted proteins | sample 1821841 | NCBI WGS metagenome assembly QMCD01 (sample SAMN01991225, study PRJNA193472) | Termite gut metagenome, whole genome shotgun sequencing project. | isolation source: worker | host: Macrotermes natalensis | reverse complement strand
GGTCGCCGGCCGCCGCAACGACGGCAGTATTGCTCGCCGGGGCAGCGAAAAAGCCGTTCACGGCAATCGACGCAGCACTCCGGCTGGAACACGGGGCGATCCAGCGGAGCACGGCAGCGCACGCACCGGCTCGGGCAAAGCAATTCCAGGAACCGGTGAAAGCAGAGATGAAAGTCAACCCGTGATGTCCGCATGATATACTGGAAACGCGGTGAAAACGAACATTTGGTCAAGTCTGCCTGCCGCACTCACTTGCTTCTAACCTATTTGTGTACAGTGACATAAGAATTTCGTTCGAGCGGCAGGCGATTGTGCGCGGGAACAGTTGCAGGACGTTGATAGTATACGCTTCCCGCATCGATCGGTTGTTCGTTTCGCCGGCGCACCGAAAACGCCCGTGTCATGCTTCGAGTATACGGGGAAAACCGCATGTCCGCAACCTTACCATTGGTCGTTCCGGGCGATGCCATGCGTTTCCGGCCGACGTTGCAAGCCGATATTGCGCGGCGGAATTACACGGCGGAATTGCACTGTGGAATTACACTGCGGAAACGAAGACTTGTTCGCGGTCAGTTTCAACGGGCGTTTTTTGGAGCGGTGTTTTTTGGAGCAGTGTTTTTTGGAGAAAGGAGTGTTTTTCCGGGAAGGAAGAGGTATAATGGGGGGGTGTTTGTATCGGATAACCGGCCGGAGCGGTCCCATCGAACCGCCGGTATCGGACACCATCAACGGCTTCCTCATGCTCTCTTCCTGTATGGGGTTTCCGCAACTTTCAAGGAGAATGCTCATGACTCAAACGACCCGTCGTTCCTTTTTGAAACGTTCCGCCGCAACGGCCGGGGCGGCTCTCGCGACTCCTTACCTTTTCTCTTCGGCCCAGCCGCTCCGTGCCGAAGCCGCAAACGATCGACTCCGTATCGGTTGTATCGGCGTCGGAAGCATGGGCAAGGGTGATGCCCGGGATTTCTCGCACCTGTGCGATATCGCCGCGATTTGCGACGTCGATTCCGACTACGGCCTCGCCCAGGCGATGAACGTCGGGGAAATCGCCAGGTACAAGCCGGACCAATACAAGGATTACCGCAAGATTCTCGAAAGGAAGGATATCGACGTCGTTTCGATCGTGACCGTCGATCATTGGCACGTTAAAATCGCGATCGAGGCCCTCCAGGCCGGCAAGCATGTTTTCTGCCAGAAGCCGTTGACGTTGACCGTCGAAGAAGGAAAACGTATCCGCGACGCCGTCAAGAAGTATCCGAAACAGGTGTTCCAGGTCGGGACGCAGCAGCGCGCGCAGCGCGACGAATTCCTCCTGGCCGCCCTGATGGTTCGCAAAGGCGTTCTCGGAGACATCACGAAAATGACCGCCGATATCGGCAACAATCCGGTTTCCGGGCCGCTCGCGAAAGAAGCCGCCCCGGAGTCGCTCGATTGGGATTTCTGGCAGGGCCAGTGCAAACCGGTCGACTATATCAAACGCCGCTGCCATTACGAATACCGCTGGTGGTATGAGTATTCCGGCGGCAAGTACACCGACTGGGGGGCTCACCACATCGATTTCGCGCACTGGGCGCTCGGCGAAGTCGGGGAAGGAATGGGGCCCACGAGCGTCAAACCGATCATGATAAAAAACACGGTCGAGTTCAAAGACGGTTACCCGACGGCCGACGATTGTTACAATACCCCGGAACATTTCGAGGTCTCCTGCAAGTTCCCGAGCGGAATCGAATTGCTCGTCGTCAGTCGGAGCCAGGACGGCAACGGGATCCTGATCGAGGGAACCAAAGGCAAGATCCACGTCAACCGCGGCCGGATCGCCGGCAAGGCAATCGAGGAAAAATGGCATGAAGGCGTCGTCACGGAAGAGGATTTCGTCGCCATGTACAACGGCAAGCCTTTTGAACGCAACCACAAAAAGAATTTCATCAACTGTATCCGCGAAGGCGGGACCCCGGTCTCCGACGTGATTTCGCATGTCCAGTCGATGAACACCTGCCACCTCTGCGCAATCGCTTCCCGTTTGAATCGCGAAATCAAATTCGACCCGAAAACCGAAACCATCCAGGGCGACGAACAGGCTTCCGCATTCCTTTCGTCTCCGCAACGTAAAGGTTTTGAAATCCCGGTCGTGTAAACGACGTGACGACGGGCCCGGGGCAAGTGGAGCGATTCCCGTCCCGGGCCGATACCGACTTCGGCGTTTATCTGAGCGGCGCAGCCGCCGGTTTTCCCCAAGTTCGTTTTTCAACTTTTCAGCCGCTTCACCATACTCCCATGTCTCCTTCTTCCCACCGTAACATCATATTGATCTTTTCGATCGCTTTGACGGCGATGCTGCTCGGCGGCGGAGCCGTCGGGGCCTATTTATATTCGCACCAGGTCGAACAGTTGAACGATTCGGCATTTCTTCAAAGCCGCCTCAAGGCGATCGGGCAGGACACCGGACCGGCCAAAGGCGGGGGACGCCGACCGGCGCTCGTGCGCGTCGCGGAGGCAAAATGGGAGACGATCAGCTCGATTCGTTCCGTTCCGGGTCGCTTGTATGCCGTGCGCGAAGCGACGCTGTCCTCCGAAGTGTCCGGGTTGATCCGGTCCATCCCGATCGAGCCCGGGACCAAATTGGTCGGTGAACAGACGTTGCTCGCCCAGATCGACCGGACCTGGCTCGAATTGATGCTCCGTCAAAACGAAGCGGAAATCGGTTCGCTCAAGGCGGATATGGAGCACCAGCAGGCGGAATTGGACCGGATCGAGCCGCTCGTCGTCTCCAGGGCCGTTTCGATCAGCGACCTGAGCCTCCAGAAATCGAAGGTCGACAAACTCCAGCAGGATCTCGTGCGTCTCGAAGTGGTCCGTAGCGAGATCCGCGAAAAGTGGAAACGGACGACCATCCTTGCCCCGTTCGACGGTTATGTCATCGAACGGGTCGCCGACCTGGGCGAGCTGGTTTCGCCCGGGTCGCCTATCGCCAAAATCGTTTCCCACGGCAACATCGACGCCAAGATCCATGTCGGCGAGCAGATTATCGATCGGATCAAAGTGGGCGACGTATATCCGATCCTGATCGGTGAGCTCGGGTTGCAACTCGAAGGAAAAATCCACGAAATCGTCCCGTTCGCCCAGACGGCGGCCCGGGCCTACCCGGTCATCATGCGGCTCGACGACGACGGCGGCCGCCTCAAACCGGGAATGACCATTGAGACGCTCATCACGACGACCGATCCGATCGAAGGTATCGTCGTCCCGAAAGATGCCGTCCTTGTCAAGCCCGACGGTTCGACCGTCTGGGTGCTGGAAGATTTGCCCGACGAGAAAAGGCCCGACGGTGAGCCGACTGAAAACCTGAAACCGCGCGGAATTGCCAAGCCGGTTTTCGTGTCGATCGTCGCACATGCGGTCGACGACTATTCCGTCGTTCCGCAAACCCCACTGGGACGGGATATCCTCAAACCCGGCGTCAAGGTCGTCATTGAAGGTGGCGAGCGGCTCACCGCCGACCAGCTTGTCCAAGTCGAGACCGTCAACCCGGCCCTGTTCGACGGACTGCCCGATAAGACCGGCCAACAACGGCTGCGATAATTTCAGCACGGTATCCTGCAAACGGGCGGAAAATGTCCGGAATGACAGCCGGGAACGAAGCGAGTCGCAGTGACCGGAGTTTGCGTAACTCCCGTTTGCTTCATGCTGTTGCGATTCCGGCTCGCATCAATCAACAATGGCGGCATCAATGAGTGAAACAAATGAGTGACACAACCACCCTCCCTTCTCCCGACCGGAGTCAATTCGTGCTGTTCGAGAACCCGAATCCGGGACGGGACTATCTTATCGAAACGGTTTGTCCCGAGTTTACCTCGGTTTGCCCCGTGACCGGCCAGCCGGATTTCGGGACGATCACGATTACGTATATTCCCGACAAATTGTGCGTCGAGTTGAAGAGCCTCAAACTGTATCTCCAGCGTTTTCGCAACGAGGGAATCTTTTACGAGGCGGTCACGAACCGGATTTTCGACGATCTCCGGGCCGTCCTGCTTCCGCGCTATTTGAAATTACATTCCTCGTTTACGCCACGCGGCGGGATTTCAACCTGCGTCACCGTCGAGGAAGGGCGGAAAAACGGATAAATTCCATGCGTTTGTAGGTAAAAGACAGACGAGGTTCGCCTGAAAACCACGGTTTTTCCCGCTGTTTCCGTCCCGCCCCCGATTTTTACTTTTCCGAACGACCGATGCAACCGATTCCGACAACGCATGAAATCCGGATTCGTGTCCGATACGCGGAAACGGACCAAATGGGCATTCTCTATCACGGCAACTATTTCGCCTACTTCGAGATGGGTCGCACCGAACTGTTGCGATCCTGCGGCCGGACTTACCGTGAAATGGAGGAGGCGGGAATCTTCGTCGTGGTCGTCAAGCTGGACTGCTCCTACAAGAAACCGGCCAAGTACGACGACCTGCTCACGCTCCGTACGGAAGTCAAACGGGTGACACGGGTCAAGCTGGAACACGAATACCGCTTGTTTCGCGGCGAGGAACTCCTGGCCGTCGGCCACACCACGCTTGCCGTCGTCGATCGGGACGGCCGCATCCGCCCCGTCCCGGATTGGATGGTCCCGGAAGAATATCCCGAAAACCGTTGACACACCGTTGACAAATCGTTGCCGTTTGGCCCCGACTTTCGGCCTATTCCAGTCGTACCGGCTGTTGGTTCTTCGGAATCGCGTCGAGCGTCCCGTATTGCTCGGCATACTCGACGAGCAGGTTTTTCTTGTCCACATCCGCCGTGCCGGGCGGTCCCCAGAGAATTTCGGTTTTCCCGGCCGTGTAAATCCGCAACGGAATCGTCGGCATTTCCGTTGGAGAGAACGCATTCTTTTCCGGCGCTGATTCGGGAACGATCCGAACAATGCCGAGCGGGCGAACGACGTCCTTGAGAACATCCGCCACACAGGCCGCCGCCGCGACACGCGGATCACCCCACGACATTCCGATATTTCCCTGCGGAGCCGTTTCGATCGAGGCGATATGCGGGTAGTCGTCTTTTGTCCCCGGCCCGGCCGCGTGGAAATAATCGGTGCGCAAAAGGACCCCCTCACGATCAACGGGAAGCAAGCCGTCGCCCATTTCGACCATGGCCACCGGTTCCCGATAAATGAGATCGATGTCCGCACCGCCGGGATAATGCAGCCGGACCTGTTTGACTTCCGCGACCCAGGGATGTGCGAGAAAAGCCGAAGCCAGCCGTTCCGGCATCCGGCGTTCGAGCAGGGAACCGTCCGTGTCGAGCCCGCTGTTATGGAGCACTTCATCGATAAAATCGGCCGGAATCCATTCGGGCGGCGGCGGGACGGCGATTTTCCGCGGATCAAGCCTGTACTCGGACGATTCGAACACGTCTTTTCGAATATACTGCCACACGGTGACGAAACCGAGAACGAAAACGGCGAACAAAACGATCGCCGTCAGAAATACCCGGCGCTTCGGCGGGGTGGACGCCTCGTAATCCGTTCGAACCATTCTCAGTCAGCCTTTTTGCCCGGGCACTTGTCGCATTTGCACTCACTGCACTTGCATTCGCTGCACTTGCACTCACCGCACTTGCATTCGCTGCACTTGCACTCACCGCATTTGCATTCACCACATTTGCACTCACCACATTTGCACTCACCGCACTTGCATTCGCCGCATTTGCACTCACCGCACTTGCATTCGCCGCATTTGCACTCACCGCATTTGCATTCGCCACACTTGCATTCACCGCATTTGCACTTGTCGCATTGAGCGTCTTTTTCGCAGGAGGACGGACAGGCGGCCCCGGCAGCATGACCAGGCCCGCAGCAACCGGCTGTGGCGACCGTCGCTTTCATTTCCGACAAATCGGCTAGGGAAGATTGCCCGTAACCGACAAAAAAAGCGAGCGCAAACACGCATGAAGCCGAAAGTACAAACGTTAAAACCGATTTTTTACTCATGATAATCTCCTTGGATACACCAAAAACGCGGCAAGAAAATTTCCCCGTCTCGAAAACGGGCCCGTTTCGATTCAAGTTCGGATCTGCCGTAAACGGCATGATAATCCTCCCTCGCCCAATCACCTGCCGCGCGAACGATTCGTGTAAACACTTACTTTAACAAAAGTTGCGGCAAGTGATTGCGACAGGCAGGCTTGACCAAATGTCCGTTTTCATCGCGTTCCAGTATATCCGGTTGATCGGAACCCGGAAAAACGCACAAAACTCATCACGACCTATACGGCGCGACCTTTACGGCAAAAAATTTTTTGCAAAAAACGCAAGCACGGTCGAACCCGCGTTCGAGCCGACACACCTTTCGGCGGAATTATTTCATTTTTCGGCGTTCCCGTCAAGTGCAGTTTAAGCTAAAATGAGACGACGGTGCCGCCCGACGATTCGGGAGCCTGCCGCCGGGAAACAACACTTCCCGGAAGGTAAACAAGCGGTTGGCCGGGCTGTGTTTGTACCGTAAACTGCCTGAAACGGTTCCCGCGCACAATCGCCTGCCGCTCGAATGATCCGTTTATGTCATTATACGAACAAATGTTATGACAGAAGTCATGGTCGAGTGCGTGCGGCAGGCAGACTTGATCAAATGTTCGTTTTCATCGCGTTTCCAGTCTATATTCTTCGATACGACCGAACCAACTTATCCTTCCACTCATGCCGGAAATCTCCATTATCCAACCGCGTACTTTTTTCGAGCGCCGCCGGTTTCTCGCGCTTCCCTGGACTTTGAACCAAAAGGATCCGCTGTGGATTCCACCGCTGTGGCTGGAACAACAAAGCCTGGTCAATTATTCCAAAAGTGCGTTTTACGAACGCAATGAAATCCGGACTTTTCTCGCCATGCGAAGCGGCAAGCCGGTCGGTCGGGTCGCGGCCATCCTGAACCGGGGGCATCTGGACAAATACGACGACGGCGTCGGCTTTTTCGGTTTTTTCGAATGTGTCGATGACGCGGAGGTATCCCATGCCCTGTTCGAAACGGCGTCCGAATGGCTCCGGGAAAAAGGCTGTCGGACGATTCGCGGGCCGGTCAATCCGTCGCTCAACCAGACGCTCGGCCTGTTGATCGAGGGTTTCGATACGTCGCCGTTTTTCATGATGACCTATAATCCGCCCTATTATGAAAAACTGTGCGAGGAATTCGGACTCCGCAAAACACAGGATCTTTACGCCTATTGGGGAAAGATCGACATGCTCCCCAAAATCCGCGAACGCTGGCTTTCCGTGTGCGAAAATATCGCCGAACGGACCGGGGCGACCACGCGCACCCTCGATACGAAACATTTTACCCGGGACGTCGAAATTTTTCTCGACATTTACAACAGGGCGCTGACGAATACTTGGGGGTTCGTCCCCATGTCGGAAGCCGAGGTCAAGGAAACCGCATTCTTCCTGAAATTCCTGATCGTCCCGGAACTTGCCGTCGCCGTCGAAGTCGATGGAAAAGTCGTCGGGGCAACCTTCGGAATGCCCGATTACAACCCGCGAATCAAGGCGATCAACGGCTCGCTCTTTCCTTTCGGCTGGGCACGCCTGCTTTGGAAAAAACACCTGATAAAAAAGATCCGCCTGCTCAGTACCAACGTCATCCCGGAGTACCAGATGACCGGTCTGGGACTCGTCATGCTCAACGCCTTCGTGCCCAAAGCGGTCGAATGGGGAATCGAGGAGGCCGAATTTTCCTGGGTGCTCGAATCGAACACTTTTTCCAAAGGCAGCCTTGAAAAAGGCGGGGCCATCCGCACCAAAACCTATCGGCTTTACGACAAGACGATTACAGGAGCGGGAGCGATAGAGGGGACGGTGCCAGGGACGATTGCGGCGGACTGAATCGCCCGGCGGCCAATTCGCCCGCTATTGCTTTCGAATCCACTGTTGAGTCGGTGCTTTCGGGCTCGCCTCTTCGACCGGCGGCGGCTGGGGCGTAGCGGTCTGCCCGATTGATGGCTGAACGCTTGCTTGCTGAACGACGGCCGGCTGCCGGACGCGGTTCGACGTCACCGTTTCCGGTCGCGGCGCCGGTTTGGCCCGTTCATATTCCCGGTATTTACGGATCGGCGATGTCGGAAGATGGACGACGATCCGCTGCGAAATCGGGGCCGCAAAACCCTGCGACGTCGCGAGCGCATCGATATCCGTGTTCTCTTCAACGTCCGGTTTCGCGTTTTGTTGCAGCCGCCCCACCTCGTCGAGCGGCATCAGCCGAAGCGTCGTTTCAATCGCGACCGGGAGACCGTTGTTCGCGATGCTGTCCCAATCGTTGCGCCAATTCCTTCCGTCGAAATACCGGAACACGCAACCGACGACTTCCGGCATGAGGGCCGTTTCCCCGTCTTCGAGGCCCGGAATTTCCGCCGTTTCGAAATCGATTTCCCGCCGCACGAGCCCGACGCCTTTCCGTTCCGATCCCCCGAGCGGCAAAAAATCGTAATAAACGGTTTTCAATTCCGGGACACGGGCTTCCGTCGGGCTCAGTTCCCCCATCGCCGCCGCACGCGCCTGCCGTTCCCGTACGACGGTCGGGGCGAACGGGTTGATTTCGACCAGGTCGATCCGCAAGGTGGTCGTCGTCCCGGAAAGCCCGAACCGCCGGATCGAATCGTCGCCGCCGGTCGCTTCCTGGTGCGGATGAATCGGGTCCTGGATCGCCGCCGCCAGATCGTCGCTCAATAATTGGGCAAGCGACCGCACCAACTGCGAACGTTCCCCGAGCCGTATCCCGCGCTGCCGGCTTTTCGCAAACGTGGCCAGGATACTCCACAAAAGCCCGATAAAAACGACGAAAATCGCCAGCGCCGCGACCAATTCCAAGAGCGTGAACCCGGCCCGGCCCGTTTCCGCACGATAAACACTGCGATAAACGCTACCGTGATAAACACCGCTAACGGAAGGTCGATTTTCTCCCATCGGTCCGTTCCTTTCCGTTACTCCCGCGACGGCGTGACGATTGCCCCGAACTGCCCGGGGAAGGTTTTATACCGAAGCCGGTTGAGCGGAAAACTCAACCAGTTTCGGTATAAAACGGTATTGTTCATGTTTGTCGTAAGGAGAAGTTGCTTCGTCGATCCCCGGCGTCTTCCGGAAAAACGCCGAAAAAACGCCGGGAAAACCACTTGCCTTGGTTCAGCAGACCGGCTAGAATGATTGTATGTCGAAGCCCGGCGACCCGCAACACCCTGAAAAAAAGAGCGCACTGAAAAAGAGTGATCCGAAACTTTTCGGCGTCGGCTTGGACGGTACGGACGGGCAGACCCGACTGACGCGGGGCCACAATTTTTCGCTTATCGGGGGCAGCGAGGAAACCCACGCGATCATGCGGGAAACCGTGATCAAGGTCAACGAAAAGCTGGATCAACGCGGTAAAATGCTTGCCGATCTCGAACCCCGGGAAATGGAAGACCTCTTGGGCGAATCAATCGACGCGGTCGGTCGCCGCCGGCTGGAACGGAACTGACATCCCGGGTTTCCTCCTCCGGGTTTCTTCGTCGCTTCCGCCGTGATGCTTGCGACTTACTCCGTTTTCCACGGCGGTGTCGCGGGCAGGTGGGCGTTGAACTCCTCGACAAGCCGGTTCTGGTATTCTCCCGCGAACGTTCCGGCGAAAAAGCGTTCGAGCCCCTCTTCGCCGAGGCGCTGCCAACTGCGTTCCTCGTCGCCCGGATTGATCGGGTAAAAGAGCGCATCATTCGCCAACGCCGCCTTGTGATCCCCGGGCGCGTCGCCGATCATTAACGTCCGGTTTTTCGGATATTTCGCGGCCAACACGAGCGATTCCTTTTTCGTTCCGATTTCCTGACCGCAAATCGCGGCGACATGGCGAATGAGATCCTGTTCCTCCCATTCACGGACCAGCGCATCCTGGGGCGTCGCGGAAACGACGAGAATATCGGCCTTGCCCCGCATTTTTTCAAGCGATTCGCGGACGCACGGGAACGGAGGAACACCGCTCCCGACAATCATGTCGACGAAATCATTGATCGCGAGCGACCATTCGAGGGTTTTGCGGAGCCCCGGATCGTCGGTCCGCTCGACTTCCGCCGTGAGCGCCGGATTCCCCAGTTTCGTTTCCCGCTTGACCCAGTCGCGAAGCGATTGAGGGACGTCGATCTTGACGCCCCGGGCCTTGACCTCCGGCCGCCTGGCAAGCCAATCGAGTTCCTCGATCAGCGAGAGGAATCGGTTGATCCCCCGGCTTTTCGAATACAGATTGACGAAATCACAGGCTTCCCGGGCGTATTTGCTGACACCCTGGAGTCCCCAAAAACGGATCGTGTTCGGTGTGAAACATTCCTTCTGTTTCAGTTCCATCGTATCGAACACGCAACCGTCGGAATCGATCCCGATCAGAAAATCCTTCGTGGGCGTAAAATCGAATTTCATCTTTACAATCAAAAAAGTCGGGCCTGGTGGAAGTCGGGCTCGGTGGGAAGTCCGCTTCCCGGCGGTCGCGGCTCTGATCCCGCCATATACTGTAAACGGCCTGAAACTGTTCCCGCGCACAACCGCCTGCCGCTCGAACGATCCGTGCAAGCAATTACATTAACAAAAGTTAGAGGCGAGTGAGCGCGGCAGGCAGACTTGACCAACTGTCCGTTTTCATCGCGTTTCCAGTATACATCGCGCGGCGCGGACAACCCCTTTGCCGCTATTCACCGCCACTTATCACTTTATCACTATTTGCCGATCGCGTCCTGGTGGAAGACTTTATGACAATCGTCGCAACTGGCTTTCATCGCATCGAGCGCACCGGAAGCCGCGGAATACTCCGCCTTACCGTCGGCAAAAAGATGGACCTCGGCATTCGCCTTGAGCGCCATGTCCCGGAAATCGCGGCAAAGTTTTTCCCATTGTTCCCGGGTACCGTTCTTGTCGCTCTCGTCGTAATTGGCGATGCTTCCCTGCATGATCGCGGCAAGCGTCGCGGTTCCCTGGAGGGTCATCGCAAGCCCTTTGGCCGATTTGAGCTTCTTCGGCGTGTTGGAGGCCGTGGCGACCGAGGAGCTGATATTCGGGACCGCCTTCATCACGGGGCCGAGCACGGCGACCTTGGTCCACGTCAACGTCGAAGGATCACCGCTGCTTTCGAGAGCTTTTTTGATTCCTTCGACACCCGCCCTGGCCCCGGGGAAATCGGTCGCTTTGATGACGGCGAACGCCGCTTCGAGCAAACCCGGAGCCGCTTTTTTAAGCGAACTGTCTTCTTCCGAAAGGCCGATCGCGAGCACGATCAGGATGAAGGCGTTGGCGTCGCGGAGGAGCGACTCGTTATCCGCCGTGTAATTTTTGGTGTCGGAAATATCCTCGATATCCGTATCCAGTTTTTTGATGTAGTTGGCAACCTGGGCGACCAGGTCCTCGACCGGGGGGAGCGGAACTTTTTCGTCCGCGAATTTCGCTCCCGGCGTCGCAGGCAGGAAAACAGTGGCACGGGGAACGAGCGGCTCGACGTAGCCCCTTCCTTCCGTGGTCGTCGCGGGGCCGATCGGCGTCGTCGGGCCGGGCGGAGACGCCGAATCTCCTTCGCAACCGATCACCAGCATGGCGGTAAACGAGACGACGAGGGCAAAAACACTGGATGAAACACGGTTTCCGGACATGACAAAAATCTCCTGATGCTGAGAGGTTCACACGGGAAGGTTCACGGGAAAGGGAAAACGGACGGCGGACACCTCCCGATCAACGACGCGCAGGCCCCTTGACGATAATCGGTCTTCAACAATCGGTCTTCAACCGCAAAACGAACGCCGGAACATGCCGATTCGGTTCCTGAACAAGGAACCTCACGGGGGGCCTCCGTCCAAAGACCGACCGGCGCCGATTCTACCGGATTCCGGGAGAGAAAACCAGCCCCGCGGCGGAGGATTCTCAAAAATCTCCCCTTTGTTTTGTCGCCCCTTTGTTTTATCGACGAGTACCAAAGCCGGCAAAGGAATGCGGCGCATTGACGGTGTAAAGGTGTAAAGGAATCCGGGAACATGGTTCCCGGTTCGCACTGTGCCGTTCCGGCCCGTACCATCCCGTTTACCGTTTCTCAATCGGCAAGCAGGTGTTTGATTTGCCGGAAATACCGTTCGGTTTCCTCCCGATATCCGGGCAGAACTTCTTCCCGCGGAATGTTCCCGTCGTTGTTCGCCTTTTCCTGCCGGATCAATTCCCCCCAGGAACGTCGCACCTCGTATTTCCGGAGCGGATTGAGCAGTCCGGTTCCCGTTCGTTCTCCGATTCCGCTCCCGGCAAGAACGCTTCCGTCGCCCGCACCCTCTCCCGCGCGGTCCGATTCGACCCGTTCCGATCCTTCTTCATTCGGCGTCAACTGTTCCTTGCCCGCATCCTCAAGTACGTACTCGCCGGAAGACGCATCCTGTTCACCCCTGTCCTTCTCGTTGCCGGTCTCATTGTCGGTCTCGTCGTCGGTCTCATCGCCTGCGCCCGGTTCGGAACGTCGTTTCGCCGCGGCAAACCGTTCCCATTCCGCAAAACGGTCCGGGTCGCCGCCGAGCGCCCGGAGGATCGCCGTTTGACGTCGCAACGCCTCACCAAGCCGGTTGTGTTCCAAATCGTTCGCGGTTTTCTCCATCGTCGCGGCGACATCGAGCCGTCGAAGGGAACGCAGCTTCGGTTCCCAACTGCGATCGAGTTTTTCGATTTGATGCAAGTCGCGAACGACACGGGTGTATGTTGTCGCGATTTCCCGTTGCCGCATCGCGAGATGTTGGAGCGTTTCCAGCACGTTTTCGGGCAGCATCGCCGTCGAGAGCCCCAGCGTGTTCCGCAGACCGTCCCTGGACCGGGCCGACACGTCATATTGCCGATCAAGCAACTCGTTCCACCGGCGTCCCAGTTCCATTTCCACAAGTATTTGCCGCACATAAACATACCAGCGATGCAATTCCGCTTCGATTCGTTGCTGGCGCAGGATGATCGCGGTCATCGACATCCTTGCCGCCGGGTCCGTCGTCGTTACCCCGTCCGATCGGATCATTTCGCCGAAAAGCGATTCCAAGGGGCCCAGTTCTTCCGTATCGAGTTTGACAAGCGAAGAGCCAAGCAAGGAAATCTCCGCCCGATTTTCAGCCAAAATGCCGGCCGGCCACGCGGTTTCCGTTTCATTCGATTCCGCCTCGTTTTCCGCGACCGCCCGGAATGCCGCTTCCAACTGTTCGAGATAGAACGGCAGTCCGCCGACGGGATCGATCAGCAAACGTCGGATTTCCCGTTGGTCGTTCAGCAGGGAAACCGCCTGCGCCGTCTCGTTCAACGATTCCCGGTTACGCCGTTGAAGCCGGCCGATCCGTTCCAATTCGTCCCGGACGATCCCGAGATAACGTTCGATTCGGCGTCGGGCTTCGGAAACGGAAATCCGTTCCGGCGTATCGGCCATGTCGTTTTTTTTCACCTTATCCGGGTCGGGCGGGTCCGACAGGCTTTTATCGTTGCCCGCAACGGAGGGCTTCCCGATATTCGTCAATGCCGACCAGCGCGCATCCGAAAACGGCAGGAGGATACGTCTCAGCGCCGTCTCCGCGTGTTCCGGAACGACCGCGAACGGAAGCAGTGCCGCCAGGAGCCCCGCGGTCGCGGCGACCGCATATTCCCGGAAACCGAATACGCGATTTCGTCGGAAAAACCTTTCGGCACTTCCCTCGGGAATCAACCGATCCGCCTCGCGAACGACTTCCGCACGCAATTCCGACGCTCCGTTGCGTGTTGTGTTTTCCGTTTTTTCGATGAACTCGACCGCGGCATCAAGCAAATCCGTCTGCCGCTCACGGGATTGCCGGTCGACGAACCGTCTATCGCAGGCCCGGCGGTCGAGCGATTCGATCCAACCGGGAACAGGCTGTCCCGGGAGCTGCCGCATCCGTTCGCGGAATTCCCCGGAAGCGAGACGAAGCCCGATTTCCGCGCGGCAGGGAAAAGAACGCAACGGCAAAACGAGGAGAGAACGAATTCCGTTCAGGAACACCGCGACAAACAGGAGGAACAGACTCCCGCGAAGGACCGGCGATGTTTCGAGTGAAGGAACGAAACGCCAGGAAAGGAAATCGACCGTTCCCAGCACGGCCGACACGACGAGCGTTTGCAGGAAAAGCAGGAGCAGACCGCCATGAATCGTCCTGCTTCGCAACGTTCCGCGAACCGTGTCGATATTGCGGAGAAAGACGCCCGGCGCCGACTCGCCCGGTTTCGATTCCCGATTCGCGCCGACCGTTCCCGAGTCGTTTTTTCCCGCCTGCATTTCCGGCAGCATTTCTGCCTGCATTTCCAATTGCATTTCCCGTCTCGCGAGAGTATCATTGAGGGTGTCACTGATCCGGGGTCCGGGTATTCCGTCCGGATACTCCGTGAACATCGTTACCGGCTCCGGCGTCCCTTTCAGAGGTCTCTTTCCGAGGCGCGACTCAACTATCAACGATCCTCAAGCCGTTGTCAACACCCCATGATCGTCGTCTATTGCCCATCCTGCGGAAGCAAACTCAATGCGAAAGAGGAATTGATCGGTCAAACCCGTTCCTGCCCGAAGTGCCGCGAGCCTGTTTTGATCCAGCCGGAGGCGGCGTCCGCGGCATCCGCGTCCCCGGCGACGGGAACGGTGGAGGGAGGGATCACCGCGATTGATTTCGGTGGAACACTCGACACCTTCGAAGACCATCGGCCAAACGGTCTGAGTTTTTCCAACCGTTATTTCGTTCTGGGGCCGGACCGGATAATCGCCTCTTGGGAGACGGGAAAAGGCTGGATGCTCAACATCGGAAGCGGTTTTGCGCCGGCCAAAAAAAACGCCGCCGCGATTCCCGACCAGGGAACCTTCGTGCTGGTCGAACTCGTTTTCGGCGAGACGCCGGCGGGTAAGGGTCCGATCGGCCTGCGTTTTTTCAAAATCATCAAGCGGGGGGCTCTCACCGCCCTGTATCGGGACGAATCGGAGATTCTCAATACGATCGAGTGCCCCGGAAGCCTGACGAAACCGCAAAAAACGGCGCTCATGCTCCATTTTCAGCGGACATTCATGCAAACCTTTTTCGACATGACGCCCGCGATTTTTGAATTCCTGACCGACGACGATGTCACGGCCCATTCCGTCGGCGTCGGCTGACGGGTATCGATACGAGGGTCGATACGGGGATCGATTGGCAGGCGACCGGAAACGGTTCAATAACTTGCTTTGAACCGGAGGAAAAACATGTCTTCGGGATTCATTTTTCCGTAATCGCTGTCGTATTTGATCTCCCGACCGAACATGTAGCCGAGTTCGACGGCCCAGCCGAAAGAAAGCGACCGTTTGCGTTCGAAGCCGAGAAGAAACTGGTAATCGTGATACATCAGCACGTCCGCCACGTCGTCGCTTCGTTTGACGGCCCAGGTGCCGCCGCCGAATTCCGCGGCGCAGTACGCCCAGTATCCGTCGGA
>QMCD01001866.1_pt1 | contig 15434 bp, 13 predicted proteins | sample 1821841 | NCBI WGS metagenome assembly QMCD01 (sample SAMN01991225, study PRJNA193472) | Termite gut metagenome, whole genome shotgun sequencing project. | isolation source: worker | host: Macrotermes natalensis | reverse complement strand
CCGCCTTCGTATTGAAAGTATCCTTATTGGAACAATTTCAAATTGTAAAGAATGTAAGCCAAGTCAAGGATGGCTTGGCAACTATAGCCCATTGGACAAAGTAAGAAAAAGTGGCTTGTGGCAAGTTCAAGGGGTATATGCGCAAGAAGCAACAGAATTAGACTTGGTTGAAATTGAGCGATTATTAATATGCAATTAATTAAGAATTCCCGACAAAAAGAGTTATCCGGCTAAGTTATCACGCGCTTTGTATGTTCAATACGGAAAGTCGGTTGGCGTTTTGCTGTATAGACCACGCGTCTTTATTGGCTAGGCGGATTCCGGAATCAAAGGCGGCAAAAAGCGTATATTGACCTTGCGTCGCATTTTCCGGAATCGAAACGGAAAAAGCTATGTTTTTACCGTTCAAATCAACGCTTTGGGAATCCATCGCAATCACATTTCCGTCCGCATCCGCGATACGAAGCTCCGCGGAAACGGGATTTTTTAACAGCGGCGCAAATCCGGCGTTTGTAATTTCGGCGTTTACGGTGAGCGTATCTCCTGCCGTGACAGCTTCCGGCATATCGAGCTTTGTCAGTACAAAACGGTATCCCATGTGATCCTCTATAAACTCGTATACGGACTTATCTTTTTGGTAGGGTTCCCGCGCTCCGGTATAGCTTGCGGCTTTCCATTTTGCGTGCTCCTTTTGGTTGTATTCAAAATTCAAGTACGATAAATGAAAACGCTCGAACCGCGCGATCACCTCCGCGCCGGGGTTTACATCGCCTACGATCACAATATCCCCCTCGCTCTCGATCCGCTGGCCGCTGCGCACGGTTCCGTTGATGAATACGGACTGCGCGTCAATATATTTACCCGAAACGGAATCGATGTCCTCCGTTCCTTCCGGTATACTGTCTTCCTTTTGCGGGCGCGCCTCTTTTTCGATCGAAAGCTCCACCGGCCGCGCCATATCCGCCTCGTCGCCATACAGCACGTCATGGATATCGAAATCCATCGCAAACACGCGCTTTATTTCATTCCGCTGGGCCTCCGAAAGCTTTTTACCGCGAATGACGACCTTTGTTTGGCTGTCCTTAAAAAAATCCTGGCTCTTCTTCAGCTTTTGCAGCAGCTCCTCCCGCAAAACGGGATACGTCGCCTTTTCCCCCAGCATGATCTCCAGGCCGTTTTCCTTGCCCTTGATTGTCACATTATTCTGCAACGATCTGTCTCCCTCATGAATACATTAGCCCGCGCGGCCGTTCGCGCTAAGGCTGGAATCAATTATACAGCATTTCACATAGCCGCGCAATGCGAATACTCTACGCCAGCAGCGAATTCACCTCCGGCACCGATTCCACCGCCGCTTCTTCCTTGCCGTCCAGGTAATACTCTATGATCTCACGCGCCGTACTGATCGCGTGGCTCCCGCCGAGACCATTGGGGATATACACCACCACAGCGATCTCCGGCTCCTCGTACGGGGCAAACGCGACAAACCATGCGTTGTTCTCCAAATCCACATCGTTTACCTTGCCTGTACCCGTTTTGCCGCCGATATCATCCTTGTACTTCCAGTCTTTAAATTCACTTACGGTGGACGTGATTCCGTCCTCGTTCGATACCACGTCGCGCATCCCCTGTTTTATCGCGGCGAACGCTTCTTCCGGCGCTTCTATTTTGTGCCACGTTACGGGCTCCACTTCCTGCACCACGTTGCCGTTGCTGTCTACCACACTGTCCACGATATGCGCGTCATACACATACCCGCCGTTTACCACCGCCGAAACGTACCGCGCCATCGCGATGGGCGTAAGCAGTGTAGGCTCGGTGCCAATCCCCGTCGTAAGCGTTTTCGTGCTGTTCCATATCAGCTCGGAAAGCGCCTGGTTTATCGCGTTGTCCCACGTATTCCGCCGGGCGATCGTCTCGGGTATTTCCATCTTGTCCGCCAGTATCGTACGTATCTCCTCGCCAAGCGACTGCTTGCCCAGGCCGGCCAGCTCCACAAGCTCGGTCGCCGTCTCGTCCACAAGCTCCTGCTCATAGGTTACGCCGCGCTCTTCCCCATAGGTTTTCAGCATACCGGCAATCGCGTCGCGTACGATCTGCGGTTTGTAGGTTTTCTGTTCCTCTATGCTCTTGGTAGAGTCATACAGCACCACCTGATTACCCACCTGCCCGGTCACTTCGGCGGGCAGTTCGATATTTGTTTTTGTCATCAGCCCAAAGCGGTCGCTCCAGTCCACAATGCGGTCGATTTTAAGCCGGTCAGATACCTCATAAAAGAAATAGTTACAGCTATCGCGCAGCGCCTGTACGATCGTTTGGTCTACGTGCGTCATCCATGCGCCCGAGCCATCCGTGTATCCCCAGCAAGCGGGCGCCCTGCCTCCGTCGTTGATGTACGATTCATTGATGTATTTATCGTATTCGCCCTGGTCGTCTATTTTCTCATCGGTAGTGATCACGCCTTCTGTCAGCCCGGCAATGCCAGTCACCATCTTGAATACCGACCCCGGCGTCCCTTTGGAGGAGATCGCCTTGTTGAAAAGCGGCGAAGCCGGGTCGTTGTTGAGCATGTCGTAATCCTCTGTGGAGATGCCGCCCACAAACAAGTTGAGGTCAAAGCTTGGGTAGCTCGCCATAGCCAGCACGTTGCCCGTGTGCACATCCATCACCACCGCCGCGCCCGACTGCGCAAGGTGCAGCTTTTCAAGCGTCGTATCCCCCTGCCTTTTTTTGAGCGACTCTATTTTGTCATAGTCCTCTTTTTCGTCCTCATATTTGCCGAGCTGAAAACGGCGGATCGCCGCCACATTATCCGCAAGCGCCTGCTCAAGCGTCATTTGCATTTGCAGATCCAGCGTCAGCATCACGTTGTTCCCCGCCGCTGCCGGCGTGCTGGAAACCTCCTGTATTACTTTACCGCGGCTGTTTACCTCTACCACGCGCTCACCTTGCCGCTCTTCTGAATTGCCCGTCAGAAAAGACTCAAATGTGTTTTCTATCCCGGTGACACCCACGGTATCGCTCTGGTCATACCCCTTTGCCTCATATTCGGCAAGCCGGTCCTCGTCCACGATCTTCCCCGTGTACCCGATGATATGCGCCGCTACGTCGTCCTTTGGGTAAATGCGCGTAGAGCTTTCCACAACGCTCACGCCCTCCAGTTCATCCGAACGCGCTTCTATCACCGCCACCGTTTCCATGGGCACATTTTCCGCTATCGTGATGGGGATGTACGCCTTGTACGAGTTCAGTTGAATCTCCTGCCAGACGGAAAGCAGCTTGCGCGCCTGCTCATAGCTGTATTCCTCGGGTATGCGGTAACGGTTTCTAAGGTCGCGGTACAAAGCGTCCGCCCCTACGCGGTAAGAGGCGTCCGCCCCTTCCTCCGTCGCTACCGAGACTTGCATATTCTTGCGCCAATTCAGCTCGCGCTTCGCCATGGCTTCCTCGTATCCCACGGACGGCAACCCAAAATCAAAGCTGAATGTGCCGTCTTCCCCGCGCACAATATTAAACGTATCTATGATTTCACCGTCATTTTCCTCTATCAGGCTGATTGTGCGGATCAACACGTCCGTGTAATACGCTTTGTCTGTCGTCGTGTTTTTGGATGGGTCGCGTGTGAATTCCACGTCATAGGTGCTCTGGTCATACGCGAGCGGTATGCCGGTGATATCCAATATCTGCCCGCGCGAACCTTTCACGGGGAGCGTGCGTACTTTTCTATCCTCCGACTGCACCGTAAGCTCGTCGCTCTGCGCCATCGTCAGGTTTGATAGCTGCGCGCCCGCCGCCAGAAACATAACGGAAATGAGTACAAATATTATGAGGAACCTGCTTCTTAATTTCTTTAACATACGATAAAGCCTTTCGCCCTATTGGGGCAGGGCGCCCGTTAGATCAAGTCGTCCCCCGCGTGTTTCGCGCGCGGGCGCATCCAGGAAAGCTGATACAAGCGGGAAAACACCATGTACGCAAGCAGATTCAGCCCGCCCGCCACTGCGGCCGCCGGCAATATCTCGCGCACAACCATCCGCGGCACGGAAAACCGTGCCCCCAGGATGTATACGATCGCTATCATAATAAGCTCCTTCAGCAAATACCCGCCCGCGCCCGAAGCAAAAACCAGCAGGACGTTGAAGCGTTTTATATTGCGGGACAAGAGCATCACCAACGCCGCGGTAGCCGCATAGGGCAGCGCGTACACGCCCAGCGACGTGGAGTACAGAATGTCCATGCAGAGCCCTGCCCCTGCCGCGAACAGCACCGGCGCGGACGTCTTGTCCAGCAGCGCGACACAGGTGACCATCAGCAGCAAAATATCTACGGAGATCCCGGCGATGGAGACCCCTGTCGCGATCGAACCGGAAAGCAGCACGCCCAGCATACCTAAAAGAGCTAAAACCACATATCTCATGTATGTTTACTCTTCCCCTCCGGCAGGCGGTTCGCTTTCTCCGGCCGGACTTTCTGTGGGCGCGGCGACAGCGCTCTCGTCCGCGATATTGTCCTCCACCACCGTCGTCGTATCCACCACGCGGAACACCACCATCACTTCTTCCAGCCGACGGAAGTCCACAGCGGGCTTGATCCGCACCTGCATCCCCCCCGAACCGCTCTCGGTGCTGGCCACGCTGCCTATTACAAATCCCTTGGGAAAAATATCGTCCAGCCCGGACGTGATCACCACGTCGCCTTCTACTACATCCGCATCCAGAGGCAGGAAATTCATTGCCAGTGTTGTGGAAAGGTCGTCCTTACCGAGCTGCCCTTCCGCAATGCCCACGTCGCGCGTGCGCTCCATAATCGCGGAAACCTTGCTTCTGCTGTCAATAATACCGATCACCTTTGACCAGGAAAGGCCCACTTCCTCCACGCGGCCCACCAAACCATCCGCTGTGATTACAGGCATGTTTTCCGTTACGCCGTCCCGCGCGCCGAGGTCTATTGTAAACGCGTCAAACCAGTTGCTCGGGTCTTTCCCCGTTATTCGGGCAACTTTCAGTTCCTGTCCTTCGTTATTTTGCTTGTACTCCAACAATCCGGAAAGGCGTTCGTTTTCCGCCACAATCTCGTCATACTTGCTAAGGCGGCTTTTGTACTCGGAAAGTTCGGCCGCAAGCTGCTCATTCTCCGCCTGATAATCCGCGTTTTCATTGGAAAATGTATCCGAGATGGAAGCCGACAACTGATAAAAAAACGCCTGCAACGGCGCAAACGCGTCGCCTACAGCGGTGGCTCTCCCCGATATGGCGTTGGAAGACGCTGTCGCCGCCACCAGCAGCACCAACAATACCAGTACAACGACTGTCACAATAAGCGGTCTATTTCGCAAAACGTTCAATACGTTCCCTCTCCATCAGCCTTGTCTGCGCTATCTCCACACAGCTATACACCTGCGTATTATACCATATTATTCTCTTTTTTGAAATGGGAAATATGAAGTTTTTGTAACATTTAGCCGGTGTACGCGGGGAAACCGGCTGTAGCAGGCACTTTGTGTGCGCGGTGGTTGCCGCTGATGACTACAATGGAAAATATTCTTGCGTTTGCTTTGGGGTATTCCTTTGTGGTCAAGGAGCCTGCGGCGCATTATATGCCTCCGGCGGTTCAGAACCTGCGGTTCTAAAAACTTCCTTAAAGGCGTGCCAGTTCCGGCAAATAATAAAGGAGTGGTTTGGTACAAGCTTCACCGAAAACGGTCTTAGAAGCAAGGATTCTCAAGGAGCGCAGCGTCCTTGAGCCGCCGGAGGCATTTCAATTATCCCACAGGGATACATTGACCCAATAGGAATACCCAAGTGGAAATGAAAGATATTGATGTGGCGCTGCCTTTATTTTCAAACCCCACGATCTTTCAATGTTACATAATGGGCCAGTTTTACAGCTTTTTGGATTTCTCTCACATAGCTGTCACGTATCTCTGCGTGCTTAACTATCGCTTCAATAATGCTCCTATTGTTTAAAGAATCGGCATACTTGATACCAAACAAATGAACATAGGCTTCTTGCTCTCCTTTTGGAGCATTGTCATACATTCTCCTTAAAATCTGTCCGAGCTCATATTCTGAAACCACTAGTAAACACCATCTTTCCGTGGGAATATATGTAAACCATATCACCTCTATAACGTAGAGTCAAATAATCAACGGACCACCCGATGGCAAGGCGCAACTATTTATTACTTACTGTGTGAAAGCATATAACAGTTCGCGGCCAGCAAGAAGTACACACGATAAGTGTTCCTTTTTCGTGCCGTTTCGTGTATAATTCATAGGGTAAAGTTTGCAGCAAGCCGCCAAGCGCGGCAAGTATTTTGGGGGAATAAATGAAATTATTGGTGGATACACACACGCATACGGTCAGCAGCGCACACGCATATTCCACGCTTAGGGAGAACGCGCAAATAGCATATGAGAAAGGGTTGGAAGCGTTTGTGTGTACTGACCACGGTCCGGCGCTCGAACATTGCGCGCCCGAGTACGCCATCACATCCGTGCTGCGGTTCGTACCGGATGTGATAGAAGGCGTGCGCATGATAAAGGGCGTGGAGCTGAATATACTGGATTATGAGGGGCAGGTCGATATTTCGGAAAAAAGGCTGGGCGCGCTGGAGTTTGTGATCGCGTCCATCCATAGCGAGGTGACGCCGTATCGTGTAGGTACGGTGGAACAGAACACCGCCGCGATGCTTATGGCACTCAAAAATCCGCATGTGGATGTGATCGGGCATCCGGGCAACCCGGCGGTTCCAATCGACGCGGAGGCGCTTGTGAAGGAAACGGGCAGACTGGGAAAACTGGTGGAGATCAACAGTCATTCGTTTCGCGCGAGAAAGGGGAGCGGGGAAAACTGCCGCCGCATCATAAAGCTGTGCAAACAGCATGATGTACGCATTGCGGTGTCGTCCGACGCGCATAGTTGCTATAGCGTAGGGGAATTCGGCAACGCGATAGAAGCGCTTGCGGACTGCGGGTTTCCGGGGGAACTGATCGTGAGCGAGAGCCTGGAACGGTTTACCGCGTATTTGAAGGAGCGAAGAAGATAGCATGAGGAAGGAGCGCTGGTTCCGCCATTACAAAAAAGAGATCAAGCGTTTTTTCAGGCGGTTTAAATATCCTGTGATGATCGCAACTGCCGCGGCGGCGGTGCTGGTGATCGTATTTGCGGTGCTGCCCCAAAGCGGCGGTGAAGCGGAAGAAACGCCTGTGCCGCAGCAAGGGCAGCCGGGGGATATCTACGAAGGGGTAGACGAGGAGACGCTTGCCGGCCTTGCGGGAACGGATACATCGCTGCTTGAGCAGCAAGAGGAGCGGCGGATGGCCATAGGCGTGACGCTGCTTTCCGTGCGGAGCGGGGACGAGGTGCTGCTTGCCGGACTGGAGCAGGCGGCAGCGGCGGACCGGGAGCAGGGCGTATTGGAAGACTTGATGGTATATGACGCGCGGGGCGGCCCCAACCAGCAGATACAGGATGTATATGCCATGCTGAACAAAGGCGTGAGTGTGCTGGTCGTGGCGAATACGGAACCATACAATTTCAGCAAGATTGCCGAGATTGCGGGGCAAAGCGGCGTGCAGGTGGTGGCCTGCGATATAGACGCGCAGAGCGGGTTTGCCGTGAACGTGCAGAGCAAGGACGACATTGCCGCGGCGTTTTCGCAGTTTTTGAAAGGGGCGGGCATGCAGTCTACCGAAGTGCTGGGCGCGGACGCGGCGCAGATCGAAACGATGAAGCAGACGCTCGAAGTGGGTGCGAGCTATGACGAGATGTGGGACGCCATTTACGCGATCGGTGTGGCGATAGGGGACGGGCAGCCCATACAGAGTATGGCGGTGTTCGATTATAACTCAAACGACGTGCTGCGCGCGTGGCTGAAGGCGGACGTTGCGCCCCGGGCGTTTGCGGGCGTCGCCACCGTCCGGTTCATCAAAACATGGTACGGGCTTTTGAACGGCGGCGTGGAAGTTGTGACACAGGAAGCGACCGAGGAAGCGGAAGCGGTAACAAAGACCGTATCCATGACGCCCGCGGATATTACATGCTACGCCGCGACGACGGCGGAGAATACGGGCGGCGCGGTATACGCGTTCGCGAAGAACCTAATGCAGGGGAAAACATTGCCGCAGCAGGATTATGTGTACACGCTTCCGGGCGCGGAGGCAATCACGGCAGATAACCTGAAGGCGTATTACGACAAAATAAAGGAGCAGGATTCCGGGCTGGTATACAGTATGGTCGATATAAGCGGTATCGACGCACTGTTTACAGGCGCGGCGGCGGCATAAGAAAGAAAGGGCAGAATGGCATATAAATCACTTTACCGCGTGTACAGGCCGGCGGTGTTCGGCGATGTGTACGGGCAGCGGCATATCACGGATATATTGAAAAAACAGGTGGAGGCGGACAAGCCGTCCCACGCATATTTGTTCTGCGGGCCGCGCGGAACGGGCAAGACGAGCACGGCAAAGATATTTGCGCAAGCGTTAAACTGCCTGCACCCAAAGGACGGTGACCCCTGCCGCCAATGCGAAGTGTGCGGGGAAGTGGAAAAAGACGCGTTTGTGGATATTGTGGAGATCGACGCGGCCTCGAACAACGGGGTGGACAATGTGCGCGACATCCGGGAAAAGGTGTCGCTTTTGCCCGCGCAGGGAAAGTACAAGGTATATATCATAGATGAAGTGCACATGCTTTCGGCGGGCGCTTTTAACGCGCTGTTAAAGACGTTGGAAGAGCCGCCGCCCCACGCGGTGTTTATTCTCGCGACGACGGAACTGCGCAAGGTGCCCGCGACAATACTCTCGCGCTGCCAGCGGTATGATTTCAAGCGCATAACCGAGGCGGATATCGTGGCGCGGCTTGCGTTTGTGGCGCAAGAGCAGGGGGTAGAGTATGAGGAGGAAGCGCTCAAGCTGATTGCGGCGCAGGCGGAGGGCGCGATGCGCGACGCGCTTTCCATTATGGATCAATGTATCTCCGGCGGCGGCGCGCTGACGAAAGAAGCGGTGTTTAAGGCCGTGGGCATCGCGGACGCGGAGGAGACAGGGCAGCTTGCGCAGGCGGTGCTGGAGGAAAACCCGGGGCAAGCGCTTTCGCTGCTAAAGCATATGCTTGCGGAAGGCGTTTCCCCGAACAATATATTGCGGGATACCATCGTTGCGCTTTCGGAAGAATTGACAAAAAACGCGCGCGACCCGTACAAGTGCGCGAATACACTGCGCAGCCTGGAAGCGTTGATCGGCGCGCAAACCAATATGCGCTACGCGGGCGTGCCAAACGCGGTGCTTTGCGCCGCTATTGTGCGGGCGGCATGCAACACAACGGATATGGATACGGAGGATGTGGAGCTGCGGCTTAAAAAGCTGGAGATGCGGGTGGACAAGCTGGCGCGGGGCAATGTAGCGCCGTCACGGGACGGCGGGCACAAGCCGCTTGTGGAAAAACAGCGGGAAACCCAGGAGGCGGCGCTTGCGCGGGAAGAACCCCGCGTGGAAGCGCGGCATAGCGGGCAAGCGAAGCAACCCCTGGAGCAGCCCGGCGTGCGGCAGCCGCAAGGCGAGCGAAAAGAGGGCGGTGAACCTAGTGTTCAAGCCGGGGAGGGCGCGTTTTCAAGTGAAGAACTGGACGCCGCGCTTAAAAAACTGAAGGATGGCATTTTGCACCGCAACATGGTGCTGTACCCGGCGGTGGACGCGGTGAAAGCGCTTTCTGTGCGCGGCGGCAGGCTGGTGCTGCATGTGGAGGAAGCGGATGAATTGATGGCGCATATGCTGGCAAATGAGACGAGCGCGGACGATGTGCGGCCTGTGGTAAGCGAGGTTTTCGGCAGGGAGATGGCGATCGCGTTTGCCCGGGCGGAAAGTGTGCCACAGGGGAAGGAAACCGGCGCGGTAAGCGAGGTGGCGGAGGAACTAATCGGCGTGTTTGGCGCGGAAAATGTGGAAATAAAATAGTGATAATCGCAAAGGAGAAGTACAATGGCAAAAGGCGGATTTCCCGGCGGCGGGATGAACATGCAGAATATGATGAAGCAGGCGCAGCAGATGCAGCAAAAGATGCAGCAGATGCAGCAGGAGCTTGAAGAACGCGAGGTGGAAGCGACCGCGGGCGGCGGCGTGGTGAAGGTTGTGGCGACGGGCGGCAAGGTCGTAAAGAGCATCGAAATAAAGGAAGAGGCTGTGGACCCGGACGATGTGGAAATGCTGCAAGACCTCATTATCGCGGCGGTGAACGAAGCGCTCACCAAAGCGGACGAGATGGTGCAGGGCGAAATGTCTAAGATCACGGGCGGTATGAACCTCGGCGGGTTGTTCTAAAGCGCGATGGAGCAGATGGAGTATTTGCAGCGGCTGGTGGCGCAGTTTGCACGGCTGCCGGGCATCGGCACAAAAACAGCGCAGCGGCTGGCCTATCATGTGATCAACATGCCGCCGGAGGATGTGAAGCAGTTTGCGCGCGATATGTTTGACGCGCGCAGTAAAGTGCGGTATTGCGCGGTGTGCGGCAACCTTTCCGAACAGGAGCTGTGTGAAGTGTGCGCCGACCCAAAGCGGGACGCTTCGGTGATTTGCGTGGTAAGGGACGCGCGGGATGTGCACGCCATCGAGAAAACGCATGAGTACCGCGGGCTGTACCATGTGCTGGGCGGCACGATCTCGCCGCTTGAGGGAACCGGCCCGGACGACATAGCCATCCATTCGCTTCTGAAAAGGCTGGAAGGCGATGTGCGTGAAGTGATTCTCGCGACAAACCCGGATGTGCAGGGAGAGGCGACGGCAGCGTATATCGCAAGGTTGATCGCGCCGCTCGGGCTTGTTGTGACGCGCATTGCGCACGGTGTGCCGGTGGGCGCGGAACTGGAATACGCGGACGAGGTCACGCTTGCGAAAGCGATCGAAGGACGCAGGCAGATGTGAGCGAGCAATGAAATACCTAACGATAAAAGAGCTTTATAATGAAGTGATGGCCTGCGAAAAATGCAGGCTTTCCAAAAATCGCAGTTCGGTCGTGTTTGGCGAGGGGAATGTCCATGCGGATATTCTTTTTATTGGCGAAGGGCCGGGCGCGCGCGAGGATGAAACGGGCCGCCCGTTCGTGGGCCCGGCGGGGCAGTTGCTTGATAAAATGCTCTCGGAGATCGGCCTTGTGCGGCAGGATGTGTACATTGCCAATGTGGTGAAATGCAGGCCGCCGGCAAACCGCGACCCACAGCCGGACGAGCGGGCGTGTTGCATCGGGTACCTTAGGGCGCAGGTGGCATTTATCAAACCCAAAGTGATCGTGTGCCTGGGAAGGATAGCGGCAGGGGTGATTTTGGGGCGGGAGGTACGCATGATGAAGGAGCACGGCGTGCCTGTCCATGTGAAAAACTTTACCATACTGCCCACGTTCCACCCGGCGGCGCTGTTGCACAACCCGGGCCATGCGGAAGACGCGAAAAAAGATTTTCAGGTCATCGCGGATATTGTTAGGGGAACGGCACATGCTTGAAGCGCTGTATGACAGGATGGAAAAATTCTATGATGGGGAGCTGGTGCTTGGCGAGGGGCCGAAGAACGCCGCGATCCTTTTGATAGGCGAAGCGCCGGGCAAGGACGAGGTGCGCGAAAAGCGCCCGTTTTGCGGCAAGGCTGGGAAAAACCTCGACGCGTTTCTTCAAGCGATTCACATGGAGCGGCAGGATATCTACATTACAAATGTGTGCAAATTCCGCCCATTTAAGGTGAGCGAAAAGGGGACGGTTTCAAACAGGCCGCCTAAAAAATGTGAAGTGCGGCAGGCACTGCCTTTTTTATATGAAGAGATCGGGCTGATTGCGCCGCGGTTGATTGTGACGCTGGGCAACACGCCGCTTCGTGCGTGCTGTGGCGCGTTTGAAAAGAACATAGGGGAGATGCACGGCAGAGTTGTTAACGTGGCGATAGCGGAAAGGGAATACCCGCTTTTTGCGTTGTATCATCCGGCAAGTGTTATATATAATAGGAGTTTGAACGCGGTTTACGAAGATGATTTGCGGCAGCTCGCGCAGTATGTGGCGGGTATGGGGAATGGAAATCATCCACCGCGAAACGGACACCGGCTGTGAAATCGGATTTGAAAAAATCGCCGATTGTTGGGACATAGAAAAAACATACGGAAACTGAAAAAATGCCCGGATGATACTGTCGGGTGATACTGCCGTGCCACAGGTGCTTAGGTAAGCGCTGATTAGAGATTAACTTAGCGTCGGGTAATTAGGTTTGAGCAAAATTGGTTTCAGGCAAGGCGCGCAAATGCAGGCATATCGGCACATATGGCAAGTTTGCGCAACGTAGCATGAAGCCAATTTTGCCAAAGATGATTCCCTATGTTAAGTTAATTTGCTCTAATGCGGGTCGCGCGGCTTTTGACCTTTTTGTGGGGGATCGTTTAGTAAGGTTTGTCTATAACACAGTTAGGGCGGCAAGATTTGAACCCGCTCCTGCGCTGTTGTTGAAGCGGCAACATTTTCCACCGTAGGTAGTTTGGACGCTGCCGCCGTCAAGGGGGGCAGGGGGATTCGGAATTTCCACCCTTCGCCCCCCTTGACAATCCCCCTCTTTCCCGCTTCACTGCGGCCTTGCCGCGCCGCAAAGAGTAGCGGCTTGCTCGCCTCGCATTCAACGAATGCTGCACTCCCTTAAAACCGACGTAGGCCCGCGACCTTAGTTATCCGAGAAGTCCTGCGATTCAGCAATGTAGACCAGAATACGGAATAAGTGAAATAAGTTTGTATGGTTGTAAGGCATGGTTCCCGCGATTGTTCATGTCTTTGCCTTTAAGGGAGTTTTTAGAACCGTAGGTTCTAAACCGCCGGAGGCATATAATGCGCCGCAGGCTCCTTGACCACAGAGGAATACCCAAACGTAAATTCAAGATATTTGCACAGTAAAATATGGATTCGTATTTCAGTAGGCTTGCCCAGGGACTGGGGATATGAACCCGCTTTAAGCAGCACTTACCTGGGAACGACACCAATTCAATCTTCATCTCTTTGGCATATTTTGCACCTTTTTTTATTGTACGATCCCGAATAAATTCCATGGGTAAACAGCAGGCGGTGGATAATAAAACTCCATTTTTGTCTGTCGCGTTGGATGCAAAAAACGCACGCCCCATGCCCACAGGCACAGCGTATCATTCTTACTGCCGCCATATTTCACATCGCCTACGAGCGGCGCGCCCATGTGGCTCAGTTGCACGCGTATTTGGTGCGAACGGCCCGTTACAAGCCGTATTTTGAGCAGCGCAAGCCCCTCCTTCTCCCCGGCAACTCTGTAGGAAAGCTCGGCGTATTTTGCCCCGGCTTCCCCTTCTTTTGCCACGCGGGTACGGTTGGCCGCGCTGTCTTTTAAAAGCCAGTCCTTCAACGTGCCAGCCTTTGGAATCCCCGCCCGTGTTACCACAAGATAATCCTTTTCAAAGGTATGCCGCCGCATCTGTCCGGCAAGCCGCGCCGCCGCCTTGGAAGTGCGAGCAAACACCATCACGCCGCCCGCCGGGCGGTCCAACCGGTGCACAAGGCCCAGGTACGCTTTGCCCGGTTTGTTGTATGTGACGCGCACGTATTCCCGCACTCCGGAAAGAAAATCCATATCCCCGCTGCTGTCCGCCTGCGAAGGCATATTCCGCGGCTTTACGGCTACGATGATATGATTGTCCTCATAGAGGATGTTTGGCCTGTTCATGCGCGCCATCTCGCCGTAGCCCCGCATGGCAGCAGCACCGCCTGTTTTTCCACAGGCAGGACGAGGTCGGCGTTTTCCACCGCGCCGCCACGCCCCGCGAGGCATATTTTGAGCATATTGCGCGTGACAACAGAGGAAAGCCCGGTTGTATACGAATTGATGATGAAAAAAAGCGGCGTATCAGAAAGCAGCTTTGCCGTCTCCCGCACCAACGCAAACAGGTCGTCTTCCGTGCGGAATACTTGCCCGCCCGCGCCCCTGCCATAAGAGGGCGGGTCCATTAGTATCGCGTCATATTTATTGCCGCGCCGCTGTTCACGGCCTACAAATTTTAAGCAGTCGTCCGCCAATATGCGCACAGGTCTGTCTGAAAGCCCGGAAAGCGCGAGGTTTTCCTTTGCCCAGCCGTTCATGCTTTTTGCTGCGTCGATGTGCGTCACGCGCGCACCCGCACTTGCGCATGCCAGTGTCGCGCCGCCCGTATAGGCAAACAAATTGAGTACATTTGGCGTAAAACCGGCGTTTCCCACCATTTCCATCATAAAATCCCAATTCGCCGCCTGTTCGGGGAAAAGCCCCGTGTGCTTAAAGCCGGTAGGCCGCACGTAAAACGAGAGGTGTTTATAGCGCACCGCCCAGCGGTCGGGCAGGGATTTAGCAAATTCCCAGCTTCCGCCCCCTTCGCCGCTACGGTGATAGGCCGCGTGCGCCCGCTCCCAAAGCTTGGGCGCCTGCTTTTCCCAGATTGCCTGTGGGTCGGGCCGCGCGAGCATATAATCACCCCAGCGCTCCAGCTTCATGCCGCCGCCCGCGTCGAGTATTTGGTAGTCGTCCCATCCTGCCGCCACAAACATAGTAGTACACCATTCCGTATTACAGGTTCACCATTGGGAACCCGATGTCGCCCGCCACTACTTTTTTTCCGTTCAGGTATTCCAGCAAGTTATTCACACCTGTCGCGAAACGTATTTCCGTTGCCCACAGCGCCTGGTAGCGAATACCAAGCTTTTTGTTGAGCCGCGCTATGCCAAACACATTGTCTCCCAAAACAGGATACCCCGCCGCCTCGAGGTGCGCGCGCTCCTGGTTGTAGATTTGCGTCACCGGTTCCAGTTCAAGCAGGCTGCACGTTCCGTTTGCCTTGAGCACGCGGTACTTTGTGTAGATAGGCGCCGAATCCCGCATTTTCTTTTCGGAGATATGATATTTTGTTTCCCCTTCCTGCAAAAAGAAATGCTGAAATTCCCCACGATCTTCCTCCGGCCTGCCTTTCACGATCGCCTGGAAAATCCGCTTTATCCTGCGCTGCCGCTGCGCTTCCCGTATGACCTCAAACATGTCGCCGTTCTTGGCAAACAGCACCAACCCGCCTGTGTAGATATCCAGCTTGTGGCAGGGAAACGGGATATACCCGGAATCCTCGAAATATTCCCCTTTTTTCTTCATATAGTTGATAACCATGGACATCAAATCGGGCGCGCTTTGCCCCGCTCCGCCCGTTACCGCCATGCCGGGTTGTTTATTCAGCACGATGATGTTGTCGTCCTCATAACAGATATCCATCGCCGGCGCGCGTTCAAACTCCACCGGGAGATACACCTCCACCACATCATCCTCATCTACTTCCATGTCTTTTCTGAGGAGACCGCCGTTCAGCTTGATATCGCCCTTTTTAATCATTTTCCTGAGGTTGGCGCGCGCAAGCTCGGGCAGCGACGCCACCAC
>QMCD01002503.1_pt1 | contig 15451 bp, 17 predicted proteins | sample 1821841 | NCBI WGS metagenome assembly QMCD01 (sample SAMN01991225, study PRJNA193472) | Termite gut metagenome, whole genome shotgun sequencing project. | isolation source: worker | host: Macrotermes natalensis | reverse complement strand
GGCGGTCAGGGTCAGGCAGTCGATGAGCACATCCTCCTTCGGAATATCGTAAGACAGCGCGGTGTTCAGGATTTTTTCCGCGATGGCAAAGCGTCCCTCCGCCGTCTCCGGTATCCCCTCTTCATCCAGCGTCAGGCCGACAATCAGCGCTCCGTATTTTTTGACGATGGGAAACACGCGCTGCATACTTTCTTCTTTGCCGCTCACCGAATTGACAAGCGGCTTTCCGTTGTAAATTCTGGCTCCCGCTTCAATGGCGGCAGGATCCGCACTGTCAATTTGCAGCGGCAAATCGACGATTCCCTGAATTTCGGGGATCAGCTCCCGCATACGCGCGGCCTCATCCACCTCCGGCAGCCCGATATTGACGTCCAGCATGTCCGCGCCGTGCTCTTTTTGCGAAAGAGCCTCCGAGAGGATATAGCCGGTGTCTCCTTCTACAATGGCGGCCTTGAGCTTTTTCTTGCCGGTGGGATTCAGCCGCTCCCCAATGACATAGACGCCGCCGTCCAGCACAACGGTTTTTGTGCCGGAGGCCGCCGCCGTCACTCTCACCGGAATTCTCTGCACAGGCTTCATCCCTGTAATCGCTTCCCGAAGCGCCGTAATCATTTCAGGCGTGGTGCCGCAGCACCCGCCTATGATACGCACGCCCTTTTTCACCATACGCATAACCTGCTCGGTATATTCCTCTGTAGAAATGCGATAAACCGTTTCGCCCTGTTCAATAAACGGCAGACCCGCGTTGGCCTGCATCATCACCGGCAGGCGGGAATGGCCGCAAAAGATATCACAGACGCCCTGCATCTCGGCAGGACCTAATGAGCAGTTCGCTCCCAACGCGTCGACGCCCAGCCCTTCAAGGGTAATCAGACAGCCGAGCGGATCACAGCCGACAAAGGTTCTGCCGTCCTGCTGAAAGGTCATGGTGCAAAACACCGGCAGGTCACTGTGCTCTTTGGCCGCGAGCACCGCCGCCTTCGCCTCATAGATATCCGACATGGTCTCAACGATAAATACATCGCTGCCCGCGCGGACACCCGCTTTCACCTGCCGCGCAAATGCTTCATACGCGTCGTCAAACGAAAGCGTTCCCATTGGCTGCATCAGCTGCCCCAAAGGGCCGATATCCTGCGCGACATACCGCGCTCCAGACTCTTTGGCGATGCGCACGCCAGCCGCAACGACCTGCTCCACCGTATAAGGCGTGCTTGCAAGGTTAAAATGATTGCTTCCGAAGGTATTCGCGGTGATGACGTCGGCTCCCGCCTTCACATAAGCCGCGTGCACCCGCGCTACGATTTCAGGCTCGGTCACATTCAGAAGGTCGGGAAGTCGGCCCGCTTTCAAGCCGGCCCTTTGCAGCATCGTGCCCATCGCGCCGTCAAACAGCAGAATGCTTTCCTTTATAAACTCTCTAATATCCACAGCTTTCACCCGATTTCCTATATAAACAGTCTTCTCTTTTATCGCATCTGTCACATCCGCCGGATTTTGCTTCCCCCTGCTGGCCTCTAAATCCAACAATCGCGGTGACCGATTTGCGCGGCAGCAAGATCCCACTGCCAGACACCGTCAGACCGATGCGCTTGCCGGTTTGCAATAAATCGGTAAGCGGCTTTTGCAGCGTTAAGGGCAGATCATCATAGCCGGGACTGAACCGTCCGGTTGCGAAAAGCCCCTCTTTTTCGGCAAGCGCGCCGATTTCATCACAGGCTTCGTCGCAAACGCTTTCGATGCAGGCCGCCGCGCAGGCGTCAAGAATCACCGCTTTGGTCATTTCGGTTTTTTGCAAAATCCGTATCCGGTTGTCGGTCGGCGCGCCTAAGGTCGCCGCCAAAAAAACAGCCCGCCGACAGCCCTGTAAATGCCGCCGGATGCCGCCGCCCGGCAAAACAAGCTCCGCGCCGGGGATAAAAACCCCATCGGGTCGCTCCGTAATATCAAACGCCTTGTAGATAAAAAGCCCCTTTGCGATGTGTTCGCATTCGGAGATACAGGCATCCACAAGACCGTCCAGCTCCCGGTCAATCGGCTGCCCCGCATAGCCCAGATAGCGCAGCGTCTCGGCCTTATCGATCCGCATAGATATTTTCCGCCATCATCCGGGCGATGTCCGGCTTGTTCATCGCGTAAAAATGAACGCCGTCCACCCCCTGCGCCAGCAGGTCGGCAATCTGCCGTGACGCGTATTCCACCCCCGCCTTCAACATGTCCGCGGGCGAGTCCTTATATTTATTGAGCAGCTTGATCATGGCGGAGGGCAGGGACGCGGCGCACATAAAAATCATTTTTTCCACCTGCGACCGCGAATACATCGGCATAATTCCGGCCAGCACCGGCAGCGTGATTCCCTTCGCCAAGGCCATTTCATAAAACCGGTAAAACACCGCGTTGTCAAAAAACAGCTGGGTGAAAATTGCGGATGCGCCTGCGTCAACCTTTTTTTTCAGGTTTTCAATATCAGTGAGCAAATCCGGCGCGTCAATGTGGCCTTCCGGGTAGCCGGCAACGCCAATATCCATCCGTGTTTTTGATTTGATAAGCGTGACCAGATCGCTTGCGTGGCGATAAGGGCTCGTTTCGTCCACGGTATCACCGCGCAGGGCAAGGATATTTTCGATTCCAAGCGCGTTGATTTCATCAATGCTTTCGGCCGAACGGCACAAAAGATGCGCCATAACGTCCATGCCAAGACCGTTTTTTATCCGATCCAAAAGCCTGACATCGCACCCGCCGCCGCCCGTTTGGGTAAGCGAAATAAACGCAGGGTTGAGCTCTTTCAACCGCTGCAATTCCTCCGGCAGCCCTTCGTGAGGGAAGACTTCAAACGAGATGACGTTCTTGTTTTTATAGATTTCAGTTAGTTTCATCTTTATCCACCACCAGGCCGCAGTTTAGGCACGCGAGCGTTTCGCCCGTGCTGTCAACCGGCATGAAAATATGCTCCGTGCACTCGTCAACCTCCTCCTCCGGCGCGTTGAGCGGGTCGTAGAGCCGGCTCGGATACTTTTTCGGCCGGAACATATCCACTATCGCCTCAATCAGATACAAAACGCCTCCGGTAAAAGTTCGTGCAAGGCAACGGTTTTTTCCTCCGTAATTATATCAGGATCGCCAAACTCCGCCAAAAACTGCCGGCATGCTCCGCACGGGACACAGTTTTTCAGCTTTGGAGAGTGGACTGCGACAGCCTTTATCTCGCGTTCGCCGGCCGCAATTGCAGCTGATGCCGCATTGCGCTCCGCGCAGATTGACAGCCCGTAGCTTGCGTTTTCCACATTGCAGCCGGTGTAAATTTTCCCGCTTGACGTCAGAACCGCCGCGCCGACCGGAAAGTCAGAGTATTTGCAGTAGGCGTTTTTTGCCGCTGCTTTTGCGTGTTCAAGTAGTTCCATAAATTATATTATATCATGCAAAAAGTTTATAATCTATTGCGAACATTGCGGTCTTGTTTTTGATGCAGTTGGCGCAGGCAGTTGATTCAAGGACATTTTTGCGCGTATAATCCGTAAAATCCGCACCGCATCTGCCGCGGTGGTCGTTGGCCAAGAATGCGCAGGTGTAAACGCCTTTTGTGGTAAGTATTCTGCCGTGTTCACAGTCAAGTGTGCACCATTTTGTACCGGTTTCGGCGGGATGCTGCTTATCATACCAATCGTTTATTACGATATGTCGCTCTTTTGCGTTGAACCCTGCGCGCTCGCAAACCTGACGCAGCTGCGCCGCAAGCTCTTTGCGGTCCTCTTTATAATAATTTGTTACGCACAAAATCGGCTCAAACCCGTATTTTACAACACTTTTTATGGCACACACCGTTTGGCGCCACGAGCCGCGTGAGCGAATATCATCGTTTTTCAGCTCATCCCAGTGGTCAATGCTGAACTTAAAAATTATCTCAAACTTGCTCTCGTCCTCAACTTTTTTCAAAAACCGCGCCTTTTTTTCGTTGATAAAATGGCCGTTTGTGTGGATACAAACGTTGGTGCGTTTCAGGCACATGCGCAAGATGGCGTTAAAATCCGGATGGGTCATCGGCTCTGCGCCGGTCAGGTAGATACATTTGAGACTTTCGCCTTTGGTATCAATCAGTGTCTGCCGCACCAAATCCGGTGATATAAAGTCTTTGACATTTTTTGTCAGCCCAAAATCAATCCAGCAGTGCTTGCAGCGCTGGGTGCAGTTTTTTTCGGTCAGCTCTATAAACAGGTTATTCAACTCTTTTAGCTCGCTCGTCGGGGCTTTGCAAATCGCATTTATCATATTTGTCCTACTCCTCTTGATAATAATCTAGCAGGAGTACAGATTTAAAAAATCAGTCAACCGGATAGCGTTCAGGGTAAATGTGTGGGCCGGCCGGATTAATTATCACCAAAATCGTCGGGCTTTTTATCAGACAGCCAGCGGCTCATCAGATAATTTTCATAACTCAACGCAAAATTATAAAGCGCATTCACCAGCACCCGTCCGGACTCGGACTTGCCGACGATGAAAAAATCACCCTGCGGATTTTCCGCCAGCATAATTTCTGTGTGAACGATTTTATCAACGTGGCCTTTGGGGTTTTTGTACACAATCTCGCGGACCCAAGCCGCGAGCAGCTTTACCGCGGTTGTTTGGCCGCCTGTGATACGCTCTTTGTTGTCCTGCAAATATTTTGAAAACTCCTTTAATATCATGAGCTCACCGTTGACGCCGCAAGACAGATTATATCGTCTGTGCCGCTTTTTTTGAGTTCTTTTATTATTTCTTCAAAAGTTGTGCCTGTCGTGCAAATATCGTCAATGAGCAGAACTGTTCCGGGTGCGCGGCCTTGGACTTCAAACGCGCCGGCCAGATTTATCCCGCGCTGTTTTTTGGAAAGATTATATTGCACCGCGGTGTCTTTGACGCGCCGCACCAAGCCGGTGTTGAGCTTGCAGCCGGTGAGTTTGCACAGTTCTTCCGCGGCTAAGTCCATGTGGTTGTACTTGCGTTTTTTAACGCGGTTTGGGTGCTGCGGTACGGGCACGATTGTAAAATCCGCTTGCAGCCCGGCTTTTTGCATATAATCGCACATGAATTTCGCCAGAAAGTACGCCAAATCCCGCTGGTTGTGGTATTTCAGGCCGCGGATAAGTTTTTGCAAATCTTTTGAATAGATGCCTGCGCAGTAGATTTTTTTACCTTCTACAATACGGTTTGGGCGCGCGGCGAGATGTTCAAGCCTGTTGTAACAAGCCCTGCACATTTTTACCCCTTCGCGCGAGCTGCGGCAAAAATTTTTTTCTTGTAAATTAAATCCAAAAAATTTTTTATAAAATTTTTCATGGTACAATATTAGCATGAAAAGGAGATGAAAAATGCTGACGATGAACTGTGATATTAAAGATATTAACCTTGCCGACCAGGGCAAAAACCAGATAGAGTGGGCGTTTAAAGATATGCCTGTTTTGAAACGGATTCAAGAGCGATTTATTAAAGAGCAGCCGTTCAAGGGCTTGAAATTGTCGGCATGCGTTCACGTGACGAAAGAAACTGCGGCGCTGTGCGTTGTGATGAAAGCCGGCGGGGCCAACGGGATTCTTGTTGCGTCAAACCCGCTTTCAACGCAAGATGATGTTGCGGCGGCACTTGTAAAACATTACGGGATACCTGTTTTCGGCTTTGCGGGCGAAAGCGTTGAGCAATATAAGGCGCACGTTCAAGAGGCGCTTAAACACGAGCCGGATATTATTATTGACGACGGATGCGATATCGTTTCAATGCTGCACGCACAGTTTCCGCAGGCGGCGAAAAAAGTCATCGGGTCAACTGAGGAAACAACCACGGGGATTACACGGTTGGCTGCGATGGAAAAAGAGGGCACGCTTATGTTTCCGGCGGTCGGCGTGAATTCCAGCATGACCAAACACCTTTACGACAACCGTTACGGTACGGGCCAAAGCTCAATGGACGGAATTTTGCGCGCGGCAAATATTTTGATTGCGGGCAAAACGGTTGTGATTTCAGGTTACGGGTGGTGCGGCAAGGGCTGCGCGATGCGTGCAAAAGCGCTTGGCGCAAACGTAATCGTGTGCGAAATCGACCCGCTCAAGGCGCTTGAGGCGGCGATGGAGGGTTACCGCGTGATGCCGATTGCACAGGCCGCAAAGGAGGGCGATATTTTCCTTGCTGTGACAGGGAACAAGCACGTTGTGGATGTTGCGCATTTGTTAGAGATGAAAGACGGTGTGTTTGTTGCAAACGCCGGACACTTTGACTGGGAGGTTAATGTGGGCGGTTTGCGCGCGCACACGACAGAGATAAAACAAATCCGTCCGAGCCTGGAAGAATATAAACTTAAAAGCGGCAAGTCGGTTTATGTGCTGGCAGAAGGCCGTTTGGTCAACCTTGTTGCGGCGGAAGGCCACCCGGCAAGCGTTATGGATATGAGTTTTGCTAACCAGGCGCTGGGGATGGAGTTCCTCGTAAAAAATCGCGGCAAATTAGAGAACAGACTTTACACACTGCCGGCAGAAGTTGACGAGGAAATCGCCGCGTTGAAGTTAAAATCCATGGGGATTGAAATTGACACGCTCACGCAGGCGCAGCGCGAATATTTAAACAGCTGGGATGTGTAACAAATTGTAAATATGAATTTCAAACAGGCGCAAACCCTGTCATAATCCCCGATATGATATGATATGATATGATATGATCGCGTCCTGTCAATATTTCAGGTTTTTATGTTTTTATATAGAGGTAGTTAGTAGTGTGAAAGGTGTATGATTATGCCAGTAAATGCGGTAGGAGCAACATTGCCTTCTTATTATATGGTAGCCCAGCCAAACGAGGCTCCCGTCAAAAAAGCAAAAAAAGTAAAACCTCCAACTGCCGGTGGTGCGGTTGTAGCAGGTACTGTCGGTGCGGTTACAATTGGTGGTGGGCCTCTTGTAGAAGGATTACGGATGAAAAATGCATATAAAGCTGGCGCCGACGAATTTTTGAGTAGACTTGAAAATATACGTAACACATGGAATAGGGATGCAAAAAGGATTTTTAGAGACTATAGACCCAGAAGAGGGCAGGCAGGTGCTGTGGAAATGAGAAAAAATGCTGCCAAAACTGTATCCGGGATAAGACTCGAGAGAGATAGGCTGATTAACAGTGCAATTGCCCGGCGTGCAAGAGATTTGGCCGCATCAAAACAGATGTTAAAAGCGGGCGGTATTTTAACCGCGGTAGGCGCAGTAGTTGGCATAGGTGTGTATTTCTTGCATAAACACATTAAACAAAAACGCGCTGAAAAAACCGCTGCGATCGCATAAACTTACACTTTTCGTAACACATTTGCCATTTATTCATGTCACCCCGCACTTGTTGCGGGGTCTCGGATGATTATGCTATATTAAAAAACATGCAAGAAAAGCAATATTACGTTTATATATTAACCAATAAAAATCACAATGTATTTTATACCGGAGTAACATCCGATTTAGAAAAAAGGATGTATGGACATGCTAATGGTTTGGTTGAGGGGTTTACAAAACAATATAATGTAAAGCAACTTATGTATTATGAACTTCATAATGATATTGAAGAAGCAATATTGAGAGAAAAGAAAATTAAACGCTGGAAAAAGGATTGGAAGTGGAATATCATTGACGAAATAAATCCGAGACGGATTAATTTACATCAAGACGGCGGCATTTTATCGGTTTGTGATTGAGACCCCGCAACAAGTGCGGGGTGACATGTATAAACTTACACTTTTCGTAACATACTTGCCCATGCCTTTGTTTGTTATATAATAACTGTGTATATAACAATTAGGGAGAGAAGTTATGTTTAAGAAACTGTTTGGAGCGCTGTCGGCAATGCTGTTTGCGGCTCCTGTGTTCGCGGGTGAAGCGAACCTTGTCGTCCCGAATATTCAAGCTGCGAGTCCGCAATACTACGACCTGCTTGTCGTGGGTATTTGGATCTCGGTAATCGGCGTGTTGTTCGGGTTTATGGAGTTTTTGAAAGTGAAAAAACTCGCAGTACACGAATCAATGGCACAAATCGGCGCTACGATTTTTGAAACCTGCAAAACCTACCTTATCCAACAAGGTAAGTTCCTGCTTGTTTTAGAAGCGTTAATTGCGTTGTGTATCGCGTTCTACTTTGGTTATTTGCAAGGTATGAGCGTGAGCTCGGTTGCGCTAATCATCACGTGGTCAGTGATTGGTATCCTTGGTTCTTACGCGGTTGCGTGGTTTGGTATCAGAATGAACACGCTTGCCAACTCGCGTACGGCATTCGCCGCGCTCAAAGGCAGCCCGCTTGAAATTATGGGGATTCCTTTGAAAGCCGGCATGTCAATCGGCGTTTTGCTGGTCAGCGTTGAACTGATTATGATGCTGGTGATTTTGCTGTTTATGCCGGGACACCTTGCGGGAGCGTGCTTTATAGGGTTTGCTATCGGTGAATCCCTTGGTGCATCTGCGCTTCGTGTGGCAGGCGGTATCTTCACAAAAATCGCTGATATCGGTTCGGACTTGATGAAAATCCAGTTCGGTATCAAAGAGGACGACCCTCGTAACCCCGGTGTAATCGCGGATTGCACGGGCGATAACGCGGGCGATTCAATCGGGCCGACAGCTGACGGGTTTGAGACTTACGGTGTAACAGGTGTTGCGCTTGTTTCGTTCATCTTGCTGGCGGTGTTCCCTGACAATCAGGTGCAATTGCTGACCTGGATTTTCGTAATGAGATTTTTGATGATAGTGACATCCGTTGTTGCGTACTGGCTCAACGGCGTTATTGACAAATTCATCTTTGCGAACGCTAAAAAATTCGACTTTGAGCAGCCGCTGACAAACCTTGTGTGGCTGACTTCAATCTTGTCGATTGTGATGACGTTCGGCGTTAGTTATAAATTGCTTGCGCCTATGGGCGGCAGCTTGTGGCTGGTGCTTTCCGCGATTATTTCGTGCGGAACACTCGGCGCTGCGCTGATTCCGGAGTTCACAAAAATATTCACATCACCTAAGGCAAAACACACAGAAGAAGTCGTTACAGCGTCACGCGAAGGCGGTGCGTCGCTGACAATCCTATCGGGGCTTGTCTCGGGCAACTTCTCGGGCTTTTGGATCGGGATGGTAATCATCGCGCTTATGGGCGTTGCTTACTTTGCAAGCACAATGATTCCGGCTGAGCTGATGATTTATCCGTCAGTGTTTGCGTTCGGGCTTGTTGCGTTCGGTTTGCTCGGTATGGGACCTGTCACAATCGCTGTTGACAGTTACGGGCCTGTAACGGACAATGCGCAATCGGTTTATGAGCTTTCTTTGATTGAGGAAGTTCCGGACGTTGCCAAATCAATCAAAAAAGATTTCGGGTTCAAACCTGATTTCAAAAACGCAAAACACTATCTTGAAGAAAACGACGGTGCGGGAAACACGTTCAAAGCCACGTCAAAACCGGTGCTTATTGCAACGGCGGTTGTCGGCGCAACGACGATGATTTTCGCGTTGATTTTGGTTATTCAAGAGACTTTGGGCATCCAGCCTGAGGTTGTGTTGAACCTTCTAAACCCGTACACGCTATTGGGGCTTTTGTCCGGCGGTGCGGTAATCTACTGGTTCTCGGGCGCGTCTATGCAGGCGGTTACAACCGGTGCATACAGCGCGGTTGAGTACATAAAAAAACACATCAAATTAGACAAGAAAAGCTCAAAAAAAGCGAACCTTGAAAACTCAAAAGAGGTGGTAAAAATTTGTACACAGTATGCCCAAAAAGGTATGGTGAACATATTTATCTCATTGTTCGCGTTTGCGCTGGCGTTTGCGTGTTTGTCCGCTCCGAGCGGCGACAAGAGCACGCCTGTTGCGTTTTTCGTGGCGTATTTGATAGGTATCGCGATATTCGGATTGTTCCAGGCAGTGTTTATGGCTAACGCCGGCGGCTGCTGGGATAACGCGAAGAAAATCGTTGAGGTTGACTTGAAAGAGAAGAACACACCGCTGCACGACGCGACTGTTGTGGGTGATACTGTGGGCGACCCGTTCAAGGATACTTCATCTGTTGCGATGAACCCGATTATTAAGTTCACAACTTTATTCGGGCTATTGGCGATGGAAATCGCGATTGCGGAGAACTTCCGCGCGGCAGCGCCTGTTGCGGGCTGGGTGTTCCTGGTTATCGCGCTGGTGTTTGTCTACCGCTCGTTCTACGCGATGCGTATACCGAAAGTATAGGACAGACAAAAATAAAAAGGCCTCCGCAAGGGGGTCTTTTTATTATTAAACAGATTGTGTCAATTCATTAATATCAATGTCTAATGCTTTGGCAATATCAATAAGTCTTAACCCCTTTGGATGTTGGTTTCCGGTTTCAATCAAACTAATGGTCATTCTTGAAACACCAATCATTCCAGCAAGTTTCTCCTGTGAAATTTCTTTTTTCAGGCGCGCCATTTTTATATTTAATCCGAGAGTTTTTAAACGCTTATCAGTCATGGTTATTATTTTACCCGCTTGACAAAATTTAATCTATATATTATACTTATCTTATGATTAGTAAACTTATCTAAAAATAAGAGGAGTTATAATGAAAAGCAAAATCGAAACACCAGACCAATTAGCGGAAAAAATCTACAACCTGACTTCGATATTAAAACAGCATTGCTGCGCAAATACCGAAAAACTTGAAGAAGTCGCACAAATTTCAACAATGGTTGATTATTTGTACGATTGCGCGGATAGGCTGAATGTAATTTTTCTTAATAGTGACGAGTAATATTTGTGATAGAATAGTTTTATGCTAACAGTTTATCTTGGAATTGACGTGGGTTCGGTGACGACAAAGCTGGCGCTGGTGGACGAGGGCGGCAAGTTTGTTGACTCGTGCATGCTCCGCACGGCGGGCAAACCTGTTGCCGTGGTGCAGCAGGGTCTGCGCGAACTTTATGCCAAACGTCAAACCGATTACGACGTAAAAGGTGTGGGTACAACCGGCTCGGGCCGCAACCTTGCCGGAGTTCTTGTCGGCGCCGATGTTGTGAAAAACGAGATAACGGCGCACGCGGTTGCCGCAAGCACAAATGTGCCCGGCGTCCAGACGATTTTAGAAATCGGCGGACAGGACAGCAAAATCATTATCCTGCGCAACGGGATTGTTACGGATTTTGCGATGAACACTGTTTGTGCGGCGGGGACGGGCAGTTTTCTTGACCAGCAGGCCAACAGGCTCAACGTTCCGATAGAAGAATTCGGGCAAACCGCGCTAAAATCCACCAACCCTGCAAGAATCGCGGGCCGCTGCGGGGTTTTTGCAGAGAGCGATTTGATTCACAAACAACAGCTTGGATATCCGGTTGAAGACCTGCTTTACGGGCTTTGTCAGGCCCTGGTGCGAAACTATTTGAGCAACCTTGCGCTGGGCAAAGAGATTTTGCCTATCGTGACGTTTCAAGGCGGGGTTGCGACAAACTCAGGGATGGTCAAGGCGTTTGAAGAAGCGCTTCAAACAGAAATCATTGTGCCGGAAAACCACCAGACGATGGGCGCAATCGGCGCCGCGTTGCTGGCGATGGAAGAACACCGGTATACGCAGAACCCGACAAAATTCAAAGGCTGGGAGGTCGGCAACATGTCGTTCCAGTCGGTGACCTGCACCTGTCAGGCGTGTTCAAACAACTGCGAGGTTATAACAATCGTTGAGGGCGAAACGCAGGTTCAGCACCCGGAAAAAATAAGAGATATTAAAGGCAATATAATCGCGCGCTGGGGCGGTACCTGCGGACGCTGGGAGTTATCATAAATTCAGGTCTTGATCCGCGAGCTTTGCATAATAATGTAACAAATTGTAAATATGAATTTCAAACAGGTGCAAACCCTGTCATAATGCCCTATATGATATGATATGATATGATATGAGAGAAATTGTGTCCGTGAGGACAAATTGATTTTGGTTTGTGTTTTTATATAAATAATGTAGCAAGTAGGAGTGTAAAATGACAGTACCGGCAATTAACAGCATATCTGGCGCACAAAACCAGCAGACTTTTAGCGACATAAACGCGCTGATTTCGGCGCCGCAAAAATACCAATCAACACCGGCAGATACGTTTGTGAAAGAGGGCGGCGGCAAGAAAAAAACCGTGATTGGTGTGGTGATAGGGGCAGTTGCAGCGGCGGCGACGGCAGCTTTGATAATTTTCAACGTTGTGGCCAAAAAACGAGCGCCGCAGATAGATACACACTTGCTCAAAGATATTAATTTCAGCAAAGGCACAGCTACGCTTCAAGACGGGTCAAAGTTTAGCGGCGTGATTGAAGACACACTCAAATCCGGTAAAAAAATAACAATGGAATACCAGGACGGAAAAATCCTCAAATCTGTCGGCGAAGATTTTGAAAAAGCGTTTTCATACGACAGCGAAACAGGCGCGTTGAAAAAGATTGGGACAAAGTTTGCTGACGGCTCGGAAAAGGTTATGGCTAATACAACATTTGAAGGTAAAGAAGTTATTACGGGCGGAAGATTGGTAAAGGACCAACGTGGTCAAGGCGTTATACTTGATGCATCTTTGGTTGACAAATCCACGGGCAAAGCTATATTGAAAGGCGATGAGGTGGCAATTTACAAAGAGGATGGCAGTCTGGATTGTTTTTACAATCTTGGTAATAACAGAAAAATAACAAAACCACTTGAAGACGGCAGCGTGTTGACGTTCAGCGAGGGCAACAAAGCCACTATTACGACCCCAAGCGGAGAGCGGATTTGGGGATACAATAATCCGGTGGGTGATACTGTGAACATACACAGCGACCGATACCAATATATGTGTGATGACCTCCTAGCCGAAGGTATGTGGAATGAGGGCGAAAGAATTTGGAATGGTGAAAAAATATTTTTGAGAGAAAAAACGGAAAAAGGTTTTAAGTTGGCTTTGGATTCCGCAGGCGAAGTTGTGAGGCACGAGCTGAGCGACCTTGACGAAATAATTGGAGATGAGCCTTGGCAGGTATACGGTCGTGAAGCCAGAAATCTTGCACAGAAATATTTCCTTAAAAACCTTAAAAAAGGTGAAGACGGCATTAATGGGCTGGTGAAAATTATGGACCAAGGCTATGAGTTGCGACGCAATGCTAAAAAAGCTTTAAGCGATGTAACAGGTTATAGGGTCATATAATTTTATACAAACAAATTCTCCAAAGACCGCGCACTTGATGCGCGGTCTTTGTTTAAATGTGCTATACTGTTATTATGGATTTAGACGCACAGACAAAAAACACCAAACAAAAATATCGCGGGATTTTTCTTGCGATGGTTGAGCAGGTGCAAAAGCGCGTGGCGGATTTGTGCCCTGCGGGTGTGGAGGATATTTTTGAAACCTACGAGGCCGGCAGCGCAGGCGCAAAATGGCAGGCTCAGGTGCTGGATATGTTTGAAAACGATATTGCAAAAGAAATCCACCGCAAGTGGCAGGAGATTTTGCTCTACCGCGAAAAATTTATGTGCAAAGGGTGCGCGACGTGCTGCAAGCTGGCGTGCAGCGAGTTTTCGCCGGAGCAATTAAAGCAAAAGGCGGCCGGGGGCGACCGGTTTGCGACCCAGTTTTTGAGCGTGTTTGTGCCGTATGCGACGCGTGAGGAAGCAAGTGAGGTTTATCCGGAATATTTGCAGCTTCTGGACGACACGATTAGCGATGAGGTTTACTTCTATCACTGCCCGAAACTCAACGATTGCAACCGCTGCACAGATTATGAGAACAGGCCGCAGATTTGCCGCGACTTTCCGGACAACCCGCTTTCAATTTTGCCGGAATCCTGCGGGTTTTATCAGTGGCGGCAACAGGTTCAACCGGTTGCGCTGATGCTGCACGCAACATTGGAAATTCTTAATTACTATAGAGATAAGATACCACAATCAACGTCGTCCTGAACTTGTTTCAGGATCTGACCATCGTTGTAAGTGGCAAGATGCCGACTCAAGATCGGCATGACATGGAGACAAAATGCAAACGCTTACAGGCCTGACATTACAGGATATAGAGGAAATCACGGACACCCTTGGGGCGTCAAAGTTTCGCGCGCGTCAGATTCACAATTGGGTTTATTTGAAATCCGCGTCAAACATTGACCAAATGACAGATTTGTCGGCGGCATTTCGTGAGGAATTGAAGCAAGTTGCGCAGGTGACTGATGTGAAAATCGCGCAAAAACAAGAAAGCACGGACGGTACGATAAAATATTTAGTGGAATTTGCTGATGGCGGCTGCGTTGAGACGGTTTTGATGCGCTTTGATAACAGGGCGAATTTGACGGCGTGCGTGAGCTCTCAGATTGGCTGCGCGGTTGGGTGCAGTTTTTGTGCGACGGGAAAACAGGGGTTTGTGCGTAATTTGACGTATAAAGAGATTATTGAACAGGTGCTTGTTATCCAGCGCGATACGGGTTTGAAGGTTACAAATGTTGTGTTTATGGGGCAGGGCGAGCCGCTTTTGAATTTGGATAATGTGCTGCGGGCGATGGAGATTTTCTCACAGAGTTTCCGGATTGGGGCAAGGCGTCTGACGGTTTCAACTGCGGGGATTATTGGCGGGATAAACGAGCTTGCCGCGCGCAAGATGCAATCAACGCTGGCGGTTTCGCTGCACGCGCCAAACCACGCGGTTCGTGCGCAAATTATGGAGATTGAGAACAAATATAATATGGCGGATTTGAAGTCCGCGCTTCAAAATTACACAGGTCAGACCGGCAGGCGCGTGACGATTGAATATCTGCTGATAAAAGGGATAAACGACAGCACGGATGCGGCACTTGAGCTTGCGCATTATATTAAAGATATAAAATGTAACGTGAACTTGATTCCGTATAATTCGGTGGACGACCGCTACGAAAAACCATCGGGCAACGCTGTTATGCGGTTTAAGTCGGTGTTGGAGCAGTCGGGCAAAAAGGTTACAGTCAGGTTAGAGCGCGGCGCGGATATTGACGCGGCCTGCGGGCAGCTGCGCGGCAGAGCAGGTGCTGCCGGTGTCGACACACGTCAGTGTGGCGAGCAGGGCAGCACAATTCTGCGCGGGCGTCTTGGGTAGAGCCTATACATTTGCCCACTTGACATAGTTGTAAAAATATGTTAAGATGTTTCCAGAGTTGTTGTTTTATTTTAGATTTTATTTAGCGAGGAGCAATTTTTTAACCCGAATATTAAGAGGCAAGTATGTACGTAAACAAGTGTATCAAGTGTGGTCGTGAATTTGACACAAAAAACCCCAAAAGAGTTATCTGTCCGGAATGTCTGTATGCGGACAAGGATTTGATGCCGTCAGAACCTGCGCCGCAGGGCGGATATAGCTTTGGTGAAGAACGTCCGCGTCCGCAGCAGCGCCCAAATCAGGGCGGCGGTTACAACCGCGACAACCGCGGCGGCGGCTACAACCGTGAGGGCGGATATAACCGAGACAATCGCGGCGGTCAATCGCACAGCGGAGGTTACG
>QMCD01001301.1_pt1 | contig 15451 bp, 23 predicted proteins | sample 1821841 | NCBI WGS metagenome assembly QMCD01 (sample SAMN01991225, study PRJNA193472) | Termite gut metagenome, whole genome shotgun sequencing project. | isolation source: worker | host: Macrotermes natalensis | reverse complement strand
TCAAGATAGCTGTCTATTGCATCTTGAAAATCTTTTTCCAATTCATCAACCGTTTTTCCTTCATATAGTATGCAGTCTTTTGTCATTCCAAGAACTTTACCAAACAGACACTTATCTTCTACGTTTATATGGAAGCGAACTAAGAAAAGAAAAATACAGATTTTATCATGACAAAGAAATTAAGATAATAGTTTCATTAGAAAGTCTTACAGTATTGTTGGATATTTATTATTGGCAAGTTGAACAGGAGGTATTATGAAAATAACAGACAAAGACCATGACAACACAACACACATAGGCCGTATCAAGAAAACACAATGGAACTTAATAGAAAACTATATCTATACAAACAACAACACACTGGAAGACCTCCAAAAGCTTCTGGAAGACCTAAGGAGGGAAGATAATGAAACTGACTGAACTAATACCATATATAAACAACCAAGACCAGTGCTTTGTATATCTTATTGACAAGAACATGTTAACTGGATTCTGTAAATATAAGATGATAGGAAATATAAAATTCATTACAGTAAAAAATGAAGTAAATGCCGACATGAGCCATTATCTTGATTATGATGTATTATGCATTAAAGCAGAAATGGTAAAAAGAAGAAGCATTGACTGTCCAGATCCAATCATATCAATTGAAATATATAAAAAGGAGTGAAGATAATGACAATTGAATTAGACATACATGAATATGAACAAGCTGTCATATTAATCACAAAAGTAAACATAGATAACAAACGGACAGTATACACAGCATGGAACGTCAGTAATCCGGATGTAAGATTATTAACCCATAATACAAACCTAGACCGTTTATATCAAAAACTGATTTCACAAAAATATAAATAAATAAATATATGCTTGACTAAACTTGAGAACCTGTAATATAATAGTAGTAGTTACATTTATTACAAGACAACCATAAAACCAAATCAAAAGGAGAACAAAAAACAATGCAGAAAACAGAAAGAATCATCGGAATCACAAGAAAAACAATGGTAAACACAGTATCATCAATTTCACTGAAAAATCTTGAAGCCGACACTATTTTTACATTAACAGGTCTTGCAATAGTGTTGAAAGAAGAACCGGAAGAAAAAATAAAATATGTAGGATACTTACAGGATAACGAAGGCTGTATATACAACACGATATCTCCCTCAGTCATAAAATCCATGGAAGCCATAATGGACTATATGGAGGAAGAACAGATTAGTGAAGTCGTTACATCACTAAAGAAACAGAGAAGCCGTAATGGCAGGGATTTTCTCTATTTAACAATTTAATAAAATGAGCACTCTTATGATACCAGACTTAGTTTAAAAGATTAATAGACATTTTGTGCAAAACAAACTTATCCTTTTCCAATCCAAAAAAGGACTATGCCCACCAGCATAGTCCTTTCACTTTTAATCTTCCTTACTGTCTATCACCTCCTGTATAAACGTATCAACAATTTTCTGCATATTGATGATTGTATCAATCCTCCTGATCGTTTCTTCAGCTTCAAACTTTATACGTCCATCCTGAGTAGTCAGCGCTACACCCTTTGCAATATATCTTTTCACTATATTATTCATACATGCCCTCCTTAATTTCATCAATAAACAGTTTCATATCTTCCTTACTTTCAATTATTATTGTATAATCACCTTTTTTCCACATGATCAATGCTTCCGGAATCATTTTTCTTGTCATGAATATTTCTTCTTCAATCCAACCTTTATTATAAAGATAAGTTACCATTTCCATCATTTCTTGTTTTTCCCTTGCAATCTCTTCAACTGCATTCCTATATTCATCCATATTATAATTAACCATCTATTATCCTCCTTATAATATATACCGCATTATGTCTTCGCTAAATACTTCAAGTTTCCATGATTCTTCCATACATATTGATTTAAGAATATTTATGATATAATCAAATGCCGAATCATTTTCAAGTGTATAACTACCGCACATGTCATACTTTAATATATCCTCATAAGCATATTCCATATTTTCAATAACATCATCTGAAATATCATGCCCATATCCATTTTCCGTTATTATCTCAACTAAATAACTCTTGTTTGTATCCATTATATATAAAACCATTAATCCTCCTTTATTACCACATCCATCTCCATACATCTTTCCAGAAACTGTTCCATTTGTATTTTCGTCAACCTTAAATTGAATTTTTCAGGAATATCCCTGTTTACAAGTAAATACCGGTTATATGTCAGTCTCATAACATCCCATCCATAATTGTCAAGCATATCAATAATTATTTGTAACTGCATTGTAATTCCTCCTTTTTATTTGTTAAATACATAATATCATCCAAATATGAACCTGATAAATACAAAATATGAACAATTTGTTAACATTCCTTTGACTTACCCGAACATCCATGCTATCCTACAACCACTAAACATTAAGGAGTATAAACCATGGAAAAACTTACACCATCACAACTGATCAAACTAGTGGATGCCGGATACACAAAAAATGAAATCAATGAAATGTGGGATGTGGATACCACAGTAAATGTTCCACGTGAAACATTAAAACCTGAACAGCCAAAAGAAGAAATACCACAGCCTGAATCAGCTAAAATTGACATATCCAGCATGGATTATTTTATCCGTAAATCCATTGCGAGGGAGATGGAAAAACTAATCCCACAAAAAACAGAACCAGCAAAACCAGACAAAGACCTTATCGATTCATCCGGCCAAGTCGACTCAAAAGCATACGTCGATGCCGTCATGAAAGCACTGGAAGTAAGAGGGATAGATGTTCCGCAGACAGACGGATTTGAAGCCAGATTCGCGGATTACTATAAAAACATCATTAACCAATAGGAGGTAGCTTAAAATGGCTAATACAAGCGTAATACAGGATGTCAGGGAACTGATGGAACTTGCCATAGACATGGCAACAGGCCAGACACTTGTTTCAGAAGTGAATACGCAGAATTTTACAACTGTGGCAGAAAGGGCTTTATCAATAAGTACGGAAGCGGCATTATCTGCATTTACAAACGTACTGATGTCCACTGTATTTAATGTGGACACCTATGAGGGAGAATTCAATTTTTTGAACTTAGGCACACAGCGCTGGGGAGAATATGCACGTGAACTGACTCCCTTTTACTTGGACTCAGTACCTGCAAAGTGGAACTGGACGAACGTACAGAACTGGATCGCTGAGGGCGAGACCATTGACCACTATGAGATACATAAGAGACAGTGGTTACAGCTGAATACCTTGGGACGTAAGACAATCCAGAGGCATGAAACGACATTTAAGGAACAGCTTGACAGTGCATTCCACAATTTAGGTGAATTCCGTGAATATTTGATGGGTAACATCAAGATGTTCAACAACGAGCACCGTATGGACATGGACTCGGAAAGCCGTATGACCCTGCTGAACTATATGGGAGCTTTATATAACTTAGGCCAGTATGTTGATCTTGTTGCAACCTATAACAGGGAAATGGGAACAGAATACACAAGACAGGAGCTTTTGTCAGATTACCTTGAAAGCTTCCTGAAATACATTGTATCAGAAATCGACATTTACAGTGGTTTCTTCAATAACATGGACGCGCTGTACCATGTACAGCTTACGGGACTTCCCCCAATACTGAATGCATGTCCGCCTGCAAGACAGAAGCTTGTTTTGTATGCGCCATTCTTCAGCAAGGCCAAGACAATGGTATATCCGTCACTCTACCACCCAAATTTTGCACAGATCAATACATTTACAGGAGTCAACTACTGGCAGAGCAATGCTGACCGTGATGAACGTACCATGATACAGGTCACACCAAACCAGCTTGACCCTGCGACAGGAAACAGCGTAAATGGTGACATGGTGGCACTGCCATACGTTCTCGGTGCTTTATTTGACAGCCGTGCATGTGGCGTCAGCTACAAGTTTGTGGATGCCCTTACCACACCGATCAATACAAGGGGACGTTATTTCAACACGACACGCACAAGCAGCTTCAACAGCTTGAACAACTTGACGAAGAAAGGCCTGCTGTTTATCCTCGGGGATGGAGGTCCTACTCCATAAGGTGGACATATGGATACAGAGATCATGGCATATGTGCAGGAGCTTGGAACTCCTGCAATCATCATATTTTTTATGTGGAAGATCCACACACAGGATATCAATATCATACGCGACATGATAAAAGACTTGAAAGCAGAACTCGAAAAATTAAAGGAAGAAATAAGGAGCAGGCACGATGGACCCAAGTAGCAATGCGTACAACTTAATAAAGGAATTTGAGGGCCTGCGACTTACCGCATATCAGGACAGTGTAGGAGTGTGGACAATTGGATACGGACATACAGGTCCTGATGTTTACCAAGGTCTGACAATAACACAGCAGAGAGCGGACGAACTGCTTGTACAGGACGTAACCAGTTCTTCTTCAGCCGTAAACAGCCATAATCCGCCATATGACTGGACACAGAACCAGTTTGACGCCCTTGTATCGTTTACCTTTAACTTAGGTGCTGGCAACCTTAACTCCCTTACAGCAAACGATACACGCACGATAGAAGAAATCAGCAATGCCATACCCCTGTATAACCAAGCCGGAGGAGTGGTACTTCCCGGCCTTGTACGCAGGAGGGCGGCTGAAAAAGCCCTGTTTGATAATGGGTCAATAGTACCACCGTCCGATGAAACGTTTTTAGAGGGAGTACAGCGTGTCAGCGACGAGATAGCCGCCAAGGCAGGATACTTGTACACACGCCATGAGCTTGTACAGTGTATCATGCTCATTATAAAATCATTTAACATAAGGGGGTTTGTTGATGACATGCAATCTATATAATATGGACAAAAGACAGGAGTCCACAAAGATACCTCCGGATGGAAGTGGATATGCAACTAATGTGGCATTAAAACTACCTACAACAATGGAATCGCCAAACTTAATATTTTCTGACCCGAATGTTACCCAGTACAACTACATGTTTTTGGACGGAAGATATTACTGGCTCGGTAAATGGGGTTATCTTGCAGGATCAACATTTACCAATACCGGTATTATGGATACTTTAGGGACATACAGGGCACATATAATGGATAATGAACAATTTGTGGAACGCTCAAATATATTATTTGATGATACAATAATTGATAACCAATATCCATCCACAACAACAATGCTACAGAGAAGATTACGTAACAGCATGGGATTTGACAGTGCCGGCAGTTACATAGTCGGAGTTGCAGGAGCATCCGGAGTTAAATACTACAATATGCTGGAAGCCACATTTGTCCAGCTGATGGATTTTTTATATACAGAACCACAGGATAACTTATGGGACACAATAGTTGATTTTGCTACAACTAACCTTGTACAGACATTTGTCGACCTGTTGCAATATATAGTAAGTGTAAAGTGGATACCATACACACTGATGGGTAACGCAGAATACATAACAGCCGGATATTGGAATACAGGGGTTGTTGCATGGCTCATACCACCTGAATACAGGATGACAAGGGTCATGCCGGTATCATTCCCAGACATGTGGAGTGGGCATGAAAGTTTCCTGAACCATAAACCATACACAGAAATGACCTTGTTTGTGCCGGGCGCAGGTACTTTTGACATCGACCCTGACATGGTGACAGGGACAAACACGGCAGGTGAAAAAGTAATCACGACCAGTATTGACGTGGACCGTGATGGCAGGATGCTTGGCACTGTGGAAAGTGGTGATAACATGCTGTTTCGGTTTGAGGGTTATTTAGGAGTGGAAATACCACTTACGGCAAATGGCATAGACTTGTTTTCCGTGCTTAACAGCGCGCTGTCAATAGGCTCAAGCGTGGCAAGCGGATTTGGTGGAAGTCCGACAGCAGGACTGTCATTAACCGGTAATGTAGCAAGCGCCATACAAAGCGTCATCCCGAAGATAAGGATAAACGGCGGACAGGGAAGCTATTCATTGTTCAATATCTATCCGGATTTATGGGTGGAGATGTGGCACAAACAAATAACACCGCTTGCACCGGATAAATTTGGCTACCCATACATGAGGATGGCGCCACTCAACCAGACAGGCTATTATAAGATAAACAAGCCACGTGTTGAGTTTGGTAATTACAATGAAAAACAGGAAATCATAAACTATATGGAGGGGGGTTTCTGGGTTGAATAATTTTATAGCAGGTAACGGCCAGCCCATGAGCTACGCCGACCAGATGTTCTATAATACATTTTCCATGCAGCCAAGTAATGTAAAAGGTCTTTACAACGAGACTGTGGATTATAACAGGCGTTACTTATGGCACATGCTTTACAGCGTTTATGATTTTACGCTTCCTAAAAAATCACCCACACAGGCAAAGTGGCAGATGAACTGGTTTCGTTTCCTCACATTCCATGTAGGTTCTTTTGCAGTCATTTACACAAGGGAACATGGATGGACTCCACAGTATTTTGGAGTTGAAAAAATAGGCATCCACTACCAGCCTACGGAAATAATCGTGGCAAGTCCTTTTTTCAAAAGCGACAAACGAGGAATCGTCGGACTTAACTGTGAACTTGTACATCCTATGGATGACTGGATCGGACTGACTGACCTTATAAATGACTATGCAGTAAAACTTTCCCAGATAGACAAGGGAATCAATATTTTTGAAATGAACTCAAACCTCAGCTATATGTTTGAGACTGATGACAAGAAAGTGGCAGATGAAATCAAGGAAGCTTATGACCAGGCTTATAAGGGGAAACCATTGGTAGTATTAAATAAAAATATCGTCAATGGTAAAAGCCCCACACTGATGTTTCCCATGGACAACAGCTATACAACGATACAACGTATGGAAGCAAAGCAGTACATTACAAGCGAATTCCTGACACGCATCGGGATCAATAACGCAAACCTCCGTAAAAAAGAGCGTATGATATCTGATGAAGTAAACCAGAATAACGACGAGACCATGTCAATATGTGGAACAATCATGAAAAACTTAAAAGAGGGATTTGAGGAAGTAAACAAGATAAGCGATTTAGGATTGTCTGTCAGGTATAATTTTGAGAAGAAACAAGGGGAGGTATCCACATATGATAGTAAAGATAGACCTCTTAAGCAATAACTGCACACCAAAACCAGCTGACCTCATAGGTATAGAACCACAGATAGAAGAAATGATCGGTCAGGCAGGCGGAATGACACCAGCGCAGGTAAACACGATTGTTGAAGCGCGCCTGACCCCCTATCTTGACGCAGATGAAACGGAAGCACTTGTGGATACAAAGATGGCAAGTCCTCTACCTGTACCGGACAGGATAAGTTTTGACTTGTCAAGCGATGATGCCGTGATAACAGGGAACATATCATTCTACGAACGTAGTGGGAACATGGTACACCTGCATTTGGAGTTCATGCTCGATCCTACAGCCCTCCTTACGACACAGAATATCTATGTTGGAGACCTGCCAGTGCCTGCACAGCCTTATCGCATGGAGCGGAACTACAGGTTTTCCACAGGATCGGAACTTGCAGGAGGATTATTCTCCCTATTTGAGATAAACCCTGACAATAACCAGATATTGTTTTATCTTGTTCCTGCTGGATTACCACTTATGATAATGGCTGATATGTGGTATTATGGGGGTGTAATATGATGGACAGATTAACACTATGGGGAATGTACCAATACTACACTGACGAAAACGGAAACAAGATCCTGTTCAAGGGTCTTGACAACCTCCTGTTCTGGCTTGACGGTGAAATGATGAACAGGACGCTGATCAAGGAGTGTGGCGAACTATACCCCTACTACCAACAGCCGGACATGCTTACCACACTGATAACAGACTGGGCAAGACAGCGTTCCAATGACTGGCACAGGATATTTGATGCCTACCAGTCCACCTATAATCCGATCCATAACTATGACCGGACGGAGTGGAGCATCGAAAAGCCTGACAACACCACAGTACGCACACCTGACCTTACCACACGCAGTGACAACACAGGAAATGTCACGGAAACACGTAACTTAAATGCCACATTTACCCCAAATACCACTGTGACAACCACACCGGAACTGGTCGACACGGTAACACCAAATACGTCCACAGTTACTGAGGGCACAGGGGAGAATAAGTCATCCGCATTTGACACGGAAGATTACCAGCCTTTGTCAAGCTCTTCCACAAACACCACTGCAAAACTGACAGGGGACACGGTGACGAGACGTGAGGGGTCGGAGCGTCAGGTCACGTCAGGCCAGGACGCATCAACGGATGCAGGTACAATTACTACTGGCACAACTGGTGGGGGATCAAGCACGACAAGCGGTACGGACTCCACGCACCATACAGGGAACAACCGTGTGGACATGCACGCGGAGGGCAACATAGGCGTCACCACCACCCAGCAGATGATCGAAGCGGAAATCAGGTTACGTGGCTTCAACATTTACAAGTACATCGCGATGGAGTTTTGTGGGGAATTTATGGTGAGGGTGTATTGATTAAGCTACTTTAAAATAGAAGAAACGGAGGTACTTTCATGGCTTACAAACATGAGTATCCTTATACAGATGCAGGTCGGTATAACAGTGACTGGCTTCTTAATAAGATGAAAGACCTGATTGTGCAGTGGGCGGACCTTGACGAGAGGTTTGACACGCAGGTGGAAGAGACTGTCAGGCAACAGCTGGCTGACTGGGACGAGGATGGGACTCTGGACAGGATCATTAATGAGGAGATATTTGCCGACCTTAATAACCAGATTACCACACTTTCTATACGTACTGATGACATTGACAGCCGTCTTGTAAATGTAGAAAACCGTATCATAAAACCTAGTGCCAATGATACTGTTAATATACAGAGGGCTATAGATACTGACAATATAGCAATCCTTTCATGGGGAAATTATAACATAGGACAGATAGTCCTAAAACAAGGAAGTGTTATTATAGGTTCTGGTATTAATAATACAATAATCAACTCAACAGGAGAGTTTGCTTTTGTATATGAAACATTTTCTAATGTAGTAGTACAGGGAATTTCCATTTCCGGACTGACAATAAACGCATCAAATGGAGGAATACGCATTAATTCCACAACACGTGATGTAAGTGATTCTGATACTGCGAACCCACAGTCTTACGTAATGAGGTGTGTTTTTAGGGAACTTCTCATAAATGCAGTGAGTGATGGCATACAAATGACAAAATCATTTGATTCAAGGATTTATAACTGCAATATCCTGAATGCGAACAGGGGTGTACACTTATATGGATGTGACATATGTACCATAAGGGATAACCGGTTCAGTTCAAACGCTGTATCAGTATCATTGGAGGGAACAGGAACATTTGGATCACAATGTGTTGTGGATCATAACGACATGCTTAATTCCAGCCAGTTCTTCATTACGACCAGCGACAGACAGCCTGTCATAAAAGAGAATTATTTTGAAGATACTGATGGTTCAATATCGCATTGTATTTATGTGGGAAGCTGTATCAGTTGCAAGATAATTGACAACAGGTTTGAAATATCAAATAATTCATGGTATTATGCATATATTCCTGTAAATGCAATGTCTGTGGATATCTATGGGAATACATCACAAAGTGGAATCAATATAGGACGCGGATTTGATTTCCCTGCTGGATATAAGTATTATTGGTTTTCTTATTTTTATTACCACACAATGCTTAATATACATCATAATCCTATAAACAATGGCATTCCATATTTCAATAAGGAAAATGATAATTCTGACAACTGGCTATTCAGTCCGTCACACTTCGGACTTTCAGACCTTGATTACGGTAAAACTGTGGAAGTATATAATAATTCATTCCGGATTCCGCTGGCAGATGACTTCACACAGACAATGAGGTTTAATAAGCTGATTGGAAGACAGTATACTACTGTTGTGAACATATCAAAATGGACAGCATCCACAAGTTTCACGGAAAGAAGCCTTATCATGCCGACATCGCCTAATGGCAGGATATATATTGCAAACACAAATGGAACAACTGGTATAACAGAGCCGTCATGGGGTTATGGGAATGTGGATGATGGTAGTGTGCAATGGAGATTATTTGATACTACATTAAATGGCGTGTTTGACGTTTTAATAAAAGCATATTCCACATCAGGTGCTGGAAAATTACAGGTCAGGGCACAGAACGGTATATCAACAATATCAGCTGTAGTTGTTGATGTTATATCAACAAGTGATAAGATATATACGGCACTGGAAAATATTACATTTGAAGATGCTACTATAGCAATTAATAACAACAGGGGTGATGGTGGAACAGAAGATGTTTATCTTTCTGAAATCATCATGGTATATAAATAGATAAGTTATGAATAATAAAAATATGTTCTTAAATTTATACGAATACAAAGACCCGAAATATCCGGTACAGTTTTTCATCGGTGGAAAGAGGAGGGGCAAGACTTATTCCCTCCTGAATGGGTTTGCCGTGGGCAATGAGTGTTCAGGTGAGCTTGCATACATGCGCCGGACCGTGGAGGAGTTTGACTCACTTTCCAGTATTGGTAATGCTGAGAGTGAGGACAGTGGTAATCCATTCGGTCCGATTAATTACAATAATGGGACTAATATTGGTGTGTTTAAACACAGTAAAGTCATATCCACTATACACCACCGGAAAGAGGAAGTTGGTAAGGATGGACAGCTTAAATTTATTCCGGATGGGGAGCGTATCGGTGTCGGACTGTGTTTGTCCACAGTTCATAAGGTACAGGCGGCGAGTTTTGATAATGTGACTGACTTGGTATATGACGAGTTCATACCGCTTCCACATGTACGTAAGATGACAGGGGAGTTTGAAGCATTTGCAACATCACTCGTCAATATTGAAAATAACAGGCAGGCGTTTGACAAGCCACCACTCAATGTGTGGTGTCCGGCGAATGCGTGGAATATATACAATGCGATATTTGTTGGTCTTGGTATCGTTGGGGAGGTAGAAAAGGTATTACACAATGGAAAATATCATTACTATAATTCTGACAGGGGCTTGGCTGTACACATATTGGAGAATAACCCTGACTTTGACAGACACATAAAACAGTCCATGCCTGCAAGGTTACTTGGTGGGACGGATGTATATGACAGTATTTATGATAACAGGTTTGTACACAATGATTTTAGTTGTGTCAAGTATATGTCCACAAAAGGCTTCCGGCCTGTCACGAGCATTGGTAAAGCTTATGTGTGGCGCAAGCAGGGTGAAGACCTTTGGTATATCAGCTATGCCCCACACAAAAACGAGCTTTATAATGACAAACATTCGCATGACCTGCTGGCTTTTAAGCAGAGGTGGAGCATGATGTTGTCTGAAAAGTTCACGCACGGCAAGATATTTTTTGAGAGCTATGACCTTAAGATGTTTGTGCTGGAAATTTTTATGCGGAATGCGAGTTTTAAGTAGACAAATAAGTGTGGATGATGTATGATTAATATAATCCAAACGATTGAATTTCCTATATCGACCTTTTTATTTATCCTAGACTATGGCAAACGATTGTTACGTCAATAAGTTATGTTTGCCAGTCTGCAAAAGCCCATGGTCGCGCAATGGCAAACCGCCGGAAGCGGTCGCGACAATCAGCCATGGTTTAACATGGGCTTTATAAGAGTTTAAAGTATGATACAATTGCCAATACGTGGGCTTTTGCAGGCTTTTATGTGATTTATGATTTTCTCCTTTCAGGATTACCTGTCTTCCCCTACAGGTAATCCTTTTCATATCCAATTAAATCGGCATATTCTCCTGTAAGTCCTATTGTATATTCACCGTCAATACTTCCTATATTGCTTGCTGTTGTAAACGTACATCCATCCACAGTTATTTCGTGTATTTCTTCATCATTGTAATACATTTCAAGTCCGCCTGATTTGGTAAACTTAAATCCCTCCTTGAAATTACGGATATTTCCAAGTTCCTGCGCGCCTGTTTTCTTGCTGACTCCACTTATGGTTAGATGAAGTCCTTTTTCATCAACATAGCTATATTTTTTTGCACCAAGTGTAATAAATTCTTTTACAGGTTCTTTATTTTCTTTCTCAAACACACCAAGGTAATAATATTTTTTATCCACAACTGCATATCCTCCATTTAACTGGCAGGATAGTTCTATGTGGCTGTTCAGTTCATCCACCTTTTCTTTCGGCACTCCCTTGCATTTGTCGGAATCCGTGTCGCAGTATATCGTAAGATGTTCATCACTTAAGTCAAGCATTAGTTGTAAATGATCCCTTGCATGGCTTGTTGTCCAGATGCCCCATGCGTATGTTAAAAAGCTGTTCTTACTATTAAAAAATTTATCAAGCTCTTTCTGTATGTTTTTATCCTCAGGTTTCCACTCTCCTTTGTCATTAATATACCATCCATTTTTAATAGGATCTGTATACATCATGCCAAAAATGGCAAGTATCTTGTTTTTAAATTTACAATACCTGTAATACACGTCTTCATATTTACTTTTATCAGAAATATTTTCAGCTTCTTTTACTTCTTTTTTTAATATGCATTTATGCTTGAAATAATCAATACAAGTATCCCTTATTGGTTTTGGTAACAATGCATAATCAGATATCCACATATCGTATATCATATAGCTGTCCATTTTATATTGGTTGCATATGATTCTCCAGTCTATCTCCGTTACTGTTACCTGTACATGGCTTGCTGATAGTATACGCCCATTATCAAGTTTAACCTTGTTAAATGTCTTACATTTCGCAAGTGCTATATATGGAACGCTGACTTCTTCATATACCTCTGGATTTTCTATTATTACCCTGAAAAGACATGCTTTTGTTTCCAAAAGATTTTCTATTTCTGTTTCTGTTGCGTTTGATATGTCGACTTTTGTAAATCTGGACATCGGAAATTTCTTGCATACAAGCTGGTATATATAGGAGCTTACGGCGTCATAGCTGTCTGTCCCCTCTATTATCTTTCCACTGACATGCCTGTTGGCATGGGTGTTTCCTCCGCGGCTTTCTTCTTTCATAAGCTCATATAATTCATTGTCAAACCTAAGGCTTGTAAAAGCATTATGGTATTTTGGATATTTTGCTATTTCAAGCCTGACATCACGGCGTACATATCCTGTTGATGTGAGTGGTATTGTTGCTATGTTGTCATTGTTGTTTATCATCATGTTTTCGACAAGGGATGACAGGCTCAGCACATCCAAAACACCATATCCTAATTCAGTGTCATCTATGTATGTATCAGGAGTCCTGAGTTTCCTGTAATCCAAGTCGCCTACTGCCTTATGGTACTTGATACCTTTTTCGTTTAAACATGCATTCTCAAGTGACATATTTGTAAGCTTATAACCACAACGCATTTCAATTCCTGATTTTGTCCTTACGCTTATTGGTTTTCTGGACTGGCTGGCGAACACGCTGTATCCGCCCTCGTATTTATCCAAAAAGTTCCGGATGAATTGGAACTCATAACCTAAATTGTGTACATACATGACGTGTTTCATGGAGTTATCTGTTTTCTGGTATCGTTTCATGTTTGCAATCCATTCAAACAGTTCTTCCCACCTGCGTCCTACAACAACCTCTCCGCACATGGATATTTGCCACATATACATAAATCCGTATATATAATCGTCTCCTTTTTTACCTATTGTAGTTGTTTCTATATCAAAACTGCTGAATTGCTCGTAGTAGCTGTCTTTTCCGTGTTTATAGCTGGTCTGGTATTTTCTGTTTATTAAGCTGTATGGGTATGTTCCTATGTCATGTATCATCCGTTGTTCCGTTTGTCCGTCTGCCTTTTTTATTTCTATTATTCTTGCCATTAAACTTTACTCCTGTTATACGAGAGTATAAATCATTGATGTTGTTTACTTCACCTCTTAGTGCTTCTTCTACGATTGCGTTGATTTCTTCAATTACCATCCTGCTTGTCTTTCCTTTTGATAAGGCATCGTCTACAAGGTCAATCAGCTGTTCTGATGGGTATAGCTTTTTAAGCGCGCGGAAAGATGCAGAACCAAGTATTCGGTAAAACTCCTCATTCCTTGCATTCTGTATCTTCTTACGCAGTGTAGTTGCTTCATTTCCAAACATCTCTTCCAGGTTCTTCCATTTACCGCTTTCAAATGTCTGTGCGCGTTTTTCTTCTGCTGATCTCTGTCCTTTTACAGTAGATGTCTTTGAGTTTAAAAAATTCTGGATGGCGCTTATTTCCCTTTTCAGGCGTCTTACATCGTCAGTCCAGTTCAGTGACTCACTAATACGGTTTCTGCCCTGTTGCTTGAGCATTACCTTGATAAGGTCTATTGCTCCATACGATGCGTAACTTTCCCCTGTAATCGGAGAAATAGCGCGCTCTAGGCGCACTATCCTCTGGTTAGCCCTCTTTGCGAGTACCTTACGTATCTCCTGTAGTTCTTTTACTGTTCTTGTGCCATTGTAGACACTCACGTCCTGATATTTTGCTGTCGCCATGGTGTTCCCTCCTGTCATTATATATCTCTTTCGATATAGTCCAGTATTCACCTTTTTCGTAATGGTACTCGGATAATGCGTTTGCCAAGTCTGCATATGTTTCTTCCATGGCAAGTAAACCATGGTTGTCAAAAGCGGTATAAAGCTCACCATCGTCAAAGATGGATATGCAGACTGTTATGCTCTTCATTCTTTCTCCCATAGGGAGAATAGGAGTGATCCGTAGTTTGTATTGTAATCTATTACAACGTCATTTTCTACTGCTTTGTAGATTTCCATTCCGTCTATTGTTTGTTTGACTATTGTTATCTTGACTTCTTCCTTTTCTTTCATTATATGTTCTCCTTATAATAATCCATTACAATTTTCCGGTAGGCGTCCGGATATGCACTGCGGCAGAAGTTGCTTATGGCAAGTTCTATGGTGTCGTTATAGGTTTCAAGGTTCTTGCTTCTTTTTATAAGGTTGAGCATTTGCTCACCTACTATGTTGGTACGGAATGTATGCGCGTATGTCTTTTTCTCTCCTGTTGTCATTGTTTAACAGTCCTTTCTTGATTCGTAATGTTAGATTTTAATCTAACCATTCTATTACTTCATTTCCCCAAATAACTTCGTCTAAATCGTAACCGTTGCATTGCATTACTTCTATTAACATGTCTTCATCAAGTCTGTAATTTTTATGGTCTTCTTTTAACATGTTTAGATAGGTGTTAAATTCTTCTAGTGTTGGATAGTTTAGTTTTATCATGATATGTTCTCCTTTCTAATTATGATTATATAACAGATGCTGTTAATTAGTCAAGTAGATGTTGGTTATACTGATGTGTAAAGTTATCTATATACTGTAAGCATATTCAGTTGGTCTAGATAGATAGATCTTGCTCGTTTGTAGGAGTAAGCAGTGTTTCGCGCATAGTT
>QMCD01001974.1_pt1 | contig 15464 bp, 13 predicted proteins | sample 1821841 | NCBI WGS metagenome assembly QMCD01 (sample SAMN01991225, study PRJNA193472) | Termite gut metagenome, whole genome shotgun sequencing project. | isolation source: worker | host: Macrotermes natalensis | reverse complement strand
TTATTCTGCCTTTTTGAATTTCTACCAATTTCTGGACAATCGGAAGTCCCAATCCAAAACCTTCTATCAGCTGTCCATTGGATTCAATGCGGGAATATTCTTGAAAAATATACCGTTTATTTTCGTCAGAAATACCTATGCCCGTATCGGAAACTTCTACTTGCAGAGAGCATAAATTTTCGTCCTTAGGCTGTATTTGCACGTTTAACCGGACTTCTCCTTTTGGAGTAAACTTAATTGCATTTGATAATAAATTGTTGATAATCTGTCGGATACGAACCGGATCCCCAACAATTGTCTTGGAGTTTATTTTACTTTGATGATTAAACCGGATTGGCAATCCTTTCTTTTGTGCGAGTGGTAAAAATCCGGTAACAATATCTTCAAAAAGTTTCTTTTCATCGAACGGCAACACGTTCAGTTTTACTTCGCCCGAATTTAACCGGTTGAAATCCAGAATATCATTTATCAGCGACAGGGAATGTTCGGACGAGCCTTTCATATTTTCCAGATAGTGTATTTGCCGCTCCGTCAGCTTCGAATTGCTCAGCAGCTCAATGTAGCCGATGACCGAACTCAACGGCGCTTTAATGTCGTGGGTGATGCTGAGCATCAGTTTCTCGCGGCTTTCCAGCAGTTTCTGTGTTGTGTGGTTTGCCTCTTCCAGTTTTTTTCGATACAGGCGATTTTCCGAAATATTTTTCCATATCAGAAAGATAAAAAAGGCGATGGCTAAAAAGGCGATAATGGCGATTCTGATTACTGTTTTCACAATTCCGGTAATGGTTTCCTCCCGTTTTGCCAACAAAGAAATGGAGTGGTCAAATTCTTCTTTCTCAAAATGACGCAAGATATTATTCATTTTGATGGTAACTAAATCGTTGCTCTTGCGTAACCGGGTTATGTTGGCAAATAAGGCTTGTTCTCTTTGTCCTTTTTTATTTTGGATGGTGTGTTGAATATCCGTAAACAGCTTGCTGATGGAATCGGCAGGGTCGTAGTAGCTGACCAGCGAATCAATGATGGTATATTCCGTAGAGTGGATTTCGATAGTCGTATCCGGCTTTTCCGAAGATGAGAAAATGCGTTGGAAGAAATTTTTGCGAGGTGTCGTCGCCGGCTTATTTTGAAGAATCGTGTCCTGCTTTACGATCACCTTTTTTTCGACCGTTTGCTGCTGTTTCGGTATTTCATTTTCGATTGCCCAAAGCATATTTTTCCGGTACAGCTCATCCAGCGAATTTTTACCAAGCTGTGAAATTATATTTTTGAGGTTTGCCTCTTTTTCGTCCAGTAAAATTAAAATTGTATCCAGTTGATTGACTTGCAGCGTATTTTCGCGAGATAAACTGGCTAACGTGTTGATTTTTGTTTTGACAAAATCCATTTTCCTGCGATACAAATTGAACGCAGAAGTATCGGCAATGGCAGCCCCGATACTGACTTCAGCGTCATACAGTCCTGTCAGAATATCGTTTATGTACTGTATTTTTTCGCGGCGAACCGTCTGTTCCCGGTCGGGTGCGGTCAATCGTTCAATTCCTCTGTATATGATAAAAATAGCGCACGCAGCTAAAAAAATGAGTAAAAGATAGCTGATGATTACTTCGGTTTTTATGAAAAAGGAGGATTTGTCTTTCATTTTAATTTTACAGTAATTGTTTGTCTAAATTGTATGGATTCGTTTTGAAAAGTTCAATCCATTGGGCTAATTTATGGAAATCGGAGTTTTTGTCTTGTTTTATTTCTGAAAATAAGCGTTTTAAATCAGAGTTATTTTTTATGGTAATGTTTTTTGTGTACTTTATCAGGTCTGATAATTTGTCTGGTAAATTATAATCCGTCAAAGAAATACCACATTTTTCCGCATTTTTCAAAATAAAATCTTCAGCAGCTTTACTGATTTTAACAATATAATGTGGTTTTCCATTGTGTTTATAAATTGCCAGATTTTCATTGTGTTTTTTCAGTAATTTAAAAGAATTGAACAATGCCGGAACACATTTGTCATCATCAATAATACCCAATACAGCATTATTTGATTTTTTATTCATTTCAGAAAGCACTTTATTACAGCCTTTTATATGTCTATAGCCTCTTTTTGGAAAAGAAAGCGTTTCTGCCAAAGCCGTATCAATAAAACATTCCGGAAATATCAGCAAATCAAAATCCATTTATAACAAGTTTTCGAGGTTAAAAAATAAATCATCGCCATATTCATACGCTAATTCCATTTCTTCATCGGAAAGCCGTTTTACGATTGTTTGGTCGTTTTTGTAGTCAAATAAATAAATAGAGGTCTCTTTGCGTAGTTTTTCATATTCCAAAAACGCATTTACAACAAGCGGGCTATGCGTAACGATAAAAACCTGATTGCTTTCGGCGTCAATTATATCTTGCATAACTGTTTGGATATAAGGTGGAAATGCGTGTGCTTCCGGCTCCTCAAAGAGTAAAACGGAATTTTTATTGGAAGCAATGGCGGTTTTGTAGAAAATAATTCGTTGTAAAGTATCGGCAATAGAAGAGTAAGGTAACTGCAAAACAACTTCTTTGTTTACATTTCGTTGAACTAAAATTGATTTATCTTTCTTATTCAAAACCAATTGTAAGCCGCTTTTTTCAAATTCTTTTTTTATAAAATTTAAAACATCATCCATATTTTGATTATAGGATAAAACATCAATTATATTCTCGCCAAAAGGTGGCAATAATTGATTTTTATTGTCCGATTTCCATTTATTATTTTGATTAAATGTATATCGTTTTATATTGCTTTTGTCACACCATTTAAGTTCCTCTTCTTCCGAATTTGAATAAGGATTTTTGTCCGATAGTGTGTTTTCTTCTGTGAAAAAATAAAACATTTCGCTATCATCTCCATAATCTTTTTGTGAGATAAAAAAAACAGAATTTAGTATAAGTTCTAATTGCTTTAAATTTGTGCCAATTGTACATAAATTTTGTATAGATGAGCTATGAAATAATTCGAATTCGACAGCATTTTCCAATCTTACCAATTTGTTCAAATTTTCCCCTTTTCCTAAAAATGGCAAGGAAAACAACCCCAACGCCTCCAACACATTCGATTTCCCCACATTCGGATAACCGATAAACAAATTAATCCGCCTGCAATCTTCCAATTTCAAATCAACAATCGACTTGAAGTTATGAATATTTACGTATTTGATAAAGTTTTCCATATTTGATAAAGTTTTGAAGCGTTATTGTTCTGTGTTTTGCTTGTTGTTTTTCTGTGTTAACTGTTTTACGGCTCGGTCAAAGTCGCTTTCCATGTGCCACATTTCGCGTTGGCGGTAAATTTCAAACTCTTTCTCGGCTTTTTCTACTGCTTGCTTGTGCACGTCATTGCGGGCTTGACCCGCAACCTCCTGTTTACCATAGAATCCTGTATTTGTTTGAATATAAGGATGATGAGTATAGTGTGCCTTTACTGCTGTAATCAGATCATTTGAAACTCCTATTTCGTTACTCAAATCGTTCCATTCCGGATTAAAGTCATTAATTAATTTGTTTTTCCAGTCACGTTTCCAATTTTTCAACTGTTTCTCTCGAATAATGGCATCGGTTATTAAGGAGAAGGTTTCATAATAAACTAATTTTTCACAATTATATTTATAACTAAATCCCTTATTAACTTTTGCTTTATGTTCGGCTATTCTTCGTACAATATCGTTAGTTACTCCAAGATAAAGCACATTATTATATTGATTGGTTAAAAAATATATGTATGACTGCTCTTTCATTATGCCACTTGATTTAGAGATAAAAAAGTAGGGGATTGCGGGTCAAGCCCGCAATGACGAGTATAATATACTCCGTTTTTTAGCCGCTCATCATCCAGCGTAAATCCTTTTACTATATATTCTTTGAGACGTTCGGTTGCCCATTGGCGAAATTTGGTTGCTACTTTGGAATTGATGCGATAACCGAGTGAGATAATCATATCAAGGTTGTAGTGAGCAACTTCATAATTTTTACCATCGGAGGCAGTTGTTCGGAATTTCCGAACAACTGAATTTTCATTTAGTTCGCCTTCTTCAAAGATATGCTTAATATGCTCGCTAATATTTGCTTTGCTTGATTGAAATAATTCAACTAAATGTGCCTGCGTCAGCCAAACAGTTTCTTCTTCCAGTCGTACCGAGACTTTGGCAATATTATTATCCGTTTCGTAAATAATGAAATCGGGGCGTTTTTGGGGTGTTTCGTTCTTTTTCATTTACAAACAAAGATAAGGTTTATGCTTCAATATTATACAATTTCATCTTATTATACAACGTTTTCCTGTCTATTTTGAGTAACGCGGCAGCTTGGGATTTATTATTGTTACTCTCTTTTAACGCTTTCATTATCTGTCGCTTCTCATACGACTCGTCTCGCAATGCCGAAGTTTCATCGGTACTGTTTTCTTCCTGGTGTAATATTTCCGAAGGCAGTTCCGATTCCGAAATCAAGGAACCTTGCGCAAAAAGAGCGGCACGCTTAATTACATTCTTCATTTGACGTAAATTTCCCGGCCAACTGTACGATTGCAGCGTTTTCAACGCTTCGGGCGTAAAACCAACAATGTTTTTATTAAACTCTTCGTTGGCTAAATCCAGAAAATGGCTGGCAAACAGGATAATATCCTCTTTCCGTTCGCGCAGGCTTGGGACTTGAATTGAAAATTCGTTGATGCGATGATACAAATCTTCCCGGAACATATTGTTATCCAAGGCGTTTTTTAGGTCTTCGTTTGTGGCGCATATTACCCGGATATCCACGTTTATTTCCTGGTTACTGCCTATCGGCTTGATTTTCTTTTCCTGCAAGGCGCGGAGTAGCTGCACCTGTATTTCGTAAGGCAAATTTCCGATTTCATCAAGAAAAAGCGTTCCGCCGTTGGCTGCCATAAAATGCCCGGTCTTGTTGGCAAACGCTCCGGTAAAGGAGCCTTTTAAGTGTCCGAAAAATTCGCTTGCCGCTAATTCACGCGGAATGGCACCGCAATCGACAGCGATAAAAGGTGCATTTTTCCGGTTGCTTTTTTCGTGAATCAGTTTGGCGATATACTCTTTTCCGGTTCCGCTCGCGCCTTGTATGAGGATGGACATCGAAGTCGGAGCCACCAGATTGATGTATTCGTGTAGCCGGCGGGCTTGTTCGCTTTTTCCTTCGATGTAAGATTTCCCGGCATTTCGTTTTTCGCTTTTGGCTTTTACGGAAGGAATTTCTGTTTTTTTCTCCTCTTTTTGCAACAGGGCTTCGTTTATTTTTTTGAGCAAGTCTTCGGGGTTTACCGGCTTGGCAATGTAATCAAAAGCGCCCAGCTTCATTGATTTAACTGCCGTGCCAACTTCTGCATAACTTGTCATCATTATCACCGGCGTGTTTATTTCCTTTTCTTTCAATAAGTTAAGAAGGAAAAGCCCGTCATTGTCCGGTAACCGCAAATCGGTTAGAACAATCATATACTGATTTTTTTCCAGCTTTTTCTTCGCATCGGCGATTGAACTGGCACTATCTACTTGGAAGCCTTTTTTCTCAAGCCACGTTTTCAGCATCAGGCTGAATGTTATGTCGTCTTCTACTAATAAAATAGCGGTCATCTGTTGTATATTTTAATTCTTCTTCAAGCTGTTGACGTGTTTCATCATCCGCTCAAAGTATGAAATCATATCTTCATCCGGCTCTACCGGAAATGTTTGAACGGACAATACAAAATTGTCCAGCAAGCTGTCATAAACTTTAAAACGTTCGTGCATAAGATTTTCATCATCGGTTTCCCAATAATAACTTTCGTCGCTAAGTTTGAAATCTTCAAAATATTTATCGTTCAGATACTTGAATAGCCGGATAAGCACTTGGTGTATGAAAACGCCTGCAAACTGCGTTTTGACCGAATTGGTGTAAATATACGGTCGCATATTTTCGTCATCCGCAAAAAATAAAATGCGGGCGGGACAAACCATTGCGCCGTTCGACAGAAACGCCAGTGAGAGCGTTTCGCATTCGGTAGGCGTAAAGCAGATTCCATACACATTTTCAAACGACGTGCTGTTTTCAAAAGAATCATCCGGGAAACGGGTGTTGTGAATGTTATATTTCCAGCCATATAATTTTGAAATATCTTCGATTTCTTCAATCAAATCCGGCAAAGATTCCGCCTTTTTCAAACGACCGCTGTAATGAATGCTTAGTCCCATATTTTGATTTTTAGATGCAAAAATACATTATTTCCTCTGTAAAAGTCTTTTTTCTTTCATAAAAATCCCCGTACTTTTAATTGCATTTTATAAAAAAACGTAAATTCTACGAAGTAACGCAAAAACAATCAATGTTTCCATTTTACCTTGGGTGTTTGTTTGCTTAAAATACTAACGGATAATAGATTGGTTGTTAATAAGATTATGAAAGAGGAATCTGAATTACGATTTTTGTAAGATATGCAGTTAGTGATGAATACTTGTAAATATTTTTTGAAATTTGTTGTAGAATGGAAAAATTGTAATACTTTTGTGAACAAGAAATTATATGGCTATTAGACTATTGCTGAATCGTTGCGGGTTTAATAGCCATTTTCTATTGCAGTAATGCAATATTGCAGTTTTTGACCGCTTTCGCGTAATTCGCCCACCGATAGTTTTATTTTTCCAAAATCAGCTTTTTCATATTCCATAATATGGATTTTTGAGAATCGTTTTTGTTTTGCATTGTCTTTTTTGGGTTCTTTTGGTTTACCAATGGTTACGGCATTTTCTAAAATTTCAGTCAAAAAGGTAACGGCTAATGTCGATTTGTAGCGTATTGCTGCTTTACTTGCGGTTTCCTGTATCGACAAAAAACGAACTTCAATAAAGTTTTTCAGCGACTGGTTGTAAATCTGTTTTCGGGGATTGGCTGTAGCCCATTGGGCATAAAAATCTGTTATAAATTTTTTTCGGCTTTTCAAATCTTCGGGCGTTGTACCTGTAGGTATTTCTTTGTAAGCCACTTTGATATTTTTCTCTTTTGCTTTATTTCCTTCTTGGGAAATGGTATAATCATCCACGTAGATATTTTCATCGTCTTCTGTTATTTGCATTGTGTAGATATTTTTTGCGAAAATAGGAAAATGTTTATTAAGATTTACAAGATTGCCGGGATTTTGTCTTGGTAGTCTCGTAAATCTTTTCTTTGTAACAGGTTTTTGTAAATTTACCTTTTTATCGTATAAAATTAGTCGGCTGATACGCTTCTATTTCAGGCATTGGCTGTTTTCCCGCTTTTATACTTTTGAGCAGCCAAGCCATATTTTTCCCGAGTGTACGCATTGTTTGCAACCCTTCGGCATCTTGTTGAACTTCTCCAGGAAGACACCCATATACGATGTTCCAATACTGCGACGGCACGACGGGCATGTTGGAAATGGTAAAATATTTATTCAATCTGTCAAAAGCCGAGCTTGCTCCTCCGCGGCGGCAAACGGCAACCGCCGCTCCGGGTTTATACTGTAAGAGTTCGGGACAGGAGTAAAACACTCTGTCGAGCAACGCACAAAGCGAACCGTTGGCGCCCGCGTAATAGACGGGGGTTCCGATAACCAACGCATCGGCGGTTTTTAATTCTTCTCGCACGGTATTGTAAAGTTCGTCTTTAAATACGCATCTGTCCAATTCATCACATTTATTACAAGCCGTGCAACCTTGTACAGCCTTAGCTCCGATGCTGATAATTTTTGTTTCTACTCCGTTGTTTTCCAATGCTTTTGCAACTTCCGACAATGCGATAAATGTGTTTCCCGCTTTTTTAGGACTTCCGTTGATTAATAATACTTTCATACGTAAATATTTTTTAACATTAAGGTTGTATGGAACCCGCAGGCATTTTAATTCCATTTAGTCGTGTTGGTTCATTCTTTCTGGCGACCGTTAGTTTATGCGGGTTGCATATTTTTAATTTTCTTTTTTGTAATAATTTATCTTTTTCGTCTATTCTTGTTAATGGCTCATTAGTTCAAAAATCCGAACTCTAATATGCAATACTGTGTTTTTTATTTCATGATTATGCTGTTTAACGCCGTTTACATCAAAAATTGTTACAATTGTTTCCCATAAAGACACAAAGGTCACAAAGATAAGAAAGCCCTAAAAAGTTGCACCGTTACAATATGCGTATATTTATGTACTTTATAATTAATAAGATAATATATATTCTAATAGTGCTAAATTAAGACAAAATTACGGAAATTTATCGTATAGTAGATGAATTTTGCAAGAATTTCCTCCAAGAGATTAAAATATCAAAAAAGTTCCGCAAGTGGGGTAGGCAAATGCATTCGTGAGGTAAAATTCTATCCTCCGGCAAAGATCTTATGCTATGGGTAGCACATTTGTAGAGTAAATAGCTATCTGCTTTAATCTTGTCAATAGATTGGTAGGAGTTTTTTATTATTAGAAGCCGGATAAATTTTTTCTTCAACAAAAAATTATTTTTTTATCCATTTTTTTTATTACATTTACGATTGTATATATTTCTGTAAATAAATAAGTTAGGTATTAATCTTTTTAAACGTAAATATTCATGAAGAATAAAAAAACATTTCTATTGACGGGTATTGTTGTAATGATTTCATTCATTCTTTGCGGGTGCCGGCAGAACCAATCAAATATTTCTAAAAACGGTACGGATTCGGTCGTAGTCAAGGCGCCTCTTGTTATTGAAATTAAAAATTCTTCTTTTTCAGGTATCGTAAAAGACAGGGAAGGAAAACCACTTGCCGGTGTGTCGGTTTTGACTGGAAATCAAACTGTGCAAACTAATGAGGAAGGTTTTTTCTCTCTAAATCAAGTGAAGACGGTAAATGGTCGTACTATTGTTACTTTTGATAAGGTTGGATATTTTTCAGCAATTCATTCGGGTGAATGGCAAGAGGAGGAGTACACCGAAGTCATATTACATCCTTACGGAAACAGCGATATTAGCCTGCAAACCACTTTTGATCTTGCCCAAAAACAAACGCTTTCTGTTGGAAAAATGAAGATTGAATTACCTGCCGGATCGTTAGTTGATTCTTTGGGAAATATATATAAGGATACAGTTTCAGCCAATCTTCTTTATTTAGACCCGGCTACCGGATATTTTGCAGCAACGATGCCGGGCAGCGATTTGGCGGCTGCTTGTACAAACGGACAAGAAGCCATATTAGTTTCCTACGGAATGGTAAAAGTTGAGTTGAAAGATACAGATGGAAACAAATTGCAGTTGCAAAAAGAAAAACCGGCTACCGCTACTTATCCGGTTCCGGCAAGCATGGAAAAAACAGCACCGGACACTATTCCGCTTTGGTTTTTTAATGAAGAAACAGGGCTTTGGGAAGAAGAAGGCTTTGCTTCGCGGCAGGGAGAGTTATATATTGGGCAACTCGCGCATTTTACGTGGTGGAATGTCGATTATCCTTATCAACGACAGGAGATAAGGGGAAGAGTAACCGATTGCAATGGTAAACCTATAGTTAATACCGTAATTTCTACGGAGCAAATTAGGTTTTATACCAATACGAATGGTGAATATAGAGTATTTGTACCGGCAGGAATATCGTCTTTTCTTACTATCGGAAGTGCAGGTTATGTCGATTCTATTCCGGCACGGGTGGGTGGAACCGTATTGTCAAAAGATATCAAACTTTCTTGTCCGTTCCAACTAATAGGAAAAATCGAAAATACTTGTGGAGAAAGTATCGAATGTGGTCTTTTCTGTGAGTACAAATTGAGAGAAAAGAAATATTATACATCTTTATCTTATTGGAAAACAGGAAAACAATTCAATATAAGTTTTCCTTCCGGCATATCATCTGTAATATTACATATTTTGCTACCGGATGGAAAAAGAATAGAAAAGGAATTTGCATGCGTAGGGAAAGATATTCATGCAAATAATATTGAGATTTGCTTCAAAAATAGGAATAAAGAATTAGTTGAGGTGATTGATGACGATATTCATACGGTGGATGTTGAAATTGTTTCAGAACCTGTTTCTGTTCTTTATGATTTTGTAAAACAGATGCCTCAGTATCCGGGAGGAGAAGCCGAAATGCGAATATTTATAGCTAAAAACATGCGTTATCCTATTAGTGCTTTGGAAGATGGTATACAAGGCAGAGTTGTTGTACGTTTTGTCGTTTTAAAAACAGGAGAAATTAGTGACATAAAAGTAGTTAGGGGTATTCATCCGCTCTGCGACCAGGAAGCCGTAAGGGTTATTAAAATGATGCCTAAGTGGATTCCGGGAATGCAAGATGGAGAACCGGTAGATGTGATATATAATGTACCTGTGGTTTTCAAACTGATAGAGTAACTGATTATTAGCATGCAGATGACACAGATTGAATAGATTTACGCAGATAAAACAAGTAAAATCTGCGTAAATCTATTCAATCTGTGTCATTTGTATGCTGTTTTTTATCTGATATTCGCAATACTGATAATATCCGCAAAAACTCCTGCAGCCGTTACTTCCGCACCGGCTCCGTAGCCTTTAATCATCATCGGATATTGTTTGTAGCGTTCTGTCGTAAGCAAAATAAGGTTGTTGCTGCCTTCCAGATCATAGAATGGATGCCGGCTATCAACAGCCTGCAAGCCAACAGAAGTTTTACCGCCGTCTAATGTTGCTACGAAGCGCCAACGCTTGTTTTCTGCTTCGAGTACTTTTCGTTTTTCTTCAAATTCGGCATCAAAGCTTTCCACTTTTTTCCAAAAATCATCCAGAGATCCTTCAAAGAAATCATTTGGGATAAAGAGGTTTTTCTCCACGTCTTCCTGTTCTACTACATATCCCGATTCGCGGGCAAGGATAACCAGTTTGCGGATCACGTCTTTTCCGCTTAAATCAATGCGCGGGTCAGGTTCGGCATAACGCGCTTCCATTGCCATACGGATTGCTTTGCTCAACGGAACTTCACTGCTGATGGTGTTGAAAACAAAATTGAGCGTTCCGGAGAGTACCGCCTCCAATTTCAAAATGCGGTCGCCACTGTAAATCAGGTCGTTGATTGTATTGATAATCGGAAGACCGGCACCTACATTCGTTTCAAATAAATATTTAATACCGCGTTTGCGGGCAATTTCTTTTAGTTGAATGTAGTTTTTGTACTCGGAAGATGCTGCGATTTTATTGGCAGCGACTACCGAAATATTGTGCTGTAATAAGTCTTTGTAGATGCTCGCCACGCCCGGACTTGCAGTACAGTCGACAAACACGCAATTATAAATATTAATGTCAATCAGTGCATTTTTCAACGCCTCAGGGGTAGACGGTTTCCCTTCTGCTTTCAACGTGCCGGTATAGCGAGAAAGGTCAATGCCATCGCGGTTTAAAATATAGCTATCCACATCGGCAATACCGATTACTTTCACTTTCAAGCCGTTTTGGTTCATTAACAGCTCCTTTTGGGAATGTAGCTGGGATAACAAGCTGCCGCCGACGGTTCCGGTTCCAACCACAAAAAGGTTTAACTCTTGATATTCAGACAGGAAGAATGATTCGTGAATGGCATTTAATGCTTTGCGCAAATTATCCTGATTAACCACAAACGAGATGTTTGTTTCGGAAGAACCTTGCGCTAAGGCGATGATATTGATATTGTTGCGTCCGAGTGTGTTAAACAGTTTGCCGGCAGTTCCGGTTGCCCGGCGCATATTATCGCCGATAATGGCTACTGTAGCCAAATTCCGTTCTGCCGCAAGCATATTTACTGTACCCTGGGCAATTTCTTTCGCAAATTCCTTTTTCAGAATTTCCAACGCTTCGTCAGCATCGCTGTCTTCCACGCCGAATGAAATAGAACAGCCCGAAGAAGATTGCGAGACAAAGCAAGTATTAATCTCTTTTTTTGATAATGCGCTGAAAATACGTCCGTTGGCATCTACTACGCCTTGCATTCCCATTCCTTGCAAGGTAATCAATGTGGTATTGTTGATAGACGAAATTCCTTTGATGATTTTCTCTTCCGGATTTTTTTCGTTGGAAATCAGCGAACCGGAAGCATCGGGATTTTCGATGTTTTTAATACGGATCGGAATGTTTGCCAGATAGGCAGGATAAATAGCCGGCGGATAAACCACTCGTGCTCCGAAATTGCAAAACTCCATTGCCTCGGTGTAGCTCAACTGCTCAATCGGGTATGCCTTGCGGATGATTTTTGGGTCGGCAGTCATGAAACCGTCCGATACGCCGTAAATTTCAATCTCCTTGGCATGCAGTACGGATGCGATAACGGTTGCGGTATAATCGGAGCCGCCGCGACCAAGTTCGGTAACCTCTTCCGAATCGGACGAAGTAGCGATAAACCCGGGAACGACTGCTCTACCGGACATTCCGGCAAACGCCTTTTTTATCAATTTGGAGGTAAGTTCAAAATTGACATTATTTTTGCCGAAAAGACGGTTGGTTTTGATTAATTTGCGGGCATCATACAATGCCGCATCCATAAACTTACTGATAAACAGCGATGAAATACGCTCGCCATAGCTAAGAATAACGTTCTCGGTTTTCTCAGTCGAGTCTTTTATCAGGAAAACGCCTTTTAGGATATTTTCTAATTCGTTGTGCAATTCTGCCACTTCGCGCAATACGGTTTCTTGCAATGAAGTCGGAATAATAGCCTCAATAAGTTGATTATGTATTTTTACAATCTCTTGAAATTCATTTAGATATGAAGGCAAGCCTTGCGTGGCGAGTTGTGTGGCATTCAATAAGCGATCTGTTACTTCGTTTACTGCCGAAATGACAATAATCACGGGTTCATTCACACTCTCTACAATTTTTTTTGCCTGCTGCAAATTCTTTATGGAACCTACGGATGCTCCACCAAATTTTAACACTCTCATACGAATATTTTATTAAAATGTTTTTTAACTGCCAAAGATAAGGAAAAGTTGAAACAATTACGAATTACCAATTACGAGGGATACCTGGCGTATTTGGTAAATTAGACGTAATTTGTAATTGGTAATTCGTAATTGGTAATTCGTAATTGTATATTAGTCTAATTTTAAGACTTCTAAAAACGCTTTCTGCGGAACTTCTACCGAACCGATTTGCTTCATACGTTTTTTTCCTTTTTTCTGCTTTTCGAGCAATTTCCGTTTACGCGAAATATCACCTCCGTAACATTTGGCGGTAACGTCTTTACGCACTGCTTTAATCGTTTCGCGGGAAATGATTTTTGAACCGATTGCAGCTTGGATTGCAACGTCAAATTGCTGGCGCGGAATCAATTCTTTCAGCTTTTCACACATTCTTTTTCCAAGCGTATAAGCATTGTCAAAGTGTGTAAGTGTGGAAAGGGCATCCACCGGTTCTCCATTCAGAAGAACGTCTAATTTAATCAGTTTCGATTCGCGCATTCCGTTCGGATGATAATCGAACGAAGCGTATCCTTTTGATATACTTTTTAAGCGGTCGTAAAAGTCGAACACAATTTCGCCCAACGGCATATCGTAAATTAGCTCTACGCGATTGCCCGAAATGTATTCCTGTTTGACTAATTCGCCTCTTTTACCGAGGCAAAGCGCCATAATTTGACCAATAAAATCGGTCGTTGTGATAACCGATGCACGGATATAAGGCTCTTCAATTTTTTCAATTAAAGCAGGGTCGGGGAGTCCGGAAGGGTTATGAACCTCAATCTCTTCGCCTTTTTTGGTGTATACTTTATATCTAACGTTTGGAACGGTGGTTATCACATTCATATCAAACTCCCTGTCCAAACGCTCCTGAATGATTTCCATGTGGAGCATTCCGAGGAATCCGCAACGGAACCCAAAACCGAGAGCCAACGATGATTCTGCCTGGAAAGTTAATGAAGCATCATTCAGTTGCAGCTTTTCCATGGAGGCTCTCAAGTCTTCAAAATCTTCTGTTTCAATCGGGTATACTCCGGCAAAAACCATTGGCTTAACTTCTTCAAAACCTTCGATTGCCTTGTTGCTCGGATTTTTTACGTGGGTGATAGTATCTCCCACTTTTACCTCTTTCGATGTTTTGATACCGGAAATAATGTATCCTACATTTCCGGCAGAAAGCGATTGACGCGGCTCCATATCAAGCCGTAAAATTCCGATTTCATCGGCAAGGTATTCTTTTTCCGTTGCCATAAATTTTACGAAGTCGCCTTTACGGATAGTTCCGTTTTCAATTTTGAAATAGGCAATGATGCCGCGGAAAGAGTTAAACACGGAATCGAAAATAAGACATTGCAGCGGAGCTTCGGGGTCGCCGACCGGCGGCTTTACGCGCTCGACAATGGCTTGTAATATCAGATCTACTCCTTCGCCGGTTTTTCCGCTGGCGCGGATAATTTCTTCCGGCTTGCAACCTAAAAGTTCGACAATCTGGTCTTCTACTTCTTCGGGCATCGCGCCGGGCAGGTCTATTTTGTTGATAATTGGGATGATTTCCAAATCGTGCTCTAACGCCATGTAGAGGTTGGATATGGTTTGCGCTTGAATTCCCTGTGAGGCATCCACAATCAGCAATGCGCCTTCACAAGCGGCAATAGAGCGCGAAACCTCGTAGGAAAAGTCAACGTGTCCCGGCGTATCAATCAGGTTAAACGTGTATTTTTCGTTTTTGTAGTGATAATCCATTTGGATGGCGTGGCTTTTAATCGTGATACCACGTTCCCGCTCCAAATCCATACTATCGAGCACTTGTGCTTGAAGGTCTTTTCCTGTGACGGTTTTAGTTATTTCCAATAAGCGGTCTGCCAACGTGGTGCTCTTTCCGTGGTCAATATGAGCAATAATACAAAAATTGCGGATATTCTTCATCTATTATGTGTTGTTACGAATAAAATCGCGGCAAAGATAGGGTATTTCATGCAATTTTGCAATGCCTGAAAAAACAATCGTTTGTTTTTGTTATAAGGGACATAATTTCCCGGTTCAAGCCCGTATAAAGTTCATTTAAAAATGGTTATGGTCGATTTTCTATTTTATTGAAATTTTATTTATATTCAAACAGAATTGATTTGCCAAAAGGCTTCCTTGTAAATTAACTCATTCAAACTAATTGTTTTTCGCAAACCAATTCTGTTTGAGTATAAATAATTAAGGAGAACTTCTCAGTCCCCCTTAACCTTTTAAAACCTAAACTATGAAAAAATCTACTTGTTTGTTTGCATTGCAAATGTAGTACCTTTTTTTTAATCCTGCAAGTATTTGTGCAAAAAAGTTTATAAAAAATTTATTTGTTAGTTTTTTTTAATGAAAGAACTTTTTTATGGCTGAATTGTTTTTTATTCATATAGCCTAATTTTCTAATTTTTTTGGTGACCTCAAATTTTAAATGGTAAGTTGCTAAGAGTTCGAAAAAGTCTAAGTGACTTTAAATAATTAAGGGGAACTTCCCAGTCCCCCTTAACGTTTTAAAACCTAAACTATGAAAAAATCTACTTGTTTGTTTGCATTGCAAATGTA
>QMCD01001299.1_pt1 | contig 15466 bp, 12 predicted proteins | sample 1821841 | NCBI WGS metagenome assembly QMCD01 (sample SAMN01991225, study PRJNA193472) | Termite gut metagenome, whole genome shotgun sequencing project. | isolation source: worker | host: Macrotermes natalensis | reverse complement strand
AGAGGTGAAACATGACAAGTGATTCCGAGAAAAGAAACTATAGCGGCTATCAACCGAGGTCAACAGAAAAACGTGGTGGCTATCAGCCGAAAGGAACTCAGCCTTCCACGCCGCCACCTCCGCCAAAAGGCAGCTCGGGGGCTGTCAATGTTAACAATGGCAGTTCCCCCAAAAAATAGATTTTCACAGCATTCGTAGATCGCATCTTGTTTGATTTTTCATGCGTCAACTCCTCGATGACACTCTTGCCCGATTTGAAGAACTGGAGCGGCTTATGGTCGCGCCCGAGGTGCTCGCGGATTCGCACAGACTGCAACAAATTGCCCGCGAACATGGTAGTTTGGCGAAAATGGCGACAAAATACCGCCGCTTCAAGCAGCTCAACGCCCAAATTGAAGAAGCCAACGAAATGCTCAGCGGTAATGATTCCGAGCTGCAAGAACTGGCCGAAATGGAACTGCCTGACCTGAAATCGGAACGCGAAGAGCTTTGGAACGAGTTGCTGGACATGACTATCGGCGGAACTGATGCGAACCGCACGAATCTGGTGCTGGAAATTCGCGCGGGAACCGGCGGTGATGAAGCTGCCCTCTTTGCCCGCGATTTGTACGAAATGTACAAACATTATTGTGAATCGCAGGGTTGGAAAACCGAAATTTTGGGCTTCAACCCCACCGATTTAGGCGGCTTCAAAGAAATGGTGGTCGGTGTGGATGGCGAAGGCTGTTTTCGCCAATTGCAATTTGAAAGCGGTGGGCATCGTGTTCAGCGGGTGCCCGAAACCGAAGCAAAAGGCCGCATTCACACCTCGGCGGCCACCGTTGCCGTCATGGCCGAGCCGGAAGACGTGGAAATTGATCTCAAGCCCGATGATTACCGCGTGGACAAGTTCTGCGCGAGCGGCCCCGGCGGGCAGCACGTCAACAAAACGGCCTCCGCCATTCGTCTGACCCATTTTGCGACCGGCATCGTTGTGAGTTGTCAGGACGAAAAAAGCCAGCACAAAAATTTGGCCAAGGCACTTCGGGTGTTGAAATCGCGGCTTTATGAATCGAAGCGCGAAGAAGAGGAAAAAAAGCGTTCGGAAGAGCGGCTGAGTAAAATCGGCAGCGGCGACCGCAGCGAGCGGATTCGGACATACAATTTTCCCGAAAACCGCGTGACGGACCACCGCATTGGCCTCACGCTCTACAAACTCGACTCGATTTTGGCGGGCAATCTTTCGCCCGTCATTGACGGCCTCTTAGAATATGAACGCCAAGAACTGCGCAGCGCGTTCGGAACTGCGGATAATTGAACCTACGTTTCCCCTTCCGTATTGTCGCGTTCCAAGCCGAAGCGTTTGATTTTGCGGTCTAATGTTGTCCGGTCAATGCCTAATTGCTTGGCGGCCGCGCTTTTGTGCCACTCAAACTGCTCTAACGTTCGCAAAATGTGGTTTTTTTCCATGCTTTCCAACGATAACGGTATAAATATCTCTTGCCGTTGAGACGGTGTCTTGGCACCGTGAGTCGTGGGATTCAAGGTTGAAAGCAGTAAGTCCTGTTCTTGAATCCATGAATCGCTCCCAAGCACCACGGCTCTTTCCACCACATTTTTTAGCTCGCGAACATTGCCTGGCCAATGATATTGTTTCAAAATCTCCATGGCACGCGGCGAAAAACCTTGGCATTTGCGCCCCGTTTCTTGTCGAAAACGCTCTAAAAAGTATTCCGCCAGAACAGGAATATCACTCACACGCTCTCGGAGTGGTGGAACGGTCATTTCGAGCACGCGAAGTCGAAAAAACAAATCGTGACGAAAACGTCCTGCGGCGACTTCTTGCTCCAAATTTCGATTCGTCGCCGCCAAAACGCGAACATCGACCTTAATGGTTTTATTGCTGCCAACTCGTTCCAGCGTTCCGCCTTCAAGAACACGCAAAATTTTGGCCTGGAGCGCGGCACTCATTTCTCCAATTTCGTCCAAAAAAAGCGTGCCGGAGTGGGCGGCCTCGAACTTGCCCATTTTTCTTTCCGTCGCACCGGTGAATGCGCCTTTTTCATGACCAAAAAGTTCACTGGCCAAAAGACTTTCCGAAAGCGCCGCGCAATTCAGACAGAGAAAGGGACACGCTTTTCGCGCACTGGAAAAATGAACGGCTCTGGCAATCAATTCTTTGCCAACGCCGCTCTCCCCTTGAATGAGCAGCGGCGTTTTCGCTTCCGCCGCGCGAGAAATCAGATGATGCAATTTCAAAATCGATTCGTTCGACCCAATAATTTCACTGTTCAAATGCAGCATTTCACGAAGCGAACTATTATCGTTACGTGCTTGCTGGAGATGGGCCGTCAGCTCTTTTTGCGCATTCAGATTGGCCAGTGCCACCCCGGCGATGTCCGCGACGGCCAGCGTGTACTCTAGGTCGGATTCATCAAAACGCTTCGTTTTTGTGATGGTATAAAGATGCAACAAACCCAAAACGCTGTTTTTCCAACGAATCGGAGCGGCAATCATGTTTTTTTCTTCTTGAAACAAAAAGGCTTCGCTCTGCTCAATGACGGTTTTCACCAGCGTTTCGGAAATCGGCGCGTATTGTTGATCCTCTAATGTCGCGTTGGCCACAAGTCGAATATCCGAGGCGCTCTGTGTGGATTGCAATGTGTACGGAAAAAGCCAAAGCGCGACACCCTCTGCGTCGGTCGCTTTCAAAAGACCTTCAATGGCAATTTTAGCGATCTGGGCAATCTCCTCTGCCTTTCCTAAATGATAGGCGAGACGGCAGAGCGACATGGCTCCGTAGCCGGAACGCGTGGCGATGTTGGCGTTTTGTGTCAGTCCCGCATTCACACGGAACATCTTGGAATGGCCTTTTCTGTGCCAGATTTTTGAAGTGCCGTGAATGTCCGTGGCCGGGCCTTTTAATACCTCTTTTTCAATGCCCATCATGCCGGAATGTCGCTCGACATTTTCTTCCATGACAGGAATGACAGTTGTTTCAATGCGAGGAAACGAGGCTTCAAAACGAAGCCGGGTCTGGCCAACAAGAATTTGATTTCCTGAAACCAGCGCAACAGGAACGTTGGGCGTCAAACGCTGATTCTCAAGAAAGGTGCCATTGCGACTGCCAAGGTCGACCAAAAACCATTGACCTTCGGATGGCGTGGCGGTGTGCCGCGTGGTCGATTGCTGCGTGGTCGCAAAGGTTAGTTTGGCGTGAAAGCGACTGCACCTCTCATCAGGAATGGGAATCGTGTTTTCTTCCGCACGTCCAAGTGACGCTTCCAAAAGACCTCGGAGCGAAAAGGTCTTTTTCGGCTCATTGTTTTCGAGAAGCTGCAAGGAAAAATAGGAAGTGGTCATGGCACGTCTTTCCGATCAGTCAATTAAACTCAGCTCTTGCTCGATGCGGTCCAGACGTGATTCGATTTGATTGTCAATCACGCCAAGCGATGTTTCGAGAACGCAACCGCCGGGCGAAATTTTTGTGTCAGAAATAATATCCGTTTGGGCGGCTCCCATCATTTCCGCGATAATCAGGTCCATTTGCGGCTTGAGAGCTTCATAATCCTCAGGATTGAGGCGTATTCGTACCGACGTTCCGCCCGCCGCCAGCTCCAAGGCTTCGCACAATAATTTCATCGGCACATCGATCATCTCTGGAAGTTGCCGCGCAATGGCACGTTCCGCAATGGACACGGCAACGTGAACGGCACTTTTTTCCCAGAGCTGCAAGAATGATTGCTTGGCAATCTCAAATTGCGTCACCATTGATTGAAGGGCGGGCAGGAGCGTCTCGAGCTGCGTGCCCAATTGAATCGTGGCTTCATTTCGCACTTTTTCCGCGTAGTCCACCGTCGCCTGAAGTTCGCCGTCAGCGTAACCTTGACTTTTGCCCTCGTCGTAGCCCACACTTTTGCCTTCATCATAGCCTGTTTTTCGTGCGGAATCCTCTTGGCGTTTGAGGTCGGCTTTGAGTTTAATCACTTCGCTTTCCAGCTCGGCTTTTCGTTTCTGAAAATGGGTTTCTTCCTGTTGGAGCTTCTCTTTCAAGACTTCAAGCTGTTTTCGTAACAAATCGGTTTCATCAAGTGCCTCTTTTTTTCTTCGTTCAATTTCCGCAAAGGTGGATTCACGGAGCCGGGCAACTTCGTTGCGTGCTTGAGCCGCAATTTGAAGGGCTTCCGCCTTGACTTTCGCGAGATAATCCGTGGCTTTTTCTTCAAGATCAATAAAGTTGAACGGAGCCAATCGATGAATCGCCTGCGGTTCTCGCGGCTGTTTGAGTTGGGGTTGCTTTTGCATTGTCGCCTGCATGAGAACGTGTTACTAAAATAGGTCGGTTATTTCGTTTTCATCACGGTAGACCAGATGCTGAATTCTTTCCTGTGTTTCCCGGTTTGTGGATTTCAATAAGTGTTCAAAAATGGCCCGATGTCGTGATCGCTGTTCATGCGATGGCAAATTTTCAAAGCGCTGTTTCAAAACCGAATCAATTTCTGGCACAAAATCCGCGCTGGAGTGCAGATCAAAACAATGGAGCCGCCGCGCAACATCAATTTGGACCGATTCCGGGAGACATTCCAACACTTCTCCCGCCCGCGATGTCGGCAGATGGGCAAGAACAATCGCAATGGTTTGGGCATGTTCACCCAAAATCTCCTTCGCAATCATCTCCGTACTGAAATGCCGCAAATACTGAAATGGTTTTTGCAACGCACCGCGCGGTACCTGCTCGCTCTCATTCTGTTTTTGTGCGTCAATCGCTCTCCTGCCATGAGACTCCGCATTTTTACTTCTTGTGCGATACTGATTTTGAGAATGGGCCGTCATCGGCGAATGGGCAAAGCGGTTCACCCCCGCCGTGTTCAAAAATTCGCCCGCGATACGATTGGTTTCAGTCGAGGAAATCGTACCGAGGGACATCATGGCTCGCCGGACGGCTTTTGCGGAGTCCGCATCCAATTTGCTGAGTAAAGTATCCACGGTTTTCCATTCTAAACCGCTCAAAAGTAAGGCCGTCTTTTTGATTCCATCCATAATGAGTTGAAAGTTGAGAATTGATAGTGGAGAGTTGAAAGTTGAGGGCGGAGAGTGGTTTGGCAAAAAACTATCCTTTATCAACTATCCACTATCCACTTTCCACGGTTGTTCCAATCCACTGACGTAACACCGCGGCGGCGGCATCAACATTTTCGTTCACCATTTCTCCCGCCTCATCGATAAGAGTGGTATTATCTTTGCTGAATCCCTCCAGCGTGCGGGTCGCTTCCCGCAGGGCTTCTTCTTCGCGCTGAATGCGTTTTTCTTTTTCTTCCGGTGTTTCTTCGTGAGGTTCAGGAATGCCTAAAATTTGCCGCACATTTTTTTCCCGCTCCGCTTGCAGTTCTTCCAGCGTTTTTCCCAGCACCATCTCACGTTGTCGCTCGGCAATTTTTTGCGCAACACGGATCGCTTCATGCTTTTTTATCTCCGTCAAAACGCCCAATATCGCTTCTTGCTTGGGCATGATCACCCGCTTACGCTGTTCCCGCGCTCGTTCCTCTTCCTCTAATTTCTCTTGGGCGGCTTCCAATCCTCGCGCAATGTCGTTGGGCGTGAGACGTTGGGGATAAATTTCATCACTCAGTTCGCCATGATCAAAAATTTCGGCATCCACACCGCTGATTTCGATGACTTTTTGTTCTTTGGCTTCACGCTCCTCAGCCCGCTGTTTTTCGTACTCAATCGCCTGCTCAATGTTCATGCGACGCTGCTTACCGCCAACCTCCTTGGAGATGTTTTTGCCTTTGACAGGGCGGCGACGTGAAACCACGATGCGGCCATCAATGCGGCCTAGCGATTCGAGCAGGCGGATGATCTCTTCCGTTGTCATGCCCGCCAAAATGCCCGTGTGCGCCGCGTAATCATTCGGTAATACCGGCAGCTCTTCCAGCGGCACTTCTTTTTTTTTCTTCTTCTTGGACATCAAGTTAGGAGTTAGGAGCTAGGAGTTAGGAGTTCGTTTTGTACAAGCCTTCATTGTAACTCCTAAATGCTAACTCCTAGATTCTTTTTCCCTTTATTTCACATCCACGGGCACGATGTTGCCAATCCACTGCCGCAATACCGATGCGGCGGCTTCCGGGTTTTCTTCGACCAGCTCCGCGATTTCCTCTTGGAGTGAACGAATGGAACGGTCAAAACCTTCCAGCGTGCGTTCGTGGTCTTCGTCTTCGTCCTCGGCTACGGCGGCGGCCTCAGCTTCGGCAACGGCCTTGGCGCGGGCTTCAATCAAATCCATCGGCACATCCGGGGCTTCATAAATCACAATCGGTTCTGGCTTGGCGGGTTTGGAAATTGTCCACAAAACACAAAGCCCACAAAGTACCAGTCCCATCAAACTCAGACTCTGCCAATTTTGTCCGAGCCAAAGCGTCAGTTGCTGCCACGCCGTCAAAATTTCTTCCGGCTCCACCGACATGTGATAGGTCGAGACCTCGATCAAATCCAATGCCGATGCACCGCGTGCCCTCGAATCAAGGTACGGCTCAAACAGTTTCGCAACGCTCGTTTTCGTTTGCTCCACGAGCAGGGCTTTTTCCGCTTCAAACTCTTCGGGCGTGGGTTCATGCGGGGCGGCCACTTCGCCTTCTACTGGAGCAGGCGGTGGGTTTTTCGCACGCCAAAGCATTTTGACATATTCATCTGGAAAAAGAATGGTGGCACGCACCGCCGTGGGTGTGAACGGAATCACTTCATACCGCTGTTCTTCGCCGGGCAAAATGTTATTGGTTTCTTGCTCATGCTTTTTCTCCTTGGTGTACGCACCGGTTGCGCGGTTGTTTTCGCCCTCCAGAAGAGGCGTGCCATTTTGCGCAATATCTCCCACTCGGCCAAAACGATCAAGCCCTTGATGCTCATAATCGTAACCACGGACATGCTCATGGAGGGCTGCCGCGTCGCCATACGTCACTGCGTAGTTTTTTTGGTTGATGAGTTTATCCAACGTGACGGAAGCTTTCACTTTCAAACCATCAATGGGCGGTAACAGGGCGTAAATGGCGCCCTCATATTCCTCTTGATACCGTGTCTGTTGCGTGAGATAATCGTTGTGTGCTCCGTCCGAATGCTCCGCAAAACCGTTGTACGCGCGGCTGTGTTTGCGGTCAACAATGCGGATTTCCTTACGCATTTGATCGCGGTCCGTAATGCCAAAAGCTCCGGCGGCCGCATGGCCAATCGCGGAAATCGTGTTCAAAGCCAGCGGTTTGGCCATGACCGCATCCACGAGAATCGTTACAGAAAAGACTTTTTTATTGACGAAATCTTGTTTATTCCACTCCGTGCGTGGGGTCGGCATGACTTCCGCTCTTGCGATTTCTGGCATGGCTTGGATGGCGTCGGCCAAATCCTGGGCGCGGGCTTGGATACTTTGTTCTTCAATGATTTTACCGCTTGACCAGGTTGTGAAATTTGCAACGGCTTCATTGCGGGCATTTCCCTTGGGTTTGATGGCCGAGGCCAGCGCGATGACCGATGTGTAGCGCGCTTTTTTATCACGCGGAACCTGCACACTGCCCGCCACCCACTCGTAATCGCGCAGACCCTCCGCCGCAAGCGCGTTTTCGATGGCCATCTGCTCGTCTTGCGAAAATGTCCGGCCATCATAAAGCCTCAGCAATTTCGACTGCGGATTACCCATGTTGATGCTGCCAATAATCAAATAGCCCAGCGACACGATGAGCACGGCCACGAGCAAGCCGGACAGAAGCCTATTGCCGGGTGTCATGCTCAAATACAAATCGCGAACTTGGGCAAAAATTTGCTGGAATTTTTCTTTCATGTCCGTAATCGGATGGGTACTGTACTGAATAAATACAGGCTTCGCTCACGAAGCAACGCTTCCCGTTGGTCGGCTCCCTTGTTAAAGTTTTTCACTCTCCACTGCCATCTCTCCACTAAACCCTTATCGCCTGGATTTCCTGATAGGCGGCGACAAGTTTATTTCGCATTTGCATCATCATTTTGAAGGCGATGTCCGCTTTTTGGACGGCCGTCAACACTTCCGCCGTGCCGATTTCGCCGCCGGTCATCATTTTTTCGACGGCCTGATCCGCCCGAGTTTGCAGCATGTTGACTTCGGCAATGCTGCCCAGCAACCGGTCACTAAACGAGGTTTTTTTCAGCTCATCCGGCGTGAGCGGACGGTCTTCGTCCATTCTTCCGCGGAAGGGCGGGAATTCGGGCTTATGCGGAATTTCGCCGAGCGATTTTCCCAGTGTCTGATAAAGTGCTCCAACTCCGTTTAACATAAAAATTTAGTTGATAGTGGAAAGTTGAGAGTGGATAGAGTGGGAAACATCTTCACTCTCCACTATCATCTGTCAGTTATCAACTTTTTACTGGATGATTCTCAACGTCTGGTTCATCATGGCCTTGGTGACTTCCATGGCACCCAAATTGGCTTCATACGACCGGCCGGACTCCACGGCATCGGTAAATTCCGACACGAGCTGGATGCGGGGCAGATTGAGGAAGCCCTGTTCATCCGCATCGGGATGGTCAGGCGCATATTTTCGGATGGGCGGCAATTCATCGCGGCAAATCTCCCTCACAAACACGCCCGCCGAGCCGTTTGGCCCGATGCTGTTGGCCTCCTGAAACAAAACGTAGCGAGGGTCATACGGCTTCAACTCGCCAAACTCGTTGCGCGTGGTCGTAATGTTGGCCAAGTTGCTCGCAATGGTGGTCATGCGAATTCTCTGCGCGACCAGCGCACTGGAGCTAATATCCATGATTTTGAGCATCGTTCATCCTCCGGTTTGCAAAAGTGGCGCAATTTTTCCGAATGCTAACGATTCTGCCCAAGAGAGGCAAGAGAGAAAATGGAGTTCCGCAGAGTGTCAAGCTCTAGGCGTGCCAAAAGCCAAACCCATTTCTCGGTTTTTCTCGTTGTTGCAAGCGACTTTTTCGCTTCCCTCGAAATAATCGATACCTTGCGAAAATGTGGTGTCCAAGATACAGCCGTCGAATTGGTGAAAGAGAGAATAATAAGACGATTGGCGGCTTTCTTCCAGTGAGTTCCCTTCTGAGTCGATACGATCTCTGTGGGAAAGTTTCTCTTTCTCACGGCCTGTTGAGTCGTCTGCCGTCGACTTGTCATTTCCAACCCACCCAAAGCAATGAAGCCAGAAACCATTGATGATGATTCGGATGCCCTTGCTGCGGCGGGCGTGCAATCTCCACTCGAAACCTACTTGCGTGAAATCAATGAGACGCTTCTTCTCACCCAGGAGGAAGAGCGACAATTGGCTTTCGCCATTACGCAAGGGGATATGGAAGCGCGGGACAGAATGGTGCGAGCCAATTTACGGCTCGTGGTTAACATTGCTCGCGGTTATACGGGGAAAGGTTTGGGGCTGCAAGATTTGATTGAAGAAGGGAATCTCGGTCTTCTCCGGGCTGTCGAGGGATTCGATCCGGGCATGGGAACGCGGTTTTCCACCTACGCCAGCTATTGGATCAAGCAGGCCATCAAACGTTCGTTGATCAATTCGTCGAAAACAATTCGCATTCCGGCCTACATGGTCGAGTTGCTCTCCAAATGGCGACGGGCGGGCTTGCGGCTGTCCGAGGATTTAGGCCGTTCGCCCACACCGGAAGAGGTGGCCCGCATGTTGGGTTTGCCTCGGAAAAAGTTGCCCATCATTAAAAAGGCGATCCTCGTGCATAATCTGACCCCGCAAGTCGATCAACCCGATGTGGGCTGGACGCTCAACGAAATGATCATGGATGAGCGCACGCGAAGTCCTGATGAAGAAATGCTGGCGAACGATAATCTTTCCTTTGTGCTGAAACAACTGGAACAGATGGATGCCCGCGATGCGATTGTCCTAAAAATGCGTTTTGGACTGGGCAATTGTGAAGCTCTGACGCTCAAGGAAATTGGCGAAAGATTGGGACTCACGAGGGAAAGAGTCCGGCAAATCGAAACTGAGGCCCTTGACCGCTTGGCGGAGTCGCTCGAAGGTTGTCATCCCCGCCGCGTCGCCGCAGGGTGATACGGTTCCGCGTGGAAAAAGCTGTTCCCATCGCGGCGTTGTTTTCCGATTTCTGAGCAGAAAGAACAGCGAAATGGCCAGCAAAACAAGTCCGCCGACCACGCAAAGTTTTCGCCATGACATGGGCTTGGCAGGCGGAAGCTCGTACCGTTCAATGGTTGTTGCGTTGTTACCTGCTTGCCTTCCAGCACATTTTGCAGACCAATCGCTCGCTGTTTATCCGCTTCCATTGCGGCTGAATGCGACACGACCGCATTCAGTATGATTTTGATTTCTTCGATTTCGGCGGGAGTGGGACGCTGTTTGTCAGGCAAGAGATTTCTGATGCGAGAATCATCATCTGTCCTAGCGTGTGAGAATCATTGGGAAATCGCTCAATTCCTTCTCTTCGTGTGGCAATCGACCCTTTCAAGTCTTTCTTTTTGGTTGATAAAATGCCAGATTATTGAAAAAAACCAGGGAATAATCGCTGTCTTCCATTTTTCAAGTTTTTTCCGCAAAAGTAAGGAGGTTTTTTCAAACGTAGCCAGCAAAACGAGCGGCCTAGGGCGTAAAAATCCGATTGAAGCGAATATCATGGGATTGCCGATAAAGAATGTGGTGTACTCCTTTCCATTCCCACTGGTCTGCGCTTAAGTTGCCGGACTTGCCTATTTTATCACGATCGCAAGGTTCCATACGATGTACGAAACCTTTTATGAGCTGAGACGGCGACCTTTTTTGGCGGTTCCCGATATTGAGGCGTTTTTTCGGCTACCACAGTGTGAAGATAGCCTTCACGGGATTGAGCGGGCGGTCCGCCGCGCTGAGGGTTTGTCGCTCATTTTTGGAGCTTCTGGGACAGGAAAAACGCTTTTGCTGCGTTTGCTGAAAAAGCAATTGGAGTCACAATTCACGGTTTGCCTGCTTGCCAATGGGCAGCTCGAGACGGTGCGCGCGTTTTTGCAACAACTCCTTTTCGAGCTTCGCTTGCCTTTTCATAGTGAGGATAGCGTCACTTTGCGACTGCAACTTTTGGAATATGCTCGCAAAATGTTGCCACAAAATGCCACGCGAGGAGAAGGTACGCAAGGCATCGTGTTGCTAATTGATGAAGCTCAGTTTCTCGATATGTCGGTTTTGGAGGAAATCCGCCTTCTCCTCAACTGCGATGATGGAAAAACGCCGTATTTCCGTGTCGTTTTGGCAGGAACCGCCGAACTGGAGGAAAAACTGATTCATCCCCGATTGGAGGCCTTCAACCAGCGCATCGTTTCGCGGCGATATTTGGAAAATTGGTCACGAGACGAAACGGCACAATATATTCAGTGGCAAACGCAAACGGCCATGCCTGATGCGGCAGAAAAAACGATCACGTCCTTCGCAAACGATATGCGGCCCTTCGCCGGGACGCGAATTCGCATTGACGGTTCCCATGAGGTCTCCGCTCCTTCTTTGTTTTCCGAAGCGGCCAAGCGTGAAATTCATCGACTTTCCGATGGATTGCCAAGATTGATCAACCAGCTTTGCGATGGAGTCTTGCAGCTTGCCGCGCAGCAAAAAATGCCGAGCGTCGATGTCCCGCTTGTCCTTGCCGCGTGGGCGAAACTGCAACAAATTGGCGAAGAAGTGCTGCCCTTTCCACGAACTTTAATGCAATCCGCTCGTTCTGCACCACATTCAGTAACAACTCAAGAGCCGTTGGAACCCGTTGAAAGTATCGAACAGATTGTGGCGAGAAAAAAAGCCTCATTTCACCCCAAACTTTTTTCGTCGATTGTCGAGTTTGGGAGTTTGGAGCAGCACACAAAAGAAGATGCAGCACCTGCGCTGGTGGCTCCGACAAATTACAAGCCCGCTTATCCCGGTGAAGAAGATGAGGCGACTGTGATTGAGATTGCACAGAGAAAATCCGCCGAACTTCAGCCTGCCGAGACCCCAAACTCGGATACGACGGGCGAAATAGGAGAGTTTGATGATTCACTTTTTGCTGCCATGCGAGCAAGAAAACCGACTTTCCATCGCCGGGAGAGAAAGCATTTCCGGTGTTCCGATCATGGAGATACCTCATGTTTTTTGCAGCGAATCGGGACGCGACACATCATGGCCTGTCTGGACACAAAAAAACCGGAAACAGAAATGCGGCAACAAGAAGAGAAGCTCGTTTGGGAATTCGAGCAAGCACCGTTGCTTTTGGAGTTTGTTCCTACGACAGAAAGTATCAAACGGGAAGCGGATGGTCGAGAAGCGAAAGAGCTGGAAATCAGTGGGGGCGACGAGATGGATCAGGAAACACTCAAGCGTTATGGGCAGGAAGTTTTGGATCATGTTGAACCCTTTGTACGCAAAGAGCCGGTCCATGCCTATCAAACATCGGACTTCAATCCTGTTGCAGAGTATCTGATTGACTATCCCGACGATCGTGGTCAAGTGATTCAGCTCAACTGGTTTGGCCCTGACTGCACCGGTCTGGCGGGCACGGCAATATCGTACAGCGATTATTTTGACAACAATGCCTTCAATAATCATGCCTCTGATTACCATTGTATGGAGCATCGGGAAGAACAATCGACTGGCCTTCCTAAGCCGCCGTTTGCGGAAAAAAGGAATGCTGCCAAGCTTTCGGACGTGACAAAAATTTCCCTATCGCGCGATCCGGTCCATGAAAATTCTGTTTGGAACAAGGCGGTGCCAAACGTAACAAAAACCAGTTTGGAAGAACATTTCAGCGAAATCGAGGGAATCCGCACCGAGCCGATTTCCTTAGAGATGGTTTTTCGCACAAACGCTCACCGTCATCAAACGAAAGCGTCTGCTGAAGCGCACTCTGAAGCGCAGGACGCACCAACCCAGGCGAACTTCGCGACGAATCTTGTTGAAGGCCGCGAGGAAATTTGTACGGAAAAAATGGCGTTCCCACTTCAGTCACAGCAATGGCAGCAGCAAGTCGAAAGCGTACTCAAGCGACTCCATGATGCCGCCGAAAAAATAGAACAGGCGGCCGATGTGAGCATGGCGGCGGGCCAGCAAGTCAAGCAGGCGGCGGAGTTTGTCGAAACCGAAGTTCATGCGGCATTACCGAATTATCTCGAAATGTTTCAGCAATTATCGGATTTTCAGCAAAATCTTTCATCGGAATTATTGAATCTTTCCACACCGCTCATCGTGCCCATGACGGCCAGTGCGGAAAAATTGGCTACAGAAAATCGAGCAATGCAACAAGATGTCCCGGAACGGAAAACTCTTGCCTTTCAACAGTTAGTGCGGCAGCCGTCAACATGGCAGCCGTCGGTACGCGTTCAGCCGCTCCGTTTTTGTAACCCCTATGTTGCCGGAGGAACATCGCAGGCCCCGTTTGAAAAAGAAGGTGACGAACCGGCAGGTCGCAAGGAGACACTTTCGATTGACCTCAAAACCCTGTTTCAATAAGGAACAGGCGCTCGCGGCAATCGCACTTCCGTCCTTTCCGCGTGCCGATGCTAGGTTTGTCGATGCCTGGTGTCAGTTTCCTGACTCTGTCACTCCGCCATGCGACACCTGCTCGCGGATACGATCGAAATCAGGAAGGACTCGAAAAACGGTTATGGAGCTGCTTTCCTCATTCGCCTGTTGTTTTTTCGACAAGGCCGAGCTGCCGCAATTTTTCGTAACACTCTTCCCGCTCTCGGCAACGTTCCATCTCTTGCCACGCAGGGTCCTGAGCGGCCAAAAATTGGGGGCGGCTCGCGGGGATTTGCCCTGCCGCACAGAGACGCTGCACCACCGCCTGATCGAGGCGGCTCAATCGCAACGCTCCCAACTGGTAATCCAAAAAGGCTTCCCAGCAGCTTGGGAAAAGCGGTCGGACAATGTTTTCGCCAATTGTGGTGGCGTACTGGACAATTTCGTGTTGCGCTTTTGGCTCCATGCGAAGTGACAAAAAACGCAAGAGATTATGCAAGTCCACTTTCCAATACGCTTCGGTGTATGTTGACAGGGGCAAATCTTTCCTTGCTTGTTCCCTCGCCACTCCCCTATCAATGCGATGTTGGTACAAATCGCGGGCCTTTTGGTGAAACGCGATTTCTTCATCGGAAAGTTGTCGCCCCAAGTCGCCATCCATGTTACCCGCACTGCCCTGCCGATTGCTGGTCGATTGCATCCGCCACGAATCGGGTTCGGTCGCGTAGGCCGCGTCAATCGCCAAGGAATAACGTGTGCTGTATTCATTGACCGAGGCGGTGCGGTGTCGAATCCATTGTCGCCAACAATCCATCGGAACGCGCACTAGCAGCTTGATTTCGGCCATTTCAAACGGCGTGGTGTGTTGATGCCGCAAAAGATAACGAAGCAGCGTGCGGTCATCCGACACTTTTTTTGTGCCATCGCCGTAACTCACACGGGCGGCTTGAACGATGGCGGAATCGTCGCCCATCACATCAACGAGGCAGACGAAACCTTTATCGAGGACAGGAAATTTTTTCCAGCGAAGCGATTCAACGGTATGGCGCATACAAAATAGAAGAAAACTTTGTAGAACTCACGAACGAGCCGCCTGCGTTCACAAAACACAGCGCAGCTCGTGTTTTTTTGGTTGGCGATACTCAAAACGGCGATTCCGCTTTTTCAGTTTGCAGATTCGCGACATAAATTTCGGCGACAGACCACCATGTGTGTCCGCCCGGTTTCGGAGTTTTGATAGCGACCTTGACGTAGCGGGCATTCTGCGTTTCAGGAAAACGAACGACCGTTGCCCCGTTGGTTCCTTGACCTGAAACGAGTGCCCTGCCCCATTTTTTTCCATCCTCCGAAATAAAGGCCTCGTATTCGGCAGGATAATCACCGCCGCTGGCCCCTTGATTGAGAATGACGGTATTAAACGGAATCGCCGCTCGCATGTCAATCGCGATCCAGTCCCCTTTTTTCATGCCCGTTCCTGTTCCCCAGCGAGAATCGATACGACCGTCTAACATATTGTTGGGATTTTCGTTCCCACTTGCCAAGGCTCTCCAGCCATTTCGGTTGGGCATATTTTTAAGGCTCATGCTCGGCGAATTTCCGACATTTCCCTTAAACGAGGCGAAAATGTTGGGGCTGACTTCACCGCGTTCTCCTCGACCGGGCGAAACGATAGAATAATCGGCGGCCAATCGTTTTCCTGCCCCGGTCGGATTGATGGTTCGCGGATTGGAACCTTGCACGGAATTCCCCACAACGCGCAGTTTTCCTTGGCCTGCGGGGTTGGCGGCAAAAAACTGCTCCCGGCCAGACTGGTCAAAACGGGAAAAAATTGGGTTGTTTCCCCCCCCCGCCACTTCAACAGCCGAAGTGGGAGCTCCCCAGTAATCACCCAAGAAAAAGTCTACGGTTCCTTTGAAATCCGGCGTGGTGAGGACATAGCGTGCGATTTCACAACCTTCTACCCAGTCCGCGCTTCCTTTCTCTTTTGTGATGGCCACAACCTGGGCACCGATAAAGTCCAAACC
>QMCD01004786.1_pt1 | contig 15472 bp, 16 predicted proteins | sample 1821841 | NCBI WGS metagenome assembly QMCD01 (sample SAMN01991225, study PRJNA193472) | Termite gut metagenome, whole genome shotgun sequencing project. | isolation source: worker | host: Macrotermes natalensis | reverse complement strand
GACAATAAAAATTGTGTGAAAAGTCGTCAGGTTTGTCAGGTTTTGTACATAAGCTATCGGCTAACGGCTATCAGCTAAAAACTGAAACATGTGTTACCTTTGTTACTTTCCAACTATATATAGTTAATAAATTTAAAAATAACAAGTGAAAAATAGAGAAAAAGCTGTCAGATGTGTCAGATTTTAACGAAATATAGTTAATGAATGTGAATGAGGTAATAGGCTATGGACTATGAGTTATAAGTGATGAGTTAGACTCTGCGGCTTAGCGTTCTTGCAGGAGAATACTGTTTTCTATTTCGGACTAATAGAAACTTTTTGTAAATTTGGGTTATGATAATCTCAAGAAATATATGAGCCAGCCATTAGCAGAACGTTTGCGTCCACGTACATTGGACGAATATATAGGACAAAAGCATCTTGTAGGTGAAGGGGCTATCCTGCGCAAGATGATAGAATCGGGGCGCATACCGTCTTTCCTCCTTTGGGGGCCTCCCGGAGTGGGGAAGACTACATTGGCCCAGATTATAGCTAATACGCTGGATACCCCTTTCTATACGCTGAGTGCTATAAATTCAGGGGTGAAGGATGTGCGTGAAGTGATAGAGCAGGCCAAAAAGAGTCAGTTTTTTAATACGAAAAGCCCGATTTTATTTATAGATGAGATCCACCGTTTTTCAAAATCGCAACAAGATTCGTTGCTCAATGCGGTAGAAACGGGGGTTATTACATTAATAGGCGCCACCACGGAGAACCCTTCTTTTGAAGTTATACGGCCCTTGTTGTCACGTTGTCAGGTGTACGTTTTACAGTCCTTAGATAAAGATGATTTAATAGAGTTGGCACATCGTGCCGTGACACAGGATATTATACTTAAAGAGCGAAATGTAGAATTACAGGAAACCAATGCATTGCTTCGTTTTTCGGGAGGTGATGCCCGTAAACTGCTGAATATACTCGATCTGGTAACAGGCGCGGATGTGAGTGACAAAATTGTTATTACCGATAAACTTGTAACGGAGCGCTTGCAGGAAAATCCCGCAGCATACGATAAGGGAGGTGAAATGCATTATGACATTATTTCAGCCTTTATCAAGTCTATCAGAGGCAGTGACCCCGATGCGGCGATATACTGGCTGGCCCGGATGGTGGCAGGTGGTGAAGACCCTAAGTTTATTGCCCGGCGGTTGGTTATATCAGCGGCCGAAGATATAGGATTGGCAAATCCGAATGCTCTCTTACTGGCCAATGCCTGCTTCGATACTTTACAAAAGATTGGCTGGCCCGAAGGCCGGATTGTTTTAGCCGAAGCTACGGTTTATCTGGCAACTTCTCCAAAGAGTAATTCGGCATATATGGCTATAGATGAGGCGATCGCATTGGTGAATGAAACAGGTAACCTGCCGGTTCCGTTGCATTTGCGTAATGCACCCACCAAGCTTATGAAAGAGCTGGATTATGGCAAAAACTACAAGTATGCCCACAGTTTCGAGAATAACTTTGTACAGCAGGATTACGTGCCAAAAGAAATAAAAGGACGCCAATTTTGGAAACCACAGCAAAACGCATCTGAGAGCAAAATTGTGGAATGGCTGAGAAAATTGTGGAAAGACAGGTATTGAAGTAATTAAGATTTCTAAACTATATACTATGAAGAAAGCAGTAATTAGAATATGTGTGATTTTATTATCACTCTATATATTACTATGTGGATTCTTTTACTTTTTTCAGGAAAAACTGATTTTTTACCCAACAAAACTTGATAATAATTATACTTTCCGGTTTAAGCAGGATTTTGAGGAAATGTATGTAAAAGCACAGGATGGTACACCTTTGAATAGCCTATTGTTCAAAACAGAAAATCCGAGAGGATTGATTTTCTATCTGCATGGCAATGCCGGGGCTCTTGATTCATGGGGACATCAGGCTTCTGTGTATACGGATTTAGGCTATGATGTATTCTTCCTCGATTACAGGGGATTTGGTAAAAGCAGGGGTGAGATCGATAGCCAGAATCAGTTATTCAGCGATATTCAGCTCGCTTATAATGAGATGAAGAAGCTATACGATGAAGACCGGATAATTGTGCTGGGTTTTTCTATCGGAACGGGACCGGCTGCAAAGATTGCAGCGACCAATAAACCTCATATGTTGATTTTGCAGGCTCCTTATTATAGTCTTACGAATGTGATCCAGGATATTTGTCCTGTTATCCCCGGATTTCTGGTCAAATATAAGTTGGAAACATATAAATATGTAAGTGAATGCAAAATGCCAGTTGTCATCTTTCATGGAAATAATGATAAGGTGATCAGCTACAATAACTCTATGAGATTGAAGGCTGCTTTGAAAGATTCGGATTTGCTGATCACATTAGAAAATGAAGAGCACAATGGTATAACCGAAAATGAAGTATACAGGGAGGAAATAAAAAAGCTGCTTACAAAATGAAGTAGAACTTTGTAGAATTCTTAATCATCTTTACAANNNNCATGTTTATCCAATACCCGATGCGGAAAATCTCCATGACCGACAATTTCGATAGGGCAGGAGGAATATGATTCTTCGAGCCATTCGGTCGAGATATTGGTACCTGAATGATAATGGAGTCCTTCATTCACACAGGCTATATTTTTAACCAGCGATATTACCGTACCCACATCATGTGAGACAAGAACGATGGCGCTGTCTTTATTAATATCTTCTAGTATCTTATAAAAATCAGTTTCGAAGCGTTTATCTACATACGAATTAGGTTCATCAAGCACCAACAGATCCGGCCCGTCTATAATAGCACGTCCAAGCAATGTACGTTGGAGTTGGCCTCCCGATAAGGCACCTATAGACCTGTTGATAAGTTTGTCCAGTCCCATCTGATGCGCTATTAGACCGACTTTCTCTTTTTGCTCTTTGGTATAAGGCGAAAATATGCTGTGTTTGATTGTCAGCCCCGACAGTATGACATCATGCACAGATATAGGGAATTTTTTGTCTATCTGGTTTATTTGCGGTAGATAGCCGATATTTATCTTATCCGTTTTTACATTATTCCTGAAAAAAGAAATGTGACCGTTCGTAGGTTTTACGAGTCCGAGAATCGTTTTCAATAGAGAGGTCTTCCCTCCGCCATTAGGGCCGATAATACCGAGAAAATCATCGTGGAAAACATCCAGATTCACGTTTTTCAGTACATAAGGATTGTCATCGTATCCTACCGAAAGGTCTCTTATTTCAAGTATTTTGCTCATTCGTTTTCTTGTGCCAAAGCCTTGGCTATTTTTATCATTTCCTCACTCCAGTTATATGATAACGGGTTTATGGGGATGGTTTTTCCATTTATTGCTTCTGCTATAGTTTCAGCATTTTTTGTATCGAACTCCTGCTGTATGAAAACAGCTTTTATCCCTTCAGCTTTTGCTTTATCTATAAGCTCCTTTAACTGTGACGGCGACGGGTTTTTTCCTTCATGTTCGATCGAATATTGGGTCAATCCGTATTCATCGGCAAAATAACTGAGTGCAGGATGATATATTATAAATGATTTGCTCGGAGCCTTATCCAGATACGATTTGATGATACTGTCGGTGCTGCTTATCTCTGCTACCAGCTTATCGTAATTGGCAGTATAGTCTGCTTCATTGCTGGCATCCAATTCCAGTACAGCCTTATACATGTTTTCGACTATAATCTTAGCAGATCTTACCGAACTCCATGTATGCGGGTCACCTGCAGCATGTGCGTGCGTATGATCGTGGTCATGATTATCATCTTCACAATGTATATGAGCATCGCCTATAAGTTCAATCCCTTGAGAGCAATTTACGACTTTAAGTTCGGGATTACTTTGGGATACTTTATCTATCAATGTGTTCTCTATTCCCAGATATCCGATTTTGAAGTAGGCTACGCTCTTATCCAAAGCCATCATCTGCGATGGGGTGAAATCGGCACTTTCGGGATTGGAGCCAGATGGCACAATACAGTTTACTTCGTAGTGATTTCCTACGATTTTACTTAGAAAATATTTTTGAGGCTCTATAGTGACTGATAGAGTACGGGCTTTATCTGCTTTAGATGGTTTACAACCACTAAGAGATAGAATACCCAACAATATCGAGGTAACAGCTAATTTATAACTCATAACTCATAATTTATAACTTGCGTCAGACTTATTCTCCTTTTGTTAGATCGTATATCTTACGGATACGGTTCAATTCTTTTTCAAAGTCTATTTCCAGATCGTGGAGTATGCCGTCATTCAGGTCGTAAACCCAGCCGGCTACACGGGGATAACCTTTTGCCAGGTATGATTTCTGTACTTCTGCTGTCTTTATTATATTGAGACACTGTTCATATACATTTATTTCTACCAGGCGGTTATATCTGGCTTGCGGATCGGAAATAGTATCCAGCTCTTTCTCGTGCAGGCGGTACACATCGCGTATATTACGCAGCCAAGGATTCAGTATTCCTAAATCTTTCGGTTCCATTGCGGCTTTTATTCCTCCGCAATTGTAATGTCCGCATACAATGATATATTTCACATTGAGGTATTCCACGGCATAATTAATGACTGACAATACGTTGAGGTCGTTGTTGACGACCATATTAGCAATGTTGCGGTGAACAAATACTTCTCCGGGTTGCAGGCCCATTATCTCATTGGCATGCACGCGGCTGTCGGAGCATCCTATGTAAAGATAGTCCGGGTTTTGCTGATCTGCCAGATGGGTGAAAAAATCCGGGTTTTCCTCATTTATTTTCTCTACCCATTTCTTATTCGCTTCGAATATACCTTTATATGATTTTTGTATTTCCATTATGTTTTATAAGTCTTTTACTTGTTTCAGAATGTCAAGCACTTGTTCGATCAATGAATGTGCACCATCATTAACAATTACAAAATCAGAAAGTTTAGCTTTTTCTTCATCAGGCATCTGATTGTGTATGCGTTCCAATACTTTTTCGCGGGTAGTATGATCCCGTTTCATCGTGCGTTCCAGCCTTATTTCGAGGGGAGTGTATACCATCACTATCTTGTCCATAAGTTTATTGAACCCGGACTCGAAAAGAATCGCGGCTTCGTGTGCTATCACCGGACTGTGTGCATGGTTAACCACCCATTCTTTAAAATCTTTTTCTACTTCGGGATGTATTATTGCGTTTACCTGCTCCAATTTGGCTTTATCATTGAATATATGGGACGCCAGCAATGCTTTATTCAGCACACCACCCTCAAATAATTCTTTACCATAGATATTAATCAATTTTTCCTTTATAACAGGTGAAGTTGCCACAAGTCTTTTACTTTCTGTATCGGCTATATAAACAGGTACATTACAAAGGGAGAATATCTCCGAAACGGTAGATTTACCACTGCCTATTCCTCCTGTTATACCTAATTTGATCATTCTATGAGGGATTATTATTCGTGTAAAAGAATGTATTGATATATTGCATGTAGAGGCAAATAAAAAAGTCTGCTGCCTTTATTTTTGTTCCAGGACAAATTCCACTTCGGACGGAACAGGTCCTTTGGTCTGTATATAATCCGGACTTTCAGTTATCCGTATGGGGATCGAAGCCTCTTTCAGGTCTTTGAGATCATTATAGTCTACAATTACCTGAAAGTCGTGAGACGAAATGTCATTGTATCTTTTTATACCTACAAAGAATGGTATCTTGATTGATGACGGGAAGAACTTGATTGTCAGATTTTCCGGCAGATTGATACATTCGATGGGAACTTCTACTTCCTTTGTACTGAATTTATCTACCGATACATTTAGTTCCACAGTGTTAGGTACAAACCGAATGCCTTTGGTTTGCTTCATTGCTACCAGCATTTTTTTATCCTCGGTCACTTCTCTGAGTGTATCGTTCACAGTGTGGGCATAATGCAGTGTATCCAATGCAGCACGGCTGCCATATACAAGCACCGAATCGGGTTCGATTGTCAGTTCCCCGTCGATCAGATAACCTGATGCCAAACTTATATATCCGTCGTATATAACGGGCAGTTTCTTTTGGTGCAGTACGGCATAGGCATAGGATACACGGGTGGGGGAGTAGCTTATCAGTTCTGAAGAAGCGAAGAGTTTTCCCCGGACCAATTGTTCGAAGTTCCGGCCCTGTATCACTTTTTCCTGTGTTCCTTTCACTATATCCCTCACATCCACTTCCAAAGAGTCGTTTCTATGAGTGAAATAGTATTTGAACATGGCGGCCCCATCGTCTTTTATACGTACATATATTTTCAACGGCAGCTCGTTTTCGAAAACGATGCTGTCGGGTACATTTACATATTTAACAGGTATAGTAAGAGTAGACTCAAATTTTTGGCGATAGACCTGCATCATCCAAAAAACTGAGGAAAGCAATACAAAAAACAAAAAAGTCAGTATCTTTTTCCATGATATATTGGTGAAAAACGATCTGACTTCTTGTATGATGATATTTCTAGTATCGCTCATATAGCTATACCTGACTTTTATGTTTCATTCAAAAGAATTATCTGTTGTTAGCCTGAGTATCAGCAGCTGAAACGTAAACAGAAGATTTTTCGATTGTAATTTTTATTCCGTCGGCGATTTCCAGCACAAATGTAGAATCGTTTACTTCTTTCACTTTTCCGTGGATACCTCCGGCAGTAACTACTTTGTCGCCTACTTTGATAGCATTACGTGCTTCCTGCAACGCTTTTTGTTTCTTTTGTTGCGGACGTATCATAAAGAAATACATGATGGCAAATAAAAGCACCATCATCACGATCATGCTACCGCTGCTACCTAACCCCAGAAAACCTCCGCCGGCAGGTGCACCACCTTCGGCTGCTTGTAATAATACATTTAATAAAGTCATAGATTCTTTAATATTTGATTTATATTATTCTTGATTTTTCTCCTTTCCTAAAAAAGCTTTACAAATATAAGCGATTATTTTGAATTAGAGTGAAGGTGAAAATATGATAAATATTATTATTTCTTAATTATCTTCTTTTCTTCCTTTAGTTCTTTTACAATTGCATCCAGAATACCGTTTATAAATGATGCACTTTTGGCTGTGCTGTACGATTTTGCTATGTCGATATATTCGTTCAGAGTTACGCTTATCGGTATGGATGGGAAACTCACTATTTCACCTATTGCTATCTGCATTATTACCATGTCCATGAGGGCGATACGTTCCGATTCCCAGTTCTTGGTATACTTATCTATCAGTTCGCGGTATTCCTTGCCATTCCAGAGGGATTCACGAAGCAATTTTACGGCGAATTCCCTGTCGGAATCATCTTTGAACATAGGAAGTAACTCCTGAGCGGCTCCCTTATTCTCTTCAAACCTTTTAATCGTTTTCAGGACAAAAGATTCGATGATTTCGATGTCGTCATTCCAGTAAAGGCTTTCATCCTCGAGCAAGGTGTATAATTCTTCATCGGTACAGATGACATGCTTGAACGTTTTGCGCCAAAACTCACGGTCGTCATCATAACTATGGGAATCACAGTCCATATATTCTTTATAGATGTCCGAATTGAGGATGTTCTCAAGCATTTTACGAACGAAAGTATCGTGGTCGTACCAGGAAAAAGGCCTGTCTTTAAGATATTTATTCAATTCGAGGTTTTCTCTCAATTGAAGAATAAACTTATTGTTTAACAACCTGATGTTTGGCTTTATATCTTCTTCTGTGGGCAAAAGTTTTGACTTGCGGTTGTCGACTTTCTGGGCATAAGAGTCGGTAAGTTCAACCAAAAGTGACAGTAGATAGAAGTATAAATCGTATGATTTTTGCAGACTGAAAAGAAGCTCGTTTTCGGCTTTCCTCATGTCTGTAGTTTCACCCTGACTGTACGAAAACAGTATTTGGACAACTCTGATACGGATAAGAACGCGGTTTATCATTTCTACATTAAAATGTTTCAGGCTGCAAAATTAAACATTTTTTTCAATATAGTGAATAGAGTTAGGGTAAACCACGAAATTTATTTTTTTTGAAAGAGTTTATCTATATGATAAGCTATTAGCTGTTAGCTTATAGTTCTTTGACAGATTTGAATAAGTAGTAAGTTGAAAGTAATAAGCCAAGTCTTATAAGTTACAAGTTACTTCGCCTTGTGGGCAGTTACGAAATACGAAATAAGTTATTGACTGATTACTGAAAAGGGTGTAACCTTTGTTACCTTTTAACAAGTAATGAATGAGTACAAAGTTGAAAGAACTGTATTTATGTTTACCCTAAAGTCTCTTGTGCGATAGCCTAAGCTAACGGCTAATAGCTATCAGCTAAAAGCTGATATATGTGTTACTTTTGTTACCTTTTAACTATATATTGTCAATGTATGTGAAGCTGAGTAATGGTAAATAATGGTTGTTCTTTCGTTTTGTATTTTGTTCATCTATCAATGATAGTATAAATAGATGACTTTTTAACCCTTACTATTTTCATGGGAAACATTCTAAGGCTTATCTTTGTTTTATATTTTCTAAAATCATAATTCACAATATAGATGGAACATGTAAAAAAACCGGACTGGTTGAAAATAAAACTGGGAGGTAGCGACCATTTCTCCGAAACTTTAAATATAGTAGAATCACATGGATTACATACAATTTGCACCAGCGGACGTTGCCCGAATATGGGTGAATGCTGGGGGAGGGGAACTGCCACATTTATGATCGGCGGTGATATATGTACCCGCTCATGCAAGTTCTGTAATACAAAGACAGGACGTCCACTGGCTTTGAATCCTTTCGAACCGGCAAATGTTGCCAAATCGATACAGTTGATGGGGCTTAAGCATGCTGTGATAACTTCGGTTGACAGGGACGACCTGCCGGATCAGGGGGCTCAGCACTGGGTAGATACCATCAATAAAGTACGTCAGGTAAATCCTTCGACTACTATTGAAGTATTGATTCCTGATTTTCAGGGGAAATTCGAATTTATAGATATGGTATGCAAGGCTGCTCCGAATGTTATCTCGCATAATATGGAAACAGTAAGAAGCCTTACTCCGAAAGTACGCAGCGCGGCAAAATATGATATAAGCCTGTCAGTATTGAAACGTATTGCAGATAATGGATTGAAAGCTAAATCGGGAATGATGGTCGGTCTGGGAGAAACTACCGACGAGATATTCCAGTTAATGGATGATCTCCGGGCATCGAATTGCTCGGTGTTGACAATCGGCCAGTATTTGCAACCATCCCGCAAGCATCTGCCTGTGGTTTCATACATTCATCCGGATGAGTTTAAGCGTTTCAAGGAAGTTGCCTTAAGCAAGGGATTCGATTATGTTGAGAGCGGCCCATTGGTTCGATCTTCTTATCATGCCGAAAACTGCTTGTAATTATGGTCAACCAGATAGAATTCTCATTACAGCCCCGAAACAGAGGCTTTCATCTGGTAACAGAAGAAATAATGGAAAACCTGCCTGCTTTACCTCAGGCAGGTTTGCTGCATCTGTTCATAAAGCATACCTCTGCAGCTCTCACCATCAATGAGAATGCCGATCCCGATGTGCGGGAGGATATGGAATCTATTTTCAATCGTCTGATACGCGAACGTGAGCCTTACTATGTTCATACTATGGAAGGTGATGACGATATGCCTGCACATGCAAAGACGACTCTTGCTGGGGTTAGTCTTACTATACCGATTACAAAGAGCCGTCTTAATATGGGTATCTGGCAGGGAATCTATCTGTGCGAGTTTCGCAACCATGGAGGCAGCCGCCATATTGTGGCTACCGTCCTAAGCTGATTACTTGCTGAAGTACAGATAATATTCGCCCGGATCCAGTGTTATTTCTTGTGTCGATTCATTTACAACCAAAGTCTTGCCGGTGAAATAATCCTGCCATGTTCCTGCCTTACCGAAGTTTACGGTTGCAGTCGTGGGTTCAATAGCGAAGTTTGCAATAGCACATACATTGCCTTCAGCCGATTTTAGCAGTATTTGCTTGAAGTTGTCGCCAATACCGATAGTATAATCAGTGGTAGAGAAAATAGAATTGGTCGTACGCAACTTGTTCATTTTGGCATATACATCATGCAAGGCTTTCCTGTTTGTATCTTCTAAATAGTCCCATTTGATTGGTTTCTTAGCTGTACGAAAGCGTCCGTCTTCATAGTCTTTTATCCACTCACCATCCTCACGGGCATTGATTGAGTAGTCATATCCCAATTCGCCAAACTGCCAGATCATCTTTGGCCCGGGAAGCGACATCAGGATAACAGCGGCAGCTTCTGTACGTGCCAGTCCGACAGGTAACTCCTGCACATTGTAAGACGGGTTGTTTGTATTGCCATACATGTTGTTTTTGAACATGATACGTTCCTCGTCGTGGCTTTCCATATAAGCCACAAGGTTTGGCTTTGTCCAGCCCCGTACCTTGTATGAAGCCCAGTTAATATCTCCTTTCAGTTTTTTATTGTCTCCCATCTCATGCCCCCAACCCATGGTCACTTCGTTGAAGTTGTAGTTGATGTTACCCCAAAGATAAATTCCATAGTCGGACAGCACCTTCTCTTCACTATTATCCGCCAGATGTTCAAAGATAACGATCGCATCAGGATTACGCTTGCGGATTTCACTCACCATCCTTTTCAGTATATTAATACGGGCCTGGTCAAATGCATTGCCATCTCCTTTAGTATTGGTAAAACCTTTTGTAAAGTCGAAGCGGAAACCATCCACTTTATACTCTTTCATCCAGTATGAGCAAACACTGTCTACAAAGGCCTGAGTATATTTGCTTTCGTGATTGAAGTCGTACCCCCAGGAATAAACAGAGTTGGGAGACTCCTTATTGTACCATGGATTATCCCCTATATTATCATTCTCATTCTTATACATGGTGACCATGGGGCTTTGGCTATAACTATGATTCAATACCATATCCATAATTACGGCTATACCGTTTTGGTGGCAGGCGTCGATGAAAGCTTTATAATCGTTTGAGGTACCATATGCTTTATCGGTGGCGAAGTAGAAAGACGGATTGTATCCCCAACTGTCATTCCCTTCAAACTCATTGAACGGCATAAGCTCTATCGCATTTACTCCCAGGTTCTTTATATAATCGAGTTTCTCCTGCACACCTTTTATACTTCGTTTCTCCGTAAAATCGCGGATAAGCACTTCATAAACAACCATGTTTTCAGGATTCTGAAGGCTAAAATCGGATATATTCCAGGAATATTTGCCAGGTGAGGTATTCACTACCATAGACAGGCCGGTAGTTTTTGTAGAAGGTGTAATCAAATCCGGATATATCTCATATTCCATATTGATATACTTATCATTATTGGGATCTGATATTTTGGATGCATAAGGGTCTGCAACCCTTATTTTATTATCGATCAGATATTGGCATATATACTCTTTGCCTTTCTCCAAACCACCGATCTTTATCCAGAAACGGTCATCCTTCTGATTCATTTTGTATGCCTCAGACACTTTCCAGTCATTGAAATCGCCGATAAGATGTACTGATTGCTTACCGGGTGCGAATAATACAAAGGCTAAGGAATCGTCACTGATAATAGTTATTCCATCTCTTAGGCTCTCAGAGGCGGATGGCTGTTTCGGTACTATAATGGGATCATCATTGTCGCTACATGCTACAAATATTAATAAGAACAAGAATAAAAAATGGAACTTTTTCATGATTAAAATTAGATTGAATTATCAATAGGTAGAAGTGAATGTAAAACTAACGTAATTTATTTATGCTGGTTTTTGTTTAACTGTTTAATCGACAAATTTAGCCTGCAAACGGTTGCAGGTTAAATGATTGAAAGAGGTACATAGATATGTATGATTTGGACTATAACGATAAGTCAGGATAATAATATGTTTTGAAATGTTTGTTAGGAGCAGTTGAAATAATAGATGTATTAAATTAGAAGTAATTTATCTATAAGGTATGTTATTGCAAATGGATAATAAGAAAGATAAAAATTATGAGCGAAATAGTAAAAGTACAAAAGGTGCTTTTCTTACAGGCTTCTATAAACGAAATACAGAGCCTGTTTTAGCAGACTCTGTATTGTATATTTATTACAGTCGAAAAATTTTTCTGATTATATAGAAAGTATCTTCAGCGTATTTACCAAGTCTTGTTGTAACGGCTTATTCTTCTTGATCGCTTTTGAGAAAGGCACATTTACTATTTCGTCATTCTGTATGCCAATCATCACATTACGTTGTCCGTCCAATAACGCATCAATTGCCGCTGCACCCATTCTGCTTGCCAGAATCCGGTCGTTGGCGGTAGGAGAACCTCCACGTTGCACATGTCCCAAAATAGTAACACGTACATCGTATTGCGGATATTCTGTTTTCACACGTTCAGCCATAGCCATTGCACCTCCGGTGATATCGCCTTCGGTTACAAGGACTAAACTACTGTTTTTGCTTTTGCGGAAACCGTTCGAGATCAAATCTCTCAACTGGTCTTGTTGCAGCATCATTTCAGGGATAATAGCTGCCTCGGCACCCGATGCAATGGCACCGTTCAGGGCAAGGAAACCACATTCACGTCCCATCACCTCTATAAAGAACAGCCGTTCGTGTGAGCTTGCAGTATCACGTATCTTATCTACAGCCTGCATAATTGTATTCAGGGCAGTATCATATCCAATGGTAAGGTCGGTACCTTGCAAGTCGTTATCAATTGTTCCGGGTAAGCCAACGATAGGATAGTTGAACTCCTGTGCAAATATACGTGCTCCGGTAAGGGAACCGTCTCCGCCGATAACTACCAATGCATCAATACCTTCTCTTTGCAGTGCTTCAAAAGCGATCTTACGACCTTCCGGCGTTTGGAATTCTTTACTACGGGCGGTTTTGAGAATTGTACCACCTTGTTGTATTATATTACTTACACTATTGGTTCTGAAAGGTTCTATTTCATCGAATATCAGCCCCTTATAACCACGCATAATACCTTTTACTTCCAGCCCGTTATAAATAGCAGCACGAGTGACAGCACGAATTGCAGCATTCATACCGGGAGCATCGCCTCCGGATGTTAAAATACCGATACACTTGATTGTAGACATAGTTTTACTAATATTTTATTCTCTTTTTTGCACGTTAAAAAATCAGGTACAAAAGTAAGAATAAAATGGCTGATTCGGTAATTTTTTAAAGCAATTTGGCTAAACTAATACCGATCTTATTTCATTTATCTTGGCTTCAACCTCTTCCATCTGCCATTTTGGTGTGGAGGTAGCACCACAAATTCCGATGGATGCAGTCTTACTTACAACATCGGGATCGATATCTGAAGGCGTGGTTATGAAATAAGAGTTTGGATTGTATTTCTTACATTCGGCAAAAAGTACTTTACCATTCGAACTCTTTTCTCCGGCTACAAAGAAGATAATATCATTTTTGGATGCAAACTCTTTGATATTCGGAATGCGGTTCGATACCTGACGGCAGATAGTGTCAAAGAATTCAAATTTGGCGTCGCCTATCATACGGCTCTGCATGATATCTATGATCTCCTGAAATCCATCGAGAGGTTTGGTCGTTTGTGAGAACAGGCATATATTTTTTGAGAAGTCGAGTTTTTCCAAATCCTCTTTCTTTTCAATGACAATTGCAGTTGATTCAGTCTGGCCTAAGAGTCCGTTTACCTCAGCATGACCATTTTTTCCATAGATAACGATCTGTGTATTATTGTCTTTCTCATTATCATATTTGTCGTGTATCTTTTTTTGCAGGCGAAGCACGACCGGGCATGAAGCATCGATAATTTCAATATTATTGTCCTTTGCAATCTGATATGTTGATGGCGGTTCGCCGTGTGCCCTCAATAAAACCCGGGCATCTTTCAATTTTGCAAATTCCTCGTGATTGATTGTTTTCAAGCCCAGTTGTTCAAGCCTGTCAACTTCCAGATTGTTATGGACTATATCACCAAGGCAATACAATGTGCCTCCTTTTGCGAGTTCCTCTTCCGCTTTTTTTATGGCGTTGACCACTCCAAAACAGAAACCTGATTTTGCGTCTATCTCTATATTACTCATTTAGTTTGTTGTTATTTGTTTGAACTTTTCCAGCAACCATTGCATCTGTTCATCAATGGTCATATGTGAATTGTCCAGAAGGATGGCGTCATCTGCTTTTATCAGAGGGCTTTCGGCCCGCGTCTGATCCATGTGGTCTCTGGACTTTAAATTTTCTAATACTTCATCAAAAGTTGTTTCTGTATTGCCTTTCGAACGTAATTCATCGAAGCGTCGTTGTGCCCTTATCGTTGCGTCTGCTGTGACAAAGACTTTCATTTCAGCGTTAGGAAATACAACTGTGCCGATATCTCTTCCGTCCATTACTATGCCTTTAGCCTCACCCATTTTCTGCTGTAAGGCAACCATTGCATGACGTACAAATGGAATGGCACTAACAATACTTACTTTTGAAGAAACCTCCATGCTACGAATAGCGGATTCAACTTTTTCTCCGTTAAGATATGTGTCAGGCGCTCCTGTATCTTTATTTAGATGAAATTCTATTTTTATACTCTTTATTTCGTTATGCAATTTACTTTCGTTTAGTTTACCATCTTCGAATAAATTCTGTTGTATGCAGTAAAGTGTAACCGCTCGGTACATGGCCCCGCTGTCGATGTAGATGTATCCGATTTGTTTTGCCAGGCTTTTAGCCATTGTACTTTTACCGTTCGATGAAAAACCGTCGATTGCAATAACTATTTTCTTCATATTTAATTTTAAAACATTCTATCAGACTAAATGTTTAGTCTATCCCTTATAAATTTATTTAATTATCAGAGAGCAAAGATAGCTATTTTTGGTTATTAGCTGATACCTTTCTTATTCTGATTACTAAGCACGTAATGATTCTACTCTGATGATAATTTCTATAGGTTTGATTATCTGTAGGTAGCAAAGAAATTTATTTAGTTGTTTTTTGTTATTAACATTATTGTTGCATGTCAATCAAAAGCTGGATTTGAGCACTTTATTTTTTTATATTTTGACCAGGAGAATAAATTTTGTAATTTTGCAGTACCAACCCGTATATGATATTTCTATCTGATATTATATACGAACGATAAAACAAATGGAGGGGGTATCCGCAAAAGGGTACTCCCTTTTTGTGTGTCTTCTTCTGAAAAAAAAGTATGTTAGAATGGCAATAAATAACTTAAATATTATGAATGAAAGAATAAAAGGTGGGCTGCTGGTATTCGTGGGGGCAGCCAGCTTTGGCCTGTTGTCTACTATTGTAAAATTTGCTTATGCTAATGGTTATACGCTAGGCGAAATTACAGGTACTCAGTCTTTTTCGGGAATGGTTATCTTATGGATGCTATATATGGTCACCAAATCGTTTAAAAGAAAAGATAAACCAGAAGAGGCAAAAGTAATAAAATCTGAGACCAGTTGGTGGAAAATTACCCTGTCAGGAACCTTTACTGGTTTGGTTGGAATAT
>QMCD01003489.1_pt1 | contig 15472 bp, 15 predicted proteins | sample 1821841 | NCBI WGS metagenome assembly QMCD01 (sample SAMN01991225, study PRJNA193472) | Termite gut metagenome, whole genome shotgun sequencing project. | isolation source: worker | host: Macrotermes natalensis | reverse complement strand
AGCATACGCCACCACCGGCGCCCCGGCCGCCAGCGCTTCCACCGTCACTATCCCGAAGTCCTCCTCCGCCGGAAAAATAAAACCCCGGGCCGTCTCTAGCGCCTGCACAACCTGCCCTCTATCCTTCCCATCAAAGAACTGTATCTTTGAACCACTCCCCGCCAACTTCACCAATTTCCCATGTTCCGGCCCAGTACCAAAAACCTCCAGCTCCAACCCCAATTCCGCACAAGCCTGCACCGCCAAGTCCACCCGCTTATACGGAACCTGCCGCGCCACCGTCACAAAAAACTCACCGCGCCCACCAACAGGCGCTGGCGTAAACTCCTTCACATCCACCGGCGGATATACTACTTCCGCTCGCCGCCGATAATACTTCAAAATCCGCTTCTTCACTTCCTCTGAATTCGCCAAAAACTCGTCCACCCTCTGCGCCGCCCGATAGTCTGCAATCCTCATCAACGGCAACGTCAGCACGAACCCAATCCGCACCAAGATATTAAACAAAAACCCAAACCCCGGGTGCAAAAAATACTCCCAAGCATGGCTCCAATAATACCTAATCGGCGTGTGGCAATAGCAAATATGTACCTGCCCTTCCCTCCGCTTCCGCGCCTGTTTTGCCTCTGCGCTGGAGCTCGACAGAATCACATCAAACTCACTCAAATCCAGCGACCGGAACGCCCAAACCCGCAGAACTGGAAAGAGTTTATGAAATCGCCCCAACCCAAACGGCAGACTCTGTAGCCATGTCGTTCGCACATCTTTCCCGTTAAACGCTGGCATCTTTGCTTTATCATATACAGAAGTATAAATCGGCGCCTCCGGAAACGCCTCGCTCATCGCCAGCACCACCTTCTCCGCCCCGCCCGGATTTGTCAACCAATCATGCACAATCGCCACTTTCATATAGGCCTATTATAGCAAATAAACTCAACTAAAAATCTTACGGGGTATAAGGCACACAGACAATCCTACCTCGCAGACAAAACTCGCAGCGAGTTCTTAGACTTTACGACCTCAATCTCTCTTACGTCGTTCGCCCAAAAACTCTCCCCATCCCCTTGTATCTCCACTCGTGCCGGCCCACTGAAAGTAATCAAATCTCTCTTGCTCTCCCGTCCCGGAATCTGCCACAAAACACTCCGCATAGCAAACCAACAAACCGCAAAAAACCCGCTATTCCGTCCAATCGCCGACAAAAACCCCGGCCCAGCATATAACTCCTTCCAATTCCGCATTATTTTTGCCACATACCGTGCATTCACCGCCATGTAGTCCGTAGCTTTTGCTAGTTCTTTAACGCTCCGTCCTTCCAGCCTGAACCCTTCAGGTAAAAAAACTTTCTTCCGGTTTTTGCGCCACCATCCGAATGCCGTCCAGACCGAAAAAACCAGCCGAAAAACCCCTAACTTCTGCAGCTTCTGCCGGTCCTTTTTATCGTTTAGTATCTCCGCCGACTCCGCAAACATCCCCATCGTAAAGTAGCATAGCGAAACCCTCCGCACCCGCCCATCTAATTTTAGCTCCAACGGATACACCCGTGCAGTCCTTGTCTGCGGATCAACCGCCTGTGTAACTTCCAATTGCCCAAAACTATGCGCCGCGTCATTGAAGTTGCCGTACGGCAGCGCGCAAAACGTCACCTCGTCGGCCAGCCCAGACAGAGCAATCGCATTCGTGCAAATCGCCGCCGTTCCATCGCCCCCAGCAGAAACGATCCTATCGCCCGCTCGCAACTTACCTGCTAAATCCGCCGCATTCCCGTCCACGTTCTTCCCAGTATTCACTTCAAACACCTCATATCCCGGCAAGGCCCTATCCAAAACATCCAACACCTCACTCTTCACCTTCGCAAACTTCGAGCTATTCTTGTTACATACCACCAAAACCCTCTTAAACATAAATCCATTATAGCATGAAAAAAGCGCGGGAATCTCCCGCGCTAGCCGATCCGCAGCGTTCTCAATCTTACTCCATCGCCACCCATTCCTACTCCAAGACATATCGCACGGCATCGATCGGAAAGGTTAAACGCTTTTATACCGAATCCAAGTCGCTCCCCGTATAGCCTAAGTCTTTCGCATATTTCTTTAACTTATTCACACGGTCTGGGTCCATACGGTTTCTCAAGTTGCTATTCTTAAGTGTACTAGCAATTGTATTACGTACATCTTTACGCACGTCTTCACCCATCTCCCTGATTACATCGTCCTTATTAAGAATATCAAAAGTTGAATCCAAAATCTTGCCCCAATCCGTACCGGAGAAGTACCTAGCGATCTCCCGTATATTTTCGTAATCTTTCTTACTCTTATTAACTTTAACTTTTATTATTTGACCTGCGCCGTCCTTCGTAACACTACGATCATAGAAGTAAGCCTCCTCCATCTTTTCGGAGTGCTTCGGCTTCTCTGCGCCATTTGCAATCACTGCCGCAGCGCTTTTGGCATCCATTCGACTGGCGCTAAAGTCATAAGTTCCATCGGGTCTTTCCATGATTAGGTCCACATTTTTGTTTAAGAAGTCTTGAAACGCATAATCAAGATCTAGAGCCTCTGCAGATTTGATCTGTTCAAAAGCGCGCCCCTCTTGTGCGAATTTGGTAATGCTGCTTAAGCTCATCTGGCGGTTATAATCGTATCGTATCATATCTTGCTCCTCCCTAGTAGTCGCATGGGACAAGAGTTGAGTTAGATCTATGTCGGACCCATCTTTGTTAAGGAAGGCTAGGTGACCTTCCGGAGTCACAATCCGTTTTGCCCAGTTTGCGATCGCAACATGCTCTTTCATCATCTTCTGGTTAGCCGTAATTGCCGATTGCATATGCCGCATAGTTTCCAGAATCTTGCTCTTGTCGCCACCGTGAAGTTTAGTATAATTGCCGCGAATCTCCTTCTCTACATCTTGCATCGCTCCCATCACCTCAAAGCCTTGCCCGATTTGCGCCAAACGTTCTATCCCAGCTGATATACCAACCTTGTCCCCGTTTTCTATAGCCTTCGCCAAGTTCATGCGTACTTGTTTGTTGTCAACCAGGTTAGTGTCATAGTAAGCCTTCAAGCTCTCAAAAGACTCGCGTTCCAACTTCTTGAAAGTAGCCATAGCTCTACCGGCCACAAATTGCTTGCCTTCTTCACCCCCAAGTACATCTGCCGCAGGTTTTACTAACCTCAGGAAGTCTGCATTGTTCGCGTCCTTTTGACCAGCTTCCAAAGCGGTGCGCAGTGCATCATTCCGCTCCCGTTCATCGGCAACCGCCTGCGCAGCCGCCCTGTTAGCAGCCGTAAGAGCATAATTATACGCTACCCCGCCGCGGCTACTTAGCTTACGCGCCCTAATATGCGCCCGTGTGTCAACCAACGAACCTTTTTTATTGCCATAAGTATCGCCATAATTACCCATCTTGTGGTCTAAGTCCAAGGCGGCATTCTCGGCCTCACTTTTCACCACCGCCGCAGTCTTGTGCCGTGCCCCAGCCTTACTAATCTCGCCGTTTGCAGTCACTGCCCCCATTCGACCATCAGAGTAAATCGCTGCTCGGTTTTTCGCCGCAGAGTCGGCATCCTGAATTCTGTCCTGCCGGAACTTCCGATTATTCTCCATAAACCGCATCAGTGCCGCCGATGGACCACGCCCAAAAGCCACCATAGATCGTCGCCCCAATTCGCGTCTCTCGCCGCCCCACGTCCCCAGTTTCCTAAGTGCTGGCTGGAACGGCCTCCGCACGCCCTTATTAATCCCGCCCAAGATACTCTTGGACATCGTCAGCAATTTAGGTGTCATAATAAACGGCACCACCTGCACCGCTAGTCCCAATATCACCATCTGCATATTTGGCGCCCCCTTAATTATCGCCCAACCAGCCAAGTTGGAGGCTCCGAACAACAGCGAAAACATCGGGAACAATATCAACATTTGCCCCAGCAGATCTTTCCATTTCGTGAACCATTTCTCTGTGTTTGGTAGTAGATAAGCCACAAAAGCCAGCGGCGCAACGGCCACCAATAGAATCACCAGTGCTTGCCGTGCTGCCAATGTCACCACTGCGGCGATTAACGCCACGACCGCGGTCAAAATACCAATTACTAGCATCGGCAATAGTCCAGCAACGCCACCCACTACCGCGAACCCCACAACACCCGCTCCAACCGCCCCAACTCCCCCGGCCACCAGCCAGTCCATTGCCGCACTCCAAGTTATTCGTGTTTCAGTAGTAATCGATGCGCCCTCGGCCGTCATCATGGTCGAAGCTACAATTCCGTCGAACAGCCCGCGTAAACTTTCACCTAGTATATTACTCACATCAATCGCAATCGCACAGACGATAAAGCTCAAGTTCACCAAAATCGCCGTCACCACCAATCGCGGTAAGATTTTCTTCACACTATAATTACTCAGTCCAATATTCGTCACCTGCGCGAGTACCACCACCAGTAGCGCAATAATAAACAGAATATTCGCGACATCTCGCATATATTCACAAATCTTTGGCGCTGGCGAGCCAGTATCTTCGGTAATCGGCTTTACCACCAAAAAATCACGCAAAAAGTCGGTTAGCGCATCGCCAGTCGTCGCTAAAAACCGCGTCACCGGGCAAATCAACCAGCCCACAGCCCCTGCCGCGTCTTGCGGACAGTCTGATTTATTCTCACCGCCGCCTGTACTGTTGACAGACGTAGCAGTTGTGTCCGAGGTACCATCAGCATCGAACGTACCTTCTGGGTCAGTAGTGCCGCCCTGTTCCGGTAAGGTGTCGTCCGTGCCTACTTGCTGTTGTGGATCAGCTAGTTCATCCAACTCTCCAGTGCCCTCGAGTACCTCGCCTGGCAATACCGCGTCCCCCTCCTCGGCGTAAGCAGTGTTAGTGGTCGGAAAAAACGCCGCTAAGCCAAAAACCAGCGACAAAAGCATAAGCCAAACGCCGCCTTTTTTCAGACAACTAGCTAGCTTAACCCCTGTTTTCGGGGCTCCTCTCCGTCTCAACTGTATCATACTGACCATTATAGCACACATAAGCATTATTGTCAATAGTAAACAAGGGTTTTCCGGAAAAACCTGTCAAATTGGCCCTTTTTTGCCCCTATTGGCTTGACCCACAGCTCGGAGGTGATATAATGTAGCTAGAATGTTAAAAGTAAGCAAAAAAGTTTGGCTCATTGTCACAGGTGCGGTGTTGGCCGTCTGCGCCTTTCTGGTACTTAGCGGCACAGTAGTGCTTGCGGCACCCGTCACGGAGCGCGTTAATTCCGATGACGCATGCGCGTACTTGGGCGGCAGCGGCTCTTGGTTAGATCCGGCCGACCCGAATGCCGGATTCGATTGCACTTATGACGATGGTTCTGGCAGTATTGAAAGTGGTGATCAGGGCGGCTCCGGCGGCGGAAGCGGTGATTCGAACGGCTCCGGCGGCGGAACAACGCAGCCCGATACCAAACCTATCAACGGCTGCGACGAAACTTCGATTTTGCAGGGGTTGTGCGACGAAAGCAGCACTAGAGGCGAAGGTATTTGGGGTATATTGAATATCATCATGACAATCCTCACCATCGGCGTAGGTGCGGCTGCGATCATCGGAATTGTTATCGCCGGCATCATCTACGGCACCGCCGGTGGCAATGAGTCCAAAGTCACCCAGGCCAAGCAAATGATTTTCAATGTTGTCCTAGGCTTATTACTATATGGCGTCCTCTGGGCCGTGGTTAACTTCATTATGCCGGGCGAAATTGCAACCAACGAAAGCGAAGCTCGACCCCAGTCTAGTCCGGTGCAAACGGAGGCAGAATAATGAAAAAGGTCCTAGCCAATACCCTATTAGTTCTGGCGCTCAGCTGCACAGTCTTGTTCAGCTTCGGCAACCAACCTGCCCTTGCGGCGGACGACTGCGGCAAGAGTTTCCTTACATTCAAACCATGGTTCAATGGCCTATGCGAAAACGACACTATAGTCACTCCAGACGCCGTTGGCGGGATTGCAACTTTTGTTTGGATTATCATCCTTAATATCCTTGCCATTCTCTTCCAACTCGCAGGCTATCTCACGGTCGGCTTCCTTATCTACGGCGGATACCAATACGTCCTCGCCCGCGGCCAGCCCGGGCACCTCGAAAAAGCCAAGAAAACTATTCAAAATGCTATTATCGGTCTGGTAATCGCCATCATGGCCACCTTTGCAGTCAATACAGTAGTTAATATCATTGGCCTAGGAGGCTCTGGAGTATGAAGCATATCCTGCAAGCCTTTGCGTGGCAACTCCCCAATGCCGATATCAATGCCCCGAACGATATTCTCTCAAGGGGCATAAACTACGTGTTTTTCGCACTCGGCTTGCTTGCCGCGATTATTATTATCTATTCGGGTATTCAGTTTATGCTAGCTGCTGGCGACCCCAGCAAGGTTAAGATAGCCAAAAATACCATAATTTGGGCAGTTGTTGGCTTGATTGTGGCCGCTTTGGCTTTTGTCATTGTTAATTTTGTCATAGGAGCATTTTAATGGTTACAAAATGTCGTGTAATAATCGCCTGTCTAGCAGTCTGCAGCCTGTTCGGGGGAGTTTTATTGTCAACCCAATCGGTTCTCGCCCGCCCCGCACTTTGTGAAGAGCTTCAGGGCATGACATACGAAGGCAACAATCCCGAGCAGCAATATGTCGACCAGTATTATACCCTCGGCTGTGACAGCGAAGACGCCAACACCACGGCCGAAGCTAAGGTAGCCGATGTCTTGACTTGGGTTTTTATGGTCATTGGTATCTTAGCTGTAGTTTCAATTCTCTACGGAGCCGTGCGCTACGTCTTGTCCCAAGGTCTACCTGGCGAGATTTCCACGGCTAAGAATATCATCCTCTATTCCCTGATTGGCCTGGTGGTTTCAATTTTGGCATTCGCCATTGTGCAATTCGTTGTAAATGCAGTGGATGGGTGATATAATATAACACGATATAACAGGAGAAAAATATGATAGTAGAAAAGATTAAAAAAACCCTACTTGGTCTCGTGAGTGTGGCGGTTTTGTCGCTTGGTTTTTGTAGCGCTATGGCCAGCCCAGCTCTGGCGGTCGACTGCGACCCAATCGAGGGCGGCAACCCGCTCGACAATATTGGTTCAGGTGTTGATTGTGTAAACCCAGATGATAGCCAAACCACACTCATGGACTATGTCCAGCAGATTATCAACGTCGTCTTATTTGTTATATCAGCCGTGGCAGCTGCTTGTTCTTTTTACACCACGCTTTCGTGGCTTGTGTCAACCGGAGACGCCGCAAAGGTCAAAAACGCCAAAAACACCATCCTCTATGCGGTAATTGGTTTGGTAGTGGCGATTCTCGCCTTTGCCATCGTCAACTTCGTCATAACCGCCATCCGCAACGGCGAACAAGACGGCACCGGTTCTAACGCTGGAAACAATGGCGGCCAAAGCACCGTATCCCCTCGGAATCCTGAGATGGGCAGCCAAGAGTATTATTCAAGGATCTGGGACCAAGGCGATTCGGTCAGTGCTTCATACCCAAATTGCCGACCCTATTCTCAGGGAGGCCAAAGCCCCAATCGGGAGCAATGGCTCGATTGCCAAGTTTATGAATATCAGAACGAACACGGCGGCCGTAATTAGTGTATAATACAATCAACATAATGTTTATCATAATATAAAGAAGAGGTAAAAATGAATAAAGCAAAATCAACTATCATAAAAAGCCTGATGGCTGTCGCTCTAATGTTTGCGGGCGTGTTCGCCACGCTGCCAACTACGGTCAGCGCCGCCGAGTGCGACGAAAATGATTATAGCCTTAGTGGTGGCGCCAACTGTGCCAAGGGTGACGACATGGTAGAAAAACTGTGGGGCGAAGGCGGATCGGTCACTAATATCATCAACATTGTTTTATTCGTACTTGCAGCCGTGGCGGTCATCATTTTGATTTACGGAGGCGTTCAATATGTTCTATCCACCGGCGACTCCAGTAAGGTCACCAGCGCCAAAAACACCATACTATATGCCGTAGTTGGCCTGGTAATCGCCATCCTAGCATATGCTGTTGTAAACTTCGTCATCGGCGCCATCGTTGACGGCGGCGAAACAGACTCGACTGCCAGCCCGAGTTCCAGCGTAACTACACCGGGCGCAACCGTAGCCCCCACGGGCAGCGATGGTTGCCCGGCAGGCCAATCCATGCTGAACGGCCAATGCGTGACCATGACAAACGTGTAAACAAGTGTTCCTAGAAAGCCAAAAAGGCCTTTACACATATCGATCGATATGATAACATATAAGCAAAAGGTAATAATTACAAAAGAAAGGTAATATAAAATAATGAGTAAAGTAAAATCAATAATCACCAAAGGCTTGATGATTGCGGCCCTAGCCTTTGCTGGCGTCGGCATCGCTTTGCCAATGACAGCAAGCGCAGCAGATTGTGATCCGGAGAGCGGTATCACTGGTATCGATTGCATCGAAGGCGAAACGGATCTAGTCACCAACCTATTTGGTGAGAGTGGAACCGTCACCCGCGTCATCAATATCGTACTATTCATCGTCGCCCTAGTCGCGGTCATCATGTTGATCTACGGTGGTATCCAATATGTGCTTTCGTCTGGCGATTCTGGCAAAGTTACCACTGCCAAGAATACCATTCTTTACGCCATCGTTGGTATCGTAGTGGCTCTCTTGGCTTATGCCATCGTCAACTTTGTCATCGGTAATGTCACGGAAGACAGATCGGCCACCTCCTATGATAGCCAGTCTGCATGTCAGCAAGCTACCGGCAGACCTTGCTTCCAATTAAGTGGCAAATGGGTTCCTCAAGACTAATGACTAACCTATAGTCATCAAGGCGACCCGCTCTCCATATCACCAAAAGAGAGCGGGTTCTCAAATGCCCGCGCTTATCATTGATTCCGTTTTTTGCACACCAAGCACTTCCGCGCATAATTCGTTCATCGTATCTGTGCTATAATAAAAACAGCCCAATCCCGCTCTTTCGAGCTGGGAAGGGCTGCTATTTAACAAGTCTTAGACTTCTACAGAACCTGAATCTTCTTGGCTTGTTCCTGCTTAATCTTATCAAACGAAATCGTCAAGATGCCGTCTTTCAGCACTGCTTCCACGCCATCTTCGCGAATAGCCACCGGTAGCGCAATCGTGCGAGAAAACTCTCCCCAATAGCATTCTTGTATATGCCAGTTTGTCACGCCTACATCCTCGTTGCTATTCAACGTGCCGCTCACAGTTAATATATTGTCCGAGATGCTTACATCCAGGTCCTGTCGGTTAATACCGGCTGTTCGGGCCTTGACAATCAGCTTGTCGGCAGTCTCGTACACATCAACTGCCAGTTGGCCAGGGAAGTCGTTGCTCTCGCCTGTCCAATCGTCTTCCGATGCTGGTTGATCATCTAACATCGGTGCCATTTCGCCACCAACTTCCTCCCCAACTGTTGGCGATGTTGCATCGTCAGTCAAAAAAGCTGCCGTCAGATCATCTTCCATTAGTAAATCACTTTCTGCACGTTTTGCCATAAAACCTAACCTTCCTTCTCCACCTCTTATTTAAGTTTAAGCTCATTATAGCGACATTATTTTAGAAAAGCAAGAGAATTATGAGAAACGTTGTAAAAATCACAACACTTTTTAGCTGGTTGGACCTGCTTATCCCCCACTACTGTCAGATGTGTGGGGCACTCGGAGGCATAATTTGCGAACGTTGTAAAAATTACAACACCTTGCGCATTGAACGACTAGACCCGGACGACTCTGCCGAGCTAGCCAACGACTTAAACCTACAAAAATTCTTTGCCGTTGGGTTCTATTCCGGCCCCCTGGCAAATCTTATCGTACTCTACAAGTTTCATGCTTGCCGGGACTTAGCCCGACCCCTGGCAGAGCTATTAGCTGGAGTATTGCAGCAAAAGCAGAAACTGCCAGATAACGCTATCGTTGTACCTATCCCGACCGTAGCCAAACACATCCGCCAGCGTGGGTTTGACCATGCACGGCGCTTAGCTGTCGAATTTGCAAAAGCCACCAATCGCGGGCACCAACAACTACTTCGGCGCAAAACTAGCACCGTGCAAGTGGGTTCTCGTCAAGAGGAGCGCATAAACCAAGCAGCGGAAGCTTTCGAGCTCTCTCCGCACGTCAAGATTGAGCAAAATGCAACATATATCTTACTTGACGACGTCTGTACGACTGGCGCTACGTTGAGTTTCGCAGCCAGAGCACTTAGATCGGGCGGCGCAAAAACGATTTGGGTCGCCTGCCTAGCTCGACACTAAACCAATCATCTGGTATAATCCCCTTAGCATGGTACGGAAAGATGACCGAGTGGTTTAAGGTACCGGTCTTGAAAACCGGCGTGGGGCAACTCACCGTGAGTTCGAATCTCACTCTTTCCGCCACAATGTCAATGTGCTATAATTGAATCCATAACGAGTGTGAGAGAGGTAGCATGATAAAAATTATTACAGTTGGTAAAAAGAATGAGCTGTGGGCCGAGGTCTGGATTGCAGATTATCAGCGCAGGCTTGACAAAGTATATAAATTGGATTGGAAACTAGTACCCAACGCTGGCGTGCAAGGCGTCTCCGGTCAAGCTTGGGAGGCCAAATGGATCATGAAATACATCGATCCCACCGACTATCTGTTGGTATTAGATGAGCGAGGTCAAATGGTCACCTCTCCGGATTTTGCAAACCTAATCAGTAATACCATGTCCACTGGCCAAAAATTGGTGATTCTAATCGGTGGAGCTTACGGCGTTCACGAAACCATACTCAAACGGGCCGACGCTATGATTTCGTTAGGCGCCATGACTTTTCCGCACCAAATGGTCCGAGTCATGCTTACCGAACAAATCTATCGCGCGCAACAAATCAATCGCGGCCACCCCTACCACCACGGATAATTGCAGTTTTCATGTTCGCCACAGTATGATATAATGAATCCATCAGCGAAGTCAGAATTTACTTCTGCTGAGCTGATTCCTTTTTTACGGAAAGGAAGAAAACCGCTTTTCAAAGGGGTTTTCTTGAAGGCGTGGAGGAGTACCCAAGTGGCTGAAGGGGACGGTTTGCTAAATCGTTAGCATGGGGCAACCTGTGGCGGGAGTTCGAATCTCCCCTCCTCCGCCAAGCATAAGTCTTTATATGTCATATTTAAGAATAATTACACCAACGAACCTCGCAGAAGAAAAAGAACGTTTTTTTTCAACGGAAAACTACTCTCCGCAACTACGATACAACTGGGATGGCAGGACCATCCAAAAACTCGAACAAACCGCACCTCACGAAGTAAAACTACTTGATGCCATTATAAGCCAAGACGGCGAAGCGATAACCCGTGAAGCCAGCGTTTTCTTCGATGTAAAATTCCTACCCGAAGACATAGAGTTTGCCCAAAAGTTAATCTCCACCGTCCCCATAGCAACGAACGGAACAGCAAAAGAATACGCGAAACTATTCAAGCGCAAACTGGCAGAACTAGGAATTGATTACAAAGTAGAAATAGTAGACGAACACGGTTTCCAAGGTCGCCCAAATCACAAAAAACGCGCAATGAAAATTAGTAAACACCTACACCTCCAATTTCTATCTCTCAACGGAATAGTAAACCACGAGCTCGTACATATTATCAGAGCCATCAATGGCCAGCACAATAATACCACAAAATCTGCCGACTATTTACCAACCGAAGAAGGCCTAGCCTGCCTAATCCAAGATGAGCTACTCGCCAAACCCACCCCCTCATCCTTCCAGCACGCCCTAGAGTACCTAGCAGCAGATCTCAGTAGAACCGCTGGCTTTCGAGAGATCTACGACTTTCTGATAAACCATGGTTGCGATTCGGAAAACGCATGGCTCCGCGGCATCCGCCAAAAATTCGGCCTTAAAGATACCTCGCAATCAGGAGGTCTAGTCAAATCTGGCATGTACTTCTATCACGAAAATCTTCTACGGAATCTAAGCAAAGACGAACTAGTCCGGTTATTTGTCGGCAAAATATCTCTCTCGGATCTTCCGAAATACCCACACTATTCTGGCGTCATACCTCAAGAGGTTATTGAGCGTGTTCTCATCCACTCCCAAAACTCGCAATAAACTGATGAGGGAAAAATGTAAGCGGGCCAGCTTGTAGCGTTCACAATATAACCGTGCTATAATAGGGTTATGGATAAGCAAGAAGCGGGGGCGATAAAAGAATCCACGCAAACAAACGAACGAAAAGCGCGCGAAAACGGTTTAACTTGGCGTTCACACGAATACTTTACCGCCAAGCGTAGCGCCAAATGGTTCATTCTTCTTGTGTTAGTGGTCGCGGTTTTAGTCACGCTTTCAATCTGGTTATTAGAATCATGGACTTTCGCAGCCCTAATTGTGGTATCGGCCGCTGCAATCATCGTTTACATCAAGCGCCCACCCCAGCTGCTCGATTATTCCTTAACAGACACCGGTGTTTTCATCGGCAACAGCTTCCGGCCTTTCGAAGATTTCAAAGCGTTTGGCGTCCTTAAGGACGGCGCACATTTTTCAATCATTCTAATCCCTCGCAAACGTTTTGGTCAATCCGTCACTGTTTACTTCCCCGAAGGCTTAGGCGAACGAATCGTTGACGAATTCGGCGCTCGACTTCCGATGCAAGAAGTCAAACTCGATCTGATAGATCGAATAGTTCGCAGCCTAAAAATCCAATAAAGCATTGACCCTCCCTCCCCGAACATGATATACTCTAACCATAAGCAAGGAGGAGCATATTTTCTATGGACACACAAAAAGACGAGATGAGTGCTGGATCAAGCCTGCAGTCCCATCATAAATTTGAATCCAGCGATTCCGGCAAGATCGCAGAAAGCCGCGATAGCGAAGACTTGAGTAGTATATATAATCAACCCAAGACAGGCGCGGAAAAAGTCGCTCTGGCAAAAGAGAAAACCGAAAATACCGCCAAAGCCCTCAAGAATAAGTTCATGCGCAAGATTAACGGCATCAAATCCGGCAAAGTTAAAAACGCTGTAATATTCGGCGGCATCGCTTTGGTTGTAGTTATATTAATATTCGGCGGCATCTTTCTCGGCCGTGTTATACACAGCGCCTATATAGCCGCCCGCGATAGGCAAACTGAGCGGGTATTGGCGAACCTCGGGGATGAAATGACAGAGGTAGGCAATACTGGAACCGACGAAGAAAAACAAGCCTTAATCGACGAAATAAATCAAGAAGCCGAGCAGCTCAAAGACAGGGGCGATAAACAAACCTGGAAGGCCTACTCAATAAAAGCTGGCGCTGAATTCAACGCTGGCCAGTACAACAAAGTAATTAGCTCCTTGGCTGAGTCTATCCAAATCGCGCCAGACGAGTCGCTTCTCGGCCTATACGAAAGACTGTATGCTGCGGCGAGCGCTACCAACAACTTTCAGCTTAAGATCGAGACTATTAGGGAGATGTTAGCCAGAGATGTGTTCGGCAAGGCTGTTAATGATCCGCTAGCTGATTGGAGCAAAGGCTATTACACAGAACTTCTAAAGAGCTTAGAAGGAGGAGTATAAATATGAAGTCAGTAAAACGGTATCTAAAGGCCATCTTTTTAGCAGTTTTCGTATTATCCACGACTATTGGTGTAGGTCTAGCTGCGTACGCTGCCACAGACGATAGGTACACCTATGATGAATCTTCGAGCACAACATCCCATACTGTTACTGAAACTCTCGACGATGGCACAATAATTGAAACGCAATACACTTGGGAAACTGGCTCCACCACTTGGAACCCAAACGTGGAACTAACGGACTACGATCCCAGTCGGGGCGATGGAAGTAATTACGGCTCTGTAAGTAGTCAGGGCGATGGCCGCGATCAAATCGAACAATATATGGATACTACGCTGAGCGAATCCGAAAGGATCGCGCTTTACGAACGAACAATGAACGATATGATAAACGGAACTCTAGGTAGCGCTAGTGGTAACGGCTCCGTCAAGGCAAAAGTTGAGCAGAGGTCTGGGGAATACCTTAAGGAGCTCGCCGAAAAGAATGGCGGGATCACCAGCGTTTCAAACGTAAAAGAAGGCGTAGCCACCATCAACTCGGCTCGGAACGAATATGGCGACATGATTTATTACGAAGATGGCAATGTCGTCCCCTACATCACGGTCACATATGCAAATGGCTTAACCACAAATCTCAAAATGCCTTGCGGCAATGAGCTTTTGATGCCTGGCGATAAGCCAAACGTATCTGTTTCAATAACCAGGGTAGTTATCACACCGACTGTATCGCCGCCCGATGACGAAGAAGAATGTGAAGAGGGAGATGAGGGTTGCAGCGAGGAGTGTGAGGAAGGAGACGAAGAGTGCGACGAGGAAGATAACGAAGAAGATCCTGATAATCCCCTGCCCTCTCCGTCCACAACATCAACCACGACAGAGGACGGGTGTACCGACTCGCTGTCGTATTCCCTGCTCTCGCGGTATGAGGTTGGCAGGACGACCTACCCAACCGACCAAGTCCCATACAATTCCGGCAAGAATGAAGGCAGAATGGGCGCAGTTAACTTCTCAAAGACCGCACCGATGGGCGGTGGAATTTGGGCTAAACTAGCGTGGGCCAAGCCCGGCGACAACGTATCATGGATGGCCGAGATGAATCGCGGCACGCCCGGTGTCTTCGGTCATGATTCAGGGCACGGTATCGTTTTCATGCCCGACGTCACAAACTGCTACCTATCCGCACCGTTTTTTCTAGAGGGTGGAATCCAAACCTCGTACGATCCTTCTTCTTCCATAAATAGTAGCGCTTACGGGGACGAGTCTTTCTTCGGCCCGGCATTGAATGCACCGTCTTGGGATTCTGCGAATCAGGGTTTTTGCGGCGGTGGATTAGGCAAGGACACTTACAAGTATAACTACCTTGTTCGTCCTTTCGTCCAAGACGACGTTGGTAAGTCTATTACCCATACTATGGATTGGGGGCCAACTTGGGCCGACAACGGCGCCTCGCACACCCACACTTGTGCTGTGGATATCTTCATGGAAGAAATCTATGGCGTCACTAAAACCACCGTATGCACATACACCATCACTATCACTGATACGATTTGCGATGAAGTGAACGAGGACGGGGAGTGTACTAAGTCGCACGAAGAATCGCACGAAGAGAAGTACACGGAAACAACTACAGAGGACATGGGAACCGAAACTCGCAGTGCTACCGATCACGACACCGCTCCTTGTGAAGTTGCTGACATGCTACAATGGGGTGGAAACGGTCACGATGAATCCTCTATCAAGGTTCCCTACAACTACAAAACCCTCCCCCACGTCAACCTCAGCGGCGTTCGAGACAACCCATACGCTGACGCCGGCGAATCTCTTACCGTTAACGCCCACATAGACCTCGAACGCCGCGACAACACCGAAGTCAGCATAGACCCTATCACAGGCGATTCCTACCCATACGCCACCGTCTCCAGAGAGTCCTACTGGAAACT
>QMCD01001298.1_pt1 | contig 15472 bp, 21 predicted proteins | sample 1821841 | NCBI WGS metagenome assembly QMCD01 (sample SAMN01991225, study PRJNA193472) | Termite gut metagenome, whole genome shotgun sequencing project. | isolation source: worker | host: Macrotermes natalensis | reverse complement strand
ACGCCTGCGCAGCCGCGGCGTCGCGTTCTTCATACCGCGCGTGGGTCTCTTTCATCTCGCCGGCGCGCTCGTCGGAAATAAGGCCGTAATCCGCTAACAGCTCGTCGGCCTCCTTCGCGTTCATGACCAGCGATTGAAGCATGTCCTCGTCAAAACCGGGGATGTCCAAATCATCCTTCAAATCGAATATGAAGGAATCGAACGCCGCCATGTCATCCACGCCCAAGTCGAAGATTCTGTTGTCGGCCAACATGAGCTTCTTCTTTTCCTTTTCGGTGAGGCCGGGCATGATGATACAGTCCGCTTCGGTGCGCTCCATCATGAGCAACGTTTCATACAAGCCGTTGCCGGCAAGGATCACATGATCCTCGTCTAAGACTATCGGGCGGATCTGTCCGAACATCTCGATCGAGCGCCGAAACTCTTTGAGCTGCTTATCGGTATGCAGGCGAATATTCTTCTCGGGCCGCTTCAGATCGGCCAGCTGCATGACTACCGTCTTCACGTCCTCACCGCCCTTCGCTTCTCTACGAAATTCCAGCAGAGGGCAAAGAGGATTGCGCCGATTACAAGGTATATGCGGATAGAGGCCATGAGCGTCCACACGCCGAGTACGCCCATCGGTATAACGAGCTGCCAGAGCGCGACGCAAGCGACGTTGACCACGATTCCCGCCTTGCGCCCGAACGCTATGTAAATGCTATATAAAAACGACGATAAAGTCGAAAGCGCGACGAGCGTTATCAAAAACGCTTTTATGGTACTCAGCAGCGGACTAAAATTCGTCCACGCCAAAAGGAACGTGAACACGAGGTAGGCACCGAACAGCAACCCGCCGGTTACGAAAGCGCGGCGCACGTTTATCCGCGCGGTGCTGTCATCGTTACGGTCATTGTAATCCAGAATTTCAAAGAAGTACGGGTAGAGGAATGGGCCGGGCAGAAGAAGCAAGCACTTCTCAATTCCGTCTACAACCTTGTTGCAACCCCATGAGAGGGCGTTCATATTCCCCCGCGAGTAGATAATCGCGCCAACCGTCAAAAGCAACGCTAGGGCGTATACAATGACCCAACTGAAATTATCCGTCAAGACATTTCGGATCATGCCGAAGCGCAAAAGCAGGATGATAAACGCCGCGGCCGTCAGGTACGCGAGCACCATGCCGAACGTGCCGGTCAGCGGCGTCGACGCGAATATCGTCTGGACGCCGTTCAAGTTCATCCACACCTGAAACATGCACATCGCGCCGACGGCGTAGCGCATGGGCTTACTATGGAACACGTCCCGCAGTTTGGGGATCATCGGAGCGAATAAGCCGAAGACGATACAGGCCAGCGTATTCCCCAGCGCCCATAACAGAAACGGGATGATTCCGTATTCCTGCGCCATTTGGATGCCGACCATCAAAGAGCCGACGCCCGCCCAGGTTGCCGCGATCGACATGGAGTAGTACCGCGACGGCCGCGCTTTAAACTTTTTGGTGATATTTGAAAACAAATCGATCTGCCTCCTTAAATGCGTACCCACCGCAATTCGTCGGCGAAAACGAACCGCGCGGGCCGAGACATCGCGCAAAGGAGCAACGCGATGCCGAACGCCTCCCTTCCATAAAAAAATGACGGCCCCGTTTATGGAGCCGCCCAGCAGGTCAGAATTCTATGCTGCCATTTTTGCATATATCCGTTAGAACTTCAAGGAACTCTTTTTTTGTTCCGGTTCCTTCTCTTGCGGGGCCGTTCAATTCCCATTGAGGATAATCCTCTGTCACAAAGCTCCATGCACCATTTATCTGACATGAACATACGCGCGGCAATGTCACCCCAGCTCAATCCGTTGATGAATCTGAATAATATAATCCGCCGCTGCGTACTATCAGTGACGCACTGATCAATCGTTTCTTTCACAATTTGAACATGCTCCATATAAGCCTCGATTTTATCCAAGTCGGAAGCTTCCAAATCCATGATCCTTTGTAGGATATCAGCGTATTTATCGGTGAAGGTGTTGGTGTGCCGATCCCCAGTAGCCGACATACGCGGAGTGCAACGCTCAAGCTGAGCGCGCAACCAATCGCCGCGCTCCTGCGAGTCTCTCACTTCATTTATCAATTCAGCACATATTTTAAGATCATCGTATGTTATTGCCAATGAAAATTACACCTACCTTCTTCTAATATCTCCCGCATCTTCACGCCGACAATTTGAGGGCGCGCCCATTCTCGTTGAAAGCTGCTCCATTTCGCGTCGACGATTCCCGTCCGATCGCGGTATAGCATCGCGTGAGGTCTGAACCCAGCCAGCACGGTTTGTTTCAGCCGCTTCTCTGCCGATTCAAAAGTATCGCCATCGAAACCGATTAACACGTAACATGACGCCGCATGCGATTTGTACTCTATACCGCCAGATCGCAATAGCTTTCCAGCCTCGACAAGCGGCTCGTGCGCAGCGGGCGTATCATACGCGAAGAATATTTCGCGCGCCCCGCTCTCGCGCAGGAGATCCACATGCCACGGTTTCAGCCGCTTCGATTCAAGACCGCCCGTGAACAGCGGCTTTTCAGGCTGCCGGGACAGCATTTCGAATACGGCCCGAATATGCGCCTCGCTGCAAGCCAGAAGATTATCGTCAATAATATTCCAACCGTTCGTGACCGGTAGCTCGCGCAGCTGGTATCCTTCGCGCTCCGGGACGCTGCAATGGCGGCAGCGGTTAGGGCATCCACGGCTTGTAACCACGTAGCCCGGTTTCAAATATCGACCCGGCACGAAATTCCCGCCGGGCGTATCGAACGCTGGCCCTCCCATATGCACCGGGACGCCCACGACGCGCCATTGCTCCGCAAGGTATTCCGCGTTACGCATGTCGTATGTGAACGCGACGCTTACATGAACCTCGCTGATCTCCGGCAGCGTCAGCTTGGGCGGCATCGCTGTTTCCCAATTCGGTTTTCCGTTTTGCCTGAACGTGAGCGCAAAGGCCAGCTCGTCCGTTGGCGTCGCTTTTGTTCGCCGGGGAAATACTCTCGCAATCATATATCCATCACCATTTGATCGGGGCTATTCCTCTGCGAAAAGATCATCCGCAGCTTTTTGGGCTTTCGGACTGAGCGACGGCATTTCTTCAAGTGCGGCCGATGTACCAGCACGACTAGCGCTTATTAACGCCCTTTTCTGCGGATCGCTATCCTCAAACATCGTCGCATAGCTATCTAGCATTTTTGCGAATCTGCTGATATCTCTATCGGATTCGGGTGCAAATCGCTGTCCGCAAAATACGCATTGTTCATCATCATATGGATATTCACCACAATGCGGACAAATGGGCTCACTGTTAGGAATGATCGTATCTTTCGTAACGTCATAACCATCTTTGAATAATAAAGGAACCGGTTTGCGCAGGCCGCCGAGCGGTACGCGAACATGCTTGTACCACCAATGAACGATCCCGCGCCTAAAATGCCACTTCCACCAGATTTTTAGATTCCACCACCACCGATATTCGTGATACGTGCAGGCGGGGGTATTCTCGTCGGCGTCATCGGGGCAATCTACGCCGGTGCAGCGCCGTTTGCTCCCAGGGCGCGGCTGGACATACATTTCATCATATCCGCGGTAGTTCTTCCTGCCTATTGTTTCAACATCGCGAGTGTCTTCACAATACCGAAAGCATGAGCCACATGTTTTCATAGAGCATTCTCCTTCCCAGCATGTTCGGCTTTTTCTTCGGCAATGACACGGGCATTTCTTACTGCTATCAAATGCTTTAGTTGTCCTATATGGCATAAGATTTTGTCACCCTCAAAAGGTTTGCTATCATATATCAATCTCAGGACGCCTCCATACATTTCACTAATTTCATCCGGTGAGAATTTAGTATCCTCATAAGAGGCGAGCAAATTATTAGCCTCCAGAATCGCGGCTCCTTGCTGTTCTTCGCTTGCCGTAGGTTCGTTTCTTGGATCGTAAACCTTCAACAAAGCACCGTAGTTCGTCCAAAATGTTAATCTGCTCATCGTCTACTCCTCCACTTTCGATATAATCGCGGCAAGGCCGGAACCCCAACACCTCCGGCGGCCACGGAATTACGCCGCTCTTCCAAGCACGCTTTACGCCGGTTTGCTTTTATGGATTTTCCCCGGCGAGCAACCGTCTGTCCTTCAACCCCGCAATTTTATGAGCTACTCAGCGGGCTTTGCGCAACGTTCAAAGGAATAAACCCATACCCAGGGGTTCTTCTCCCACGAATACGCGCCGCCGTCGCGCTTGGCGTTGAGCTTGTCCCATAACCACATGTATTCAATCTGCGGAGGCTCCGCCCAGCCGGTATTCATACAATCGCTGCATCCTCCGCTTATTGTGTTATGGTGTTCGCATGGTACGCCCTCGCACCCCTCCGCTATTGCGTCCTCATCGCTGATATCGCCTAGCCGCTCCACCCTAACGCTCATAATCCTCAAGAATATGCGCGCGGCCTCGCGGGGCAAGTACATTGGATTGCGCCATTTTACGCCGTCTGGGTCGGCGGCTATGCTGCTCCAATAATCACCGTTCCTGTCTCGGAAATTAGCTCTGTATATTGGATCGCCGTAATTTGTAAGCACATACGTCTCTTTGACGTAGAGAATATCGCCGGGCGCATAGCGGGGTTGCTTAATCGGATCATTTATAAACGGCACCCCATCAAACGCTAGGCCATACCACGCGCCGTTCACGAGTCCGATGCTGTTGAACAGGCTCATACGCGCATATCGCTGGCGCTCTTTATCGTAGCCGGGTTTCACAATCCGCCGCGTCTGCGTCTTAGGATTAACTTCGCGCAATATCGCGCGCACAGATTCGTCGCTGCAAATAATAGATTTGTTGCTCACGATTCCACCTGCCTCATTCCTTGAAAATCCGTTAGACCTATATTCCCGCCCTTACAAACGTGCGTACTAATCAGGGGCGGGGCGTCGCCTTTTTTGAGTAGCGCATCATATCGCGGATCCGACATGCTGCTCATCACCTGTCGCTGATCGGCAGAGCTATCGCTGTACTCAGCGCCGCATAAGCGGCATTTGTATATAACTTGGTATTTCACGGCTCCTCCTTTGCTCTTCGGTTCCAAACTGCTATAGCTTCTTTCGCGGCTTCGTCTATGGTTTTATTTCCTACCACTACAGGAGGCCCAAGCGCTCCGCATCCAGCGCATTGGACGCGCTGCTCTATGCATGTCACTGTGCCGCCCTCTCTTATTTTTTCACGATATCGCCGCGAGTAATGGCTACCACAAAACGGACATTTATCAACCGGCCCTGTCATGACTGCCCCTCCAACGGCTTCTGAGCGTAGGCAAGCCACGTCTTGCCATACTCGGAAAACCAATAGTTTTGTTCATAGGCCTTTTTCAAAATATCAAGGCTCGCCCTCTCGCCGTATGTGTCGATATGAACCATATGCCAGCCGCTGCACCTTACGTCCTCTTCGTCGATCGGGCCGTTATTGACTCGCTCAACCCATACGGGCGCGCCGCCCATGCGTAGGAGCTCGTCCGATTTCAAAGGCTCCTGCTTTCCGAGCACCCGTCCGCACATGGGGCAGTGAGTGATTGAAAAGTATTCTTCAAGGATGTAATCCCCATCATCGGCGCACAATGCATATTCACCGTGATCATTTTTACAAACCGTAGCAAAAAGAGCTCGGAATTCTCTACCTACGGTATAGGGTAAATCCGCATAATACTCATACTCTTCTTCCGTGGTTTGTACTTCTTCGCAATACTTGCACATGCTATTCTCCTTTCGGCGGCTCCGGCAGAGGACGCCAATGCGTTACGGTTGCATCAGGAAACACCCCTTCGATAATCCACCTCTTGCGCTGCAAGCAACCAGTCATAATGCATTTCGCATGATGAAAGCGCGCGAATATCAGAACACGAACTGCTTGACCGGGCAATTCATCATCAACGCTGATCCACTCGCCCAGATGATTTGTCGGCGTTGACAAATCATGGATCATTGCGGTGGTATCACCGGCAGGATCGACCATTTTGTTGGCGTCAACAATATGGTCATCTCCGGCCAGCTTGCGCAATAGCGGTTCATAATCCTTGCGTAATGCTACTTGTATTGTGCGGAGCGAATTTATAGGGTTTAATGCCGAGGATTCTCTTTTATAATCCAGGCTATTTTCGAGTTCGATTAGTTTAAGAGTATCCTTCGCCATACCCCGGAGCTCGTCCATGAGCTCCAGAGCGTCCGCACCGGCGAGTAAGATTTTATCCATCCCCGAATTACCCCAACGACAGGCTTGTTCGTGATAACGCAGTATCTCGGCCATTTCTTTGTTGTTCATTTCACGTCCTCCATAAGCTTCGGATTCTCAAATATGTTGCCGATAATATGAAAATCGTCCCCTTCAAATCTCCACGTTGCGAACGCCGCTGTATCACTCGAACCCTCTTCACCGCCTATATGCCTTATCCAGTCGGCATTCTTCACGCCACGCATGGCGTAGGATAGGCTATCGGGGTCGTATATAATTTCGCCCGTAAGGTAGCTGTCCGCTTCACCAAAGCCATCAAACCACCAGTACGTGAACTGGACGATATCGCCCACGAAGATCAGTTTTCCATCGCTATCTCTTAGGCCGGTGCATTGCATCAATGAGTAGCGTAGTGAGGAACCGAATTTCTTTCCAATATCGCCGCCATAAGCGGTTTTCCATCCCCCGGTATCGCCCGGCTCTTCGACGTATCCGTAGAACCTAATAATGCTGCCAGTAATCTCCGAGCACTCGATTTTGTGAACCGGAAACATCTTTTTTAGTTTCGCGTCGTACCCACGAAACAAATATTGTTCATTCATTTGGAACCGCCGCCTCCTTTACTGCCATTTGGGGTAGTTATCGCAGCAGACATCAAAAGAATCTGTATCGCGATGTTTATTGCGGTGCTGTTATCAAATCCGGCCTCGCAAAGTGCCGTATACCACTCGAAGATGCTTTTTGCAGAAGAACGAATATCCATCAGCGGCATCTCTCCATTTCTCTGCGTAGGTCCTCCTTGATTAAGAAGTCGCGGCCATGCTCCAAGCAAAGGCGCTCGCACTCGCGCCCGTGACGGCCCCAGTCGATTTTCGAGGGCTTATAATTGAGCTTCCCGAAGCAGTAACGATCTATCACATTGGTATGGCCGATGATGTTATAGATCGTCAGCGGTTCGAGTGCCGGTTCGCAGCTCACCCAGGTCTTGATACCGCACTGGTGCGCTGCCGCCAAGCTGAGTAGACGCGACGCGAAGCTTGCGGCGTTCGGCTCGTGTTCCTGCATCTCCGGAGTACCGCCGGTTATCGAAACGCCGAACCAATCGTTTTCATCCAAAAGATCAAAATCGCGTTCCGCGCGCATCCCGCCTTTGGTCAGAATCTGGACATGATTGCCGCTTTCCTTGATCGCTTGAATGACCTCAGTCGTGGGCGTCGTGTCGACGCCCAGCGGATACGGGTCACAGGTGAAGCACAGATGAATTGTTTTGCCGGTGATGCTTTCGCGCTTGATCTGCCGCTTCACGCTCGCGACGATATCGCGGCGCGGCGCGTAATTGGAATGGAATTGCTCGCGGTCAATGTGAAGAAAATCGGGCACGTAGCAATAATCGCACCTGTGCGGACAGCCGCTGTAGATGTTTACGCAAAGCTCCCCGTATTCTTTCGCTTTGCCGCCGGGCGTATAAATTGGTTTATGCATCTGGTTCCTCCTATACCTGAAATCCTTCCGGGTATTTCGTGGTCAGCGGCCTATAATCGTCGCCTGCGGTTTTGCCGCATTTCGGGCATTTTTTATCGGGAATCACGTTTTCGTGAAAATTGGCGTCATCGTAGCCGTATTCGTTTTTCACAATATGACCACAATGCTCACACTCATAATCCGCGTAGAAGTCGCGACGGTGCTGACTGATAATCCTTTTAATCTTCATGGCGTCCTCCTATAGCCAGTTACGGCCAAATATCTTTATGAAATCCTCGCGCGTATGCGTCCGCTCGAATGCGCGCTGCGCCTCTCGTTTCAACCGCTCATTGTTTCGCCGGTTGTGGTGTACTCCGTGGGGCGGCTCATTGTGATAATCGTGGGTCAGGTAAACCCAAAGCCCGTAGCGCTCAGAATGCTTCCTGTTCGCGCCACCAAAGATATGGTGACGCTCAAGGGAATCCCTGCGCCCCGTCAAATAACACGCCATATCGTGTTGCAACAGGCTCATAGACGGCATTACAAACCACCTTTCCTTCGCGCGGCACCGTGGGCGTCGCGTGAAGCCATAATTGCATATTTTTTTCTGCTGTTGCTTTTTTCGCGCCGCCCGGCAAAATACACAGAACTTCGCTTCCTGCCTCTCAAAGAAAGTGGAGCCGCACCGCGCGCAATACTGGGGCTGAATACGCTCAAAATCGGTGCAGGCGTCGCAGTTGTCACAGCCAGCCGTGCAGCCCTTGATGTCATGCCATTTCATGCACATGTAACGCTGCCAGTACGGTTCATATCCGAGCTCATTCCGACGGTAGGCGAGAATCCCGGCCAGCTTCGATATCTCTTTAAGCAATGAAACGTGGTATTTCGAATGGTTGAGGGCTTGCTTAACCGTCGGCACCGGCGCGCCGTCGCCCCACTCGCGGTTGCCGAGCATGGCGCGCACCTTATCTTCATTTTCTGTGAAATACTGATAATAGACTTTTCCGCGAACCGCTTTCTCCGATCGCCCTATTTTTTCTCCGATGAGCCAATAACTGTCGCCGGCGCGAATACCGTCCGCAAGAGTTTTATAATCGTCTGCGGTCCATTCGTTACGGTTGCCTGCTTTTACTGGGCGCTCCTTCAGCTCAAGATCGTTTATGCGGCGCTGAATCGCTCCTTCGGATCGGTTCATCAATCTGGACAGATCCGCGTAACCGTAACAGAATTTTTTCAGAAGGATTTTCAGGCGGTCATCCTCAGCGGTAGTCCAATGATCTTTACGCTGATTCGCAAACGCTTGGTAATCCTTCTTCCGCTGCTCGCTTACCCAATCCGGTTCCTCACCGAGAATAAGCGGCTCCATTTTCGAAAAATCGAGAAAGGATCGATTCTTTTCAGCCCATTCCCAAAATTCTTCTAAATAGACAACCCGGCGCGTTACGCGATTCCGCTTCTTATCGTGTACGGGCAGCCCGCGATTTTCTACCCAGCTAATCATTTTGTAAGAATAGGCCGTATCACAGCCTGTCACCGCCTGCAAAAGCTGATTGAGCGTTATATACTCCCCGTTTTCAAGGAATGGGGGAAGGCCGAGCCGATTAACCCTAACCATTATGGCGTGCTCGCTCCGATTCAGCGCTTTGCAGAGCGCCGGCACGGATAATTGCCCCCACTGTTCGGAGAGATAGGCTTCCTCTGCTGTTGTCCAGGGGCGATGCTTGCTCATTACTTTTTACCATTCGCAGCACTGGCGAACATAGCGTGAATGCCGTATTTCAGCGCCAATTCATCGTCGGACATTTTATAGCCGAGCGCGCATAGGCAACCGTAAATCGCGTCGAGTTTTTTATTTTCTTTGTAATACCCGCGCATTTCCGCTGACGATTCGGTACCATGGAAATATGTGCTTTCGCCGTTGTCGCGGAACGTGCAATAGAGCGACGCCAGAAGAATTCTTGCGGTCGGTACTTTTGCCTCTTTCACGGCTTCCCATTTTTGGGAATAGTTCAGCAGATAAGTTTTTTCGGCTTCCAACCCTTCCAGCGCGGCGAAATAATCAAAAGCAGTCCTTTCTCCTAAACAGACGGAAGCAAATGCAAACTCTGACAATGCTTCGAGCTGAACGGCGTCCAATGCTGGTTTCTGAGAGAATGACGTTACAAAGGCCCGCCTGAGTTGATAAGTAGTTTCACCCATTTCCTTCAGCGCTTTGTACTTTCGCCGCTTTTCGCGTCTCTCTTCTTGCTCCTTCGGAGAAAGTTCAGCCATCTTCTTTTCAACTTTGAAGTCCTCACTTTTCTTATATATGTCAATTCTGTATAACGACACATGGTACAAGTATTCATCTGCTTTCCATTTCTTTGGGGATTTTATACTGAGCTTTTTCTTTTTCTCGTAATCCTCGTAGTCGCACTGAGCATGATACACATATCCCCTTAACTCATAACTCTGCTTATCTGTCGGCTGTGCAAACGCCGCTATTTGCTTTATAATCTCCGGCGCAACCCGATCGCGCAGCTCTTCCGCGATTGCATTCCGCAAATTATTGTCGAAATTATGTGTACCCAGCGATTCCAACACCTTGTTGCGCTTTTTCTCGTCGGTAAGCCGTTGCAGTTTCATATAATCTTCAAGTGTGGCACCCCGCTCATAGGCGCTTGCCGACTTTTTCGCGTCGAGAGAGGCGACAAACAATCTCTTTCTAATGGTGGTTTCCGAAAAGCCGGTTTTTTGGGCTATAGTCTTTGCCGTTTCTCCAAGAGCCAGCATCATCTGAAACCCCTGAGCCTCTTCCAATGGCGTCAGGTCGTTGCGTTGCATGTTTTCAAGCAGCATCGTTCCAATTTGGGCGCGCTCGTCCATATCGGATATAGAGCAGGGGTATTCGGTCAGCTCTGCCAGATCCCCGGCCGCAAGGCGACGATGCCCGATTACGACGGTATAACCGTCCTTGTAATTATTAGCCGCATCGGGAATATTGCCATGATGCTTCATAAGGCTATTCCACGTTTGCATATCCCGGGGAACGATGGTCAAGTTCTGCAATATACCGTTTGCCCGGATGCTGTCAGTCAGCTCCGTCAAATCTCCGAGGTTCTTTCGCGGATTATCCGCGTGGGGGAATAATTGATCTCTTGGGATGTTGATTATCATTTGAAATTGCTCCTTTCAAATTTCGAAAGCCATCTGGCCGTTTGATGCTTCGCGCAGGATGATATCGCATGTCGGCGGCGGATCCGCCGGCGCGGGCGTTTCTTCCTCTACGGGAGTAAATAGCGCCTGAGTAGCCCGGATCGCGGCGTACAGGGGATCGCTGGCGCGCTTGATCGCTTCGTCCTCCGGGTATCGCCTATCCAGATTGCCGCAGGCCTGCCGCCATATCCAGTCGTTGAGCATATAGATAGGCGTATACCAGCGCGACCACTCTTTTAGCGTTATGGTGTTGCCGTGAATCACGACGGCGGGAATCCCGTAGAGACTTAGCTGTAAATAACACATGTGGACGCATTTTATGTCTACATCCGTTGCGGTCACGACCATCTGCCGCTGATAGTCGTAACCGCGCAGCGCCATCGCTTTAGCAAATCCGAGGATCATCGCGCCGCTGCCGCAGCAGGGCTCCGATACGGTCACGTATCCTTTTTGCTCGATACCAAGATCATTTTCGGAGACGGATATTTGGCCCATCATGTCACATACACATTGCGGCGTGAAAAACTGGCCTTTATATTTGTTGTGCAGCTCCATTTCGTGATAAATCCAACCGAGTACGTCGGTCGGATTTTCCACTTGCCGCTCAAGTTCTTCTATGAGGTGAGCGAACATCTGCGGGAATAGATCTATCTCCTTTTTCTCATACCGGGCAACGATTTCCATATACGTGGATTCCCTTTGTTCTTTATGCATCCAATCGACCGCGTTGCTGATTGATGTTGCCGCCATCGCGAGAAAGTCTTCGAAGACGCGCCAGGCACTGTATTTATCTGCGAGCTGCCTGATTAGCTTTATAAGCTCTTGGCGGTGATTCACTTTTGCGGTATAAGTCTTGGATGCGGCCATATCAATTCACCTTCGGTGCTCCAACCTTGCCGGGCGTAACCGCCGCAGGCTGGTTGATCCGGTCCTTTTTGCCGTCGTCATATCCGCGGCGGTAAACGCGCCGGAGATAATCCGTAAGCTCCTGCTTGTCCATCTGCTTGATAGTTCGATAGGCCTCACGAGATAGGTTCTCCATCGGAATCCTCCCGCTCGTCGTATTCGTAGCCATCGTTGCCATCGCTGTCATCGTCATCCTCGACGGATTCGATCGGCTCCGCGTCCTCGCCGAGCCCTTGCATCGCCTCGTCGACGGCGTCATCGTCGCTCGGTTCGATAACCGGCATATCCTTTTCCGCGACGATGCCGCGCTCCATGATGTTGCGGAAGAAGTATTGCAGCCAGAAGCTGTACATCTTCGTAAAGATGTTTTTCAACTTGCCCAGAAGGGCATCGTCGATGGAGAAGGTTTCCGTATAGCGGTAACTGAGCGCGCCGTCGACGAACATGAATACCAGCTCCGCATTCGGGCTGCGGTACGGCTCGTCATCCTCATGGTCGAGGAAAGACGTTTGCGCTTCCGTGCCGTTCGACTTAATCGTGAGCGTGATAGGATACCTGTCCACCCGGAGGGTGAAAAGCAGCTCGTTTTCTTCGCAGATGCCTTGCAGCTTCTTTTGCTGAATTTCGAATTTCGCAGATTCGTTCATGGTATATAGCTCCTTTCATTTTTGTGCGCTGAGGATCGAAACCTCAAGGCGCGGGTTCGTGGAGTAGAATTTTCGGATCTGGCAATCAACAATTTGGGAATCATCCCGGTAGGCGACGCCGTTCAGGGCGTCCGCTACAGCTTTCACGATGTTGTCCATATCCGGTTTCTTTGTCGGGCGGATCGCGCCCTCGATCATCAGCAGCTTTTTCTTTTTGGACGCGCTGGCTGGAATCGTGTAGTACGCCTTGATCCGCAAATCCAGCGATTCGCTATCAGCGAATTTCACATTGCCTATCTGACGGCGATACTCGGTGAGTATGAGATTTTCGTACACGACTGTATCCTTCGGCGTTGTGGCTACCGGCTTTTCGTTGATAACGGCAATTCGCGGCCGGCCTTTTCCCTTTGGCTCTCCTAGCACGGAAAAATGAATTTTCACGTCGCGGCTCCTCCTTGATAATTACTAGCATTTTGGCGATATCCCGAACCATCCGCTTGATCATCAGCCAGAAAAAGGGGAGTAGCAGGAGGGCATACTCGCCGCCGACCGCGTCGTAGCCGCGCTGGGCGTAGGCTGCATCCTTGCCCCAGCGAAAGAGGATTGCCGTACCTGCAAGCACGATCACGGCCTCCACGATTTTTCGCCAGCGTCTCATGTCTTGGCCCTCCTCATGCGGTAATTTTTATCGGGATCGCTTGGAATCTCCAGACAGAAACCTTTCGTGCGCTCATATATCCTGCTACCTACCGCCTCGTCGACTTCAAGCAGTTCGTCCATGAGCCTTTCGCTCGAAAGAAGAGTGATAAGCCCTTTGTTGATATAGCGATAGTTCAGAATTTCGAACGCCAGATTTATATCCGCAGTGGAGGGGAGCCTGTCTCTTTCAGTTTTGAAAAGATCGTCGATATACAGCACCCGGACAGTTTTAAGCGGCCTTACGAGCCGGTCGTATGCGTACTCGTCGGTCACGCATGCTTTGATCTTCACGATTTCGTCGCGCCAAAGCATATAGCGCGCTTCCAAGCCCCGCATCATGAACGTGGTTGCGGCCGCGACGCATAGGTGTGTTTTTCCGCTTCCGACCTGTCCGCCAATATACAGCCACTGCCCTTCGTTCGCGTCGACGTAGGTTTCCACCATCTTCTTGGCGTCCTTCTGCCATCGGCTGTCGGCGCGAAAATTCTTGAAGGTGCAGGAGTCCGTCAGCTCCTTCATGCCGCTGCGCTCCAAGCGGCGCATACTGCGGCGAACGCTCATGCATTCGCACTCCCGATAAAGCTCATAGTGACCCTCGAAGTACATGAAGTTCCCGCGATTCTGGCACGTCGGGCAGTCGAAACCGTAGAGTGTCCCAGGCGAATTGTTATACCGCTCGCTACGCTGGGCGTTATAAGCGGCCTCATCGTAGGACTGTTCCGTAGAATTTTTTCGCATCAGCGCTATTGCTTCCCCGAGCTTGCCCTTTTGCAGTAGCGCCTTCACTTCTTGATCCACGATTATCCCCCTTTCCAGCGCCCCATCCATCCCGGTTACAATTGCGGAGGACGAGGTTCCAATCTTTCCATTCGTTCCGGTTATCTGTTTTCTGGGCCGATTCGTCCACGTAGGCAATGCACCGCTTCAGCTCTGTTTCGCCCAAATCGAGTAAAAGCCGTTTGTATTCGTCCTCCGTCAGAAGCACCCGGCCATAGACGCCATGCTTATGCCGCTTCGCGCACGCGCGCGAACCCGTCTTTTTTTTTGCTTCAGGAGAATTAGAATTAAGAGAGTGTGTATTTAACTCATTATCAGTATTAATATCAGTTTCATTATTATTTTCATTTTCATTTTCATATTCAATTTCAAGGTTTGCTTGCTCTTTTGCTTGCCCTTTTGCTTCGTTGTTTGCTTGAATATTTGCTTTAGCAAAACTGATTTGTTCCTGAGTCTTCCTGCCCCCTGAAGCCCCTGCCGTAGCCCTTTTTTTGCTTTTCGAGCCGTCTTTCACCATGCGCTTTTGAAACAGCCTATCGCCATCAAGATTTATGACGCCTTCGGCCAATAATTCTTCTAGTGCAGCCTCGATTATGTCGGTCGGATAAGGAAAGTTCCTAGCAAGCTTGCAAGCAAAATTTGAAATTTGCTTGTCTTTTTGCTTGTCTTTTTGCTTAAGCAAAATAACGCCGTATTCGTCGGATTTATGCATGAGACACATCAAACGAATATAAACGCCTGTGCTTTGCGCCGAGCACTCCGATAGCTTTTCATCCGTCAAAAAATCTTGAACGTATAAGGGGAGATAAGGCTGATCCCTCAAAGCCATGTACCCGACACCCCTTTCAACAGATTTATCCCTGCGGGGCGTAAATCGCCCCGCTCCGTCACTTCCATCTCCACGCTTAGAACGGGAGGTTTTCGTCATCGTCGACGTCGGTAAATTCGCCGTATCCGATCTCCTGCTGCTCGTCAGCCGGTTCTTTGCTATACGAACGCCGCTGATCGCCATTGTCGCCGCTGCCGCTTTCCTTTTTGCTGTCACCGAAATAAACATTCTCGGCGACGATCTCGGTCACATACCGCTTATCGCCCCGCTTGTCCTCGTAGCTGCGAACTTGAATATGGCCAGAAACCACCGCCATACGGCCTTTTGAGAAATATTTGTCGACGAAGTCAGCCGTATGACGCCACGCCACGACGTTGATAAAATCCGTTTCTCTCTCGCCGTCTCTTGATGCATAATCCCGTTCAACGGCCAAAGTGAACGACGCTACGGAGATTCCCGATTGCGTTGTACGGAGCTCAGGATCGCGCGTCAGGCGTCCCATAATCGAGGCGTGGTTAAGCATCATTCGTCACCCGTTTGATCCGCTGGCGGCTCGGACGTCTTCGCAGGAGGCGGTTCCGCCTGCGGTGCCGGCGTGCGTTCGAGCATGGCGACGGGAATACCAAGAAATATCGCGACGTTGTCGCGGAACGCATATCTATCCGACCGATGGAAGAGCCGGAGGACCGCGTCGCGCTCGAACGACGCTTGTAACAG
>QMCD01002495.1_pt1 | contig 15473 bp, 15 predicted proteins | sample 1821841 | NCBI WGS metagenome assembly QMCD01 (sample SAMN01991225, study PRJNA193472) | Termite gut metagenome, whole genome shotgun sequencing project. | isolation source: worker | host: Macrotermes natalensis | reverse complement strand
GATATCGGTGGAGTGGCGTTCATAGAATTTGGTGTCCAATGAGTCGCGATCGTGGATGCGTTTGACTATATGCGGTATGTAGTAATGCCCCCTGTTAGCGATTATCGCGACCATGTTGGCCAACTGGAGAGGCGAGGCGAGCATCGCATCTTGGCCTATGCCGAGAGTCAGAACCGTCATAGAGTTCCACGAGCCGCGATATTGTTTGTCGTAGAACTCCACGTTTGGAATCGACCCAGGGAGTTCGTCCAGAAAGTCCGACCCCAGCCTGCTCCCGAAACCGAAACTACGCACGTATTTCTCCCAGACTTCGAAACCGTTCTTCACTCCACCGTGCTTCTTATTGTCGAGTGTATTGCGGATTACATAGCAGAAATAGGCATTGCACGAGGTTTGGATGGCCTGCATCAGATTCAGCGGCGAAGAGTGTGCATGGCACTTAACACCGCGTCCGTATGGATATCCGCCCTCACACGGGTAGCGGCGATCCGGTGTAAGAACCTCCTCCTGCATCCCTATAAGGGACACCACGGGTTTGAACGTCGACCCGGGAGGATAATGCGACTGCACGGCACGGTTTATAAGCGGCCTCCGCGGATTGTCTAACAGTTCCATATAATTTTGCCCGATGCCGCGCCCCACCAATGCCTCGGGGTCGTAGGTCGGTGAACTTACCATCATCAGTATCTCGCCCGTAGAAGGCTCGATGGCCACGATACTTCCCACCTTATTCCTCAGCAACTCTTCTCCCAAGGCTTGCAGGCGCAGATCTATGGTGGTCGTTATGGCTGTGCCCTGTACGGGCATGGTATCGTAAATCCCGTCGGCATACGAACCCTGAATTATACCGTGTACGTCCACCATATTTACTTTCACTCCCTTTTTGCCACGTAGCACGGTCTCGTAAGCCCTCTCTATACCGCTTCGCCCCACATAGTCGGCTGCACGGTAGAATGGGTCGCGCTTAAGATCGCCTTCCGTCGCACGGCCCACATAACCCAACAGGTTGCCCCCGACCTTGCGCGGATAGGAGCGGATATTACGGTAAACGGTATGGAATCCTGCGAAACGGCGCTCATCCAACTGTAACTTCACATCTTTGGGCAGCATCTCGAAGATCATCGATGCCTGCCATGGAGAGTGCTTCCGTGCGCGTTCCAACGCCTTCCACAGATCTTGTTGTTCGACATCCAGAATGGAACACATCAACAGGGTGTCGAACGGGCGCACTTCGCGTGGGATTACCATCAGGTCGTAAACCTCCTTGCTTTGCACCAGAAATTCGCCGTTGCGGTCATAAACTTCGCCGCGTGTCGGATACTGTATTTCGTATCGCAATACGTTGTTCGACGCCGAACGCTTATACTGCGGATCGAGTATCTGTATCCAGAACAGCCTCGACACTATCACCACGAACAATACGGCTACGGCGGCGAACAATATGATACGGCGGTTCGTCATTTTCCGAATAACAGTTGAACGATATAGATCAATAGTGTGGTAACGACAGTGCTCAAAAGAATCTTCAACAGCGTGAAGAGGAATCCGTACAGTCCGAACGCCTCGAAAATAAAGAACACGATACAATGTATCAAAACTAACGCTGCACAGTACCTAATAAACTTCCCTGCCCCTATACGTGCAGAGCATGGTGTGCCTCCGTCGCCCACAGTCTCTTTACCCACCATAAGCATCATAACCGGTTTCCTTACGAAAGCCGTGGCAAGCATTGCAATAGTGTTCAGCCCTGCCGTGGCGAGCAGGAAATCCATCGTCACACCCATCGCCAACCCCGACAGCAGAATCCACAGCGGCCGCATACCCATAGGCAGCAATACCACGAACGCCACGTAAACCAACGGGTTGATATATGCGCCAAGGTTGATGTTCCCCAACAGGAACACCTGCAACAACGCAAGTGCGATAAAAAGCAGTATGTATTTAGGAGTAATGTGCATATATCAATTAATAGTCATCTTGATACGAGCTCCAGCAAGTGAGAGATCTCTCGCTCAACGCTTCGAGATGACTGTATTGTTTACTCTGATGTATAATTTTCCATCTCCAACCTCTCGGCTATGTCGGAATGCTTGGCCAGCAGTACTTTATACAGTGATGCAAAGCGTGTAGCCAACTTCACGCGCACGTTGAAATAACCCTGGTTAGTCATCTCCCAGCTTTCCACGGTACCTATGGTCGCCCCTCGCGGGAATCGCGACGAATAGTCCGTCACCACGGTATCTCCAATCGTCAATTCAGCATATTTCTGTATTTCCGACAGCGTGGCATAATCCCTGTCCTTGCCCTGCCATAGCACCGAACCCAGATAATCCTTGCCCTTGATCCGACCGCTAGTGCGGAATTCGGTGTTCAGTAACGATATTGCCACCGACGCCCGCTCACGCACATCCATTACATAGCCCACTATCGAACCCTCGGGTGTAAGTACTGCCATATCATTCTCTACACCGTCGAGCGTACCTTTATCCAGCGTCAGAAAGTTCCGTGGACGCGAGAGACTGTTCGTGATCACCGTCGCCGTAGTGAAGCCCCAGTCAGCATCGGCAGGAAATATGCTGTCGGGCAGTTGTGCCTTTGCCAAGGCAAGTTCGATGTTCAACTTAGCGACCTGCTCTGCCAATACGTCGTTCTCGGCACGTAGCCCTATATATCCCTCGATACCCGAAAGTTGTCTTTGTACGCCACCCGTAACCATTCCTGCCATCGCCGCCGACCTTGCATGCGTATAGCTCGTACTGCCGGCATAGTGGCTTATCGCCATTGCCTCCAGCACCACGAACAGCGCAAAAAGATAGGTTTTTTTAAGGAAGAAAAGAAGCTTCTTCATCTGCGTGCCCGCACTGAGCAGTTATAGTGATTAGTGATAAATGGAGGCCGCACACAGTGTGGCCTTTTTGTCATCCCGAGTGACGGTTAACAAGTCGACCTCCCTGTTGCTCGCCATCGTGAGCGTACTCCCGTGGCTCTCTTAAAGGCTGTTCTGTTAACAAGTTTACTGCTCGGTTGTTTGATATCATGAGCAGGTTCATGCCTGCGGTGCTATGTGACAAAGGCTCTCGTAGTAGTGTCATATCGCCCTACGCTCGAGATGACAACTTAATAATCGCCCTGCAGAAAAACCTCGACTTCGAGCGACGAGTAGTAGTCGTTTAGAGAAACGATTACTACCTTAGCCTATCCCTCCCTCCCAATGCCTGTATTCGGCCGTCGACATGGCCTCGGTCGGCGAGTGGTACGTCACCGACGGATTACTTCATCAAAAACGAGAACTTGTGTATGTTCTTCAGCGCTATACCCGTACCGCGAGCTACGGCACGCAACGGATCTTCGGCGACAACGAACGGGATATTGGTCTTTTCGAAAAGCCTGCGATCAAGCCCTTTCAGCAATGCACCGCCGCCCGCGAGGTATATACCCTTGCGCACAATGTCGGCGTACAACTCGGGAGGTACCATCTCCAATACCTTCATTATCGTAGCGTCGATTTTGACCAATGACTTCTCTAACGCGTAAGCGATCTCGCTATACGACAGCGATAGCGTCGAGGGTAACGATGTCAGTACGTTCGGCCCCGTAACCACGAAATCCTCCGGCTCGTCGTCGAGTTTCGACACTGCGGCGCCCACGGCGATCTTGATGTCTTCCGCGGTGCGTTCGCCGATTCGGATATTGTGCTGCTGCCGTACGTAAGCCTGAATATCTTCGGTGAGCACGTCGCCCGCAACATTGATCGACTCCGAACAGACTATACCGCCCAGCGAGATGCACGCGATCTCGGTCGTGCCGCCGCCTATGTCGATTATCATGTGCCCCTCGGGCGCCTCGACGTCCAGCCCCGCACCCAATGCCGCCGCCATAGGCTCGTAGATCATATAGACCTCGCGACCTCCGGCATGCTCCGCTGAGTCGCGCACCGCACGGATCTCCACATTCGTCGACCCCGACGGAATACATATCACCATCTTCAACGACGGACTGAACAGGCTTCCCCGTGTGCGCACCTTGCGGATCATGCCGCGCAGCATCATCTCCGTGGCGTTGAAATCGGCGATAACCCCGTCCTTCAACGGACGCACCGTCCTGATATTGCTGTGCGTCTTACCGTGCATCTGCCGCGCCTGGTTTCCGATGGCCACCAGTTTGTTGCTCTGGTAGTCGATGGCCACGATCGACGGCTCGTCGACCATGATCTTACCGTCGCTGATGATCACCGTATTAGCCGTACCGAGGTCGATAGCGAGTTCCTGTGTTAAAGAAAATAATCCCATTTATTTAATTGATAATTGAAAATTGATAATTGACAATGGTCGATAATGAATTTTGATTTTATCCATTATTAATAATCCATTGCCCATTAGGTATTGATAGCGAAGCAATCAATGCCTGAAGTGGCGCATGCCGGTAAATACCATCGCCATTCCGTGTTCGTCGCAGTAGGCGATGCTGTCGCCGTCGCGTACCGAACCGCCGGGCTGGATCACGGTGTCTATTCCTTCTTCGTGGGCTATCTCAACACTGTCGGCGAAGGGGAAATAGGCGTCGGACGCCATTACGGCGCCATGCAGATCGAAACCGAAACTTTTCGCTTTTGCAATAGCCTGTTTCAGCGCATCGACCCGCGAAGTCTGCCCCACACCGCTACCCAACAACTGACGGTTATGCGTAAGTACTATCGCGTTGCTCTTGCTGTGCTTGACGAGGATGTTCGCGAACTGAAGCTCTTTCTCCTCGACAGCCGTTATACCTTTCTTCGTTACCACGCGCATCTCTGTATCGCGGCCGCCCAGCTTGGTGTCGCGTTCCATCTCGGCCACGCCGTTCAATAACGTGCGACGCACTTTGGAACCGCGCGCACCGTCTTTCAGGATGAGAATGATACGGTTTTTCTTCTCCTGCAATGTTGTCAACGCACTCGGCGCGTAACCGGGCGCGATGATGACCTCGAAGAAAAGTTTACCGACTTCGTTCGCCGTGGCCTCGTCTACCGACCTGTTACACACCAACACGCCGCCGAACGCCGACACGGGATCGCACTCCAGAGCCGCTTTCCATGCCTCGGCGAGTGTTTCGCGTGTGGCCACTCCGCAGGCGTTGTTGTGTTTCAGTATGGCGAATGTCGGTTCCTCGAACTCGGCGATAAGGTTAACCGCCGCGTCGATGTCGAGCATGTTGTTATATGATATCTCCTTACCGTGCAACTTCTCGAACATGGCGTCGAGGTTACCGTGGAACGTCGCCGCCTGATGGGGGTTCTCGCCGTAACGCAACACAGTGCTGCCGTTGAAGTAGTTGAATATTGCCGTGTCGTAGCCCGAGCTGACCCCGAAAGCCTTGCCTGCCAATGCGCGCCGCTGCTCCAACGTCGTACTGCAATCCTGCTTTTCCAACAACTCAAGAAGTTCGCCGTATTGCGCCACAGAGGGAATTATGACGACGTCCTTGAAATTCTTAGCCGCGGCGCGGATCAGCGAGATGCCGCCGATATCGATCTTCTCGATAATGTCGGCTTCAGGCGCCCCCGACGCAACGGTTTGTTCAAAGGGGTAGAGATCGACTATTACAAGGTCGATCTCCGGTATTTCGTACTGCTCCATCTGTGCCACGTCGCCAGGGTGGTTGCGTCGCCCGAGGATGCCTCCGAAAACGTTGGGGTGCAGCGTTTTGACCCGCCCGCCGAGTATCGACGGATAGCCCGTAAGCCCCTCGACCGAGCGAGCCTCGATACCCAATCCCGTGATGAAATCCAGCGTGCCGCCGGTCGAATAAATCTCGACGCCAGATGCTGCCAGACGCCGGACAATAGCTTCCAGTCCATCCTTGTAGAAGACCGAAATAAGTGCGCTTTTGATCCTTTTCATAATGAGTAACAAAGGTACGAAATATTTTTCGTATTTTTGTCCCCTATGATACACGAAATAGGACACCGGTCGCGGACGGTTGTGGTGGGTTATGGAAGTTGGGCTACCGCGTTGGTGAAGATACTGCACGAGAATGCACCCCGCACAGGGTGGTTCATAGCCAACGAGGAGGTGCGGCGGGGAGTGCTTGCCGATGGGAGAAACCCCAAATACCTCTCGTCAGTGCAGTTCGACAAGGAACGGCTCGACATTTATGATGACATCAATGTCGCCGTCGAGGCTGCCGACGTAGTGTTATTGTGCGTGCCTTCGGCATACCTGTTGCCGATGATGGAACCTCTTCGTTCACTGGACGGTAAATTCGTGCTTTCGGCTATCAAGGGGATAGTTACGGACGGCTATGTTACTGTGGCGGAGTATGTCAACAGCCGGTACAATGTCGAATGGGATAGAATCGGCATTCTCTGCGGTCCGACACACTCCGAAGAGGTGGCTCTGGGACGGCTGACATATATCACGATAGTGTGTAAAGAGACGGCCAACGCCGAGGTGCTGTGCGGCAAATTCCGGTCTCCATATATTCACGCCAACCCCGCGACAGACATATACGGCACCGAATACGCCGAAATATTGAAAAATATCTACGCTATATGTGTGGGCATGGCCCTCGCGGCAGGCTATGGAGACAATTTTATGGCTGTCCTCGTGAGCAACGCACAGATGGAGATGAACCGCTTTCTTAGCGAAAGTTACCCTTTCCCGCGTGACACGGCTACATCGGCTTATCTGGGCGACCTTCTGGTGACGTGTTACTCGGAATTCAGTCGTAACCGCCGTTTCGGTGCCATGATAGGCGGTGGGCGCACAGTCGAGGAGACAATGCAGGAGATGAATATGGTTGCCGAAGGGTACTATGCCGCGGCGTGTATCAGGCAGGTGAACAAGCGTTTCGATATACGCATGCCCATTGCCGACTGCGTTTACCGCGTGCTATACAAAGGCGCGGCAGTGAAAGAAGAATTGAAAAGACTGACGGAAGAACTCTATTAATCGATAATGGGTAATAAAGAAAGATTCCTTAGTATGCTCATATCGATAATCTCCATGTGCAGACTGCATTAATAGATTAATAAGTTGTCATCTCGAGCATGGGGCGAGAGATATCTAATTCGCTGACGCTCGTTTCGAGATGACATCAAACAACCTGTAAGACAAACACAATTTATGAAACTCGACATTACGCACGCAAATGTTACGCCCGACAATGCAGCGGCGGAGCGCGCAAACCAATTACTGCACACAGGGAAAGGAGCGGGCAATGATTTTTTGGGCTGGGTGGGCTTGCCGTCATCGATAACCGACGACGAACTCGATGCGATCACCCGTGAAGCCGAACGCCTGTGCGGGTTGGGAACGGTGGTCTCGGTGGGTATCGGCGGATCGTACCTGGGTGCAAAGGCGGTTATCGAGGCGTTGGGTAACCCGTTCGCGCCGGCCAAAGTGCTTTTCGCGGGACAGAACCTTAGTGAGGATTATACGCGAGAGTTGTTGGATGCGTTGGCAGATAGGGATTTTTCGGTTGTGGTGATTTCGAAATCTGGGACCACTACCGAACCTGCCGTAGCGTTCAGGCTGTTGCGGGCGGAGTTGGAGAAACGTTGCGGTGCGGGTGTAAATGAACGCATAGTTGCCGTTACCGACCGTGCGCGGGGGGCGCTGAAGACTATGGCCGATCGCGAGGGTTGGCCGACATTCGTGATCCCTGACGATGTGGGCGGACGATACTCGGTATTTACCCCCGCAGGGTTATTGACAATAGCTTGTGCGGGTATCGACATAAGGGAATTGGTAGGAGGTGCGCGCGATATGGAGCTTATGTGTCGTGTGGATGGCGGCCTTGCGGCAACTTATGCGGCGGTGCGCAATGCCTTGTATAATGAAGGCAAAAAGATAGAGATACTCGCAGCCTATGAACCTAAACTGCAATATATCGCAGAATGGTGGAAGCAACTTTTCGGTGAAAGTGAAGGCAAGCAGGGGCGCGGCATATTCCCTGCAAGCGTGAACTACACTGCCGACCTGCACTCTATGGGACAGTATATTCAGGACGGCGAGCGTACGCTGTTCGAGACTGTGTTGAGCGTAGCCTCTCCCGCAGCGCACGTTGTCGTGGAGCGCGACCCCGAAGACCTCGATGGATTGAACTTTGTCGCCGGGCGCCGCCTGAGCGAGATCAACGGTAAAGCCGAAGAGGGTGTACGCATGGCCCATGTCGACGGCGGAGTGCCAAATATCCGCATAGAGTTGCCGCGTATCGATGCTTATAATATCGGTGCGTTGCTCTACTTCTTCGAGAAGGCTTGCGGTATCAGTGGTTATATGCTGGGAGTGAACCCCTTCGACCAACCTGGCGTTGAGGAGTACAAGAGGAATATGTTCAAGTTACTGGGAAAACAAGGGTATTAACCGACAATGGCAAAGAATAATAATAGCGCTTCCGAGACACCTGCGGTTGGTGCGCACCAACGCATTATTTCTCCGTCGATGCTTTCGGCGGATTTCGGTAACCTCGAGCGCGACACGAAGATGATCGACCGCAGCGCAGCGGAATGGATACATATCGATGTGATGGACGGCGTATTTGTGCCCAATATCTCATTCGGATTTCCGGTGCTGAAGGCTATACGTGCGGCGTCGGATAAGTTCTTGGATGTGCACCTGATGATCGTCGAACCCGAAAAATATGTTAAACGATTCGTTGAGGCGGGGGCGGCATTGGTTACTGTGCATGCCGAAGCTACGTCGAATTTACTCGGTACACTGGAGCTGATCAGGAGCTGCGGTGTACTTTCAGGAGTGTCGATCAAGCCTTCAACGCCGGTGAGTGCGATAGCCGATGTCTTGTACGCGGCGGATCTTGTATTGGTGATGAGCGTTGAGCCGGGGTTCGGAGGTCAAAGTTTTATGCCCCACAGTCTCGATAAAGTACGGGAATTGCGAGCGATGGGCTACAAGGGGCTTATCGAGATCGACGGCGGTATCAGTGCCTCGAACGCGGGTCTGGCTTTTGAAGCCGGTTGCGATGTGCTGGTCGCGGGCAATGCAGTATTCGGCGCCCCCGACCCTGTGGTCGAGATAGAAAAAATGCTGAATGTGTAAACAGACTTTTCTATCACTCTGCGTATTTCTGGCGGCCTGCGGTACTCCGAAAGGCGGGCAAATGTTGGCGTTGGAGGATGCCGATGCGCGCAGTTGGACGGGAACGACGCTGAAAGTAGATGTGGAAGATACTCTCGCCGTGCGCGAGTTGAGTCTCTATATACGTTATGACGGTACATATGCGGGTGCTCCTTTGCCCCTGAAGATATATGTTCAGGCGCCCGGCGGCGAGTGGTCGCAGGATAATATTACCGCCCGTTTCGGTGGGGCGGTAAAAGGACTTGCGGAGGTTGAGGTTCCCTGGCGCCGCGGGGTGGTTTTTCCGCAAAAAGGGATATATACGTTCAATATAACAGGCCCCGAGGTGTGTGGCATCAGGGCTATGGGCATAATCGAAAATGAGCAAGGACAAGCAAAGAAGGTTCAGTGAAAACCTGACGTTCAAGAACCTGGTACAACCGGCGTTCGATGAGATTTTTCAACGCGACCATCGTCTGAAAGGGCGTTGGAGAGAGGATTTCTTCGGCAATAATAATCCGGTGGTTTTGGAACTCGGGTGCGGACGAGGGGAGTATACGGTGGCGTTGGGCGAGATGTTCCCTGATAAAAACTTTATCGGTGTAGACATAAAAGGTGCACGTATGTGGCGGGGTGCGAAGACCGCGACAGAGCGCGGAATGAATAACGTGGGCTTTCTGCGTACGCGAATAGAGTTTATAGGCTCGTTCTTTGCGGCGGACGAGGTGGACGAGATATGGATCACGTTCCCCGATCCTCAACTGCGCAAAAACCGTGTAAAAAAACGCCTTACCGCACCAGGGTTTCTGGCACGTTACGCGCAATTCTTGAAACCCGACGGGCGTATAAACCTGAAGACCGACAGTCGGCACCTGCACGATTACACCCTCGCGGTCGCTGCCGTGAACTTCTTAGAGGTGTATGAGGCATGCTCCGATATCTACGGCACAGGCCGTGCCGACGAATTGCTGTCTATCCGCACTGCTTACGAATCACGTTTTCTCGACGAAGGCCTTGCGATAACCTATATGCGTTTCGGTCTCGGCGGCAATAATGACTTTGCTGCTCCCGATTTCACTCCCGACGAGGAGTTGTGAACAAAGCAAAGAGAGCAACAATTAACGAGATTTCGTCGAATTCGACGAAATCTCGTTAATTGTTTCGTGCGCAAGATAATAAATTTCAATGGCGACTATATGTCGGTTTACAGTGATTGTCATTGAAATCCTCCCTGGCACAGCACGTCATTGCGAGCGCCTTTAGGTGCGAAGCAATCCAGAATCAGAAAACGGAGCGCTTTATTGTTGTCATCGCAAGGCGCACAGCGATAAAGCACTCCGTTAAAGAGTGATTCAATACTTGTCAGGTAATTTAGATTCCATCATTGATATATCAATGCAATATTTCAGGAATAAATTGGCGTTAATACAAGGGAATACCGATGATATTTCCGGCCACAAGCAGCATCAATTTGCTATATTAGTTATCCTTTCGTAAATTGAGATCGCATCATTGGGCAACAGACCGAATTCAAAGGCGGGGTGCTGTTCGGACGTTATCACTATAGTTCCCGAAACCGATCTGGTTCCTGTTTGTCCTAATTGTCATTCGATGCTTCATAGCAAAAGACCCGCATTATCTGTGGAATATTTGAAGTCTTGTCTAAGTCGGAATGTCTGATATATATTCAAAACAGAAACGTTCCGAAATTATGTCTCGCATCTCCGGTAAAGAAACTAAACCGGAGGTGTTGGTACGTAAGTTTCTTTTCGCAAATGGGTTCCGGTATAGGAAAAATGCGAAATACCTTACCGGCAAACCGGATATTGTATTGCCTAAATATAGGACAGTCGTATTTATTCACGGTTGTTTTTGGCACGGGCATAGTTGTAAGCGAGGCGCATTGCCTACAACGAATATCAAATTCTGGAAGGCAAAGATCGGCGAAAACATTGTGCGAGATAAGCGCAACATAGCAGAATTAGAATCGCAAGGTTGGAAAGTAATCGTTATTTGGCAGTGCGAAATAGGAGGTATTAAATCGCGAAACGATAGACTCAATGCTTTGATCGGCGAAATAAGAGTCGCAGGATAGAGATATGCGGAGTTCCGTTAGATGTTACCCGCGCCGTTCATTGGAAGTAATTTGGGAACAAATTCAGTCTCTGCGGGGAAAATCCGGAAAGCAAAAATCGCTAATTATTTGATTAACAAACAATTAGCGATTTTCATGGTACCCGGAGCCGGGATCGAACCGGCACGAATTGCTTCACTGGTGTTTGAGACCAGCGCGTCTACCAATTCCGCCATCCGGGCGTGCACGCTGTGCATTTTTGATTTTGGCGGATCGTTTTTCGGAGCAATGTCATTAAACAGGGGGTCATTTCCATGTTTTATCTCCACAACTCCCTCAAGCCTTAACCGTCAAAACCGGCAACAAAGATAACTATTTTTTCAGAACTTCCAAAATACTATCCTCGTCGATACCACATTGTCGTTGTAGTTCGGCTTGTGTGCCATGTTCTACGAACGAGTCGGGCAATCCAAGTTTCTCTACTCGCGGCGAATAACCGTGTGCCGCGAAAAACTCCTGTATGGCCGATCCGAAGCCTCCGGCGACCACTCCGTCCTCAATAGTTATCACGCGCGAGAAGCGTTGTCCTACATCGTGTAATATGACCTCATCCAAGGGTTTGGCGAAGCGCATATCGGCATGGAAAACAGGCATTCCCGAACGCTCGATGGCGCGTGCCGCGGCATTCCCCACTGGCCCGAAAGAGAGTACTGCGGTATCTTCTCCGTCGCGTAAAACCCGTGCTTTGCCGATCTCGATGGACTCGAAGCCCTCTTCGATCGAAACTCCCTCCGCACGTCCACGGGGATAACGAATCACAAACGGACGACCCGCCTTGGAAGCCGTATACATCAACTTGCGCAATTCGTCCTCGTTCATAGGAGAACTTACAACCATATTCGGGATAGGACGGAAGAAAGCGATATCGAATGCCCCGTGGTGTGTGGCTCCATCTTCACCGACCAATCCGGCACGATCGAGACAAAAGACGACACCCAAATCTTGTAACGCCACATCGTGTATCACATTGTCATAGGCGCGCTGCATGAATGATGAGTATATATTGCAGAATGGTACCATACCCACGGCTGCCAGACCTGCCGAAAAGGTTACTGCGTGTCCCTCGGCTATGCCCACATCGAAACAACGTTCCGGCATTTCGTTCATCATGATGCTCAATGAACAGCCCGTAGGCATGGCGGGCGTTATGCCGACAATGCGCTCGTCTTCACGGGCGAGTTCAAGCAGTGCCTGTCCGAAAACGTCCTGATATAAAGGCGCATGTACACTCGGTGCAGAAGCTCTAAGTCCTGTCCGAGGGTCGAACTTGCCAGGGGCGTGCCATACGCTTTGTTGCGTCTCGGCTGGTTCGTAACCCTTGCCTTTGGTCGTGAGTACATGTAGCAGCTTAGGTCCTTTAATGCGCTGCATCGATTCCAGGGTACGAACCAGCTGCTTTACATTGTGTCCGTCCACAGGACCGAAATAACGGAAATTCAGGCTCTCGAAAAGGTTACTCTGTTTCAGCAAGCCCTGCTTTGCACCATTAGCAATATCTCGTAAAAATTCTCGAAAACGCGGCACTCGCGAAAGCATCACCCATAGTCGTGCCTTCATTTTGTTATACCTTCGCGAAGTGGTCATTCGTAGCAGCGCACCTTTCATGGCACCCACACTCTGGTCGATCGCCATGTTGTTATCGTTGAGGATTACCAACAGGTCGGTCGATGCTGCGCCGGCGTTGTTCAGCCCCTCGAATGCAAGACCGCCCGTGAGTGCGCCGTCACCGATGACCGCCACCACATCACTATGCTCGCCGCGCAATTTATTAGCCGAAGCCATACCCAACGCTGCCGAAATGCTCACCGACGAGTGACCCCCGCCGAAAGCGTCGTACTCACTCTCCGACATTTTGGGGAAACCGCTCAAGCCGCCCAACTTGCGGTTGGTGGCGAACAGGTCGCGTCGACCGGTAATTATCTTGTGGGCATAGGCCTGATTATCTTGTCAGTGGGTGCGTCGAAGACATAATGCAACGCCGCGGTAAGTTCTACGGTGCCGAGGCTCGACCCCAAATGGCCAGGGTTGGAAGCCAACTGCTCGATAATAAACCGACGCAATTCACCGCAAAACTCGGGCAATTCGTCCTCTCGCAGACGCTTCAACTCAGCCGGTGAATCAATCTTATCTAAATACTTATACATATTCTACAAAGATAATGATTAGTGATTAGTGATTAGTGATTAGTGATTAATTTTTTATGCGATGGTCCCATTAATCGTCGATCGTTAATAACTAATCTCTATATTTTAACTATCTTAGCGCATTAAATGTGAATAAAACGATGAGACATACGTTCATATTGTTGGCGGCGGTTGTTTTGGCGGCATCGTGTGTAACCACCAAGCAGTACAACTCCCTGCGTGCCGAACTCATCTCGACCCAGGGACGGCTCGACTATTCGCGCACAATGCTCGATGAATACTCGGGCCGCAATGAAGATCTCGCTCGCCGCAACGAACAAAACCAGGCAGAAATTACTGCACTGAACGAAAAGCTTGCCGACCTTAAGGGGCAATACGGTCGCCTTTTGGACAGCGGACAGGAAAGCAGTTCGCAATACGCATTGCAAATGCAGCAAAATGCCGCGCGTATGGCCGAACTCGAACAGGCTCTCGCGGCACGCGACAAGGCCCTCGATGACCTTCGCCGCAAAGTCGCAGGCGCCCTTACCGGATTCGACGGCAAAGGATTGAGTATAACTACCCGAGACGGCAAGGTCTACGTTTCGATGGACGACAAATTGCTATTCAAGTCGGGCAGCTTCGAAATAGATCCCACAGGTGCCGAAGCCGTTCGCGGCCTTGCCACTGTGCTGGCCGCCAACCCCGATATAAATATCATGGTCGAAGGTCACACCGATGACGTCCCCTATAACGGTAACGGCCCTATTCGAGACAATCTCGATCTAAGTGCAAAACGCGCCACAACGGTCACACGACTGCTTCTGGAAAATAAAGATATAGACCCTGCACGAGTAATATCGGCAGGCCGCGGCGAATGGCTCCCCATTACCCTCGGCACATCCACCGAAGCCCGGGCAAAAAACCGCCGCACTGAAATAATACTTACCCCCAAACTCGACGAACTACTTAGTATAGTCGATTGATTGCGCGTGCTCGCGCGGAGCAAATGATTGTGTTAGTGTGCTAAAGTATTCTTATCTCGACTCCTATTATCGATGAGTTTGCGAGGATTTTTTGCATGAAGATTCGGAACTGACGTAAAAATAATAATAGCCATGTGCGGACACGCACCACACACGGTTTTCTGGATCTCTTTATCAAAAGAGAACATAAAAAAAGAAATTATGTACAAACGTATTTTGTTGAAATTGAGTGGTGAGTCGTTGGGCGGCCGGAGCGAGAAGGGGTTGTCTGTAGATGTATTGGGGAGTTATGCTCGTCAGATCGGAAAGGTTGTTGCATCGGGTGTTCAAGTGGGTATTGTGATCGGAGGTGGAAATATTTTCCGTGGGCTTAGTGGTGCGGGGAAAGGTTTCGACAGAGTGAAGGGTGACCAGATGGGGATGTTGGCAACGGTTATCAACTCGTTGGCGTTGCAGTCGGCGTTGGAGGCCGAGGGCGTCAGGGCACGGGTGCTGACGGCGGTGAGGATGGAGCCGGTAGGCGAACTTTATACCAAGGCGAAGGCGTTGGAGTATCTGGAGAAATGCGAAGTGGTTATCATCGGAGGAGGAACGGGAAATCCATACTTCACGACAGATACGGCATCGGCATTGCGAGGTGTAGAGATCGAAGCCGAAGTGCTGCTGAAGGGTACTCGTGTCGACGGCATATATACCGCCGACCCCGAGAAAGATCCCACGGCAACACGTTTCGACAGCCTTACATTCGACGAGGTCATAAGCCGCGGGTTGAAAGTCATGGACATGACGGCATTTACACTCTGTAAAGAGAATAACCTGCCGATAATCGTCTTTGACATGGACACCGAAGGTAACCTCGCAAAAGTGCTTACCGACAGCAAGATCGGTACCCGCGTGCATTTGTAGAGTGCGTGCCCGCATAGGGCGATTATTGGATCGGCGCATTCCCGCAGTTTAGTACTCGGGGATTTTCGGGCGTAGCCTGTAACCATTGATAAATAATCTGCTCTGAAAGAAAGCTTCCGAAATAGATTATAAAACAATAGTTATTATGCACGTCCGTGCAAAAAACCTCTCAGACTCATCGATAATAGGAGTCGAGATAAGGATACTTTAGCGCACTGACATAAATAATAATAGCCATGTGCGGTCACGCCCCCCGCGCGGTTTTCTG
>QMCD01003434.1_pt1 | contig 15482 bp, 12 predicted proteins | sample 1821841 | NCBI WGS metagenome assembly QMCD01 (sample SAMN01991225, study PRJNA193472) | Termite gut metagenome, whole genome shotgun sequencing project. | isolation source: worker | host: Macrotermes natalensis | reverse complement strand
GTTGAGATTAAGGAATAAGGTTGCTTCGCTGATCCCTTCGCTTCGCTCGGGACAGGCTCTTCGCAATTGACGATTGAAAATGAAAAAAGTGACTAAGAGATGAGTTAGCAGTAGGCAGTTTTACTCATCGCTGCTCACTGCTTACTGCCAACTCGTAACCTGTAAACCGTAAACTATAAGGAAAACTACTCTATCCGGTTTATTCTTTCATTCAACTGTTTGATTTTATTCATCAATTTATCGAATGGTAATGAATGGCCGTAAATCATTGTTCGGCGCATTATTTCATAGTCCTCTTGCCATTGGGCAAGTACGCTGTCAGGCGGAATGATTTGTATGCTTTTCGTGGCAAGAGTATCGTAATCAAAGTCTTTCAGCCCGACAAAAGTACGGCGGTGCTCCACAATAGAGGCATACAGTCCTTTGTCTTGCAATGCGTTTTCGACGATGGACGTATCCGTCATTTTTTCTAAATCGTAGAGGTGGCGACTCATTCTTTCGGTGCGTATCAATTCCTGTGGCTTGGCAAATTCTTCGTGTAACAGGCAGACTTTTTCCCAAAAGGTGCGTTCGGGTATAACGGCGTTTACCTCAAAGGAAGTATTTACAAAAGGCCTATCAGCAAAAGCTTCATCTACGATTGATTTCAGTTCAACAGTTTGTAACGGCTCACTCATTGAACGTCCGCTAACTTCAATCTTAACAATGGGTTTGATATAATTGCTGTGATCAAACAGCGATTGATAAATGACTTCAATAATTTCGGGGTCGGTGGTAGTAACAGGCGTTATATCTACATTTACCGAAAATAAACCGGTGTTTATTTCGTGTTCTTCAAGTTGTTTTGCTACATCAACCTGCAATTTTTCTCTTACAAATGAGCAAGCGGCACGGCGTAATTTATCCTTAATTTGCGTTTTGGAAAGTGTGCCGCTAAACCCTAAGTACTCACGATTTACGGCAATGTCTATATCTTCCGAAAAGCGTTCTATTAAATTGTAGCATTTACTCAACGACGTTCCGCCTTTGAAAGATAGATTTTCGGCATACGGCAAGGCAAATAGGGAGCGTAAAACGGCAGTAACCCAAATATCCTTTTCGATGGCTTCGGCAGGCAACTTTTTGTGTATAACTGTTTGATTAATAATATCAATTCTATCTTTTTCAGAAAGTTGAAAAAATTTATCCGTCATTTTTCGTTTTTTATAGCGTTCAACAAAATTTCGGCAATCCAATTCGGTGCAAGTTTAGCGTCGTGAATGATTACCTCTTTGCTTTCGTGCAGCAACAGTTCGTTAATCCGTTTCAGTTCGTTTTGAGTTGCATTATTTTTGCCGATTTCTTTTAATGCAAAAACGGCTAAAACGGTTATTTTACCTTTGAACGAGAGATTTTTAGCAATAGTTTTTTGAAATTTCACATCAACACCTGCAATTTTCAACTCGCGGGCTGCACCATCGGTCAGAAACACAAAACGCATCGGCACTTGCGTAGAAAGTCCGATTTTATTGAGTGCGTACGAACCTGTTGGTACAATGCGTGACTTCTCGCGTTTAGCAATTTGCTTTACGACTTCTTCCACAGACGGATAGACAACGCCCAAAAGTTTACTGATTTTAGGATAAAGGTAAGTTCCTGCTGCCAACCGCACAAGCATACCGTCTTTGCAGAGCCGGTACAGTGATTGCCGAATGGCAAACTCTGACCCCAAAAGAGAAAAATCCTTCGTGAAAATTATACTTCCGCGACCTTTTTTCTTTATTGTTTTTATTATTTCATTATTAAGTGATTGCATTGTATTTACTGCTATTATTTTGTTATGTTTTTTGCTTAAATTCATAACATGTTTAATGCTGCAAAAGTATGAAAAATATTTGAAATAATAAATAGGTAATAAATTTGTGTCTGATTTTTGTAATATATACCGTAAACTGCATACTACTTACTAACAACCCTTCCACCCTTTACCTTTCTACACCTCTTTAACACCCTGTTTAACAGCAGTAAATGGCGATTGTCGAATACCGATATTACCGCGTAAGTGAACAGCCGGCCGGCTACACCTGCTGCCACGGGAACAAACCGTTGTGGAACAGGTACGGTAACCTGTACAGCTACAGCGCCAACAGACGGCAGCGTTACTTGGTGGACAGCTGCAACCGGTGGTACAGAGGTTACTTTTCCACAAACTATTAGTACGTCTACTACTTATTATGCTCAAGCGCATGTTTCAACCGGGTGTACATCCCAATCCCGTACTGCAGTTGCGGCAACGATTGTGAGTCCCAGTGCTGCCGGCTCTTTCGATCAGGGTTGCGGCTGCAACGGAGTCACTCGTACCTACAGCGGTTATTGCTTGCCGGTTGAACGCACTCAGTTAATAACCGGAAATGTAGTATTCTCGTACCACTATGCCAATATTTCTGATTTCCGAGAACCTACCCTGGCTCAATGTAAACAGTGGTGTACTCACTTGGGAATCGGGCCGGGTGAAAACTATAAACCGACGTATAATAACACCTCCTGTTCATGTAATGGCGCGGGCTACAATGGTCAATATCATCAATACCTCTTCGTGTACAAACTAAAGTAAAAAATTTGATGTATTAATTGATGTAAACAAAAATTAAGGCTTACGGCAGGAGCGAAACTAATAATTCCTGACACAACGCACTGTAGCGCCGTAGTTCTTGAAGTGAGTGGTCGCCGGATGCACGCCTGCACTGTGGAAGTACAGGATGTGCACGTAGTACGTATTGTTGATGCTACTACTCCAATAGTAGGCATAGGAACCCTGACTGTTGAGCGTACCGGTATCGGTAGAGTAGCCACTATAGACCCATCCCCAGTTACTCCTCAGTCCGGCATCAGTGTTTGTCCTACCCCCATTGGCTGCATTATTTAACAATGTGAACTCACCGGTAGAAGGATTGCCGGTAGGCACATGCCATCCTACAGGGCAAATACCCTTGCACGCGGCATTTGCACTCGGATTATTTACACAACCCGGATTCCAGCCGGAACCATAAAAAGCCTGTGGATCTTGCATGGCAAACATCCAGTCGTAGAGGTAACCTCGGGCGGCAGGTGTACTGCCATTCCTGATATTATTACAGTCGCCATAAAAACCGCTAACTCTTGACCCTATACTTCCTTTGGACTGGGCACCCGAAAAGGAGGTCTTGTTGCAAGCCGTAGGATATTTCAAGTCCTCCACCATCCAATACCGGCCATCTTCCATCAAACGCACTTTGTAGGACTGGTTATTACGCGTATCGGTCAACGTCCAGGTGCTACCCGTTGTGCCGTCCATAGGATTAAAGTTCTGCATGGAGGCAGTGCTTCCGGGCGCATGGCCTACATTTACCGCAAGACTTTTCGAAGCACCATTACCGCAACCGTGGGCATTAGTTCCGTAAACCGTAACATTACCACTTGTAGTGCCAAATTTCACAGTTATACTGTTTGTATTATTTCCGGAAGTAATGCTTGCCCCTGCAGGAACCGTCCATACATAACCCGCAGCATTGACTATAGGCACCACACTATAGGTAGCACTTGTATTAATACGTACTAATGTTGGACCGGTAATATTTCCGGCAGCAGCAGTCACGACATTCACATACGCGGTAATATCGGCAGTATATGCGCTGTAGCAGGTGATGCCGTTAGCGGTGGCATAACTGCGCACCGAGGTGGTGTAATTGCCTGCCGTTGTAGCTGTTGTTTTTGTATTGCCGGTTTGGCCGTTGAAAACGCCTGTCCACTGGTACTCCGTGGCGCCTGTGGCGGTGAATACCGCGCCGGATCCTTCGCAGGCATTAGCCGCGGTCAATGTAGGCACGGCAGGGGCCTGGGTTGCCCTTATGGTTCCGGTGGCCGTGGCTGCCTTGCAAGACGCTGCCTCACCCGCGGTTTCAACGGTATAAGTAAATTCGCCGCTTTCCGTGGGAGCGCCGCCGATAGTGACTGTCCGGGTAGCTTCATTATAAGTGGCCGTCACCCCGCCGGGAAGTCCCGATACGGTGTATGATGTTGCCATGCCGCCTATGGTGTACGACGTGCCGATGATATCGCCGTTCTGGCACACCGTCTGATTTTGTGTCTCTTCAGAAGAAGTTAGCTTGATGGTTGAAATGGCGTTGCCGCAAAGCACGGTGCCGGGACAGCCCGTGGCATCAACAAATTTTGAAATACCCTTTCCTATGGTAATGGGCAGGCTGCTGCCGGAATTCACTGTCCATGTAGAACCGTCGCTGTACTGTCCGCTGAAAGGCACCGTGCCTGTCAGCTCAGCGGTGATGTCGCCATTGGCAGCCATGTTATACTTTGCCACCGGCGGGTAGTTGGTCACGTACACACACGGACGAAGAACCCCCGACGAAGCAACATCAGGGGTTATAGAAACAGTTGCCATAAACGCACTCGTACCATTTGCGTTACCTGTGATTTGGAATCCGGCGTTGTTTCCGTCTATCATCCGCACCTTGGCCCCAGCCCAGGAAGAGTTAGTGAGCGTTGCCGAAGCTACCGGCAAGCGCCACATCTGTTGTTTTTCTAAATTGAAATAATCAATAAATACCCACGCGCTATCGGTAGTTTCACCCCACGACACGTTGAAAGTAATTTTATTGTCGGCAGCTACCTGCAGGTTGCTCACCGTCACGTTTTGCGCTGCTGCAGCAAGGGCCACCAGCATCGCTGCTATTAACATTAAATTTCTTTTCATATATGTATTTAATTACAGGTTACGAGTTACGGGTAGTGACGCGCTTGCCGCGCCGTACAAAGGTAGAAGGGTAAAGGGTTAAAAGTTTAAAAATTTTCTTAATCACTTAGTCACCTAGTCTCTTAGTCACTTTTTCGTCATTGTGGTTGCTTCGTGCCTCGCAATGACAGAAAATTGAAAATGAATCTCAAAATCTCAAAGTCTCAAAGTCTCACGGTCTCAAAGTCTCAAGGTCTAAAAAAAGAGGCTGCCGGTGGGAAATAAATACGTTAATGATAAGAAGTGAGATAGAAGGTTAGTGATAACCTGTCCGGCAACCCCGTTTTAATAATTAATGATTAGTGATTAGCCGCTAATAAATAAAATCGCAAAGTCTCACGCTCTCAGGACTTTAATATATTAACTTAAATCACGAATAAACAATAAAATCCCGTACCGCAAGAAAACTTGCAGTGCATATAGCAATGATGAAGATGTAGCGTAAGCTTTACAATTTACCAATCAAAAGTGGTCGTGAGAAGCCATTACTAACCAGTAAATCAGAGCTTACACCGTTTCTTTATACTTTACTATTGGTAGGGTTGAGAACCTATAGATGAGATATAAAAATGGCATAAGCGCCAACTTTATTCCCGTTAGTAATAGAAATTCTCACGTTTCTTTTGATGAGTTATAAAGCAAGCGCCAAAAATCAATTTTGGAGTACGGTAAGTAATGAACGGTTTCTATATGTGAGCGCAAAGGTAATTATTTTTCGAATAGAAAGAACAGGGAAAGTGTGAAATTTTGCAAATCTTTTTTTAAATACCTGCGTTGCCCTGAGTACGTGCACCTTACTCTCTCTTAACTTTTCTTAACTGCGAATAATTGTGCTATGTCAATTTGTAAATTACTTTTGTGATATTATTTTAATATCAAAATAAAATTATGAATACAAAAGAGGTAAAATTTAATGGTGTCAGGATCAATGGTTTCCTGATGATTCTTATTATGTTATTGTTGCTGGTCTTTGGGATATCCTTTATATCGGGAGGAGGCTTAGGCGTACCGTTTGGCCTGGTGAGTATATTGTGTTTCCTTTTTATTGCTCCCGGTTTCATGATTGTAGAGCCGAACAACACAAAAGTAATGGTATTCTTCGGGAAGTACAAGGGTACCATGAGGGTTACCGGTTTTTCCTGGGCGAATCCTTTCTATACCAAGAAAACGGTGACCCAACGCGCCCGCAATCTCGATGTGGCGCCCATTAAGGTGAACGACAAAGTGGGCAATCCCATCATGATCGGGCTGGTGCTGGTATGGCGTGTGGCCGATACCTACAAAGCTGTGTTTGAAATTGATTCTTCCTCTTTCGGAGCAGCCGCTGCGCATATAGGGAACCTGATGAAATCATTCCAGAATTTTGTGCAGGTGCAGAGCGATGCGGCCTTGCGTGAGGTGGCCGGCAAGTATGCGTACGATAACAATGAAATGGGTGTGGAAGATGAAATCACGCTGCGCTCCGGTGGTGAGGTGGTGAATGATCATCTTGAAAAAGAATTGAATGAACGCTTGAAAATGGCCGGTATTGAAGTGGTGGAAGCCCGCATTAATTACCTGGCGTATGCGCCTGAAATTGCCGCCGTCATGCTGCGCCGCCAACAGGCCGCCGCCATTATTTCGGCACGTGAAAAAATTGTGGAAGGTGCGGTGAGTATGGTGCAAATGGCGTTGAATAAGCTTTCTGCCGAAAATATAGTGGAACTGGATGAAGATAAAAAAGCCGCTATGGTCAGCAATTTGTTGGTGGTGCTTTGCGCCGATGAGTCGGCACAACCTGTGGTAAATACCGGTACCTTACATCAATAATATGTCTGTCCCAAAAGAAAATAAAACCAAAAGTTTTGTCCTGCGCGTTGACAGCGAAGTAATGGAAGCGGTGGAGAAATGGGCTGCCGACGAGTTTCGCAGCACCAACGGGCAAATTTTGTGGATATTGGATGATGCGTTGAAAAAACACCGGCGGCTAAAAAAGAAACCGGAACACCGGTAACTCACTTCTTCCGTTCCGTCAATTGGTGCACTAAGTTCGTCAGCTGTTGCTGCACGGCGTTGGGAGGAAAGCTGTTGATGAATGCAAGGGCTTTCTGCGTATGCTCCTGCAGCAGGCGCTGCGCATCGTCTAACCCGTTATGATCTTTAGCAAAACGAATAACTTTGGCGGCGTAACGAGGCTGTGTAGCCGCTTTCTTCACCCGGCGCAACACCTCAGCTCGCGTGGTGTCGTCTACCTTTTTCAAAGCGCACAATAAAGGAATGGTGATTTTTTGTTCGCGCACATCGTTGCCCGTAGGCTTGCCAATGACATTGGTTTTTTGATAATCGAAAATATCATCGCGGATTTGAAAGGCCAGCCCGATTTGGTAACCGGCGTCGTACATTTTTTGAATGCCGGCTTCCTCCGCTCCGGCGGTGATGGCCCCGGCGGCCATGCCCGTCGCCATTAGCGAGGCGGTTTTTTTTCCGATAATGGTGTAATAATCTTTTTCGCCGGTGTTCAGCGTTAAGGCTTTCGACAACTGCAGCAATTCCCCTTCGCTTAAATGCACCAGGCATTCGGTGAACCACGGCAGGAGGCGGTGTTCGCGGTGTTCCACCACTAAGCGGAAAGCCCGCGACAACCAGTAGTCGCCGGTGAGCACGGCCGCATGCGATTTCCACAGCGCCTTCACCGAAGGAGCGCCGCGCCGCCGGTCGGCATTATCCACCACATCATCATGCAGCAAAGAAGCCGTGTGCACCATTTCTACGGCAGTGGCGGCCATGTGGGTGCTTCCGGTAATATCACCGCACACACCGGCCGCCATGAGCGTAAGTAAAGGTCGCAATTGCTTGCCCGCATGTTGCAACAGATGCTTATTGATGGTGTTCAACAATTCAATATCACTCTGCAAGGTGCGGTGAAAAAAGGTTTCAAACTCCGTCCAATGTCCTCCTAACGACTGTTTGGATGCGGCGAGAATATCCATACTTTATAAGAAAAAGCCTACCGATAACATGACATTGCGGTTCTTGAAACTGGGTGCCTGATCAGTCGCGTCAACCACTTTTCCGAGCCCCCACATGTATTTCACGGCCACCTGGAGTTTCCAAATATCCACACCGCCGCCGAGGCCTATACCGCCGTCCCAGCTGTTAAGACTGGTAAGATTTCCGCTGTTGTTCGTTTTGTAGCTTATATAAGGTGTCACGGCCACGTAAGGGCGCACAAAGGGCAGGGTAATGCCCCATTGCACATCAACAGGTATTTCCAGGTAACCAATGGTGGCTCCGTCGGCGCCTTTTGAGCTGTACGACAGTTCGGGTTGCACCGACAATCCGAGAGGCAGCCCGATGTTCATCATGCCGCCTATATGCCAGCCGGTACGGCTGTCTATAACCTTGCCCAAGCTTTGATTGGAACTGTAAGAAAGTTTGGCGAGATTCATCCCGCCTTTCACGCCGAGGCGAATTTTAGCATCGGCAGTAGTCGCTACGGCCAGTACTGCGTGCGAGGATTAAAATAAATTTTTTCATTTTTTTAGTATTGAGTAATGAGTACATAGTACTTAGTATTGAGTACAAGGGTGTAAAGAATTGAAAATTGATTGCTTCGTCGGCCTCCGGCCTCCTCGCAATGACGGAGAATTGAATGAAATTCATCTCTCAGTCTCTAATCTCTCGTCTCTTAGTCTCTCGTCTATAAAATAGCATCCAATTTAGCGGTGATAGCCGCCTTGGCGTTTGCACCCACCAGTTTATCAACCACTTCACCGTTTTTGAAGTAAAGGAGTGTCGGAATATTGCGAATGCCAAAGCGAGAGGCAATATCTCCGCTATTATCCACATCGCACTTGGCTACCAGCGCTTTACCCTCATATTCCGCGGCAATTTCTTCCACAATGGGGGCAATGGCGCGACAGGGTCCGCACCAGGTAGCCCAAAAGTCAACCAACACAGGTTGTCCGGATTTTACTAATTCGTCAAAATTTGATTCTGTTAATGTAAGAGCCATGATATTAATGTTTTATAAATTAATTAAGAAAGAATTTTCATCAAAGATAAAAAAAATTTCTGAAATAATTAAACCTTTTTCATTTTCTGTCGTCTTATTATTGAATCAGTTTTCATAGGTTTTAAGGTTTGGTTAGGTGCCGCCCCTCAATTTGAGGGGCGGTTTTTTTATTTCCCCCCAAATTATTACCTTTGCGTAGTAATTAAAATAAATGAGTATAATCCCTTAATCCCTTAATCCCTTAATCTCTTAATCTCTTAATCTCTTAATCTCTTAGTCTCTAATCTCTAATCTCTAATCTCTCGTCTCTTAGTCTCTAATCTCCTAATCTCCTAATCTCTTAATCTCTATGAATAAAATGGATCGTGCGGCCGACAATATCCGTATTTTAGCGGCTTCAATGGTAGAAAAAGCTAAATCCGGTCATCCGGGCGGTGCTATGGGCGGCGCCGATTTTGTGAATGTGCTGTACAGCGAATTTTTGGTGCACGACCCCGATAACCCCGCCTGGGAAGCGCGTGACCGTTTCTTTTTAGACCCCGGCCACATGTCGCCCATGCTTTACGGCGTGCTGGCGCTCACCGGCAAATACAGCATGGACGATTTGCAGCAGTTCCGCCGGTGGGGCAGCGTAACGCCCGGACACCCGGAGGTGGACGTGCAGCGTGGCGTGGAAAACACGTCGGGACCGCTGGGACAGGGACACACCTATGCCGTAGGCGCGGCCATTGCAGCGAAATTTTTGCAGGCGCGTTTCGGCGAAGTGATGAACCACACGATTTATGCCTATATCTCCGACGGCGGTGTGCAGGAAGAAATTTCGCAGGGCGCAGGCCGTATGGCCGGTCATCTGGGACTGGATAATCTGATCATGTTTTATGATGCCAACGATATTCAGCTGTCCACCACGGTAGACGAGGTGACCAGCGAAGATGTGGCGAAGAAATATGAAGCCTGGGGATGGAAAGTGATGAACATTAACGGCAACGATGCGCAGCAAATCCGCGCGGCGCTGACCGAAGCGAAAGCCGAAAAAAACCGGCCTACCCTCATCATCGGGAAAACGGTGATGGGCAAAGGCGCGGTGACGGCCGACGGTAGCAGCTATGAGCATCAATGCGCTACCCACGGCCAGCCCCTCGGCGATGCCGGAGCCGATTTTAAACGCACGATACAACAACTCGGCGGCGACCCGGAACATCCTTTCCGGATTTTTGAAGAAGTAAAAACATTATATGCTCAGCGTGCGGCAGAACTGAAAAAGATAGTAGCCGAACGCCGCACTCAATACAACAATTGGGCGAAAGCACAGCCGGAATTGGCGGCTAAAATGACGGCGTTCTTCAGCGGAAAAATACCTGCCATTGATTGGAAAGCCATAGAGCAGAAACCCGGACAGGCCACGCGTGCCGCCTCTTCCACGGTGTTGGGCGTGCTGGCTAAGCAGGTAGAAAATATGATCGTATCGTCGGCCGACCTGTCGAACTCCGACAAGACCGACGGCTTTTTGAAAAACACCAAAGCCTTGAAAAAAGGCGATTTTTCCGGCGCCTTCCTGCAGGCCGGCGTGAGTGAGCTGACCATGGCCTGCCTCTGCATCGGGATGTCGCTGCACGGTGGTATAATTGCCGCCTGCGCTACTTTCTTTGTATTTTCCGACTACATGAAACCCGCGCTGCGCATGGCCGCCTTAATGGAGCAGCCGGTGAAATTTATCTGGTCGCATGATGCCTTCCGCGTGGGTGAAGACGGGCCTACGCACGAGCCGGTGGAGCAGGAAGCGCAGTTGCGCCTGCTCGAAAAATTAAAGAACCACAAAGGCCACAACTCCCTGCTGGCGCTGCGTCCCGCCGATGTCACCGAAACCACCGTGGCCTGGAAAATGGCGATGGAAAATACCGCTACGCCCACCGCCCTGGTGCTGTCCCGTCAGAATATTAAAGACCTTCCGGCGAAAACCAACCGTTATGAAGAGTCGCTGCAATCGGAGCAGGGCGCTTACATTGTGGAGTGCGACGGCAACCCCGACATCATTTTGCTGGCTTCCGGCTCCGAAGTGTCGACCTTAGTGGAAGGCGCTGCCCTGCTGCGCGCCGACGGCGTGAAACTGCGCATTGTGTCGGTTCCTTCCGAAGGACTGTTCCGCAGTCAGCCGGCCGCTTATCAGGAAAAAGTGTTGCCCGCAGGCGTGAAAAAATTCGGCCTCACCGCCGGACTGCCGGTAACCCTGCAAGGCTTAGTGGGCGCCGACGGCAAAGTGTGGGGACTGGAATCCTTCGGCTTCTCCGCACCCTACAAAGTGCTCGACGAGAAGTTAGGATTCACGGGAGAACATATATACAAAACAGTGAAAGAGATGTTGGGAAAATAATTTTTAAAATTTAATCTAACCTGTCTTATGAAAAAGATCATAGTCCTGCTCGCCGCTTTAAGCCTTGTGACGATCACGGTGGTACAATGTATACGCACTGCCGGCAAAAGCGACGGAGAGATCAAAAACCTGATCATCATGATCCCCGACGGGACAAGCATCACCGCCTTGTCGTTAACCCGCTGGTACAATTATTACCTCGACAACAACAACACGCGCTTAGCTTTCGATCCTTACATACGGGGCTTGATGAAAACACACAGCAGCAATGCGCCCATCGGCGATTCGGCGCCCACGGGAACAGCTATCGTTACGGGAAATCTTTCCCAAACGCAATTCATAGGCATGTATCCGCCCACGTCTGCCAATGATTTGGTGCCGGTGGATCCCGCCCTGGCGTACAGTCCCCGCCTGTCGATCCTCAAAGCATTGCAACTGGAACGTGACATGGCGGCGGGCTTGGTATTTACCTGTGAATTTCCGCACGCTACGCCGGCCGATTGTTTTGCGTATACCGACCGGCGGTCGGACTATGCGGCTATTCAGGAACAAATGGTGCATAACAACATAGACGTGGTGATAGGCGGCGGCGCAGGATTGATCACGGAAAGCCAGGTGCAAACGCTGGCGGAGAACAACTACACGGTGTTGCGTAACGACCTGAAAGGACTGCGTGGCGTGAATGACGGAAAGTTGTGGGCCTTGTTTGCCAACCGCGATGTGCCGTACGACATAGACCGCGATACGGCGCAATATCCATCTTTGGCGGAGATGACGCAGAAAGCGATTGATCTGTTATCGAAAAATAAAGACGGCTTTTGCCTGATGGTGGAAGGCTCGAAAGTCGACTGGGCTTCGCACGACAACAACCCGGTGGGCATTATCAGTGAAATGCGCGCCTTTAATGAAGCCGTGGCTAAAGCCATCGCCTTTGCCGAACAGGACGGCAACACGTTGGTGGTGGTGGTGCCCGATCACAGCAACGGAGGACTGAGCATTGGCAACAGTCGTTCCGATTCCGGCTACGATAAACTGTCGTTGGAACAAATAATAGGACCTTTGGCCGCATGTAAAAACACCGCCGACACATCCTACCGCAGCCATAGCTACATTGGTTTTACCACCAAAGGGCATACGGCCGAAGATGTTTTTTATGCCGTATATCACCCTGCCGGCCGGACGCCGCACGGCCTGGTTACAGCACCCGAACTGAATGCCTATATGTGCCGTGAAATGGGCATAGGCGGCCTGTTGCCGGACCTGTCCGACGCCTGCTTTAGCAAGTATACGGCATTGTTTGATGCGGCTAATTGCGACACCACAGTGAGCGGACAACTAACCGTGAAGGAACACGGCAAAGAATGGGTTTTTACGGCCAATTCCAACCTCGTGCACTACAACGGCAAGCCTTACACCACCGGCACTCCGGCGGTGTATGTGAAAACCAACAGCATGTGGTACTTGTCGAAAGAGTGTTTGGAATTCCGGTTAGAGGCTGCTCAAAATTAAGTCGCCGGAAAATCCCAATTTCTCATACAAGGCTTTGGCAAGTTGAAGATTAATTGACGACTTACCATTGAGTATTTTGCTAAGTTTTGCTGTTGATATACCAAGAAAAGAAGCCATGTCTTTCTGTTTCATCCGGTGGTGATACATTTCTTCTTCCAATTGAAGAAGGGCCGGATTAGCACTCTTGCCGGTAAAAGGAGGTGTTAATTTCAGTACCTCTACTTCATATTGTTCAGCAACTGTTGCTTATTTGCAAACTCTTCCAGTTCTTCTTTAGACAATTTTCCAAAACCACCGATAGAATCCGCTTTGGCAACTATTTCTTCTGCCCGGGCCATAACTGTGGTATACTCTTTGCGTGTTGTAATCTCTTTTATCATAAAGCATTAAATTTTTGAAGCGTTAATTTTATCATACTCAGCATGTGTCCCGGCACAAGCATCTATGATATATATCGATTAAATATCTTCATCTAAAATCTTTTTACAAAAAAAATTGAAATTTCTGAACAGACAATATAATTTCCAAATAGAAATAAAATTTAACACTTTGTGTAAACAGATATTCCGGGGCAATTGGGCAACAGCCTCTAAAAATATACAAAAAATCACTATCTTTGCTGTAGGATTTTAGGGGTACTTACACCCTACATCCCAATCAAAATAAGCAGCAACTGTTTCCGTAGCACCTTCATGGCCCGCTTGAGATGGGTCTTCACGGTGGATTCGGCCACCTGCATTTCTTCGGCAATTTCACTTACCTTTTTGTATTCAATAATATGGGCGATCAGCGCCCTGTAGTCTTTTTCGGGCAACTGCGCCAGCACGGCCTCTAAGCGCTTTTTTACCTCCTCGTCCAATCCGGATTCTTCTATATTGGCAAAGAGCAGAGCCTCTATCACCTTATCGCGATGGCTGTCTTTTATTTTCAGTCGCTTCAAATAATTGAGACTATTGTTTCTGGTAATGGTCAGCAAATAGGGGAACACCTCTTTTTGCGGGTCATACTTATGCAAATTCGTCCATAAACTCAAAAAAACATCCTGTACGATGTCCTCGGCCACAGCGACATCATACACATAGCGTTGGGCATAAGCCCGCAAGGCGGCGAAGTGCTTTCTGTAAATTACATGAAAAGCCTCCGTATCTCTATGCTTCAAACGATAGTTCAACAGGTTAATATGATTTTTTATATCCTGTTCCACGATTATGGTTGTTGCGTTGGGGTCAAAGATAATAAAAAAAATCAACTTCTTGTCCCCCGAAACCAAAATGTAATTGTATATATAATGAACAAAGGAGAAAAAAGCCATGATAGAATGGAGAATTATTGCGAAAAAAATGGCCGGCGTCAGTACCGCTGCCGAAAATCAATTGGTGGAACAGTGGATGAACGAAGATCCTTCGCATGGCCGCTACTATAATCAAATGTTGAAGGAATTTATGCAGCCGTCAGCCACTCCAATGACCGATGAAGAGATTGGCCGTTTTATCCGGCAATTCGACGCCTTTGTACTGGCCGAAAATAACCGGCGTGAACGCATAGTCCAAAGGCGCACCACCCTGCTTCGTGCCGCGGCTGTGTGGGCCGGCATACTGCTTACCGGCGCTACGGCTACTTACCTGTATAAAATGACCACCTCCAGGGAAACAGCTCCCGGAATACAATTGGCCGACACCGTGAAACCCGGGGAAAGCAAAGCCAGCATTATCCTGAGCGACGGCGATACGATCACCTTGGACGGTGCCGGCGATATGCTATATATGGACGGCGCTTCGGGCGTGACTATCACCAAGCGCGGAGGATTGATTTCCTATAAGCATGACCCTGCCGGCAGGGAAACGCAGCAAGAAATACACAACACCATTGCCGTGCCGGTGGGCGGCGAATATATCCTGGAATTGGCCGATGGGTCGAAAATATGGCTGAACGCCAAAACCACCCTTCACTTCCCGGCCCGCTTCGCAGGGAAGCGCCGCACGGTGGAGCTGGACGGCGAGGCCTACTTCGAAATTGCCCATAAGGCGCGCACGCCCTTTGTAGTACGCACCTCTACCTCGGATATTAAAGTGTACGGAACAAAATTTAATGTCTTGGCCTACAACGGTGAAGCCATGCACACCACCACCCTGTGCGAAGGCAGTGTGTCCGTAAAAGCGGCGGGTGGGAAAGAAATATTCCTGAAACCCGGCGAGCAGTTACAGTTAGTGAATGGCACGGAGGCCTCCGTCAAAGAAGTGAACAGCAATGCCTACGCCTCTTGGCACGCGGGAAGTTTCGTGTTTGAAAACGAAAGCCTGTATCAGATTATGAATCAGCTGTCTAAATGGTACGATGTGGAAGTGGTGTTTGCCGACGAAAGCCTGAAAACACTCCATTTCACCGGCGACCTGCAACGCAACGGCAATTTGTCCGATATCCTGAACATGATCCGAATCACCCATAACGAGATAGTATTCGAAATGCAAAATAATATATTAGTCGTGAGAAGCAAAAAACCAATAAATCTCAATCATGAAACTAATTTTTTACACTAAGGCGATCGGCATAGGCCTGCTGTTCCTGCTAGGCAGCTACAGTCTCTATGCGCAAAACGGACTAATCACCCTAAAGGTGAATGAGGCCAATGTAGACGATGTGTTGTCGAAAATCCGGACGGAATTTTCGTACAAATTACTCTTCAACCATGAAGAAACCCGCGCCGCCGGAAAAGTGACGCTGGATTTGAAGAAGGTGACCATTGAAACGGCGCTGAATGAAATTTTCAAAGCCAATAATTTAACCTTCAGAAAAGAAAACGATGTGTATATCATTGGGTCGGCAGAAACACCGGCCAATGG
>QMCD01001385.1_pt1 | contig 15484 bp, 7 predicted proteins | sample 1821841 | NCBI WGS metagenome assembly QMCD01 (sample SAMN01991225, study PRJNA193472) | Termite gut metagenome, whole genome shotgun sequencing project. | isolation source: worker | host: Macrotermes natalensis | reverse complement strand
AAACGAAAAGCAGAAATTGAGAGTCCCCAAATTTTTAAGGAATATAAACAGAAAATTCAAGGATTTAAGGACAAAAAACAATTAGCCTTGTATTTGGCTTCTGAACCGGAATTGGAATATGGACTTGATTTGCCGTTTTGAGCAAAAAAAAGGGCGGACACTTTATTGTTGGTGTGCGCCCCTAATGGTAGTTCATTTTTGAAATTATTGTTTTATAATTTTTGCCGTAATACTACCGATTTTCACAATGTATGTGCCATCCGGCAAATGCGAAATGTTGATTTCGGTTTTTGGACGGTTGACGGTTCGTAAAACAAGCAATTTTCCTGTGAAGTCGTAGATTTCGATTGATGGACTATTGATCGTTTCCGGTATTTCCACAATCAACGTGCCGTTGGTTATAGGATTTGGAAAGATTTTAATCGTGTTATCGAGTTCTGTTTCTGCAATGGAACTACCTGCACTTACGGTTACCGTTGCTGCGTTACTTGCGATTGTGGCGGTTTGTGTGCCGTTTACGGTGGTGTTGGTGTTGGTTACCTCAACGTAGTAATAGTATGTTCCGGCAGTTGTTGTGGCCGGTGCGTAGGTATTGCTGTTTGTGCCTACCGGCGTTCCACCGCTGTTGGTGTTGATTGTGCTGCTGTACCATTGATACGAGAGTGTTCCGCCATCGGTTACAGAGGCTGTTACGGTTAAATTTGGGTTGTCGCCAACATTCACGGATACGCTTTGAGGTTGTCCGTTGATAGTCGGCGTTTGAGCATTCACAATTTCTATGCTCTCTGTTACTGTAATTGTAAACATCTCGCCATCGACTGCTGTTGTTGTATCTGTTCCGCAAATACCTCTCACACTCCATGCGTAAGTGCCGGATTTAGGGAAATCGGTGTGTTGCAAATTGTAGAATGTTTCTGTTACGAGTTTGGTAAACACAATATTTTTCGTCAATGTGTCGTAATAGGTTAGTTTATAGCCATCGTTTGTGCCGTTCCACATCAGCGAAACGGTGCTGTCTGTAAGTTGTTCGAGATATAGATTGGCCGGCACATTGCAAGGTGTAGAGAATGCGCTGATTGAGATGTTGCGTTCTGCGAAAGCGTTGGAACCATCTGTTGCCTCCACTCTCACGCGGATTGTGCCACTTTGTCCGGGTAATCCTGAGAGAACGCCGTTTGAATTTATCGTTGCTTTATCATCGCCCGAAACAATACTCCACGTTACGTTTTGGAACGTTGCGTTTGACGGGAAAATTTCGGGATAAAGGAATAGCGAAGGTTGATCGCCATTGAGTACAACGGTTTTTTGAACGGCCAAAATATTCATTCTATCAATTAAAATGCTTTGCGAAGCATCGCCTGCAAACACAACGTTGGATTGTACGTTTGGCGACGATTTTGCAGATTTTGCTTTTATTTTATGGTTTGGCGCCCGAAATTCCGAACTCGGAATAGGCTCAAATTGCAGCGCATAATACGATTCATCAGGATTCGGATTATCATCTACAAAGAACACCCGATGTCCGGGCAAGCTTGCAATTTCATTCATTGTTTCGGGTGTTGAACCACGTAAAACGGTGAAATTATCAATACGTGTTCCGATGTATTGACTCCAAATCAGCGTGTTTTTGCCATCGTTGTCTTTGGTAATGGTAAGGCGTGGGCTTTGATGAGCGGTACCGGCTTTGGTTATGATGCTTCCGGCAGATGATGCCGACAAAATGCCCCGAATATTGTAGGCTTCGCTTCTGATATTGAGGTTTGAACTTATGTCAATAAAGCCGTGTTCGCTTTTCGGTACACGACCGATTTCGTTGAATTGATTATAACTCATTCCTTCTTTGTAAATCACAATCGTATCAATACGTTCGTCCATAAATTGGGAATCCCAACGCACTTCTATTTTTCCGCCGGTTTGCGCCAGATACTCGATTTGCGGTGTTTCGGGGAGTGGCATCAATTGTATATCCTCATCAAAATATTTCGTGCAAATATTATTCGCTACCCGCACAATCATCTGCACTCTTATCGGATTGTAAAAACTATAATCCTCGAATGTGATTGTGCCTTCGCTACCGCCGATTGGCGCACTGACCGACATTTTGTTTGGCGGATACCTGCCTTGATCTTGCGCACGAAGCATCAATCTGAACGCCACTTCGTTTTCTCTCGGCAACAAGGCCGGATAAGTAAATTTGTATTCGGTTCCTACAAATACGGAATCAGGAATAGAAAAACCTGACATTTCCTCGTAAACCAAAGTCTGCAATTCGCTGGTATCGGTACCAAGGCTTATGCGAACGGTTTTGATGCCGGGCGTATTCCACTTCACTTCATAAGGGCCAAAACCGGTAGCATTATTAACCACTTCGCCACCGTCGAAATCCCAAACCGGCGTACCGCTTTGCGTGCCGGTGAATGTTACGGTAACCGGCTCATCAAAACAGGCTTGCGACGACATGGCCAAATTAACCACATCCGAAATTTTTACAAAAATAGGCTCTGTAAATTCCGATTGTGCATCCCATTGGTCGATGGCTTGCACCTTAATTTCCACTTCGCCCGACAAAACCGATGCCGGAACAAAAAATTTGCATGCTTCAATATAGTGATGATATGCCGGAGCCTTCTCTTGTTGTCCATCGGTATAGCGTGGCAAAACCGCCATTGTTGTATTGCCATCGTTGAGTGGCGAAATGATATAGGCATCGGCCGTTACATTTGAGCCTTTTTTCTTTACGGAAAGGTTGTAGCGCATCAAGGCAAAGGGCGTTTCGGCATCTGTTGCCGGATCCCATTCGATCCACAGCCCTTGCTCGGTTTGCTGTGCCACTAAATTGCCGGGGGGTTGAGGCTTGGTGTTAGTGGCAGTGGATTGCATTTTGGTAAGATAGGGATAATTAAAAGAAGATCCCCATTCGTCAAGAGCTCGTCTTGCTTTTCCCGGATAAAAATCGGGAATGCCGTCGCCGTCAATATCTGCGAAAGCGGATACATATCGCAAGGCGTCACTTACATCGCCATCATACAAAAAACCTTGTGCCATATAGCCGTTGGCATCGAAATAAAAGATGTAGGGCTTGATTTGGCCATCTTTTTTATCCTTGATGGTTGCCAAAACGTCCAAATAACCGTTGTTGTCGAAATCAAATACTCGAATATTGAAAGTTAAATTAGACGAAAGCATGCCATTGTTGGGATCAACCAAAATTTCCTGCGGTGTGCCGAAACTTTGATTTTGGTTATTGTATTCAATAAAAAATTTGTAGCCTATTTGATCATTTCCTTCTATATACACAAAATCATAAAAGCCATCGGCATTCATATCTTGTACAGTCCAAGCCAAATCTGCCGGCAGGTTTTGTCGTTGCAATCTCGGCACTCTGCGGAAGGGTTCCGGCGTGGCGAAGCCATCGGTTGTGGAGCCTGTTCCCAGATTTTCGTAAAAACGCAGGTCATCAACCGTTTTTCCGTTTCTGTAAACGCTTTCCATACCACAGAAATCCATAAAACCGTCTTTGTTGAAATCAAGCCATTGAACATGATCAGCGGTAAATGTGTTCACGCCACGCAGCGTGGTGTTGGCGATGCCTTCGTTGAAATAATAAGCGTCTGCTCTATAAGTATTGATTCGCACCACATCGAACTTGCCGTTGTTGGTTAGATCCATTAAATAAGGGGAATACCAGCTTAATATCTGTGTCCAAGTTTGCTCGTTTGTTCCGTTTATAAAGCGGTATTCATCCAACGAAACTGCACCGGTGTTGCCAAAACCACCGATGGTGGTATTGCTATGTCGTAGATATTGACTTTCGTCGTTTTGTCTGTAAAACATATCCAAACGGCCATTGTTGTCGATGTCTAACCATTGCGCATCGATCGGGCTAAGGGTAGAATTCCACACGGCCGGACTTTTGGTAAATCGCCCATTGCCGGTATTTTCATAAAGTCCATCGGATGGCTGAGCGGAGTTATAGAGACGTGGAAGTACCACATCCAACAAGCCGTCCATATTATAATCTGCCAAGGGATTTTCCAAAGCCACTGTGGATCTGTTGAATGTGGCGGAAGCAGAATCATCCCAAGTCATTTTGTTTGGCAATACCGTCAAATGGATTTCGAAGCGATCAGAAGTCAATTCGTCCGAAGTTACGGATAGCGAAATAGTTTTTGTGCCGGCTTGCGCATAGCGCAGTTTGAATTGTCCGAGTGTGGAATCCACCACTTCCGCACCTGCAAAATCCCAATTGTAAACCAAGTCGGATTCAGGATATTGGTTATAACTCACTTCAAGCGTGTCGAATGCCGTAATTGAGCCTTGATTGGTACGAGCAACCGTAAATTCATTCGGTAAATAAGTATGTTCAAATGTGGCCTCATCGGAAAATTCCGAGCCTTGAAACATCGGATCAATTGTTTGAACAGAAACATAATACGTTCCGGGTTTCCACGAACGAACATCAAACGAGTGCGACAATTCACTACCCATATTTCCGTTGCGGAAATTCTTGCGAACGCCATCCGCGAAAGCGTGAGAGGTAAACACATCGTCTAATCCCGGAGCCGTTCCCACACGCAAAGCGTAGGTTAAATCCACTGCCGAATTTTCGGTATCCTCGCCCAATTTCCAATTGATATCTAATTGTCCAGCACCTGCATTATAGAGCAGATTGGGCTTTTCGGGCTTTTCGGGAGGAGTGTTGGCGGTGGTAGTGTTGTAGCGGTAAAGATGCCCGGTGGTAATTTGTTCCCGACCTGAAAATCCGGGTACTCTAAACCCTTCTTGCAACCAAACTTCGTATTTGCTGTCTCGGTCAATATCGGCCACGTTTAGTTTCCATAATTCATACAAGTTATCAATAGTTCTATTATAAGGCATCGTAAACAAAGTTTCGGCTTCCTCAAATTGAAAATTGGCTTTGCCACGTCTAACCTGTATGTCGGCGGTTCCCTCTGAAACAGAACTTGCAATATATTTTATATGAAACAAATCAAAAAATCCGTCGTTGTCCACATCGGTGCAAGCCGCAAATTTGTAATCGTCTGAGATTGAAATCAATAGCGATTCGTCCTCTACATCAAAATTTCCATGTCCATCGTTTTTGGCAAAAAGCGTGTAAGCCGTTCCATTGTTGAGGTAGGAACTGAATGTGATGAGAATGTCGATATCGTCGTCCTTATCAAAATCGTAAAGATAAATTTCCGTATCGGGTGCGAGGTTTCGCATCAATACTTGCGGTGTTTTGAACTGTCCTTCGCCTTCGTAAACATAAGCCGTAATAGCCTTGTTAGAGCCTCCATAGACGATATAATCCGAAACTCCATCGCCGTTCAAATCTTTGGAAACCACATTGCCATCAAGCGAGGAATAAACGTATGTATTGTTTCCCAAACCATAATAGACCAATCCGCTATTGGGTGCGAGCATATCGGGAATACCGTCTTTGTTTAGGTCGGCAATGGCTGTAGCCAACCGTTTGTCGGAACCCGTAACCACACCTCCTGCGGAACTTTCCAAAACACCGCCCCGGACAGGCCACATTGCATTGGAAGGCAATCCCTTACCTTGTATTATGTTATTCGGATTAACGGAATAGACCCATTCTTCCTCCTCAACGATTTCGGTGTTGTGGTATTCATCAAACGTCATTCGGTCAACAAAGGCATCACTGAATAAGCCGTTGGCTTGCTGTAAGGCGATAATATTGGTTGCCTGATCTCTATCATCATTTTCAGAACGAAGATAATCCAACCGGCCGTCTTTATTTACATCCAAATTCGGAACAACCACGCCACCATATATTACATCATAACTTCCATCAGGTTGAGATTTAAGCATATCGCCACCGTACAATCTTGTAATGCCTAAACTTGTAGTGCCACGACAGCACAGAGCAATATCCATCTGCCCTTGTCCGTTAACATCTTCTATGTCTGTAATTTTTGGAGACAGCCAACCTGTTTGCGGAACTTTAGCAATTTGTCGTGCTGCAAAATTTTCACTCAAACCACCTGTTTCAAAGAAATAGACATTGTCTTCGCCCTCACCACTATAATGTTGATTAATAAATCCAAAATCACTTTTTTCGCCAAAATCATACCATTGTTCTTTTTTAGGTAAATATTGCGACAGATATTCGCCTATTTGAAAACGGAAAGTTTCGCTCCCCCAATTAATATAAGTAAGCCGAATTTTGGTGGTTGTTTGCGGAATGGTATAGCCGTAGGTGAAAGCGCCGGCATAATGCGTGGGGTCGCTATATTTAAGTAAAGCCGGTACAGATGGATGAAAATCAATGCCATTTGTAGAATATTCGAGCGTTCCGAGTAGTTGTGCACTGTTATTAGAATTTGTTGGCATAAGACTGATGCCGATAGCACCGCCAAACAACTGCGTAGCTGGCAGATTTTCAATGGGAAGCGTGAATACGATTTTGGACGTGTCGCCGGCAGTCCTTGAAACATCAATGAATCCCAAGGTGTCGGTGGCATTGTTGTCTCTGACAGTAACGGTTGCATTTCCGCTAACAACCTCATAATTAAGATTGTCGAGGAGATACTTTTTTTGAATGTCAATCGGGTAGGTATCCCAATTTTGGGGTTGAGTTTGGGCAAAGATTGCCGAGGTTAAGCCAATCAGTGTGATTGTCAGTACTTTGATAAGAGTTATTTTCATCGTTTGGACTATTTTGATTTACGGTGCAAAATTAGCCATTTTTGTGATGAAAAAATATAGACGAATATAGATAAAAAAGCCTGAACTACGATTTTTCGGTTAAGATAATATGGCTCGAAACGATTCCTCTTTTGCAAATTTCTTTCTAATCCGGTATCGAACCGAATGCACACTCATCGGCTCAATATTAAAAAGCGTACTCATATCTTGTGTGTTTATCTCGGCAGAAAAACAGATGATATACTTCATATCCATGCCGGTAATTTTGATTTTAGAAGATTGAAACACATTTTCAAGTAGTTGAGTATCGATTTTCGACAAGCGGTCGAGATATAGCATTTGTGTGTTTTTCTCAATATGGGATTCAGACACCATTTTTGCGAGTTTCTCGATGGTGTTTTTAATTGGATTTTGTTCCAGTTGCTGTTTGGCGTCTTGTATTCTATCCAATTCGTTTTGACGTAATTCGGCAAGCAATGCCATTTCGAAAGCATATTGTTCGGCATTTTTGCGTTTCAAACGACCCGACCAAATGATCAAAAATGAGGCGATTACAGATATTAGCAATAAGCCGATAGTCAGCCACAAAATACGCTGTGCGGTTATTTTTTCTCTGCTTAAGGTTTGGATTTGTATTTCTTTTTTCTCGGTTTCATATTTGACCGACATATCGTTGATAGCTTGGACTTTCTCATTTTCGTAGCGTTGCGCCTCGTTTTCACGCAATAATTTTTGAAATTTCAAGGCTTCGGCAGGACGGTTGTTTTTTTCGTAATAATCCGCCATAAATTGATAGGCTGTGTAACGATGTTCGGTCAGGTTGTTGTAGCCTTTCAATTTGTCGAGTAGTGTCAACGCTTCGCTCATAATTTTGTAGGCCTCTTGTTGGTTTCCCTTTCTGGAAAGGGCTTTGGCACGAAGGACATAAATATGGATGTAAAATTCTATCGTGCCATTTTCCTCGTTTGTTCGACTCAACCATTCACGATTCATCATGTCGGTTGCCTTATCCAAGTAGTGAAAAACAGAATCGGTTTGTTCGGGATAATAATCGTCGAATAATCTGGCCAAATAATAGTAAGCATAGCCATGTATCCAATTCGGATAAAGTTCGTCGTAAAAATTTTCAACCAAATTGATATTGCTTTTAACATAAATCATCATCGAATCTACCAAGCGAAAATCAACCTGCCCGTTTTCTTTTTTCTCTTTTTCCAGCACTAATTCAAAATAGGAATGTTTGATAACATTGTATTGATATAGGGTTTGTGATGAGGTGTCTTTTGTGAAATAGTCCTGCATTTGTTGCAATACTCTTTTCATACCATCTGTATCTCTGATATCAAAGAACGTACTGAGAATAACATACAACATTTCAGATGCTTTTGTGTACAAACCTAATTGATCATAATGCTCAATAGCATTGTAAAGATACTCATGTCCTTTTTCAACATCGCCTCGTTTCAACTCCATAAATGCACAAGCCGAAAAGACACGTGCGCAAGCTACATGGTCGTTCGATTCCACAGCGACTTTCAAGGCTTTTTCGGCATATAACCGTTCTTGTATATCGCGATCGTTTCCGCCACGTTCACGATGTACCATACTAACTAAAAGATAAAGCCGTGACAAATATCCCAACTGTTTCGATTTATTATCCTTCCACGTTTTTTGAACGAACGGATAAATCACTTCGAGAGCCAATTTTTCGGCATCCTCCGGCGATGGAGAATTAAAGTAAACCACATTGTATGCGTTCATAAAACGCATGGCCGAATCCGCCGTTTTATCGTGCAGAATATTTTCAACACTGTCTTTGATGTTTACTTGTGCGTGAAGGGTTGTTGCTGTTAGGCAGAGAGCAAGAACTATGCAAAATTTCAGTCGTTTCATTTGGAATTTTTTTTGCAAAGATATGTAAAATAATTGAGAATTGAGAATGGAAAATTGAGAATGTTGCTTACACCCATAGCAATTAGGTGCAACTTAATTCTCCATTTTCCATTCTCAATTCTCCATTAAAAAAGCACGCCCAATAATTAGCCAATAATAAAGGCTATTTCGCAGCTTCCACACCTTTCATTACAATTTCTGCACGGTTTTTTTGTGCTAAAATTGCTTTGGCTAAGGCTTGAATGTCTGATGGTTTGATTTTGTTGAGGGCTTCTTCCTTTTTGGTGAAACTGTCCACGTTGTACATGGCAAATTCATTGATAGCGCTCAACCAAGCGCCGTTATCACGACGTTTTTCTTCGATATCTTTTTGCATGAATGTCATGATTTTATCGAAATCAACTTGACGTGGACCTTCTTTTGCAATTTTATCCAATTCACGATATACAATTGAAAGCAATTTTTCAGTCAAATTAGGATCCGTATCAAAGAAAATCAATAGAGTGTAATTACCGGTAGGATAACGCTCAAATTGGTCTTGTGTGGCCACGCCATACGTGCCGCCTTCTTTTTCACGGATTTCTTCGGTGAAAACCAAATCCAGAATTTGTTTGAAAATGCTATGTTTCAACACGTTTTCCGGTGTATAATCCATGGTTCCGGTGTAAACCGTGGCAACAGTTGCTTTCACGGTTTGCATTTCTTTGTTGAAATGCGCTTTGCGTTCGCCTGTAAGCGGGTTTACCTTAACATCTTTATAGGTTTCTTTGCGGTTCAAATTCGGCAAAGCTCCCAAGTATTGTTCCATCAACGGCACAAATGTTTTTTCGTCAATATTTCCAACAAAGGTGAATGTGAAATCGCTCATATCTTTGAAACGATCGTTGTACAATTCAATGGCACGTTTGTAGTCGATTTTGCTCAAATCCGCCAAGGTCAAAGGATTTGTGCGAGGTTGATTGCCAAACATTCTTGCAGCCAATGTATCCGAAAAGGCTTTCATCGGATTGGCGGCCATATTTTCCAATTGCGCTCTCATACGTTCGATCCACGAATCAAAGGCTTCTTGGTCGAAACGAGGTGCTGTCGCATACAAATAAATCAATTGCATCATGGTTTCCAAATCTTTCGGAGAACAATTTCCGCCAAGGCTTTCAGTAGGCGTAGAAACGTTTGAACCCACGCTGACTTGTTTACCGGAAAGCGCTTTGGTCAAATTCACTTTGCTGAAATTACCAACACCGCCGATGGTTACAATCTCGTTTAATACTTTGATAGTAATTACATCTTTGTTATCCATCAACGAATTTCCACCAAACGATGTTGCTGTAAAACGAATTTCATCGTCTTTGAAATCGGTCGGTTTGATAATCACCTTCACATTGTTTGATAAGGTAAATTCTTTGGCTTCAAATAATTTCAAATCCGTGGTTTTAACAACTTTTCCGGCTTTCGGCAATTGAGCAATAAGCGGTTCGTCGCTAACTTCATCTTGGTAAGGTTCTTGTTTTTCGGCGATAGCAGTGTTATAAATATTTGTAATCTCATCTTTGGAAGGATAGGAAAGACCGGCCTTTTCAGGAGCCATGGCGTAAATCACCATATCATTTTCATGAATGAATTGGTTAACCACTTGATTGATTTGGTCAACTGAAATCATCGGCACAAATTGATTGATAAACGTGTATTCATATTCAATGCCGGGAATGGGTTCATTATCTTCAAAATTTCTCACATATTCGCGTGCATACGACGTACTTTGGCGTTTGTCACGTTCTTTATATTGTCTCTCAAGTTCGCTCAAAAACTCGGCTTTGACACGCTCATATTCACTTGCCGTAAAACCGTGTTGTTGCACACGTCCGATTTCCGCAATAATAGCCTTGAACGCATCAACCATACCGCCTTCTTTGCTTATAGCAGTAACGGAAAAAGCGTCCATGGATTTAGAGGCAAAGAATATGTCAAAATCGCTTCCTGCTTGAAGGAAAGGCGCATTGGCCTTTTGAGCAATTTCGCTGAAACGCGTATTTAACATTGAGGCAATAGCCGATTGAATATACGTCATCACTAAGCTTTGCGCAGAGAGTTTCACCTCTTTTGGAAGCGGATCATATTTGTAGTTAATCGAAATTCGTGTGCTCGTCATTTCAGGATCTGTGCCGATAGCCACAATCGGTTTTTCATTATGTCCGACCGAAATAGTTACCAATTCCGAAGGAGCTGAAGGCGTTGGAATCGCATCAAAAAGTTCCTTGATTTTAGTTTCGATATAATCCGGATCAATATCACCAACCACAATAATAGCCTGATGATCGGGACGATACCATTTTTCGTAATAATCACGCAATTCGTCAGGTTTGAAACCCATAACCACTTGTTCGGTTCCAATCGGCAAACGATGACCATAACGGCTTTCGGGATACATTTCCGGTAAAATTTTGTTGAAAATACGCATACTTGCCGATGTTGTTGTGCGCATTTCTTCACGAATCACGCCACGTTCTTCTTCAATGTCTTTATCAAGCAAAGACAAGCCATTGGCCCAATCCAAAAGCACCAAAAGACACGAGTCGATAATGCCATTGCGCGAAACAGGAACCGCCGAAATGTTGTACACGGTTTCGTCAAATGAGGTATAAGCATTCAGATTATAACCGAATTTTACGCCGATACCTTCGGTAAATTTGAATAAATCCTTATCGGGAAAATGCTCGGTTCCGTTGAATGCCATGTGTTCCAGAAAGTGCGCCAATCCACGTTGGTTTTCTTCTTCTTGAACAGAACCGACTTTTTGTGCGATAAAAAATTCGGCTTGGCCTTTGGGTTCTGCATTTTGACGGATGTAATATGTTAATCCGTTCGATAACGTGCCTTTTCGAACTTTTGCATCAATCGGCAGTGGCCCCATTTGAGCCATTGCGGGGGTGATTAGAACAATCACCAATAGGGATAGGAGAAATTTTTTCATTGTATAAATTTATTGGTTTTTTGAAATTCTATGATATTAAGATAACAAAGGTACGAATTTTTTTTGAATTATACGCAAATATATGATTTTTTTTAACACAAAGAGCACAAAGGGACAAAGAAACACAAAGATATTTTTCTTTATCTTCGTGTTTCTTTGTGTTCTTTGTGGTAAATTTATAGAAAAAAGGCACGAAATTATTTTTGTGAAAAATGGCCATTGCAAATCTGTTCAAAATCCTCAACAGTTAACTGTTCCGCGCGTTTGTCAAAAATCGGGTCGGTTAACAGCGATTTGTCGAATATTCCGGAAAGCGCATTGCGTAAGGTTTTGCGGCGTTGATTGAAGGCAGTTTTTACAACAGTGAAAAATTGTTTTTCGTCGCAATTCAAGTGTTGACGCGAGTTTCGTGTGAGGCGAATAACAGCGGATTTCACTTTTGGCGGCGGCGAAAACACATGTTCGTGAACGGTAAACAAATATTCAATATCGTAAAACGCCTGCAAAAGCACACTCAAAATCCCGTAGGTTTTATTGCCCGATTTGGCAGCAATCCGTTCTGCAACTTCTTTCTGAAACATGCCAACCACGCAGGGAGCAGCGTTTCTGTGTTCTAATACTTTGAATAAAATTTGCGATGAAATATTATACGGAAAATTACCAATAACCGCAAAATTTCCGTCAAACAAACCGTCTAAATTCATTTTCAAAAAATCATCGGAAAACACTGTTAATTCAGGATATTTATTGTGCAAATAGGCAACGGACTCCGTGTCAATCTCCACAACTTTCAACAAAAAATCCGGATTTTGATGTAAATATTTGGTCAAGACACCCATGCCGGGACCAATTTCCAAAACATTTGTAATGCCGACAGGTAGAGCCTTTGCAATATTTTCAGCAATGGATTCGTCTCTCAAAAAATGTTGTCCGAGATGTTTTTTGGCTCTAACGTCTTTCATTTTGCAAAGATACGAAAAAATTGAAAATTGAAAATGGAGAATGGAGAATTTTTTAATGGTAAACGGTAAAAGGCTAATGGTTAACGGTGCTGCGCCTTATTTCTATGTGTATTTCCTTTGCAATTAGGCGAAGCACCCTTTACCGTTGACCTTTCACCATTTACCTTTGCGGCGGAGCCGCATCTACCGTACGCATCGGAGCGTAAATCCGTAATACTTCCAACTATTGTGCTGTGGGTAGATGAGGCCACTCGAATGCAAGTACAAGGTGTAGCCGTAGTCTGCGGTGCTCTCCGTCTGAGACCAGTAGTCCGCCTCCATCCCCTGACCGCCCAGCGTGCCTGCGTAAGCGTAACCACCGTATACAGCACCCCACTTACCAATGTAATTAGTATTGATAAACGAAACATAACTTGAAGCACTCCTATTTTCGCCGGTACCACCAAAAGCCTTATCCAAATTGATAAACTCATCTTTCGTAGGAACACGCCAAGGCGCAGGACAAAGCGTATTGGCATATTTGATAACAGCACACCACGAAAACAAATCACCATAAGTGGAATTTTTAGCACATACCGTCCTGTAAGCACCGGAAGAACCACCATTAAAAGCACTGACAGACCCACAACCGGACGCAGTTACAGGTGCAGACCATGTTTGACCACCAACAGTATGAGTGGCTGATGAGATGAAACCAACAGTGCCCAAATCAATCGAACCCGGAGCACAACCACCAACGGTATGAACACCACTGACATTGGACGTAGCAGAACCGCAAGCATTGGAAACAACACAATAGTAATACAACGAACCAATAGTTGTACTTGAAGGCGTGTAAGACGCTGTAACGCCAACTAATGTGCCGTTGGAATTACTATTGGTCTCATTGGAATACCAGCGGTATGTGAAAGGAGGCGTACCCATAGCAGAAACAGACAAAGCAGAAAAGGCGGCATTGGTTTCTTTTACCTGCGCAGTAGTAGAAGGATGATACGAAATAACAGGTGCCGTACATTCGGGCGATTCTTGAGCAACAGAAGAAACTTTATCGGAAAGACCTTCGCCAACGGCAGACAACGTAAGGCAATTGCTAAAAATATTGTAGCCGTTGCCGGAGGCAATATTATCCTGAACTGTACTATTGATAATTTTTACAGGACCTTTTGCATACACACCACCACCATTAACAGATGCAGCATTATTAATGATTAGACAATTGGAAATAACAGAATGGTCATCGGCAAAAACACCGCCACCATTGACATGCGGATTATCGTTAGCATGGCCGTTTTGAACGACGAAACCATTAAGTTCGGCGGAAACACCGACACGAACAACCGAACCATACTGCTGCTGCGCATCGATAATCGTGGCATTGGACAAGGAATCACGTTGAGATAAATTGGATTCAGTACCTTCAAAACCGCCGTACATTTTAACGGAATTTGGCACAAATAACATGGCAGATGGATAATAGGTGCCTTTTTGTACCCAGATTTGGGCATTGGTTGTAGGGGCGAGGCATGCCTCGCCCCTACGGGAACCGGCATCATGGCCAACGACGCATTCCAAATTGCAAGCATTTGCCCACGAGGAACCATTACCGGTACCGGTAGGTTTAACATAAATGATAGTTTGCGCCTGTAGGAGCACAAGATTTTGTGCCCCTACAATGGCAATGATTGTTGTGATTAGGATTTTTTTCATGATAATTATATTTTAGGGTTTTAATTCAGACAATAAAAAAAGCGGATTTACATTATCCGCTCTTGAGGTCGTGAGAATTACCCGATATGACAAATAAGTAAATCCGCATTTCTGCGGTATTGATACTTATTCCCGTCATATCTTTGAAATTTCTCACGTTTCAAGAACAAGAATATGGCCAATTATACGATACGTCTTTTTTATAACTTGCTAATGCAAATTTATACCATAGGCAAAATTATTTATTATCAACTGCAAAATTACGAAAAAAAATCGAAAATAAAAAATCATCGTTGTTAATATCCTTGTTGAAAAAATATTTTGATGATATTCATCAAATTACAGTAAATGTTAAAAAACTTTAACCTTTAAAATATACGAAAATCGGGTTTTCAGCGTTATATAGGTTCGAGTGGTGCAAATGTGGTGCAAAAACAAAATGAAAAAACCTCAACTTTCTTATTTACAGACCGTTGAGGTTTTGTGCAGTGGTAGCGCTGGCAGTAATCGCTACATGAAAACCACATTTTTATAAATTTCGTGTAAATTTCGCTTGTTTCGTGTCGGTTTTGGGGTTAATGATTTTATTGATTTAATGATTATTTTATTCGTCTTTCAAAACAAAAGGATTGCCCCTAATAGTACAACACCTGCGAGAATTAGCAAAAATTTGATTACCTCACTAACGTTTAATTTATCTTCATATTCTTTATAAAGTTCTTTCGAAATTTTTTTGCGTCGATACAGTTCGTCTAAAAGCATTCTTTTTTCTTTCGTAGTTGCATCGTCTGCTTTTATTTTATTTGCTAATTTTGCAAATTCTTTATTTTCCATCATTTTTAATTTTTTTATCAACTAACTCAAATATCAAATCGGTCAATGCTGTCATTTCGTTTTTTATCTTATTTACTTCTTCCCGAAGTTTTGTAACATCATCTGCAGCATGTTTTGATCTTGCAATGTCTCTTTGGTAATGTATGGAGTTGTATATTTGGAACAATGCTTGAAATGCCACAATAACGGCAACTACTGCAATAATAGCGGGTAAAAATTTTTCAGTATCACAGGTCATATCTACCCTAAAATAAACAAACAAGAGTGAGATGAAAGAAATTACACATGCAAAAACCGATACAAAATTGCGAGAAAGCCAACCACTCTCTTTATTGGAATTGTGTTTAATCATGATATTGTTACCAACAATACCAGTATTATTATTTACTTCCGATATATTTTCGATATTTTGTTTCATATTATTTTACACTTAAATTTTTAA
>QMCD01001334.1_pt1 | contig 15509 bp, 8 predicted proteins | sample 1821841 | NCBI WGS metagenome assembly QMCD01 (sample SAMN01991225, study PRJNA193472) | Termite gut metagenome, whole genome shotgun sequencing project. | isolation source: worker | host: Macrotermes natalensis | reverse complement strand
GGACAGGATAACTTTTGCGGTCAGCTTTTCCGTCACCCTGACGAAGGCGTCAACCGTGAACGGCACGGAGCCGTCCATCTGAAAGCCGACATCCGCCCTTCCCGAGGCGGTCTTGCTGCCGTCGAATTGAATCGCGGCATACTGGTAAGGGTAATCCATCAATACTTCTCCTCCTTTGGTGACAAATAATTGGTTGCAAATACTGTTCTTTTAGTTGTATGCAAAGTATTGCTCTAAAAACAAAAGCAAGCGTTCCAATAGCAGACCTTAATTGATCTGTTAGCAGTACGCTTGCTTTCCCCGTCATTATTCAATTGAAATCAATTAATTTTATTCTATACGTCCTTTACTCTCTTGTCAAGAATAAAGATGTATTTTGTTGAATCTTGTCGAATTGTCTTAAATTAATACGAGTCAACCCCGGGCACATAACATATGTACCTCATTTAACTAAGTAGTGACGGAAAGCAGCCTGCTGCCTTCCTCCGTCCGGCAACGAAGAAAGGCAGCAGCGCATAGATATGACGTGTGCTTTAAAAAGAAATGAGTTGCTTATCTAATATTAACTCAGGGTGTAATCAGGCTTTCCCCCATCTGGGTAATCAACGTGCGTTCCGCACTGTCCTGGTTGCATTGCCAGACTATGATCCCACCTAGGTTTGTTTCCTGAATAAAGTCGATCTTGGCCTGCAAGGACAGTTCATCCTCAAAAGATATGTACCAGCCGTAATGTACGGAGCTATCATCATCATTATAAAGATAAGGGGCTTTCACGCTGTCATCAAAGACAAAATGCCAGCCGGTTCCTTCATTGGCAAATTCACTGTCAAGAACCATTCTTCCGCTTTCTTCCTTGACCGTATAGCCGCTCACGGCCAGATCCTTAAACTCCCGGATCAGGGTCTGATCGACTTCCGCCGTGCTCGGCCGGGTCGGTTCGATCTCCGCCCCGACAATGGCATCGGACACGACGCTGGTCATCTTCAGGTCCATCCCATACATCGGCGAACCGATATTCAGCTTGGCTGCCGGGATCGACTTGCCGAGCAGGAAGGAGACGGCACTGCGGACATCGGGCATCCCGCTGTTATGGCCGGTCATCCCTGCCCAAGTTCCGGCCAGGTCGTAGGTCATGATATTAATATAATCGAGATAAGGCTCTGCTGCCGCCCAGTCCTGACAAGGCAGGGTGTAGCCGTATGAAGCAGAGGCGCAGGCGGTCAGTTTCTTGGTTCCGGCTCCGTAAGCGGCATCCATTGCTTCACGCAATCCCTGCGCCAGAAGCGCGAAATTGGCGTTGTCTTCGTCAGCGGTTCCCCAGATCGGGCAGCCTTCATCATCGGGGCCTTCCGGCCGTCTTTCGCCGTCCATATTACCGCCCTGATATTCCCAGTCGAGATCGATTCCGTCGATCCAAGGATATTGCTCCATCAGCTCCATACAACTGCTGATAAAGGAATCCCGGCCCGCTTCGGTATAAGCCATTTCCGAAAAATATCCACATCTGCTCCAGCCGCCGATCGCAATCAGTATATTGACATCCGGGTATTGCTGTGAAAAATGCTCATATTGGGCAAAATGATTGACCGGCAGTGCCGGATCCACACTGCTTGCCGTTTCGTCCAGATAATCGGTCTCGGCATCGGTTGACTCAATCTTGAACGCCGTCCGCGGCTCGTTGCCGCCGTCACGCCAGTCAAAGCTGCTGTCAGAAGTTCCGTCATCCGGAGTGACCGCCCAAAAGGAATGGTTGATATAGGTAATCTGTTCCCAGGGGATCGAGGCCACTTCCCCGGCCGCCCCCTTACCGTACACGTTCCAGTTGGCAAAGTAAATAATCACTTCCTTAGGCCCGCTGACCACCGTCTCCGCTTCGGCCTCCGCCGCATCCGCTTCCTCCGCCTGGCCTTCCCCGGCATCGGTTTCCGCCGGCTCGGTTTCCTGCTCTTCCTGATTTACCTCAGTGTCCGTATTCTCTCCGTCACCGATATCTTGACTGCTGGCATTTCCGCAGCCGACCAAGGAAATGGCAATAAAGATGCCCGCCAATAACACTGCCATGATTCTTTTCCAGTTTTTCTTCATAATTTTCTCCCTTTTAATAATACTGAATTTTGTTAATGGTTGCTATTATATACACAAGGTATATTTTACCGATTTTTAGTTATATTTACAATACATAATGTCATTTTTTCTAAAAAAACTAAAACAGATTAATATAAGGATTGTAATCACTGTTTTTAAAGAAATATCCGTTGGAGCTTATATTCAGCAGAAGCCGCCAGCTGATCGCGCGGCATCCGTAGATGATTGATTTTAAAATGAACCGCAAGGCAAGTCTTCTGTTGATTTCTTTGTTCAGGTAGGCGACGGCAAAGCTCAGTTCCCTCAGGTTCTTATTACACAAACCGATAAATTCCTTCTTCCTGGAAAACTTCCCATGGCTAAGATATATCTTTTTTTTCTTCACATGAGAATTATAGTTATTGACCAGGCATTTGGTGAATTTCCTTACACTGTCCGCTTCCTTGGAAACATTTTTAATATCGACGGTCTGGCGTTCGATAAAATTATACAGGTTATCCGTGCCCTGATGATACAGGTGCAGGCTCTCCATTACTACCACGGCATCATATCTCAGCATCAAACGGAATGAAAAATTATCATCTTCCGCGGTCCGCAGGGTAGCGTCAAAATCTCCGTTCTCCCTGACCACCTCACGGCTGATGACTAAAGTATCAATGTGATAACAATATACGTCATTAATTATGGCATATTCAATAAAAAACGGAGCTTTCAGGAAAGCGATATTATCGTTAATCGTAATGTAAGACTCGGCCACGGCCTTATCAAAGTTATTTCTTAGCAGCATACCTTTTTCAAAAAGACCTACTGTTCCACCATCCATGGTCTTTGCCGTCCAGAATGAATAGCTCACTTTCACATGATATTCTAACATAGCCGCGATATGCTTTTCTAAATGCTCCGGATACCATGTGTCATCAGAACTTAAAAAAGCAATATATTCGCCTTTGCTGCTCCTGATACCGACATTCCTAGCATACGCCGGGCCGCTGTTACGATCGAGCTTGATATACTTTATTGCCACATGCTTGCTGATATAGGCGGCAACAGCCGCTTTGGTATCGTCATGGCTATCGTCGTCGATGATAACGATTTCCCAGGCGGGATAGGTCTGAGCGATGACCGATTCAATGGCCACGCCTAGCTTATCCGCCCGGTTATAGGTGGGGATAATTACGCTTACTAAAGGATATTCATTCATACTGCCACCTCCGCTTGTAATATCGGCCACGGAAATAATAACCGTGTTAAGCCGTTAATACAGATTAATATCCGGGCTGTAATCCCGGTTCCGGAACAGATATCCGTGGGAACATATATTCAGCAGGAGCGGTAAGGCGGCCGCCCGATATTCATAGATAGCTGACCTTAATATAAAATGCAAGGCCAGTTTCTTATTGATTTCTTTGTTCAGATAAGCAAGGGCAAAGCTTATATCGGCTAGATCCTTATTACATGCCGCGACGAATTCTTTTTTCCGGGCAAAACCCTTATGCCTTAGGTATATCTTTTTTTTCTTTATATGGGACATATAATTATTGACCAGATGTTTGGTGAATTTTCTTACGCTGTCAGCTTCCCTGACGACATGCTTGACATCGGCGGTCTGCCGTTCGATGAAATTATACAGGTTGTCCGTGCCCTGATGGTACAGAAACAGACTTTCCATAATCACGACAGCATCGTATCTTAGTTTAAGCCGGAAGTTAAAATTGTCATCCTCGCAGGCCTTTAACCCGGTATCAAAATTCCCACACGTACCGATAACCTCTCTGCTCATTACTAAAGTATTGATGCAGTCGCAAAATACATTATTAATGACGGCATATTCAATAAATAAAGGGGCTTTCAGAATAGCGATATTATCTTCTATGGTAATATAGGCGTCGGCAACGGCTTTATCAAACTGGTTCCGGTGCCACGTTCCTGCTTCAAAAAGCTGCACCGTCCTGCCGTCCAGTGTCTTTACCGCCCAGAATGAATAGCTCAGTTTAACATGATATCGCAGCATAACCGCGATATGCTTTTCCAGATGTTCCGGATACCAAGTATCGTCAGAATCTAAAAAAGCAATAAACTCGCCTTTACTCAGCTCTAAACCGACATTTCTGGCATGCCCGGGGCCATAGTTCTGTTCCAGTTTGACATACCTTATGGCTGCATGCCGGCGGATATATGCTTCAACCGCCGCTTCCGTATCGTCCTGGCTGTGGTCGTCAATGATGATGATCTCCCAGACGGGATAGGTCTGACCAATGACCGAATCAATGGCGGCGCCTATCTTAGCTGCCCGGTTATAAGTGGGTATAATTACACTGATCAAAGGATTCATCACGCTTTCCATCTGTTCATTCTCCCGAAAACTAGCTCCTTCAGTTCCACAAGTGCTTTAACCTGAACCTCTTGCGCTTTTTCCCTTGCCCGCTTCCTTTTCCTGATATCCAGCCGATAAACCAGTAAAAGAAGGACGATATGCTTCCCGGGAATCAGCTTCTGCGCGCGCCGGTTCAGGATAACTTCTCCCGGATCATAGCCGGCGATGCTCGCTTGCAGCACCGGATCGTTTACTAGTATCCGGAGATTTGCCATAAGTTTCCGTGACAGCTTCATCCTAAATACGCAGTTGAAGATCATCCGTAACGCACATTCACTGTAGGCATGGCAGAATAGAGCATTTACGACTTCCCGGCGCCGTTCCGGCCAGATGATGTCCCTGGCCTTATAGACGGTATGGGTAAAATCCATATAGCCTCTGTATGTGGCCGCGCTGCCATGGTTGTCCTGGTTATGGTAGTAAAAATAGAGCTGTTTTTGTTCATAATAAATGCTACAGGTATGCTCCAAATAGCACATAACGAAATAGATATCTTCCCAAGCTTTGATGGTCTCATCAAATAAAATATGATGGGAGCTGATAATATCCGTTCGGTACAGCTTGCCCCAGGCGCTGCCGAACACCCGGTATCGGTTAAATGCCCGCATCCAGCCCGCCACCAGCTCTGTCACCTCGCCGCGTGACGGTATCAGCCGCGAAGACCCGCTCCAGTCCTCCGACTCCTGTCCAAAGAAATCAATCCGCTTTACGTTTCCCATTACTAGATCGACGTTATATCGCAAATAATGTCCGAGCAATATCTCGATGGCGCAAGGATGCAGATCATCATCAGAATCCATAAAATAAACATACTCACCGGACATGCTTTGGATCCCCCGGTTGCGGCTGGCTGCCGGGCCGCGGTTCTGCTCGTTATGTAATAATAAGATCCGGGTATCCTGTTTTGCGTAAGCTTGGCTGATCTTCCGGCTTTCGTCGGTGGAGGCATCGTCTATCAAGATGATCTCCAGATTACGGCAGCTCTGTCCGGTCACCGCCGCCAGACAGCGGGGCAAGTAGCGTTCGCAGTTATATATCGGAATGACTATGGATACTTTAGGGGAATTATTTACCGGTATAATAATCACCTCCCTTTTGTGCATGGCTGATGGGACCGTATATAAGCATCCACCGGTCAGGCGTGAACAGAAACTCGATAACAGTCAATTCCCAGCAGCTCGGTTATGGGCACAAAATGAAATCCGCGTGTCCGCAAATCGGTAATAATCGTCTCCAGCGCCTCTACCGTCGGCTCTTTATTTTCATAGCTATGCATCAAGATGATCTCCCCAGGCCTGACAGCTTCGGTCATTCCTTCCAGGATTTCTTCTTTTTGGGTCGCTACGAAGTCATAGGTGTTATAAGACCACATCAGGATGCCGTAATCTAGGTCGGCGACTGTCGCAAAAACTTCTCTGGACAGTTTTCCATAAGGAGGACGCATCAAACAGGTTCTTTTCCCGGTAAGCTCAAAAATGATCGCTTCGGTCCGCAAGATTTCTTCCTTGATTCTGCTTTGGCCGATCTGCGGCAAGGATAGATGGTCATAGGTATGGTTGATGATCTCATGGCCTTCTTTATGCACCCTCAATAAAATATCGGCATCTTCCTCAGTGTGGCGGCCATGAGCCGCGAACACAGCCGGCACCTGGTATTCTTTCAGGATGTCCAGGATCAGCGGCGTACATTGCCGGTCGGGTGCATCGTCGAAGGTCAGGGATATTTTATTTCCTGCGGAATCTCCGTTCACATAAATGTTTGGAAAGCCAACTCGGTACTCCTCCATGAGCCTGTCCCAGTTTGGCCGCATATCTAATTCTTCCTGGGAGACTTTGCCGCCGGTGACATGCGAATATCTTAAGTCTAGCATTGTATTTATCATATTTTTTCCCATGTATTCCGCAGTTTCCTGCGGAACTCCTTTACTTTTATTTTTTTTCAACTAGTCTCTGTACTTTTGATACTCAAAATTTCTATATGCGACATCAAAGCCGGTAAAACAAAACCAGTCCGAATATCCTGATGTTGGGTACATCCGGCAGTTTTATCCCTTGCAGCATTTTATTATCCCCCTCCTTGACCCGGATTGTCTGGCTAAACAAATTGACGGTTCCGACTTTTTCATAAGCTTGGTAATCAGCCGTATACTTAAGACAATCCAAAGATTTTACCACCTTTTCCCCATAGCGCCCCTTATCCCACCAGTCGGAAAGTATCAGCTCAACCTTTTCCGCATGGTTTTCATATTGAAAGAGAAGATCGGCGGCAAAGTCTCCGTGTTCCGAACTTCCAATCACCAGAACGGCTTGCAGGTTCCGACATTCCGCCGGAAGATACTGGCTCTGGCAGCTGATGTGATCCAGCCGGCCGTTCCCGGGGAGACTGACCTTGATTCCCTCCGTCTCAATATCAATCAGCCGGTTTTCATCTTCATATCCGTAATAATAGCCATTTTTGTCGAAACCCTCTTTATTGCCAAGAAGATGGCTGTTAAAAGCATTGGCATTATAGTATGGCTTTAGATCAATGAACATTGTCTCTGTCGGCAGATCAGCTGGCGGCTTAGAAAAAGACCGGTCTTTTTTCCTATCCCGCAACGAAATAAATCGTTCATAAATCGCTTTATCCTGGTTAATCAGCTCGGTAAAATGATCCATGAATTCTTTGCTTTTCTGAGCCCAGCTGCCTTTCATCCGGTACTTGATAAGACGATTGCGTAAAGTCACCCATCTGGCGCCCTTGGCTTTCAGATCATATATAATATCATCTAACTGATGGCTGCCTGATTTTACGCTTATATGAGCAAGCAGCTCGGCAAAAGCGATCCGGCCCCTTCCCGCCGCTATCAGGGTATATGAGAAATTTTCAAACTCTGCCAGTTCCGGCGAATAAGCAAAGCTTGCTTCTTCATTGCCGCTCCATTCCGCCGCCATCGAAAGCAGCTGTTCATATCCTTTCTGCGCTTCAACTTCTTCTTTCAGCCGCCGGATATTGTTGTGAATCACTTCTTCATCTCCCGGCAAGCTGCTGTCTGCCACCTTACAGATGCAGGCAAAGCTAGGGGAAGATGCCCCGTCTCTTAAGTTGAATTCGAGATTCCTTACCTGTCTCGTCATATCATCTACGTTAAAACTGTCATCTTTCCGGTGGCCGTGAATAACGATGCAATGCTCAGCGTGAACCTTCCCGCAGAATTCTGACCAAGGCAGATTGTACATATCGACTCCCAGCATCACCGGATTGTTTGTCGCTAGGCCGGCTAGGATATATTCCTTCAGTTCATCATACTGTTGAAACAGTCGGAGATCCAGGTGGACTCCGCAGTAACGCTCTGCTGTCCGCTTCTGCTCATACATTGGCATCTCACTGCCAGGCAAAGTTGTCGGAGGCAGGATATGCCAGCTTTCAGCAAAAATATACCTGTGGTCACGGCCATAATAAGCGATCACACTGGCTAGGCAATCCTCGACACAGTTATAAAAGCTATCATGATAAAAGGGTAAATACATGTCTTTCCAGCTCTTCTTCCCGACGGATAATAGCTGCCAGATGTTCTCTGAACTTTTTTTCATCCGTCTGCTTAAATTCTTTCGTATAGGAGTATTTTACTATGATATTTCTCATCTTTTCCCAGCCGCTGATGATATCCTGCTGCTGCTCATGCAGGCCGGCCGCCTCCGGGAACGCCTGGCTTAGCTGATAATGCTTAATTTTCAGAGCTTTGACAATCGCGCTATAGTCTTCCGACATCCGCTCTTGTTCACTTTGGAAGAATCCTTCTAATGAATCCACCTTGTCGATACAGTCAATGTAGGTTTTCAGCAGCTTTCGGCCGGCGGCCGTCCTGGCCTGGTTGTCTATGATGCCCCGCCGGTAGTCGGCAAACGCACCGGCAGCGGCCGGTTCCGGCAGCACCTGAGCCAGCCCCGACCCGCCCGACTTTATGAATTCAAATATATTGGGAAGCTCCGTTCCGGGCCGATAGATAATATCTTCCAGAACACTGCTGACAATGTCCATATCGCTGTATTTCTCCAGAAAGCCCTCATAACATATCACTAAGTCTGAATAACCGATTGTAAGCTTATCATATACCATGCTGCCGTGATTCTTAGGTTCTAATATATAAAAGCATTGCTCGGCATCATCAAATCCATAAATCAAGAAGGCGTGCGGCACATGCTGTTTTTGATAGCAGTCCCGCAGGTTCGGCTCAAAATAGCCGTCCACGCTCACCATAACCGGATTCCCCTGTTTTAATCCCTGACGAACCTTAGTGATTACATCTGATTTCCCCACATAGCTACTTATCCTGATCCCGCTTTCTTGCAGCAGTTCCGCCAAGGGTGCCAAGGGCAGATATTCTTCATTTATTGTAATGCTTCCGCTTTTCCCCTTATCTTTATCATCCATGCTTCTGTGATCAGAATATGTCACGATATCATTCATCAGAAAGGGCTGAATATTTGCTCCCGAAGAGAGAATGACCGGCAGCAGTCCTGAATAAAAGCAGTTCTTATAATAAGGACCCGCCAAAGGCTCGACTCCTTCTAGCATAATCCGGCTGCCGCCGCTGTCATAAGAGTACTCCGACGCTCCTGCCGGCGCTCCTGCCGGTGCTACTGTCGGTGCTCCTGCCGACGCTCCCGTCGGTGCTACTGCCGGCACTATTTTCCCGGTTCTTTCCGACGGCACTTCCTGGCTCCGGTCGGCATGTAGGGCTAGGCTGACGATGGAGTTGAAGCTATAAAGATCAGAAAGTGTCAGCATTATGCCGCTTTCTTCCATATCCAGTTCCGCTTTTACCGCCAATATAGAATTGCCTCCCAGTCCGGAAAAACTGCTGTTTACATCCACTTCGGTCAGTCCCAGGACACCGCCAAGTACATCAGCGACCCGGCGTTCTGTCGCGGTGAACTCTTTCTTGCCGGTCAATATGACCGCTGGCTTGATATTCTGGACTCCCTTCCCGGACTGGCCTGATTCCGGCGGGCGATGGCCGCTCATGCCTCTGGCCAGAAGTTCCGGTGACAAGGGAGGCAGATAGGCCCTTGGGGCAGAAAGCAGCCGGGAAACCGCCGGCTTTCCCACGATCAGCTGTTCCCAGCCGCCAGCCGTCCCACTGGCGGCTATCAGCCGGTCCAGAACCGCAAGGGCGGCTTGGTTGCTAATGGGCGGAAATATTTCCTGCTTCAGATCCACTCCATAGGCTACCGCCATTCCTGTTTCAGCAAATGCCGGCCAGTTGACTGCCGTTATCTTTTTCCCTGCCCGGGCACCAAACTGAGCATAGGCATCCATGAACTTATTGGCCGCCGTATAGTCGCACTGCCCGGCATCCGCGATGACGGACGAAACCGAAGAGTACAGGATGAAGAAATCCGGCCTGTCCGCCTCGGTCAGATGATCCAGCAGGGCTGTTCCCAGGGTTTTGGGTGCCAAGACTTCCCGGATCTGCTCCTCGTCCCGGTTGCGCAGAAAACCGTTACCGGCCACCCCGGCGGCATGGATTACCCCACGTACCGGGCCGAACCGGCTTCTTGCTTCCGCCAGGACGCGGATCATGCTTTCTTCCTCGGTAACTATGGCGCTGCGTATCAACACCTGACAACCCCTTTCCCGGATCGCTTTCAGTCTCGCTGATTTCTCTTTTATAGCCGGATCAGTGCTTTCCTCTTCCGGAAAGTGGCTTCTGTTAATAAGAAGAAGATTTATCCGGGCAGCCTGACTAAGATGTTCTGCCGTCAGCAATCCTAGGGCACCCATTCCGCCGGTAATTACATAAAGTCCTCCTTCCCGGAGCCTAGGCACTTCCGGTTTCGCCAGAGCCGGTACCGGTTCTAAAGGGGCATATTCCATTTCTTGGATGTAGCGCCGGTTATCCCGGTATGCCACGATTGCATCGGCTCCGTCAGCCAGGATTTCCTCCCTGATAAGCGCCATGTCGGTATCACTGTCGATATCGACACATTTTCGGGTCAGCCGCCGGTATTCGTCGGGCAGTGCCAAGGCAAGGCCAAACATTGCGGCATCAGCCGGATTGGGATCCTGGAACGTTGCCCCGACGGGAAAAGCCTGGCTGCCCACCAGCGTCAGCCGCAAAGCTGTACCGCTTAAATAGGCGATGAGGCCTTTGACTATTCTGCTGACCGCGTAAACCCCTTTTTCGAGCTGGGCTGCCAATGAGCGCTCCGGCGCGCCCGCATCCGGTGTCTCCCGGCCGGAACGGTCTTCCGGCAGCGTTCCGGCGAAAACTATATGAAAGGAGCTATGTCCGGCCTGTCTCAGCCGGCGGGCAAGCCCCGCAAAATCTTCCTCTGTATGGCAGCTGTCCAGATTCACAGGCGTCAGTGCAGGGTCTTGCTCCGCTAAAGCTTCCTTTAGCTTACATGCCGCCCGGTCATTGCTCCTGACTAAGATGATGCCGCCGCTTTGCCGCACAAGACGGTCAGGAAGAAGCGCCGCTTCTTTCCAGCTCATCCGGCATGCATCATGGATATGGGGAGCCGGGGCAATGCTTTGTCCCGCCTTCTTCACGGTATAATCGGTCGCGGTCAGCAGCACCCTCCCTTCCGGGTCGGTAACGGTAATATCAAACGTCGCCAGCTCCTCCGTCTGCTGTCTGTCCTTCCGCTTTACATAGCTACATATATCGCGAGTGAGCGGCTGGTAGATGGTGACCTTCCGATAAGAAAAAGGCAGATATAATCCCTTTCCCACCGTCCGCAGGGAGGTATTGGCTGCTTCATCCAGAAGGGCGGGGTAAAGCTGGTACGCTTTTGCTTCCTCAAGGTATTTTTCGGGCAAGGATAAAAAAGCAAGGGTTTCTGTCCCGTTGGTATAGAGCTCATCCCCGCATTCCCAGCGGTCGGACATCTCAATTGATGCGCCCGCTTCATAACCATAGTTCTGAGGCTTACCGCTGCCACAGCTTTTCCTGATAGCTCCCAGATCGATATGCAGCTCCTCCGGAAAATGCAGTGACAGGCTCCCTTGGGCATGCATCACCCAGTCCCGGTTTCCCCCCTCTTGATCTTGGCCGGCAACCCGGCCAATGATGGTAAATCGTCCGGCTTCCTCCTCGCCCACCCGGATAACCAAGTGCACGGTTACTTCTTCATCTTCTTTAAGCAACAGCGGCGACATAAAAACCAGATCCTTGATTACCACCGGACTGTCTCCGTAACGGCTTTTCATGGCTGCCTTAATCATCTCGATATATGAAGTTCCGGGGAGAAGCGGGATTCCTGCCACCACATGGTCTTTGATCTCCCAAGTATCCCGGGTGCGGAACCGGCTTTCAAATATGACCCGGTCATAGGTATCGGCCGCCAACCTGTGCAAAAGGGGATGCAGCCGACTTGACGCCATGACATGGGGAGCCACGTCGACCGTCTTGCGGGTTACAGGCTTGACCCAGTGCGTGGTTTTCATAAAAGGATAGGTGGGCAGACTGATTTTTTTAGCGGCCCCCTGGCCGGCCAACCGGGAAAAATCCGGCTCGGCGCCTTGGACAAACAAGCGCGCCAAGGTGATGATTCCCTCTTCCCTTGCGATGCTTTCCGTTTTTATCTGACGGAGGACAGACGCCGCTCTTTCGGTCAGTTCCTGCTTACGTTCCGGATCTGTCTCAGCTTTACTGATCAGTAGTTCCGGCTTCCGCTCCTGATCCGGATCGGCTTTGCTGATCGGTAGTTCATCGGCCAGGCTTCCGCCGTTTACGGCCTCCGCCGCCAGACTGGCCAGATAAAGAAGCTCCAGCTTGTGGCGCAGCTCGGCTATGTCCCGAAAGCACAGCGCGGCCCGGAAGGTTCCCCGATACCTTCCCGTGCCGGCGGTCAGCATCAGAAGTTCCGGATCCAAATCCGGCTGACGATGAAGAATCTCCTGGTATTTCCAGAGATAGTTAAGCACGCCTTCCTTGCTGTCCGCAGAAACCGGCAGCAGCCGGCAGGTCGGCTCGGCGCCGGCCGCCCGGAGTGCTTCCGGAGCTTCTTCAAGGATGATGTGGCAGTTCGTCCCGCTTAAGCCGTAACCGCTGACGCCGCAGCGGCGGATCCCACATTCCGGTTGCCATTCCCGGAGCCTAGTGTTAACATATACCGGGCTGTTCTCAAAAGCGATCCGGGGATTGGGTGAAGTGAAATTAATCGACGGAGCCAGCTGCTTGTTTTTTAGGGAAAAAATCGCCTTAATCATGCTGGCACAACCGGCAGCATGCTCCAGATGCCCCATATTGCTTTTCACCGACCCCACCCCGCAAAACTGTTTTTTGTCCGTATATCCGGCAAAGGCTTTCGTGATGCCGGCAATTTCAATCGGGTCGCCCAGAGCTGTTCCGGTTCCATGGGCTTCGATATAGGAAATGGTTTCCGGATCGATATCGGCTTTTTTCCAGGCTAGGCGGATTACTTCTGCCTGAGCATCTGAATTGGGGGAGGTAAGATTGGCCGAGGTGCCGTCCTGATTGATGGCGGTTCCCTTGATCACGGCATGGATGATATCGCCGTCCTTTTGTGCCTTGGCCAATGGTTTGAGAATCAGCACCCCGACACCTTCACCCCAGCCGGCACCTTGGGACTGATAATCAAAACTCCGGGTTTTTCCATCTTCGGCATTGATGCCGACATCCTCTCCGTCCCGCAGACTGACCAGCGGCAGCAGGTCGAATTTACACGATCCGGCCAGAGCCACGTCGCAATCTCCTCCCAGCAAGGCCTCACAGGCGGTATGGATGGCTACCATGACCGAGGAGCAGGCGGTATCCACAATCATGCAGGGGCCGTGTAAGTCAAGCAGGTAAGCAAGCCGGCCCGCGATCAGCCCGTTCAGGTTGCCGGAGACCCCCATTGCCTTCATGTCAGGGTTCAGGGTATTAACAAATTCCTTATATATAATGCCAAAATCCGTGCTGTGGCCGATATAGATACCGGTCCGGCTGCCTGACAGCCGTCCGTTCCCATAACCCGCTTCTTCGATTGCCGTGTAAGCCACCTCAAGGATATTCCGCTGTTCGGGGCTCATCAAGCTGGCTTCCGTAGGAGATATTCCGAAGAACTGATGGTCAAAGCAGTCGCTGTCCGCCAGAAACCCCCCGGCATAATATCCCTTACCGCTGTCATACTCTTCCCGGCGGGCTACCATTTCTTCGGTCTGAAGCTGGCGGTGCCGGGGAAAATCACCGACGCAATTGGCGCCGGACACCAGGTTCTGCCAGAATTCTTCGGCATTGTCCGCCATGGGAAAGCGACAGGCTAGGCCGATAATGGCAATGTCGCTGGCGCGGGCTTCACTCTCACGCGATCCTTCTTCATGGACTCGGACTACCTTTTCGACTTCTTTTCGGACTTCTTTTTGGACTTCTGTTCGGACTTCTTTTCGGACTTGTTTTCGGACTTTTTCCTGGCCGGACTCATAGGCCAGGCTGCTCAGATCAATCTTCATCATAAATCCTTTCTTGCAGCATTATCGGCTCTGTCAGCATCGCATACTCTTCCTGGGACAGTCTTTTGGCTTTCCCGATCTCACAGACCAGTTGATAAGCTGCTTTAAGTTCGCTTATTGCCGGCTCGGAACTGTCTTCCGCATAACGGCTTAAGATGGCTTTTAATTCTCCGTATGGCTTGAGGAAGGCATCCGTCCCCTCATTTCTGGCCGAAACCACCAGACCAAGGCAGATCTGCAGGTATTCCCGGCCGTTTTCCCATTTGATGCCGGATGAAACACCGGACGCTGCGCCCGGCGCCGAAGCCGCTCCGAAAAAAGGCTCCTTGCTGTCATCCACGGCAATGGCGGAAAGGGCAGGATTATTGGCTGTTACAAGGTTTTTCATCGTCACACCCGGTCCGGCATCCAGTAAGCAGGAAACCCCGGACATCCGCAGAAAAGCAATGACCTTTGTCCACTCCACCGGACTTAGCAGCTGCAGGGCCAGAATATCTTTGATCCGGCCTTCATCCGCATAGACGGCACCGGTCACGCCGGACACCACCGGGATCTGTAAAGGAGCCATGCTAAGCAGACGGAGGGCTTCCCGGAACTGTCCGGCCGCCGGTTCCATCAGCCGGCTATGAAAAGGGGCGCTGACATTCAGCTCGACCGTGCGCACCCCTTCCGCGGCAAGATACGCGACGGCTTTTTTGATTCCTTCCTCATCCCCGGCGAGAACCGTCTGCCTGGGGGCGTTGTAATTAGAAATCTGAACCCAGTCACCGGCGGCGCTCACCTGAGCACACAGCCTGCGCAGGTCATCCGCCGTTTTTCCCGTTACCGCACACATCTTGCCCGTGGCGGCCTGCTGCATCAGCCTTCCCCTTAGCTGTACCAGACGGACAGCATCCGCAAAGGCAATGGCTCCGCCCGCACATAAGGCCGTGATCTCCCCTAGGCTATGGCCGGCCAGATAAGCAAATTCATAACCCAATTCCCGGCTCAATACCTGAAATGCCCCGAACGATACCGTCAATACCGCCGGCTGGGTATTTTCCGTCCGGCGCAGCTCTTCACGGCTTCCTTCAAAACATAGTTTTTTTAGATCTGCCCCGGCAGCCTCACTCGCTTGGTCAAAAATCTTCCTGACAATAGCAAATGAATCATATAATTTCTTACCCATCCCGGCATACTGCACTCCCTGTCCGGGAAATAACAAAGCATTTTTCATTTCCTTACTCGCGCCCATTCTCCATCCCCCGCCCCCCCCTGCCGATATATTGCCTGCAGCAGGCCTTTATAATATCCCAGCAGTTCGGTAACACATTCTTCCTGTAAGCTGCCTTCCCGAAATTGCATGATCAGGGAATCTCCGGTAAGGCTCAGCGCCAGCTCCTGACCGCCGATATCCTCCGCTTCTTGGTCATAATAAAAAGTAAGGAACCGCTCCTTGGGATCCCGGCTGCGGAAATCTTTTGGCGGCGACAGCCGGCCGGCGCGCCAAGACCTCGGCGCTCTACTCCATAAAGGTCGAGCCGGAGGCACAGGCCATAATCGATAAATACAGGGGTGTGGGGCAGCTCCTCTCTCCTCTCGACCGCTATGCCGACTACAAGGATTT
>QMCD01001295.1_pt1 | contig 15509 bp, 9 predicted proteins | sample 1821841 | NCBI WGS metagenome assembly QMCD01 (sample SAMN01991225, study PRJNA193472) | Termite gut metagenome, whole genome shotgun sequencing project. | isolation source: worker | host: Macrotermes natalensis | reverse complement strand
GTAGAGCACGACACTCTTAATGTTGGGGTCCAGGGTTCGAGCCCCTGGGGGAGCACTTTAACTGATTGAAAATCAACGCAAAGCACTGTATTTCACGAAAATACGGTGCTTTTGTTTTTGGGCTGAGGAGCATCCGGGGGCGGTTTGGGGCAGTCGAACGTGGGCTGAATCGTGGTACAAGACCACGGCCGCCGAATGCACCACGAATTGGATGCTAATGCGTTGTTCTATACTGTTTTGCGTAGCGATAAAATGGTCGGGTTAAAGTAATTTCATACCCTAATTTTAATGCTATGACCGATTAATCGATAAAAAGGCGGAAGTCTATTCTGTCCCGCCGGTTGTCAGGTCGATAGTTGCTCGGTTGTCGGCGGGGGCGGGATCGTTCCAGATGGCCTGGACCGCGCCGCCTATCATGGCGAAGAGCGGGTTGGTTCCCGCCATTGCGCCCAGGCCCCCCAGTATCGCCTGTGATGTCGCCGACATGTCTGCTTGTTTTTCGTCGCCCGAGTAATGGGCCACAAAAGTCTCGCTGAACAGGGGCACGGCCATGTTCGCGGTCGCCTCGTCGATACTGTACGGCGGACTCATCAACATACCTTTGGCGACGGTAAGCATCCCGGTAGCCAGAAAATCGGCGGCGTAGGCCCGGAATCCTCCGGCGGGAATACCATCGAAATCTATGCTCTCCACGAATTTGCTTACGATCGACATCCTGTCGTCCGTCATCTCAATTATGCGGTAAGGGCACGGCGCGGTAACGGTCGAACCGGTCTCCACGTCGAAGACGAACCCTCCGGCGGCTGTCTCTTTTTTACGAATATCCTGCGCGTGGTAGTGTCCTGTGAAGACCACTTTCATACCGGCGTCGGCAAGGCGGGTAGAGATGTTGTCCCAATCGTCGATGACATACTCCGAGAAGAGGGTCTTCTGACCGTCGTAGTGTTCCAGCATACCGTGATGCATGATCCCCATGACGGTCTTTCCGGCAGCAACACCGGCGGCAGTCTGCTGAAGAATCCAGGAGAGTTTGGCGTCGTCGATCGAACCTTTCGTAACCGGGCCGGCGGTGTTGTTCTTGTATTCACAGGCGTCGATCGAGATTATCCACAGGTCTTTGGCCGGTTCGGAGACATAGCACAGATCGGGGCCGGTGGCGATCGCCTCCGAAAACCCGTAGTCGGCATACATAGTGCGGAACTCTTCGGGGATGACTGTGGCGGTCTGCCGGGTATTGTCGCCATCGAAGATATATGCGTGGGGATTGTCGATGTCGTGGTTGCCGGGGGTTACCAGAACCTTTGCACCGGCGGCGCGCAGACGGGCCAACTGTGCGATGACTCCCTCGTGGCTTTTGAGTTCACCGTCTTTGGTCATGTCGCCGCACACCAACACAATGTCGGGCTTTTCGGCGATCAAACTTGCGACCACCGACTCGGTGATGGCTGTCGATTCCTCGATGAGTTTTCGGTCGCCGGCAATATAGCGCTCGAACGCCGCACCTTTGTTTTCGAGCAGGCTCAGGTCGAAATAGTGGAGGTCCGACACCACGGCGATTTTGGGATTTTCGACCGGAACCGGCGTGTCGCCTCCGTTGTTATCGTCGTTGTCGCAGGATGTACTTCCAAGCAAAAGCATCATGGATAGTAAAAAAACCGGAATTGGATTCGGGAAATTCATAGGATTATTATTTTGTACATTAAATTACAACTCGCAGCTCACCTCCAAGCCTTTGCCGGGCGAGGTCCAAAGGTTGGTAACCTCAAAATTGATGCTGCCCCGCTTACCCTCCGGATGGCGAACGACGAACGTGCCGCTCGCCTGAGGTGCGATCTCCATCTCGTATGCGCGCAGATAGTCGATCTCGGGATCGTGTCCGCTCTTTTTCAGACGGAAAGTCAGGTCTGAATTATTTTTGAACGTAACTGTGAGCCTCCTTGCTTCGCGCTTGACATCCGCAATCTCTATCGATTGTTTGAAGAGTTCACCCAGAAGCGCCTCATCGCCGATGAGTACGTCGTCGAACCAAACGGCGGTACGCCTGGCATCCAAAGCCTCGCGAATAGCCTCGGGGCTACGCTCGCGAGCGAAAACAAGTGTCATGGTGCGATGAGCTCCTCGGGTAAAGTCATACTCGGCCGCGATGGGTATATGCGTATCGGAGGTTCCCATCATTGTGAGATTCCTGTCGATGCACCACCGATGTGCCTCGGGGCTGTAGCTGTCGCCGTTCACGACCTCTATCCCGTGCATCATTCCGTTTTCGTACAGTTCGGTGTGCTCGGGCCACCAGCGCGTTTCATCGGGCTGTTGCGATCCCCACGAGGGATGGTTCCAAAATATGAATGCATTCTGTTTTTTGGCTTCGGCATACTCTTCGCGCCAGTACTTGTCCCTCCCCTTGACCACCGGATCGTTATCTGTAAGGAATATCGCATTGGCGTGTCCCGGGGGCATCGAGTGCGAAATCTCGCCGCCTCTGATGACCAGCACATCGTACTCCTCGGCCGTTTTGGTTGCGATGTCGTATGGGTGGTTTTGACCCTCTATGATATAGTCGGCGTTATTGCCGCGACGGAGGTGTTCGGTGATCGAGATAGCGTCGAGACCTTCAAGATAAGCTTCATATACCCTGTATGACGGCCACACGTGGCCGTCGGAAAAAAGAGTATGAATATGAAAATCGCATTGCAGAGTTCTGTAACCCGAAATATCAGGGATCGCCGCGCGTTTCCGGATCAGGTTTTGGGCCTCGGTTTGAGCCGGAAACAGGGTCAATACGCCAAAGGCTGCCAAAAAGATGACGAACGAAGGTAATTTCATAAACGTTTTCATTCTTTAAAACGGTTTCTATTATTCCTTGATTATCGACTGCAAATGAACATACCGCATGTTACTTTCCCTTGCGGAAATTAATACGTTTGTGTTAACATTGACATCTTCCACATTTGAGCCGCCGGGCAGGAAGCCAAATACATCAAAATGTAATAAATCTGTGGAGACAATGTAATACGAACGCGAGACATTTGTATGCGAATTACAAAACCTGACATTCTATTATATTATTATGAGAAGATTCATTTCTTACGTTTTCGTAATCTTTTTTACGACGTTTGTAACGTTTTTGTTCGCCCAGCATACGACAACGCCGTCGACCGCCCTGCGCGACTACATTAACAACGGAGATGAAACTCGCGGATGGGAGGTTCGCGACAGCTACACCGTGGGCGATACCGATGTTTATTCCCTGCTGCTCATCTCGCAGAAGTGGCAAGGCATTCTCTGGAAACACGAACTCATCGTTTGTGTACCGCGGCTCGTGGAAAAAGAGGAGGCATTGCTTTTTATCAACGGAGGTTCGGTAAGAGACGGTATTCCCGGATTTGCCGGCAGGGACGATGCGATGACAAGGGCCATGTCGTCCATTGCAACCGGTCGCAAAGCTCTGACTGCCGTCCTGCGGCAGGTTCCGAACCAACCCCTGTACGGAGGTCTCGTAGAGGACGCCCTGATCTCATACACATTGAACGAGTTTCGTCGGGATGGAGACTACTCCCGGCCGCTGCTCTTTCCGATGGCCAAAAGCGCCGTGCGGGCAATGGATGCAGTGCAGGAGTTTTCAAAAGAGAGGGTAAAAAAAGATATCACGGGATTTGTCGTATCGGGCGGCTCGAAAAGGGGTTGGACGACATGGATGACGGCCGCGACCGGCGATACACGCGTCGTTGCGATAGCTCCGATGGTGATAGACATGCTCAACATGCCGGTCTCGCTTCCCTATCAGGCAAAACTTTACGGAGGATACAGCGACCAGATAGGAGATTATGTGGAGCTGGAGATTCCGCAGGCGATAGACAGCGAATTCGGAAACGCCACGACCACCATGATAGATCCCTATTCATACAGAGAGGCTCTGACTATGCCGAAGATGATAATCATGGCAACGAACGATCCCTACTGGACGGTCGACGTGGTGAAACACTATATCGACGATATTCCCGGACAGAATCTGCTGCATTACGTCCCAAACGCGGGACATAATCTAAGCAATAAGGTGGAGGCGTTGTCAACCTTGGATGCCTTTTTCGGGATGACTGTCAATGAACGACCCTATCCTGTCTGCCGCTGGAACCTTACCGAAAGAGGCAGGCACATTGAACTCGACGTAACCCCCGCGCCCGGACTGATGAGAGCCAGGCTGTGGAGCGCCCCGTCGAACAGCCGCGATTTCCGCCGGTCGCAGTGGAGCGGCGCAGAGATCGAATTACCACGCACGGGAGAGACCGTGGAAGCGACCATCGCATATCCTGAAGAGGGGTATATCGCTTTCTACGTCGAGCTGGTGTACACCGATAGCCACGGAGACGAATATTCCGTCTGTACACAAGTCTACACGGCAGACAACAAACATGTTTTTCTAAAAGATTGAGAAGATGAAAAAAACAATTCTTTGTTTGGCAGTGGCGATCATCGGCGGTGTCGCGGCAACCGACGCGCAGACTCTGGCAGAGCGTTTGGGCTACAAAAAAACCGACAAATTACTTATAATCAACAATGACGATGCAGGTATGTGCCACGCCGCCAACATGGCTACCATACGGGGTATGGAAGAGGGCCTGCTCTCCTCGGCCACGATAATGATGCCGTGCCCGTGGTCGACCGAGATGGTTCGTTATGCCGCAAAAAATCCGGACATGGGCTTCGGGGTGCATCTGACCCTCACGTCGGAGTGGGAAAATTACCGCTGGGGAACGATCGTTTCACGCGACAAGATTCCCGGTCTCTACGACGGCGAAGGGTATATGTGGAAAAGCGTTCAGGAGGTATATCGTGCGTCGACCCCGCAGGAAGCACTCGTCGAAGGGCGCGCTCAGATACGGAAAGCGCTCGAAAACGGAGTTCCCGCCACCCATATCGACTCCCACATGGGTACATATCAATACTCGCCCGAGTATATGAACATATATATCCGACTCGCCGAAGAGTTCGATCTGCCTCTGCGAATGCCGTCACAGGAGACTTTGAATGCCATGGGTGCGCCTCATTTCAGGGAGGAGTGTACGCGAAGGGGATTGGTGTTCACCGACAATTTCATACACGAAGAGTTCGAAGGCTACGATACGGGAAATGTGGAGCAATTCTGGACAGATTACATAAGCAATCTGAAGCCCGGAGTTACCGAGATATATGTCCACGCCGCCGAAGAGAGTGCGGAGATACGCGCCATATCGGGTACGGCAGAAAGAAGGATAAAGGAACTGGCCTTTCTCACAGGCGAAAAGTTCCGTAAACTCATAGAGGACGAGGGGATAAAAATTATCAGCTATCGCCCTCTGTTGGAGTTGCAGAGGCAGGAGCGGATCGCTCGTAAGTTCCACACCAAACCATACAGGGTGATGGTGGCGGCCCACAGGGGAGCTCATCAGGACTATCCCGAAAACTCGATGGCCGCTTTCCGCGAAGCAATTCGTCTGGGCGTCGATATAATCGAAGCCGATGTCAGATTTACCAGGGATGGGGTTGCCATCATCATGCACGACCGCACGGTGGATCGCACTACCGACGGAACGGGAGAGGTAAGCGGCATGACCTTCGAGGAGATCAGCCGACTGCGTTTGACCCGTAACGGTGCCGCGACGGAAGAGAGAGTGCCTTCGTTCCGGGAGTTGCTCGATCTGGCAAAAGGTGAAATCATGGTGGATCTGGATTATAAAGCCGATGCCAGATTCGTACCCGTTGTGTGCGAGGCCATCGTAAAAGCCGGAATGGAGAGCCAGGTGCTCTTTTTTACATACGATTACAGGCAGATTCCCGCCTTAAAGAGGCTTGCCCCGACAATACCCGTCATGCCAAGGGCTTACAGCCGTCGCGATATGGATAAAATATTGTCTATGGACGAGAATATTCCGGTCATACATATCGACAAATCTTTCTATGACAATTTGTCTCTCGAAAAATATTCCGGACTCACAAGGATATGGGCAAATGCTCTCGGCGAATACGACAGCTATGAAGATCCGAAAGAGGGTCTTAGGCAGATGCTTCGCGATATGCCGCTGGTAAATGTAATACAAACCGACAGACCAGCCGAACTTATCGAAGTTTTAAACGAATCGAACTGCCTATGACATAATTCAATCTCACAAAAAAGCCGGGAAATCTCGAACATTCCCCGGCCGGATCCTTCAGACGAAGAGATAGCATTTAAATCTTAACCCAAAGAATAATCAAAAGTATGAAATCCTGTTTACAAAACAAAATATTGATAACAACGATAGTTGCCGCAATTTTAGCCCTGACTACTCTGCGGCTTCACGCCCAACAGGCAACGGTCAGCGGCAAAATCACCGACAACGGCGAGCCGATACCCGGCGTGGTAGTGAACATCAAGGGCACAATGACCGGAACGATTTCCGGCCTCGATGGCGGTTACTCGATCCCCGTTTCGGGCGATGATGCCGTATTGCAGTTCTCCTCCATCGGATATGTCGCTCAGGAGATGGCGGTTGGCTCGCGGCGGGTTATCGACGTGGAGCTCGAATCGGACTCACAGCAGATAGACGCGGTGGTGGTTACCGCCCTCGGTATCTCCCGCGAGAAGAAATCGCTCGGCTATTCTGTCGGAGAGGTCTCCGGCGAAAAATTGGCAACGATTCCTCAGGACAACCTGTTGAACTCGCTTGCAGGGAAAGTGTCCGGCGTCACGATCAACCAGACCGGCCCCACCGGTTCTTCGGTGAGCATGGTGATTCGCGGTCAGACTTCGTTGGCCGGCGACAACCAGCCCCTGTTCGTGATCGACGGTGTTCCCGTTGCCAACTCTCTGAACAACGTCGGCGGATTCGGCGATGGCAACAGAGTCGACTATGGCAACGCCATCTCCGACCTGAACCCCGAAGATATAGAGAGTATGACCATCCTGAAAGGACCGAGTGCCGCCGCCCTTTACGGTTCGAGGGCAGGTAACGGTGTCGTGGTGGTTACAACCAAGTCGGGAAAGGGTGCAAGAGGGCTGCAAGTGAATATCAGCACCAATACTGTGTTCGATCTTCCTTATAAATCGTACAGAAGGCAGGATAAGTTCGCTCCCGGGATACGCACCCTCACCCCCGAGGATCTTGCTCCTGGTGAGATTCTCGATGTACCCGATGCCTCTTACAGTCGTATAGGGATACGCGTGAACAAGGGATATCTCGCTACCCAGTGGCATAGTCCGATAGGTCCCGACGGAAAAAAGATTCCCATCGAATTGACAGGCTACGACAACCTGAAGGATTTCGTGCAGACGGGTATAACTACCACCAATTCCGTATCGCTGAGCGACGGCGACGAACAGATGAATTTCAGGGTCGGTGTCACCAATATGTACAATCAGGGTATCATTCCCGGTACCGATCTGAAGAGAAACAACTTTTCAGCGGCCGGACAGTTCAGAGGGTCGAAAAAGTTCACTTTCTCGACAACTGTAAACTACACCCAAAGTTGGTCAGACAACAGACCCGCGGGAAACCGTGGTGCCAACCCTCTTCAGACGGCACACAGTACGCCCAACCATATTCCGATAGCTCTGTTCAGTGATATATGGGACAAGGAAGGCAAATTGATCGCCCTTGTCGAAGGTGCGGATAATCCCTATTTTCTGGCATACGAAATAGACAACTCGTTCCGTCGCGACCGTATTTACGGCAACATCATGGCGGAATATAAGATTCTACCAAAACTGAGTATCATGGCGCGCATAACAATGGACACCTTTAATGAACGGCGCGAAACGAAGATCCCGGTAGGCTATTCCAGCGAGCCCAATAACGGTGCGTATGGCTTGGCCAATCTGTCGAACTACGAACGCAATGCCGATTTCCTGCTTCGTTGGGATGACAAGGTGGCAGATTTCAGCTATACGCTTTCGGCAGGTGGTAATGAGATGTATACCAAAAGTACGAACGTATCCAATTCGTCGATGAACGGACGCGGACTCATCTCTCCTAATGTATTTACGCTTAGCAATATCGCTCCCGAGAATTTGTCATACAGCAGCAACTGGTCGCAAAAGGCCATCAAGAGCCTCTACGCTTTTGCCAACCTGTCGTGGAAAGATATAGCGTATCTCGATTTGACGGTCCGTAATGATTGGAGTAGCACGCTTCCCAAAGATAACAGGTCCTATTTCTATCCCTCGACGTCGTTGAGCCTTCTTGTGAACGAGATGTTCGATATGGGTCCTACCGTTTCGCTGCTCAAACTGAGAGGAGGCTGGGCGCAGGTGGGTAGCGACACCTCGCCATACCAGTTGCTTTCGGTATACGATGTTTCCAATCCATGGGGCGGAGCCGTGCAGTATGGCAAATCCGGCACCATGCTTGTGCCCGGTCTTAAACCGGAATTGGCAACCTCCCTCGAATTCGGTGCCGATGGATCGCTCTTTCAAAACAGGCTCAGATTCCAGGGGACGTGGTTTCAGGTGAACAACGAAAATCAGATCGTTACGGGTGTACCAATACCCGGTTCGAGTGGTTACAGCAGCACCAATCTGAATATGGGTATGGTCCAGAGCCGCGGGTGGGAATTTTCCCTCGGCGGTACTCCCATCCGAACGGCAGACTGGAGTTGGGATGTGGATATAAATGTTACGCGAACACGCACGGTACTCAAGGAACTTGCCGACGGGATCTCCCGACTGACCTTCTGGGCTGAAGCATCGGCCGGCTCTGCATCATGGGCCAATGTCGGCGATGAGTTGGGAAATATCTACTCCCCCAAAGAGGTGAGGGTCGAAGATAAGAACTCTCCCTATTACGGATATCCTGTCCTTGGTGCCACCGGAAGATGGACAAACGTGTCGAGAGAGGTGGCGAACAACAAAACAGGAAACTGGAATCCCGATTTCATACTCGGCGGCTCATCAACAATATCGTATAAAAACCTGTCGCTTAGTTTCACTTTCGACTGGAGAAGCGGCGGTGAATTTTTCTCAGGCACAGAACGCCGTACACGAAATACCGGATTTTCTTCGCGTTCGTATGAACGCGAAGCGATAAACGCCGGAGGACGCACGGGTCAGGAACTAAGAGACTGGTTGGTTGAGAACGACCATCTGTTCACAGATAACAGCCTGCTCAGGATGGTGGGAGGTCCGGGTCGTGATATGGGAGGTTACCGGTACACTCTCGACGATGTGACTGCGTGGGACGGAGCTTTTGCTCCCGGCGTGATCGAGATCAGAGACGAGAACGGCAATCTGATCGGATATAAAGAGAATCTGGGTAACGAGGGTACGCTGTGGGGAACCTTCAACTCTTTCGACACATCGTGGAACTTCCCGCAAGCAAGTATACTGCCCGCAGATTTCATCAAACTCAGGGAGGTTACTTTGACATACAATTTGCCGGCAAAAGTTCTGAATGCCCTTCGAATAAAAGGATTGGCTGTATCTGTTTACAGCCGCAATATCATGCTGTGGACAAAAGCCAGGCTGAACATAGATCCGGAGAGGGCTTTTGCTCCCAATTCGTCAACCGAAGGCAGGCAACGCGGTATTCAGATGAGACAGGGCACCGAGGAGTATAACATAGAACCCTGGGTAATGCCCGTCGGTGTAAAACTTAACTTAACTTTCTAAATTGATAGACAATGAACACATATAAAAATTTAGCACTCGCATTGTGCTGTTTGGGAACTCTCTTTATCTCATCGTGCAAAGACCTCGATGAGATGAATATCAACCCCAACGGGATCGACCCTTCGATCGCGAACCCCAGTCAGTTGATCTCGACCGTCATATCCGGAACCGGTAAAACTGTTACAGGTCAAGGATTCGGGGATATGTCCGTCGTAATGCAACACACACAATTAGACGGCTGGTCGAACAACGGTTACAGTTGGCAAACTTCGAGCCACGACGGGCTGTGGGGAAGCCTGTTCTCCAACCTTCGAAATGCAAAAGAGTTGATGACAAAGGCCGAAGAGACCGACAATGATTTTTTCAGGGGAACAGCACTTATTTTTATGGCCTACAATTGGGGATACCTCGCCGATATGTGGGGAGACGTTCCCTTCTCGGAAGCACTACGCAACGACGAAGGCATAATGAACCCCAAATACGATTCACAATTCGATATCTACAAGGGTATACTCGACTATCTCGAACAAGCCAACACGCTGCTTTCGAAGCCGCAGGACGAGTATAATGTAATCAGTACTACCCAGGATATTCTTTACGGAGGAGATGTGGCCAAATGGCGCAAGTTTGCAAATTCGCTTGCGTTGAGATACTATTTGAGACTTTCGGAAAAAGAGCCTGAATTCGCACGGACAGGCATCGGCAAAATAGTTGGCAATGAGTCCATGTATCCACTCATTCTGGAGTCTGCCGACGATGCCTCTTTTGCTTATGCCGGAAACAATTCGTCGAGTTCATGGCCTACCAACATCGTCGGGAACACCGATCTCAGTTCGGGCTATCACAGGGTAAAACTGTGCTCCACATTGGTGGAAGAGATGCGTAGCCATAACGACCCAAGATTGGGTGTATGGGCAAATCCGGTGGAACTTCCGCTCTATCTCGACAGCAGCAGGGAAGAGTGGCCCGATGACGAGACCCGCTCCGTGGAATTTATCGTCGACGGTGAAAAGGTGACCAAAAGATGCCGTGTAGTAGGATCGAAACAGGTAAGCGACTATGAAAATGATGTGAACCACCCGGGAGTACCCGTCAATTTCAACCACGATTTCATAGGGATGCCTCCCAGTTGGACGATCGGAGCCGAATATGCCTTCAATCTGAGCACGGTGACATATCAGGGAAGGCCGAATATGCACTGTTCGATGTTGAACGATATTTATAAGTTGGCAAGCCACGAGCTATTGAAAGCCAGAATGCTCTCTGCCTCCGAGACCCGATTCAACCTTGCCGAAATAGCATTGAAAGGATGGGGTGGCAATGCCCGGGAGCAATACGAGGCTGCCATCAGGACTTCATTCGAGTCGTGGGGTGTGGGTGACAGGTATGCCGACTTCATAGCCCAACCTGATGTTGCGTTCGATAATTCATTGGAACAGATCATTGTCCAGAAGTGGGTCGCGAGTTGGAGCGCGACTTGCGAGGCGTGGTTCGATTGGAGAAGAACCGGCTATCCCGAACTCAAGCCCGGCCTTAGAACCAAAAGAGCCGCACTGCCCATCAGATTTTATTATGTCCAAAACGAAGAGCAGACCAATATGGAAAAAATGAGGGCGGCATTAGACAATTTCGAAGACACGCGCTACTCTCTTGAGGAACCCGCCAACGCGGAGTTTCCTGCGATGACCAGAAACAGCGCCTGGTCGAAAATGTGGCTTTTGCAAGGGACGAATAAACCGTGGTAAATATGAAAACTTACAGTTATTTCGCCGCAGCACTCGTACTGCTCTCGGCGTGTGGAACGACACAAAAACCGAAAGAGTTTGTTCCGGTTACGGAGGCCCGCGACAGGGTGTTGGAGCGAATCATTGCGGAGATTCCCAAAGAGCGTTTCGGCTCTTTGGACGAAGAGTTCGTGATGAACTTCATCACGGAGGAAGAGAAGGAGATATTTGCAAACAACCACTGGGTGTTCACCGTCGACAAACCGGCGATAGTATCCGTCATGCACTTCAAAAAACAGAAAACGGTTCCTTTCTGGCTCGAAGAGGACGGGTTTACGAACACCGGAAAGAGCGTCGCCAGCAGCAACTACGAATATGAGGTGTGGCAAAAAGAATTTCCCGCAGGTAAGGTCAACCTCGGGATCAACGGTTTCGATCTCGAACGGGTGGTATATTTCGTGACGATAGGTCCGGTCGAAAAGGGTGCGGACTTGAACGTTACCGACGTATATCCCAATGAGTGGCCTGTCATCGAGATGCAGAAAGGGGCGTACACATACAACGACTGGCCAAGCCTGACCTTGCAGGAGATGCCCGAAGAGTTGGTGGGGCACACCCTGTTCACAACAGTCAGAGGTCGTGCACGCGATGCGAGCATTGTGGGTAGTTTTCGTCCGACGAAATACCCGTCGTCCACCACTCCGGACGAAGTTGTGCTGACGTGGTCGGACGATCCGACGACCACCCAAACGGTGCAGTGGCGCACGAATCCGACAGTCGAAGATGGATATGTGCAATATTGGAAACATGGATCTTCGGAAGACGATGCAGCGGAAGCGACCGCATCCGGCATTCGCCTTAAGGATGCCTACATCAGCAACGATATGGAGGTAATTCACTGGGAGGTCACGCTTACCGGTCTGACTCCCGGCACGCTTTACGACTATCGCGTGGTGAACAGGGACGAAAGCAGCGATACCTATACTTTCAAAACCGCCCCGGCAGACAAGAGCGCTCCCGTCAAATTCATCTATCTTGGCGATACCCACAATAACGAGATCGTGGAGCCGGTTCTTGAACAGGCTATGCAGGATTGTCCCGACGCGGTGTTCGTAACCGTCGCCGGCGATAACGTCGGTATGGGGCAGTTCCGCGAACAGTGGGACGAGCAGTTCCATTCCGGCAGAGATGTGTTTTCAAAAATCCCCTATATGCCTGTTATAGGCAATCACGACAGTCAGGACGGTGTTCCCCCGGTGTTGTATACCCAGTTGTTCGGCTTGCCGCAAAACAGCGGTTCCGATTTGATCCCTGAGCGCAACTATACGTTCGCCTACGGCGACGCGCGTTTTTTCGTACTCGACGTTACCGGCGGATTCGGACAAAAAGTTCTTCCCTGGGTAGAGCAGGAGATGGCAAATGCGACGGAAAAGTGGAAGATCGTGATGATGCACTTCCCGCCCTATCACTCCGACGAGTACTCCCCCATATTGCGCAAGGCGGTAGGACCGCTGTTCGATAAACACGGAATCGATCTTGTGCTGTCGGGACACATCCACCAATATTTCCGTTCATATCCCATGTTCGACGGCGCGGTGAGTGGCACCCCCGGAAAAGGTACGGTTTACGTCGCGTCTATGGCCGTAAAGGGCAGTAACGGCGAAAGAGCGGCATCGCTCGTGTTCAACCACAATTTCTCGAACAAGGGCGGTCGCTACCAAATCGTGGAGATCGACGGAAACAGGCTCGAGTTCACATCCAAAAGTCTCGAAGGGGATACATCCGACACTTTCAGCATCGTAAAACCATAACTAACTCTCAACCCAACTCTTCGCATGAAAAGACCATTTATCGCGTTATTAGCCATATCGGCCATCTGCGCCGGCGCAAAAGCACAATCGGTGGTACGCGGCACTGTGTTCAACGACACGAACCACAATTCGGTTTTAGACACCGGCGAAAAGGGAGTTAAAGGAGTCGGTGTGAGCAACGGAATCGACGTGGTTCAGACTGACTCCAAAGGGCGTTATGAACTTCCGGCCCACGACCCGATGATAGTTTTCGTCATAAAGCCCTCCGGTTACAGCATCCCTGTTAACGACAGTCAGCTCCCCCGATTCCACTACATTCACAAGCCCTCCGGCTCACCCGCCGACTATAAATTTCAGGGAAGTGCGCCGCCCGGACCGCTTCCCGAGGCGGTTGACTTTCCTCTTGTTAAATACAAGGAGTCGGACGAGTTCAACATCATCGCATTCGGTGACACTCAGCCATACAACGAATGGAATATCGACTTTCTGAGGCGCGGTGCCGTCAGTTCGCTCGTGGGGGTGGAGGACATCGCCTTCGGAACCACATTGGGCGACATAACGGGCGACAGGCCGAACTACTTCGAGCCTGTCAGTCGCGTGATCTCGCGAATCGGCGTTCCCTGGCACCATGTCATAGGCAACCACGACCATAACTACGACTCGGAGAGCGACGCTCTTGCCTCAGAATCATACGAAGCGCACTTCGGCCCTGCAACCTATTCATTCAACTACGGCAAGGTGCACTTTATAGTGGCCGACAACATCATACATCAGCTCGACCCCGAGACCGGCGGTGCGCGCTATGTCGGCGGATTTCGCGAAGATCAGATCCGCTTCATCGAGAATGACCTCGAGTTTGTTCCGACCGACCACTTGGTAGTACTGATGGTGCACATCGACCTGTTCGACCATGCCGACAGAAGTTTCCGTCGTGCGGACCGCGATCGTGTTTTTGCCGCCATGGCGCGCTTTCAAAACACTCTTTCTCTCTCTGCCCATACCCACTACATCAAACAGGCCTTCTTCGGCAATAACGAAGGTTGGCCGGGGACAAACCCACATCATCACCTCAACGCCGGAGCTATATGCGGCGATTGGTGGAACGGTATTATCGACCAGAATCTGTTGCCCGGAGCCATGATGAGGGATGGTTCGCCGCAGGGATATTTCGTATTGCGATTTGATGGCAGCGACTACCTCTACGACTACAACGTTATCCATTACGACGCTCCTCGACAGATGTCGATCCATGTGAAAGAGGGACAGCTATACGCCAATTTTTTTGTCGGCAACGAACGCAGCACGCTGCGTTTCAGGGTGAACGGTGGCGATTGGCGCGAGATGACCAAAAGTGTCGAGCGCGACCCTCTTTTTATGTCGATCCGCGAACGCTGGGACACTTCGGAGGAGAAATTCATAGGCGGCAGGCCTTCGAATCCCGTCGATTCGCACCACCTCTGGAAAGCTCCCCTTACCATCTCCGGCTCCGACTGCGTAATCGAGGTAGAGGCAACCGATATGTTCGGTCGCACTTTCGTCGAGCGTATGGTCTTTGGAGGGGAAAAACCGGACGTTCTTTGAGGTGGTTTCACATAGCACGGACAATTTGATCCGGGACGATGACTCCGGAAACGATAACGAGCACTCTCAAATGGTAACATTAACGTGAGTTCGATGAATTCAAATAGTCAAAATTAGCCGCTGCAATAAATTGAAATACAGCAATTTACAATAAGGCTCCGCCTGGGATGGCACTTTAACTGATTGTAAATCAACGCAAAGCACTGTATTTTACGAAAATACAGTGCTTTTGTTTTTGGGCCGGGAAGCATCCGGGGGCGGTATGGGGCAATACAGAGTAAAAGTAAAGGTGAAAAACAGAGCCTAAAGGTCTAAAAATAGCTTCGGGTGGAAAAATCCAAACAAGTTCCTGGAGTAAACTATCTCACAGGATGCGCCCTGTTGCCTCGGTTTTTGTCTCCGTTGTTGCTCTTGCAGAAGAAGGTTTTCGCGCAGATCCACGCCAGCATCGCGACGACAATGAGGCCGGCGATCGAGGCGGCGATCTTCCATGCGGTTAAAAAAGGAATGAGCGTGATCTGCCATATCGAAAGCAGATAGAGGACGGCGATGCCTACGAGCGCGACGCCCAAAAGGCCCAACAGCAGTTTTATAAGCGTTTTCATACGATTCTCTGGTTTTTTACATCTTTTCCAACAACTCTTTCTTCTTCGCGTCGAACTCCTCGCGGGTGATGATCTCCTCGTCGAGCAGCATCTTCAGTTTGCGCAGCTGCGTCATGGCGTCGTCCTGCTCGGCGCTCGAGGTGAGGATGTCGTCTTTCTGCTGCATCAG
>QMCD01002392.1_pt1 | contig 15510 bp, 11 predicted proteins | sample 1821841 | NCBI WGS metagenome assembly QMCD01 (sample SAMN01991225, study PRJNA193472) | Termite gut metagenome, whole genome shotgun sequencing project. | isolation source: worker | host: Macrotermes natalensis | reverse complement strand
CAACCCTGCGGGATTCAGGGTGTGTTGTCCCGACGTTGCTGAGCTGCCGTTCTGATGACGACTTAACTCTAGCGGCGGCACAAAGCGACTTCGCGGAATTCGCCGCATCACGTCGATGACGGCCTCATTTTCCAAACCGCCCTGAGGAAGCAGAAGATGATCGACCATCCACGTCGCTTGCGGCACCGTGGGAAAGCGTTCGAGCCGCGACTCACGCCGTTCTTCCGGCGTGGCAGCGACCGCAAAGGCGCCGGCAAGACAGGAAAGAACAATAAGCGAAACGGAAAAAAATATTTGTTTCAGCATATACCGTACGCGTTTTGTCGTGTATCAAAGATTCACGGCGGGGCTGAACTTACCGCGCAGTTCGTCAAACATATCTTTGTTGTCATTCGCAAGGATGTTGGGCGATGCTTCCAGCAGCGGTCGGGCCTTGTCAAACCAGCTTCGAGCCGCGTTTTCTTGGCCGGACGAATCCAAGGCTTTGGACAAGTGCATACAGAATATCGGGTTTTGGCACGATAGCTCGACGGCCCGTTGCAGATTCGGCAGAGCTTCGTCAGGCCGACCATCTCGCATCAAAATCAAACCCTTGGTATCCAGCAGTCCGACGTTATCATGGTGCTTGGTCAGGGCGGAGTCGATGAGTCCCAAGGCTTCGGCGTGCTTGTTTTCCACGCTGGAAAGCAGCATGGCCAAGTTGTTCAGAAAAACAAGAAAAACAGGTCCCTCCGGTTCTTGAGCCAAACCTTTGCGGTACAGGGGAATGGCCCGCTCCGGTTTGCCTCGCATAATCCAGTAATCTGCCAAAACCTGCATGACTCCTATGTCACTGACAGGCTGCGGTTTTTCGCCGATGTCTTCTTTCCGAACATCGAATTGAATCTCAACGCGACCCGCCAGAGGGCCGGTCAGTTGGATCAGGCTGATTTCCGTCAGTTGCGGCCACTCAAGATAGTATCCTCCTTTGATCGGAGTGATTTGTGGCTCGATAAACGTGCCCACGTTGTCTTGGGCAAACGTCCAACCGGCCAGCATCGGCACGGAGACGGCCAGCATGGCATGGCATAAAAAATGCGGCAGTAAATTTTTCATGGCTGAATGCTCCATTGGAATGAATGAACGTAGGAAACAGTGAAAAAACACAGGCCATTATAACATATTGTCGATGCAACAGCAACACAATTGGATCAAAATTCGCTCGCTTCCTCCTCTTGTGGCGGAAAAACCTCGATGCCGGCGGCGTCGGGCACGGTTTCGCTGTCGGGAAAACGAACTGCCATCGACCGCACCCGGCGCGTGCCCAGCGGAATCACGGTTTCTTCGTTCGCCACGACCGGATCACGAGGTCTGCGTGTCGTTGGTTCTCCCCGCTCAATGCTCTCCATGAGCCGATCAATGCGTTGCAAAATCTCTTCACTCGGTTTCACGCCGGCAAGCAGCGTCAACACGGACGGAATTAATGTTCCCATCGAAGACGGCGTGCGATTGATTTCGTCCAGAAGCAACGCATATCCTTCATCGACTTTTTTGTTGCGGGCAAAGCAGACGGCCAGCGGATAAACAAAGGTTCCACCCCGCTTTGCCACTTCGGTCAAATGCCTTTCCGCGCTGTCATGGAGGTCCGCTTGGAAAAACAAATTGCCCAGCGCGAGATTGAGAGCAAAAATCAAGTCCGGCGACTCGCGTCGGCTCTGGGCCAGCACGAGACACTGCCGGGCCAACACGTCGGCGTTTTCCGGGTCCTCCTCCTGAATGGCCTTGTGAACTTGCGTGTACATACGCTGATAGGGCTGCGGAAATTGGCCGGCCCGGGCATCCAGTTGAATGCCGCGCACCAAAGCGTCCCGGCGAATTTGCTTGGCGTCTTCCGCTCTGCCGGCCTCGTCCAAGAGCGCGAGAAGCCGGTTCCAGACATGCGGCTGCGTGTTGCCGTTGCGCAGAGCCAGTTGGTAAGACTCCACGATTTTCGCGAGCACTTCCACGTTGTCAGGATTTTTTGTGCGGAAGGCTTCTTCAATCATTCCCCGGAGCACATACGCCAAGTCCCAAGTGTCCCGGCGGACGACGATTTCTTCCTGCAACTGCCGCAAGGCCAAAAAATCCAACTCCGGCTCCAGCAGCATCAGTCTTGCTTTAACGTAACGCCACCACGTCCCTTCCGCCGGTGCGCCCTCAATCTGTTCCAGTCGGCCTTGCAACGCTTTGGCAAACTCCAAGTCGCCGCGATCAATCGCCATGTTGGCCATCAAGAACACGGCCTGCGGACGGAGTTGGTCGGGATTGAGATCATATGAAGCCTTCAAATTCGCGTAGAGGCGTTCCACCGAGTCCGGCGATTCGTCGTTCAAACTCCGCATGAGCATGACAAAACGCTGCTTCTGCGTGGCCGTCAAACGATTGCTTCCGAGGGCCTGTTCAAAGATCAGTTTCGCTCCCTCTTTATCGTTACGTCGCAAGGCATCATTGGCCAGTGCTGTGAAATACGCCGACTCGCCGTCTGGTTTATCCCGCATGGACAAGAGAATGCGGTCAAAATCGGAAATCGCCGCCAAGCCGCTATAGATATTCGCCAATTCGCTCAAAAAGTTCAAATCGTCGGCGTAAACCTGCGGAGTGGCGTCTGTTTCGGCATCGGGGCGAGGCGGAAAAGGCGTGTTTTCCAGCTCCCGGTATTTTCGCGTCGCCTCCAACTGGGCTTCGAGAATCTGTTCGGGATCGTTGGTAATCGTTGCCCGCATCATTTCGAGTTGAATCAGGCGGAGATCAATCGTCCACGGTTGAGCCAGCTCGGCACGATGTTCTTGGAGAATGCGAAGCTGTTCTTCCACGGCGTCCAACGATTCCTGCGTGGTGTCATTGCGTTCCATTTGCTGCTGGAAAAGGCTGCGCGTGTACAAATATCGCAGCACCATGCTCTGGGGCGATTGCGTGACCGCCCCGGCCAAAAGTCGCGTGGCCTCGTCCGGCTGGTTCATCTGGAGGCGAGCGTTGGCCGTGGCAATCGTGGCGGGTTCTCGATACGGCGGAAATGGAATCGTGGCGGCGAAATACTTGGCGGCCTGATCCCATTTCGTCTGCTCCGCCATCAATCGGCCTGCCAGCATGAGCGATTCCGGCAGCAGTCGCCCATAAATACTGGTGCGCTCCAACACGTAATCTTGGGTCGAGGCCCCGAACGAGCTGAGAATCGAATCAAGCCGAATGAGAGCATCACTCGTTTTTTGCCGGGAAAGCGTGAAAAGCCGTCGCGATTCTTCGTCTCGCCCCGATGCTTGCGCTTCCTCGGCCCTGACCAAGGCTTCGGCCCCTTCGGCGGCGTTGAGCCGTGCTCCCAGCAGCACGCCCATGCGGCGAATTTGATCCGTCGCGTCGGGCCGGGAAATGCGACTGCTCGCCGCCAGCCCGCCCAAGCGAGCCACCATCTGAGTGGCCTCGTCAAAACGCTTTTGTTCCATCAACGTGATGGCAGAGCGACCGATCAATTCTTCCGGGGCCGGATGAAACGATTTTTCAATGCCGGTATTCCACATCGTGATCGCCTCGGATAATTTTCCTTCACCGACCAGGTAGTCGCCGAGATATTGATAGCCCAGACCAAAACGTGGATTGTGCTCGACGGTTCGATTCAAATAATCCTCGGCCTTCTTTTTGAGCTTGTCGGCCAGTTCCGTGTTGCCTTGCCGCCGGGCCACGCCCATTTGTTGGAACGTGTACATGGCCGCCCGAATCAGGCCGTCAGCGATGTTCGGATCGAGTTTCAAGACCATTTGGAGATCAGGATCAAGTTCTTCGGCATCGGGCTGCGGACGCTGTAGTGCTTGTCCAAAACGCATCCGAAACTGAAACCGGGCCAAATAGGCGGCCACGTTTTCAGGATTCAAGCTGACCATTTCATCCATGACGGACTGGGCCATTTCCCGGCGTTTTTCGGGCGTTGTTTCACGCAACAATTCGTCACTGGCACTGGTCTTGAATGTCTCCCGCTCGACGTCCACGATAAATTCCGCATAGCGGCTGGCGATCTCGATATCCGACGGCTTCATCAGATAGAGCTGAGCTTTTCGAGAAATTTGTCCAATTTGTCTTCCAGAAACGGCATCTGGAGTTGCACCGGATTGTAGGCGGCCACGGGAAGCCGCATCATCGACACCAGTGCAATCATGCGAAGGGCTTCGTAATTCTCCGGGTTGTTCAGTGCCCGCTCCGTGGTGAGCACCTGCCGCGCCCGGGCTATCGTTTGCGGCAAATCGCGGCGATCCCATGCCAATTCCATCAGGCGAATATGGTAGGGCAACGCCTCTTTGTCCGACGCCAAGACCTTAATCAACTCTTCGCAGTTGTTGGCGAGTTGCGCTCCGCGTCCCCGACCGCCGCCTTCTTCTTGGTATAATTTCTCCAAGAGAGCATTCAATTCCTTCAAAATGGCCGTGTGGCCCGGCTGGGAACGGTTAAAATTATCGAGCAGTTTCGCGGCGTCTTCTTTCTTTTTTCGGGACTCGTTGAAAAGCGTCTGCTTTTTCGTCTCGTCGGTTTCCGCTTCAAATTCCGTGCGAATTTGTTCCGCTTCCGCCGCCATCTGGGACGCCGCACGGAGCACATGGTCGGCGAGATGGGTGACACGGAAATAATAGAGGCCGCCGGCCGCACTGCCGACGAGCAGAAACAGGAACACGCCACTCAAAAGCCATTTCCAAGAAACGACATATTCGGTGATTTGAGCGGGTTTCGAAACGGGTTCCGTGGGATTGGCTGTCTCGGTCATCATAATACAATGTGGTAAATGTATCCGCGGCGGCGGGGAAAATCAAAATGAGCCGGGGATGGAGCGTAGCGCAATCCCCGGACATCCTTACTCCGCGTACTGCAACAAATGCGCAAGACGGAGTTGCTCCAGTTTGTCGGCGAAGCCGCCGTCCTTTCCGGCCATTTGATAGTACGGAATATCTTTCACGACAATGCCATCAACGGAACTGCCGGTGTTGACCAGTTTTCGATACACGTCTTCCATGGCCGCCAACACGGGAGAAGATGCGGGCTTTCATCGACATGCGCATGGGACTGGGTTCCTTTTTTAAAAGTTACTCTGACAAAAGTGGGTCTGACATACATTTATCATGAAATGACGGGCAACGTTCCCAACAGTTCCTTGAATCGGCCATCACCCAGCAATTCGTAGGGCGAAACGTCCAACTGGCCCGCCGACAGCAAATGCAGGTTCGGTTCCCGCTCATTCATCACCACCGCCTCGCCGAAACCATTGCGGAACGAGAGCACGTCGGCCAGACCGATGCCTGTCTCTTCATTGCCGAACAATAAGTGCAGTCGGCCCACCTGCATGTCCGCGTCGATCAACAACACGGGGCCGCTTTTCATCTGCGCCATCGCCACGGCCACTTGGACGGCGAGAAATGTTTTTCCGTCATCGCCCGACACGCTGGCCACCGACAGGGTTTTGCAACGTCGGAACGGTTCGCTAAGCAGCAGATGTGTACTCCAATTATGCACGCTTTCACGGTATCGGGCAAGCCGCCTCTGGAAATTGGAGCCATGCAGCCACGCGACCGGCGGTTCCATGATTTCGCCGATGATAACATTCGGCATGGCACGGCGAATCTGCGACACATGATAAAGCCGGGGACGGATACGCTCCAAGGCGATGCCGAGAAAAAGCGGAAAACAGAAGCCGGCCATTCCTCCCAGTGCCGCCATGGGAAGACGTTTTTTCACTTTGGCCTCTGAGGGGACCGTCGCGGCTTTGGTCAGTTCAATTTGCTTGGGCGCAAAACGCTCCAGATTCAGCCGCGAGATTCGGCCTTGGAGTTTGTCCAAGTCGGCATTGATTCTGGCCAGCTCATTCTGCTGGAAAGTGACATCGGTAATTTTTGTGGTCCGCGTCCCCACCAAGGCTTTTTGCTCCTCGGCCTTGATTCGGAGTTCGTTCACCAAAATTTCCTGCGAGCGAACTTCCATGTCTTTGAGCATGATCTGCTGCTCCAGATTTGCCACGACCCCCATTTGAATGGCCTGGGCTTTGGAACTGCTCATATTCGCAAAAGAGTCGTCAAAATTCTTCTGCAATTCGGCAATCCGATTTTCAAGGTTCAGAATCGACGGATCATCATCGCGGGGCAACGTTCTTCGCAACGCACGCACCCTGTCCTTGTGTTCGGACAACTGAGCACTCAACATGGCGAGCTGAGGATCGTTTTCGATGGCAGCGATAATCATCGTCTTGGGAATTTTCGCATCGCCGGCCGCCATTTGCTGAAGCATGGTCAGTTCCGATCGGAGTTTGACCAGCAACGACTCGCCTTTCTGAACTTCCAGCATCAGCGACTCGTTCTGGGCGAAGCCGCCGGAAAGTCCGTCCTGTCCCGCCGCACCGCCTTGCCGGGCCGCCTCTTCCAGACCGGCGCGAATTTCGTCTTGCAGATACCTCGCGCTGACTTGTTGTTTGCCATATTCTTTCTGCAAGTCCGAGATGAGTTTGGAATTCATGTCGGCGGCCTTGTCCGCATAATTCTCAAAATAGGCGTCCACCACGGCGTTCACGATTTTATGGGCGTCGGTGCGTTCTTCCGTCTGAATGCTGACCGTGAGCATTTCCGATTCGCCCTGCGTTCCGACACGCAATTGTTTGTTCAGCCAGCCCACTCTGTCTTTTTCTTTGGTGACGCAAGGAAGCTGGGCCACCTCCGGGGATTCCAGGGCTTTTTCCAAGCTCATGGGAGCGCGGATCAAGGAAATTTGCGTGGAAACCAGGGTTTTGTACGGAACTTGTTCTTCCAAATCGTTGTACAGAAACACGGGACGCTTCGTGTAAATCCGAATCCACGCCACAGCCTCGTATTTTACGGGAAAGAGCAGATAGCAAGCCGCCGCCGCGCAAGCCCCGAACACAAACCCGGCGGGCAAAGCCCACTTCCACGAACGCTTGAGACCGGCGAAAACAAGCAGCACTAAAACCAGCGGCGTCATTTTCGCCGATTCCGACGAATCGAGCATCGGTTTCGGCGCAGCGGCATCCTGCGGCTCGGCGGCGTTGTAGTACGGCTCGTCAGGATAAGCAGACATATAAGGATCGTTCGCGGGGCCGACGATCATATTATTCATGTCGCTGCTTTGGGGGGGATCGCTTAGGGACATGGGAGGAGTGGCATTTTTTTCGTTTTTTCTGTCTACTGGATCACAACTCGTCGAAATACTTTTCCCAAATACCAGACAAACGCAAAAAACAGGCCAATGGCAATGGGAATCATGGTAAAACCGGCTAGGTCATCCGCTCTGGCGGCGATGGATTGACTTTCCGGCGTGATGCTTTGCATAAAACTTTCAAAATGCACCAGAAGAATGCCGGTCATGGCAATTCTCGCGGCATTGACAAACAGGGCGATGGGGGCGGCGACGGCGAAAATGAGCACGTTTTGCCACCAAGGCCGACGCATCAACAAGATGGCGGCACTGGCGATGGCCAAAATGCTAATCAGAAAACGGATGCCGCTGCACGCCATTTCGACGGCCAATTCCTGATTGCTCAGACGGATCGTATTCTTGATCGGAATGGCCGGTTCGCCGAGCAATTGCAGCAGCACGGCCGCAAACTGGGCCGCGATTTCCTGAAGTTGGTTTCGCAGCAGAGCTTCAAAACTCCACGGCAATTGGAACATAAAAATCAAAAAGGCCAGCGACGGCAAGGCCCAGCAAAAAACGCGGGTTCCATAAAAAAACCAGACCACGCCGAGAATCCAGAAAAAGATGGACCACTGATCCAACGCCGTCATGTACATGCGTGCGGAGAAAAACCGCATCAAGCAGCAGATCAGAATGGGAAAAAGCCCTAGCCAAGTCAGTTGATAGCGAGTGCCGGGATAGTCATCGAAGCGGTAATAAAGGAACAGGGCCACCAGAGGAAGAACAAAAAACCCGTGGCCGTAATCGAGTTGATACCACCAAGCATACACCATTTCGCTGAAAGAGGGCCAAAAAGCGAACACCGTGAACGGAACTACGGTACAGAGCAACACCAGTAATCGCCGCGTTTCAAACTTTTTGTCCACCGGCAGCCGCCGAATTCGAGGAGCACTCTTCGGCGCGGCGACCTCGTCCTGTTTTTCCGTTCCCCAAACCACCGACGCTTCGGGATCGACGTTCACGGCGGCGGAAAACTCGCCGCGCGGCGTCTCTTTCTTGACGCCCTGCGGCACGTCCGCTGCAAAAGATCGATGCTCCGTACTGCGAGGCTCCGCCGTCGCGTGAGGATCGGAAGAGCGTTTTTGTTCGTTGTCCGCCATCATGATCACCACCTGTCACCGAAAAAAGTGTTATTGACCTTCAGAGAAAAACACCCTCTATCATAAGTTATTTTTGACCGTTTGCAAAGAAATAAAGAGGAAATTTTGAGAAAAAATCCTTCAAACTTGCGGGGACGGGCATGAGAGGGCGGTTGGTAGACCGTATGCGTTTTGTTCAGTCCCGTTTTTTCAACAGGGCGACGCATTCGGCGGAAATCGCTTCTTCCCGACCCACCGGGCCGACATGCTCGCCGGTTTTCGCTTTCACGCCCACTTGGTCCGCTTCTACGTCGAGAATCTCGGCGATGCGTTTTTGGATCAGCTCCTTGAACGACGCAATTTTTGGTTTTTGTGCAAAAACGATCGTGTCGATATTAACGATTTGCCAGCCGCTTTGTTGGACACGCCGCCACGCCAATCGCAACATGGTTGCGGAGTCCCGGTCACGATTGGCGAGATCGGTGTCGGGAAACATTTCGCCGATGTCGCCCAGTCCCGCCGCGCCGAGCAGCGCGTCTGTCACGGCATGAAGCAGCACGTCCGCATCGCTGTGGCCGAGAAGCGATTTGTTGTGTTCGACACGAACGCCCCCCAGCACGAGGGCGTTTTGCTCGGAGCTGCTTTCAATGAGCCGATGCGTGTCGTGGCCGATGCCGATTCTGAACATCAATCTTTGTCCTTGAGCACATTAAAAAACGCACACACAAATCCCTGAGCCTATTTCGCCATTTTCGCCCAGGAATCGCGTAGCGAGGCCGTGCGATTGAAAACGAGTTTGTCCGGTGTGCTGTCGGAATCCGTGCAAAAATAGCCGATGCGTTCAAACTGAAAACGGTCTTCCGGCAGGGCGCGGGATAACTCCGGTTCCAACTTGGCGTTCGCCACGACGCCCAGCGAATTTTCGTTCAAATACTCTTTGTAATCCGTCGGGTCTTGTGGATCGTCGGGATTTTCCTTCGTGAACAGCCGGTCATACAGCCGAACTTCCGCGTCGAGTGCCTGTTCCGCGCTGACCCAGTGAATCGTGCCCTGCACTTTTCGGCCATCGGCGGAACTGCCGCCGCGCGTTTCGGGATCATACGTACAGCGAACTTCCGTCACGTTGCCCGCCGCGTCTTTTTCGCAGTCCGTACAGGTGACGTAATAAGCGTAACGCAAGCGAACTTCTCTTCCCGGCGTGAGCCGAAAATATTTTTTCGGCGCGTCTTCCATAAAATCGTCGCGCTCGATGAACAAGACTTTGGAGAACGGAACTTGCCGCGTGCCGTCCGCCTCGTTTTCGGGATTATTGACGGCTTCGATCATTTCGGTAACATTTTCCGGGTAATTTTCGATGACGAGTTTCACCGGATTCAGCACGGCCATGCGACGCTGGGCATTCTTATTCAAATCTTCACGCAGCGAGTTTTCCAGCTTAACGACATCAATCATGCTGTTCATTTTCGCCACGCCGATTTCGCGGCAAAAAGCCCGGATCGATTCCGCCGTGTAGCCGCGACGCCGCAGTCCCCGAATCGTCGGCATTCGCGGGTCGTCCCAGCCAGTGACGAGATTGCTCTTGACGAGTTCCAACAATTTTCGCTTGCTCATCACGGTGTACGTTAAATTGAGCCGGGCAAATTCGTACTGCTGCGGTCTGTATGCACCGGGAGCACTGAACTCGTCAATTTGGTCCAGAAACCAATTGTAAAGCGGTTTGTGGTGCTCAAATTCCAGCGTGCAAACCGAATGCGTGATTCTTTCGATGGCGTCTTCGAGGCCGTGCGCCCAGTCGTACATCGGGTAAATGCACCATGCGTCGCCGCTGCGGTGGTGGGCGGCTTTCACAATTCGATACATGACGGGATCGCGCATGTTAAAATTGGGCGAGGCCAGATCGATTTTCGCACGCAAAATTTTTTGGCCCTCGCCGAACTCGCCGGCCCGCATTTTTCGGAACAGCTCCAAATTTTCTTCCGGCGAAAAATTTCTCCCGGCACTGGGAATCATGGGTTCGGACGGCGTGCCTCGGTTGGCCCGCATCTCGTCGGGCGTTTGATCGCAAACGTAGGCTTTGCCTTTCAAAATCAGCTCTTCGGCCCAGTCGTACATCTGCCCAAAGTAGTCGGAAGCGTAACGAATTTTGCTGTCCAAACTGTCGCCGGTGAGCCATTGCACGTCATCGACGATGGAATCCACGTACTCGGTTTCCTCTTTAGTCGGATTCGTGTCGTCGAAACGCAGTTGAAACGTGCCGCCGTATTTTTGGGCGAGGCCGTAATTGAGGCAGATGGCCTTGGCGTGACCGATGTGAAGATAGCCATTCGGCTCCGGCGGAAAGCGAGTGGCAATGCGTCCGCCGTTCTTTCCGGCCTTGATGTCGTCTTCCAAAATTTGTTCGATAAAGTTGAGATGGTCGGTCATGGGGTGGTGGAGAGCGGATAGTTGAAAGTGTGTGAATCTGTAAAAGAGCCGGATGTGGAGTATACTCGTAGCGTTTTGTTTTTCCCGAAGTACCATCCCTCAACCCTACGGCCAGTGTTTGTCCAGCGCTGGGGGATTACTCAACATGACGTTTCTGGGATTTCTAAACGTCTTGAGTATAATCGACCGTAGGAGATTACGTAACTTCCGGCTCTTGGTTTTTTTCGTTTTCAATCTTTTTTATTGTTCTGATTTCTAAAATCAGTGCACCGATCCAAAGCGGCACCATGATCGGCAGGGCAAGTATCCAACCGAACGCTATCACCATTACTGTTCCGATAGGGTCAGGATGTGTTACAATATCATAATAGGCATAACCGGAAAAGATACCGAAAAATAGGGCGGCGATTAACAGACAACATTGTGTTCTTTTACCTTTCGCCACCCCAGCAAAAAACAGGTTGACGGACAAAACACCCGTGTTGAACAAGAAAAAGCAAACAGTAACGAAACAAATTTCCAAAAAAACGTGAAAAAATGTCAAACCATACGTGAGCATCACGGCAAGCCCTATCACAACCGTTGTCCAGATTGTCACACTGCGGAGGTTCATGGGAAATGGTCCCTTTTTACGTCACCTGCGTTCGCAGGTCGTGGTTCGTGTTATGTTTTCTCCATCTTCTTTCTTGGTTTTGGGGGCGGTAGTTTTTTGACATACTTATCGAATTCCCCATCAAGGGCGTCGTTTTGACGGATACGCTGTTGATGAAATTTTTTGTATTCCTTTTCGGACTTTTCCTTGGCCAGCTCGTGGGAAATCCGACCGGCATTGGTCAAAATATCCCTATCGTTGATGGTCAAAAAAGCGTGGAGTTTTTCGATCCAGTCTTGCATCGACATTGGAACGCGCCGCATTGCCTGTCCTTCGGCAAAAACGAGATATTGTTCGACAAGATTGTTCAACGCCTTCAATTCTTCTTCCGACAAATAGTTTTTGGCAATCACAACGTCGCTCTTACGGACTTTCGCTCCCCGCCAACTTGTCAAGCCCATGTTCTGCTTGTTACTGTCCGCGCGGGAATAAACAATTTCCGCTGCCGTTTGACCGATGATCGCCCAGTGCATTTTATTTTGAACCGTCTGAAAAAACTCGATGCTCTCCGGTTGCGTCGGATCGTAATCGATACTTGTCGCGTAAATATCGGTGATTTTCTGATAAAACCGTCGTTCGGAAGTCCGTATGTCCTGAATGCGACGGAGCAGTTCCTCAAAATAATCGAAGGGCTGGTCGGGGTTTTTCAGCCGTTCATCGTCCATCACGAAGCCTTTGACGATGTACTCGCGAAGCCGCTGAGTGGCCCAAATGCGAAATCGGGTGGCCACAGCACTTTTCACGCGGTAGCCGACCGAAATGATCATGTCGAGATTGAAATAGTCGATATTCCGCTCTACTCGGCGATTTCCCTCAAATTGAACTGTTGCAAAATTTGCAACAGTTGCCTCCGGGACCAGTTCGCCCTCCTCAAACACGTTTTTGACGTGCCGGGAAATGGTGGATTTGTCCCGTTGAAACAGGGCCGCCAACTGATCCAACGAGAGCCAAACGGTTTCATCGGCAAGTCGAACGTCGATTTTCAACTTTCCGTCTTCCGCCGCGTAAACGAGGAATTGTCCTTTGTTTTCCGACATGATTCGTATTACGTATTCTCCGTTCTGATTTCCTCAAGCTCATGGTAAACGCTTGCCGGCTCGACATTTTCAATCACAGCCACGGCCTGAACAATCTGGTCGCGGATCATTTTCAGGCCGGCAAGATCGTCCTTGCGGCCCTCCATCCGTTCGCGGATTCGCTCGACAAGCGATTCGTAGACATCATATTGTACGTCGAAAAGATCGTCATTCTGAGGAGAATTTTGCATGGCAGGCTCCAAAAAATAGGACATGAATACAAGCCACGGCGGAACCTTTTTCAAAGCTGAAAAAGGGACGCCATGTTGTTCCCAAGCGAAAGTTCCCCCCGCACAACTGAGGCGACATGGCTTGCGCACACGCCAATACGGACGATTCCATCGAAGACGAAATCACCGCACGGAACTTCGCAAGCCAGCCGCATGACGCCCCAAGGGGAACGCATGTTTTTCGGCTGACGAATCGTTTTCTTCCAAACCGACAAGTCGGGTTGTGCATGGAAGGATTGGGAACAAAATACTTGCGAAAAAACAGTATGTAAACCGGCACCGCATTTCGGAATGCCGGGCCGGGATGAGCCGAGTTTTATTGACAGTCTCGGCCCAAGCCGTCATAATTATAGAGAATGTTTCCAATGTGACAAGCAAAACCTCCTGTTTTTTCACCCCATGTTCGACGAATCTGACATTCTCCGCCGTGGCCTTGAGTTCATGAAGAAAAAGGACTACGAGCAGGCCATCGAGTTCTTCAATCAGGCCATTCAGGCCAATTCCAAATACGTCGAGGCGTACTACTGCCGGGGTAACGCCTTCGAGGCCCAGGGACGTTTCGATCAAGCGATCAAAAGCTATGACGAAGTGCTCAAATTTGCGCCCAAAGAAGCGGCTGCTTTTTTCAACAGGGCCTGCGTGTTCCGTAAACAGGGCAAAAACGAGCAGGCCATCGCAGAGTTTTCGCAGGCGATTTCCATCAAGCCGGACTACGGAAAAGCCTACTACAATCGCGGTGCGGTGTATTTTTCGATGGGCGACACGGAACGCTCTTTTACGGATTACACCAAAGCCATCGAATGCTCGCCCAAGGACGCCGACCCCTTTGTCGCACGCGGTTTGATTCACATCGTCCGCAAAGAGCCGGAAATGGCGTTGGCCGATTACGACAGGGCCTTGGCCATCGATCCGAAACATTTTCGTGCTCACGGCAATCGCGGCAACGTGTTGGAAATTCTCGAACGCAACGACGAAGCCGTTACGGAATACAGTGCCGTGATTTCGCTCAGTCCTTCGGATTACAAAGCCTACATGAATCGCGGATTCGTGTACTCCAAGATGGGCGACTCGGAAAAAGCCTTGGCCGATTATTCCCGCGCGATCGAGTTGAACCCCAAATATCCAAAAGCCTACTGTTGCCGGGGAGCCGTTTACGCCCTGCTCAAGCGTCAGCAAAAAGCCCTCGAAGATTACGAAGAAGCGATTCGGCTTGCACCGCAAAATATCGAGGCGTACATCAGTCGCGGCCAAGCCAAGTTGTCGCTGGGCGACCGAATCGGGGCGTTGGAGGATTATAATCTTGCGCTCAAGATGCAGCCGAACAACGCGAAAGTTTGGCTCAATCGCGGCGCGGTGCTCAGTAAAATGGGCAACACGGAAGACGCCATTCAAGCCTACACGGAAGTCATCAAGCGAGTTCCGAGCAACGTGTCGGCCTACTGTTGCCGGGGCGTGCTGTTCACGAAAACCGGCCAGATCGACGAGGCTCTCGCCGATTATCAGAAGGCCATCGAACTCGACCCCAAACACAGCAGTGCGTACATGAATCTCGGCATTTTGCAGCGGGTCAAGGGGCAGCTCAAAGAGGCCGTCCTGAGTTTTACCCAGGCCATCAAGCTGAATCCCAAATATGCCGCCGCCTACCAGAATAGGGCCGTGACCTACAATTTGATCGGCGACAAAGAAAAGGCTGAGAGCGACTTGCATGAAGCACAAAAACTGGCCAAACAGGGCGAAACGAACGGCTAATTCTTCGGAAAATTTTGTCTCAAAAACAGGGGGATTACATTCTCCCATCCAACGTGGTAAAATGGCGCGTTAAATTCCCGTAGATTTCGTCTGTTCATTCCTTTCCACTGAAATTAAAAAATGTCCGAAGCTGATCGTCTTTACAACTTTTCCGCCGGCCCCGCCGTGCTACCGCTGCCCGTCCTCAAAAAAGCTCAGGAGGAGTTTCTTTGCCTGCCCGGTGCGGGCGCGTCGGTGCTCGAAATTTCCCACCGCACCAAGCCGTTTGAGGCCATCATCGAAGGGGCGGAAGCGAATGTTCGCAAGCTGCTGAACGTGCCGAACGAGTATCGCGTGCTTTTCCTGCAGGGCGGAGCGTTGTTACAGTTCGCCATGATTCCCATGAACCTGCTTCAGGGAACCGAGCTGGCGTCCAACCGGAGCGCGGCGGACTACATCGTTTCCGGCTCTTGGACGAAAAAGGCGGCCTCGGAAGCGAAAATGGTCGGCAATGTTCACACCGTTTGGGACGGCAAAGACGGCGGCTACAAACGCAAGCCGAAGCCGGAAGAAATCCGATGGAACGCCGATGCTGCGTATGCCTATATTTGCTCGAACGAGACGATTGAAGGCGTGCAGTACCAAGAGTATCCCTCGACGCCTACGCCGCTGGTTTGTGATGCGTCCTCAGACATTTTCTGCCGTCCGGTGGATATTTCGCAATTCGGCCTGCTGTACGCCTGTGCCCAGAAAAATATCGGCCCGGCGGGCGTGACACTCGTGATTATTCACGACGATTTGGTCGAACAGTCCCCGGCCAACCTACCATCGCTTTTGAATTACAAAAAACTGGCGGAAGCGAAATCGATGCTGAACACGCCGCCGAGTTTTGCCGTGTATATGGTCAAGCTCGTGACCGACTGGCTGCTCCATGACATCGGCGGCTTGGAAAAAATGCACGCGATCAACAAAGAAAAGGCGGCACTCTTGTACGATGCGATTGACAATTCCGGTGGCTTCTACAAAGGCCACGCCGACAAGGAATATCGCTCGCTGATGAATGTTCCGTTCCGTTTGCCGAGCGAGGAGTTGGACAAAAAATTTCAGGACGACGCCAAACTCGCCGG
>QMCD01004273.1_pt1 | contig 15514 bp, 15 predicted proteins | sample 1821841 | NCBI WGS metagenome assembly QMCD01 (sample SAMN01991225, study PRJNA193472) | Termite gut metagenome, whole genome shotgun sequencing project. | isolation source: worker | host: Macrotermes natalensis | reverse complement strand
AGCTAAAAGGATGTTATACCAGCTAATGTAATTATTTTGTAAATCTGCGAATACGTGAGTATTTGCAAGAAAAATACTCTTATTATGAGTGAGGAGGAGAAAGAGAAGAAACGTGGATTTTATTAAAACAGAGAAAAAGTGGCGGAAAAAATGGGAAGAAACAAAACTGTACCGGTTTGACCCAAAAAGCGGCAAACCCAAAAAATATGTCCTTGAGATGTTTTCGTATCCTTCCGGGGCAAACCTGCATATCGGGCACTGGTATAACTACAGCCTCGCGGACAGCTACGCGCGCTTTTTGCGCATGAGCGGTTATTCCGTGTTCCACCCGGTGGGCTTTGACGCGTTTGGCCTGCCCGCTGAAAATTACGCGATTAAAACGGGTGTGCATCCCATGGATTCCACCAAGAAAAATATAGAGACAATGGAGCGCCAGTTGCGCGAGCTGGGGGCGACGTTCGACTGGGAATATGAGGTCGTAACCAGCGAGCCGGAATATTACCGCTGGACGCAGTGGTGCTTTTTGCAGCTTTATAAGCACGGGCTTGCCTACCGCAAAAAAGCGCCGGTAAACTGGTGCCCTTCGTGCAACACCGTGCTTGCGAACGAGCAGGTGATAGAGGGGCAGTGCGAACGCTGCCACACCGAGGTGACGCGCCGCCACCTGACGCAGTGGTTCTTTAAGATCACCGATTACGCGGAAAAGCTTTTAGACGGGCTGCCTAAGCTGGACTGGCCGGAAAAAACAAAGCTGATGCAGAAAAACTGGATCGGTAAATCCACCGGCGGCGAAGTGGTGTTTACGCTTGCGGAAGGGGGCGCGGAATTCACGGTGTTCACCACGCGCGCGGACACGCTATTTGGCTGCACCTATGTCGTCATTTCCCCCGAGCATCCCATGCTTATGGACATTACGACAGACGATCAAAAACAGGCGGTGGAGGAATACCAGGCTTGCGCCGCCAAGGCCTCCGAAATAGACCGCCTTTCCACCACGCGCGAGAAAACGGGCGTTTTTACCGGCGCGTATGCGGTAAACCCGATAAACGGGCGCAAGGTTCCGGTGTGGACGGCGGATTATGTGTTGGCGAGCTATGGCACGGGTATTGTGATGGCGGTGCCCGCGCACGACGAACGCGACTATGTATTTGCGGAAAAATTTGGCCTGCCTATCGAGCGGGTCGTAAAAGCGAAGGACGACAAGGCGGACGACGCGCTGCCCTTCACGGAATACGGCATACTGGTAAACAGCGGCGCGTTTGACGGACAGACGACAGAGCAGGCGAAGGAATCGGTCATAAAACACCTCGCCGGGCAAAAGCATGGCGCGTTTAAAACAAACTACCGCCTGCGCGACTGGCTCATCTCCCGCCAGCGTTATTGGGGCGCGCCCATTCCCATCGTTTACTGCGAAAACTGCGGCGAAGTGGCGATCCCCGAATCGGAACTGCCGGTGCTGCTGCCCTGCGATGTGGCGTTCACGCCGGACGGCACGTCGCCCCTCGCAAAAAGTGAGGCGTTCCTGCACACGACCTGCCCTAAATGCGGCGGCAAGGCGACGCGCGACGCGGACACGATGGATACGTTCGTGTGTTCCTCGTGGTATTACCTGCGCTACCCGGACAGTAAAAACAATAAGGAAGCGTGGAGCAGGAAGGTTGCGGATGCCCTGCTGCCCGTGGATACGTATGTGGGCGGCGCCGAACACGCGGTAATGCACCTGCTGTACGCCCGCTTTTTCACAAAGGCGTTTTATGACATGGGGTATTTGGGTTTTGACGAGCCGTTTTCCCGGTTGGTGCATCAAGGCACTATTTTGGGGCCGGACGGGCAGAAGATGAGCAAGAGCCTGGGGAATGTCGTATCGCCGGATGAATACACGCACAAGTACGGGTCGGACACGCTGCGGCTGTACCTTGCGTTCGGGTTCAACTATGTGGAGGGCGGCCCGTGGAACACAGACGGCATCAGGGGCGCGCATAAATTCCTCGAGCGCGTGGAGCGGCTGGTGGCAAGGGTAACCGCGCTTTCCGGCGGCAGTGGCAGCGTGGATGAAGACGTGAACTACCAATTGCATTACGCCATCAAAAATGTGGCGCGTGATATCCCGCAGTTTTCGTTCAATACGGCGGTGGCGCGCATCATGGAGCTTACAAACGCAATGTATAAGTATATGGACGGGCAGCCGGACGGCCCCTTTGCCAAAGAAACCGTCAAAAAACTGCTGCTGCTGCTCGCGCCGTTCGCGCCGCATTTCTGTGAGGAGCTTTGGGAAGCGCTGGGGCAGGAATACTCCATATTCAACCAGGCGTTCCCGGCCTTTGACCAAAAGGCGCTCTCTAAAAACACGGTGAATATGGCGGTACAGATAAACGGAAAAGTGCGCGCGCGGTTCGACATAAGCCCGGACGCGTCCAAGGAAGACGTGGAGGCGCATGTGCGCGGCGAGTTCGGCGGCCTGTGGGCGGGAAAAGAGATTGTAAAGTTCATCGTGGTGCCCGGGCGCGTCGTCAATATTGTAGTGAAGTAAACCATCGAGTGGGGCGGGGAACCGGCGAAAGAGAATCTGACCAACCTTGTTGCACTGCCGCCCGCAACAGAGCCCAAAAGACGCGCGGCCTGAATGAATCAGTATGTTACTTAGTGCCGCACAGGCTGTTTCACAAAGGAGGCCAGATATGAAATACCGTACCGACCCAAAAACAGGAAGCGAATTATCCGCGCTGGGTTTTGGCCTTATGCGCCTGCCGCGCGGCATAAGCGGCATCGACGCGGGCAAAGCGGAAAAGCTGGTGATGGCCGCGATCGGCCGGGGCGTCAATTACTTCGACACCGCATACCTCTACGGCGGCAGCGAACGCACGCTAGGCGGGATATTAAAAAGAAACCCGGGCACGCGGGAAAAAATCTATATCGCGACCAAACTGCCGTTTTTCCAATGCAAAACACACGAGGATTTCGACAAATATTTCAACAAACAACTGGAACGCCTGCAAACAGACTATATCGACTATTATCTGATACACAATATCGCCGAGCCTTCCGCGTGGAAAGCGCTGCAAAAATTGGGGATCGAACAATGGATCGCCGAAAAGAAAAAAGAAAGCAAAATAAAACAGATCGGGTTTTCCTTCCACGGGATGCAGGATGGCTTTTTGGCGTTGCTCGGCGCTTACGACTGGGATTTTTGCCAGATACAATATAACTACATGAACGAAAACTACCAGGCCGGCACAAAAGGGCTTTATGCCGCGCATGAAAAAGGGCTGGCGGTGATCGTGATGGAGCCGCTTTTGGGCGGCAAGCTGGCGGCGTCCCTGCCCGAAAAAGCCGCAAAGCTTTTTGCCGGGGCGGGCGATATTTCACCCGCGGCATGGGCGCTGCGCTGGCTGTGGAACAAAAGCGAGGTCACGGTGGTTTTATCCGGCATGAACGGGGAAGAGCAAGTGGAGGAGAATATAAAAACCGCAGAGGCAGCGGAGGCGGGCATGTTTACGGAAAGCGAAACCGCGGTGGTGAAGCAGGCGGCGGAGATTTTTAACGCGGCGTATAAAATACCGTGCACCGGCTGTAACTACTGCCTGCCCTGCCCCAAAGAAGTAAACATCCCCGCGTCTTTTGCCGCGTATAATGTGTCGTATGTGTCCGGCTATATCACGGGTATGGCGCAATATATGACGAGTACCGCCGTGATCAACCCGCAAAAGAATTTCAGCGTGCGGAACTGCGCGAAATGCGGCCAATGTGAAAAGAAATGCCCGCAGCATATTGAAATCATGAAATCTTTGGAACGGGTAGGCCGAAGGATGGAACCGCTGCCGGTGCGCGCGGCGCTCGCGCTGTACCGGAAATTCAGCTAGGTAATTGCCGGGAGCGGCCCATCGGTGGGTGTGTGGTGGTTTTGTATTAGGAGCAACTTGACGAGTGGTGGCCGAGGTAGGTCTGAGGGAAATCTTTTCCAGCCCAGGCGCGCAAACGCAGGCATATCGGCACATATGGCAAGTTCGCGCAACGACGGCTGGAAATGATTTTGCCAGAGATATCCGGCCATCCTTTGTCAAGTTGCTCTAACTATACACCTTTGCGCCCGGCGATTCTGGTGTATATCAAATAGTGCGCCGCTACTGCCGAAACAAATACATAACAATGCAGATGTCCACTCCCGGCGGATGCCGTTTTTTTGACATATGTACAATATGAGATTATAATTGAATAGTATACCCGTTGACATCCGGCCTTGCGAGCGTTTAGCGAAATCATTGCTTTCGCGTAACCATTGCTTTGCCTGCCAATACAACGACGCCCGGACAAAGGTGTAGATTGGATAACGCGCAGAAAAAACATAGAATGCATGAAACCCGGCACAAGATGAACCGTAACCTTGAGGCGAAAATCAAGGAATCTTTAACGTCTGTACTTCCCATTACGGCGATCGTGCTTGTGCTGCATTTCACCATCACGCCCATGCCGCTGGGCACACTGGCGCTTTTTCTTATGGGCGCGTTTTTCCTGATCGTGGGCATGGGGCTTTTCACCCTCGGTGCCGACCTTGCCATGATGCCGATGGGCGAAACGATCGGGTCGGAGCTGACGAAATCGCGCAAGCTGCTGCTTTTGATTGCGGCCTCGTTTATACTGGGGCTGGTGATTACCGTTGCGGAGCCGGATCTGCAGGTGCTCGCGGACCAGGTGCCCGCCATACCCAACATGACGCTGATTTTGGCGGTGGCGGTGGGCGTGGGTATTTTTCTTGTGTTGGCGCTGCTGCGCATCGTGTTTCAAAAGAGCCTGCGCCTGCTTCTGATCTTGTTTTATATCGCCATATTTGTGATCGCGATCTTTGCGTCGGGTGATTTTTTAACGGTTGCTTTTGATTCGGGCGGCGTGACAACAGGCCCCATCACCGTGCCTTTTATACTGGCGCTGGGCATCGGCGTGGCCGCTGTGCGCGGCGGCAAAAGCTCACGGGACGACAGCTTCGGCCTTGTAGCCGTCTGTTCGGTAGGCCCCATTCTGGCGGTGTTGATACTGGACATGGTTTTCAAGACCGGCGGCGCGTCGTATGAGGAGATCGCGCCGGTGGCGGTACACAATATCGTAGACCTGTTGGACGCGTTTGGCAGCGGTTTTAAGGAATACTTCATGGAGGTAGGCATCGCGCTTGCGCCCATCGTCGTCTTTTTCTTTATCTTCCAGATATTTGTGCTGAAACTGCCCAAAACGCACATCATCAAAATGATTGTGGGCATCGGCTACACCTACCTTGGCCTCGTGTTGTTTTTGACGGGCGTGAACGTAGGTTTTTTACCCGTGGGCAATTACATCGGTGCACAAGTAGGCGCGCTTTCCTATAGCTGGATATTGATCCCGCTTGGGGCGATCATGGGGTTCTTCATGGTCATGGCGGAACCTGCCGTGCATGTTTTAAACAAGCAAGTAGAAGAAATCACTGTGGGGGCGATCACCCGGCGGTCTATGCTGTTTTCCCTTTCCGTTGGCGTGGCGGTTTCCGTGGCGCTTGCCATGATACGCGTGGTGACAGGGCTTTCGATCTGGTGGTTCATACTGCCGGGGTATGCCCTTGCGCTCGTGCTCTCATTTTTTGTGCCTAAAGTATTTACGGCAATCGCGTTTGATTCGGGCGGCGTGGCGTCCGGCCCGATGACGGCGACGTTCATGCTGCCGTTCGCGATGGGCGCGTGCGCTTCGCTCGGCGGAAATATTATGACGGACGCGTTTGGCCTGGTGGCGCTCGTCGCCATGACGCCGCTCATTACGATACAATGGCTGGGGCTTATGTACCGGCTCAAGCTGAAAAAACAGGGGGAAGAGTCGGAAGCGGTCGCTGTTTTGATGGAAGACGACGAGGAGATCATCGATCTTTGAGTTTCTTCTTGTATATTTAAAAAAATGAGATATAGTATCTGTATACTACTGTGAGAGGGACAAGAAAAACATATGGAAGAGCGGCAAAAAGATAAGCCTAGGCCAATCAAGCTACTGTTTACCATTGTGGACAGGGGCAAGGGGAAAAGGGTGATCGAGACGGTGAACGCGGTGTGCGAAACGTTCCATCTTTCCTTTATGGGCCACGGCACGGCGGCGTCGGATATACTGGATTACCTGGGCCTTGGGGAAACGGAAAAAGATATGGTGCTATCGGTGGTGCGGGAGGAATGTATAACCGAGACGCTTGCCGCCGTGCAACGGGAATTTAAGCTGGATGTGCCCGGAAACGGCATCGCGTTTACCATACGCATCACAAGCGTAGGCGGGCCGGCGACGCTGCAGCTTATTTCGGGCACGCAGGGCTCCCTGGAAGAGTACACCAAACGGGCGGAAGAACAGAACAGAAAGAGGAGTGAACAGAAATGACGCTGGATAGGATAAGGACGACGCCGCATGAAAGCAAATACAGGCTGATCGTGACTATTGTGAACCGCGGGTTCGCCGATACGGTGATGGACGCCGCGCGGGACGCGGGCGCGCAAGGGGGCACGATACTGTATGCGCGCGGGTCGGGCATACACGAGATGCAAAAATTCTTCGGCATTACAATAGAACCGGAAAAAGAAGTGGTGTTCGTTTTGGTGGAAGTGGAAGAACGCGACGAGATATTGCGCGCCATCTGCAAAGGGGCGGGCCTTAATACCGAAGGGCGCGGCCTTTCGTTCACACTGCCGGTGGATGATGTGATGGGCATCGTACACAGGATGAACGGACAAGACGGCGGGCAGGAAGCACAGGAGCCGCCGCATGAACCGTCTTAATTGCCCTAACTACCCACCGCTAAATTAATATGCTCTAAAGCGGGCGGGCGCTGCGCCGCGGGTGATTCTGATTCCATGGCGCTGTCCATGAGCCGAATCAGTTCCAGCTCGCTTCGGAAAGGGATTTCCTGATTATTTTCCAGCCATTTTACCGTGCCCTGCCATGTCGCGTGCTGCCGGTTTAAAATCTGTATCAGGAACGTGGCTTTGTGGTTGTTTGTAGACATTGTATTTAAATCCTTTTGTTTTATTTAGCGAAAAACACAATACCGGCTAACCAGCCGACGAGTGTATTGTAAGCGCTGTTGATGATATTTCAATCACACAAAATGCGGGCAGGCTGCCCGCAAAGTTCCCGCAGCAAAAGACGAATAGAGAACGGCTATTACCCCACCCAACAGTAGGAAAATGCGAATTATGTAATTCCCCCGTGCAGTCCGAGTTTTTCGCATCAGTAATTCCTACTGATAACTTCCAAAGTAATATTTTGCGTGTATTATTGTTTTCGCAACGGCGGCTGGGAATGATTTTGCCAAAGATAAAGATAATGCTCGGTGTTGAGTTAATTTGCTCTAAAGGATTTCCGCAATCCGTGCAAAAAAGAATTTTTCATAAAAAGGCCACGCACTATGAAAAAATGCGTGGCCTTTTTGTGCTCTTATTCTATTATTCTTTACTCATTCGCTGACCAGCGCATACGCCGAGATCCTGCGTATCCTGTAGGCAATCAACAATGATATGGCATAGGTCAGCGCCGCCAGCGCCGCGCAGGCAACCAGCAGCCAATCCATTGGGATGGGCAGGCTGGCTTTCACAATGCCCAGCGAAGACATCATGGCGGCCAGCATGGGGTTAAACCCCACGCAGCCTATGACCGCGCCCGCGATGATACCCGCGAAGATGGGGGGTGTCAGCCCCAGCGCAATTTGGTTCATAAGCTGCGGCGTGGTAAAACCCAGCGCCTTTTGAATGCCCAGTTCGCGCCGCCTGCGCAGTATGGTGGTCTTGATCAGCATAAACAGCGCCAATATCACCACGCAGACCGTTGCCGCGACAATCCCCGCCGCCACGATGGTAAGGATGCCGCCCATGCTGGAAATCATGCCGCCAACATTCTCAAACGGGCTGCCTGCGGACATAAATATGTCGCCCTCCGCGCGTTTTACATCTTCAATAAAGGCGTCCGCGTCCACGCCGTTTTCCACATAAACCGCATAGCCCGTAAACGCAAAATCCGGCTTTAACCTACGAAGCCCCTCCCCGGTTATAACCCCGTTGAAGCCGTTGTGGCTGGTATATTGCACCACGCCGGTCACCATGTACTGCTTTTCTATGCCGTTTCCGTCGCATTCCACCGTTACCATATCACCCGCGCCCTTTTCAAGTACGCGCGCCGCCGGCGCCCCCAGCGCGATCTCATTGTCGTGCCGGGGGTAGACGCCCTCAAGGAGCATATTCCCCTCCAGCATCGCGCAATCCTCCACAGCACTCGGATGGTTGTCTGTCCCATCTATTTTCAGCGCGAATGTACTGTCTTCAAAACCAAAGATTTTACGCACATTGTCGTGCCGCTCCATGTTTTGTACAAACGCTTCGCCGTCTTTGCTGTCCTTAAGTATAAAACTTGCGTCGGCCACCTCGCCGAAAAAGCCGCGCACAAAGCCTTCCGCGTTTACGTTCATGCTGTAGTACAGTGTGATACACATCACCGCCGCCACGGAAACCGCCGCCATGATCACACCCGTCATCACCGCCTGCTTTTTGTTTTGCGCCAGTTGCTTCAGCGCCAGCAGCAGGCTAAGCGGGCCGCGCGCGCGGGAAAGCGGTAGCGCGTTCTTTTTGAAGCTATGCGTGGAGAGGCCGCCGCGCAGGGCGGTAAGCGGGTGCAGCTTTTTGATCCGCCGCGCGGAAAGCGCCGTGATGAGCAGCACCGTTGCAAGCACAAGCGCGAGGGATATTGCCGCTGATTTTGCGTTGAAACCGGGCTGCCACACGAGGGCGATTTGCGCACGCAGTATGTTGGCGATCACCGGCACGAGCGCCTGCCCAATCAACATGCCCGCCACACCGCCGATGAGCGTGATCACGCCGAACTGGAGCACGATGGACGACACGATCTGGGAGCTTTTATACCCCACCGCCTTCTGCGCGCCGATATTAATCATGCTTTCCTCAATATCAGTATTGATGCGGAACCGCACGACAATCAGGCAAACAATAATGAGCACCACCGCGAACGCCGCGATGAATACGGCGACTACCAAAGACATCGTGGTGCGCGCCTGCCTCGCCGAAAGGTAACTCACGGTAGTCATCACGCCGTCCTGCGGCATATCCTGCCCGAAATCCGACCGGAAAATATCCGCGTTATTATAGTCTTCCAGGCGCAGCGTCAGCATAGTGAGCCGCCCCTCCGGCATCCGCCGCGCAAGCTCGTCGAATGTTTCGTCCGATACATAGAACCTGTGAATAGTGTTCAACGCCGCGCCCATCAATATCTCCTCCGTCGCGCCCGCGACGGTGAAATCGAGATCCACGCCGTACATACTCATTTCAAACCGTTCGCCCACGCGCGGCCCGCCGTTTTCCTGTATAAAATTGGGCAGATAGATCATGTCTTTTTTAAGCGGCAGGCTTTCGCCCATCAGCGAGGGCGCGTCCATGCGCTGGTTTTCATCCGCGCGGCTGAACACAAGATAGGATGTACTTTCCACGTCGCCGTAAATTGCCCCAAGCCGCCTATGACGTCCAGCCGCTCCGTTTCCGTTACGCCCGGGTAATCCTTTAAGTATTCCTCTCCCGCGTCCACATCCGCGCCCGCGCTATAGAACACGGCGGCGTGCGGCACGTTCAGTTCCTCGGCGCGGCGGTCAAAAAAAGCACCCAGGCCTGTCAGCACCGAAAGCCCGACATTCAGCAACGCCGTGGCGATAAGTACAAACAGCAGCAGGCTGGCGGCCTGGCTCTTGCTTTTTCTCAGGTTGGCGGCGCAGTGCATCCAAATATTCCTCATGGCTACCACCCCATTTCGCTAAGGAACGCGTTCAGCCTGTCGTGGCGTTCCCCGCTCTCGCCTTCATATCGCCCCAGCTCGCATTCGCCGCGAATCACGCCATCCTGCAGGTACAAAATGCGGTTGCCCCGCCGCGCCGACTTTATATCGTGCGTCACCATGATAACGCTCTGCCCGTTTTGGTTTACCTCTGTAAGCGCGTCCAGCACAGCCTCGCCATAGGCGGAGTTGAGTGCGCCGGTGGGTTCGTCGGCAAAGACTATTTTGGGGTTGTTGATGAGCGCGCGGGCAATGGCCGCCCTCTGCGCCTCGCCGCCCGAAACCTGCGCCGGGAATTTGCGCCACACCGTTTCATCAAGGTGCAGCCGCAAAAGAAGCCCTTTTGCCCGCTCCGCGACGGCCTTGCGGTTCTTGCTCCCCAGTAGGCCGCAAGCCATGATATTATCGAGGATACTCATATTGTCTAACAGGTACATCTGCTGGAACACAAAACCGCAGTTATCGCGCCGGAACACGGCCAGTTTGTCGTTGGACAGTTTTCCGATCTCCTGCCCCGCGAAGCAGACGTCGCCCAGCGTCGGTTTATCCATACCTGAAAGCGCATAGAGCAGCGTGGATTTACCCGCGCCGGACGGCCCCATGATCACGGTGAAGTCACCCTCCAGCATCTCCAAATCAAGGTTTTTCAGCACATGCTGCTGGTTGCCGCCGCTTGAAAAAGTTTTACACAGCTTATTTGTGGTTAAGATCGCGTTTTGCATGTATTTTACTCCTTTGGTAAATATGGGGCCGTTGGCCGCAACCTCATACTACCTCGGAAATCCTTAACCAGTCTTTGTCTGTTTCTTAACCAATCCTTAATTCTTGGCGCTAGGTAAGCACCGATATCATCGCTTACCTAGGCCAAACGCAGCGAAAGTATGACGCTAAAACCGTCTGCGCGGTTTTCGCAGTGAATGCCGCCCGACATGCGCGATAAAAGCGACCCGGCAATATAAAGCCCCAGGCCGTACCCGCTTTGTTCGGCGGCGTTTTTCCCGCGATAGAACTTGCCCAGCACCAGCGGCAGTTCGTCGTTTGCGATGCCCGGGCCGAAGTCCATGACCTCTACGATAAGGTCGCGCCCTTCGATCACCGAGCGGACTTCCAGCTCCGTGCCGGCGTACTTGTACGCGTTGCCGATGATATTGTCAAAAATCTGCTGCAAGCGCACCGCGTCGGCCAGCACAATGCAGCTTGGGATCTCAAACGGCCGCACCAGCCCCCGGTAGTCCGCACTGCGGATCAGGCGCGGTATCACGGTACTCTCGACCTCGGCAACGCTTACGCCGAGTTCCTGCAAATCCTCCAGTGTAGCGTGAAACATATTGGTGATCAGCGTATTGATCTGCTCCGCTTTTTCGCCGATGCGCAGGAGTTGCCGCTTGTCCTTTTCGCCCCGCTGTGTAACCAGCATAAATTCCACGGCGGCCTTGATGGAAGCGACCGGCGTTTTGATGTCGTGGCTTAGGGACGCCACCAGTTCCTTCTTGCTACGGTCGGCGCTCCTCTCGTTTTCCCGCGCGCTTTTCAGTTCTTCGCGCATGAGGTCAAAGCTCTCGGTAAACGCGCCGAATACACCTTGCTTGTCCATCTGGAGCGGAAGGTCTAAATTACCCGCCGCGACATCCCGCGCAAAACCCTGCAACTTGCGGAAAGGGGAGAGGATTCTCTTTTCACAATACAGATACAGCCCTATCCCCGCCGCTGCCAGAAACCCGATATATAGCAACAGAAATAGCCGCAACCTGCCGTCCCTGCTCTGCCTGGCCGCGTCCGTGTTTTTCATTTCGTCCACGAGGGTTTGGGTCAGCCGGGTCGTTGCCTTTGGGGTCGCCGCTTTGCATCGCCGTTATCACCGCGTCGTTGATGGCAACCGCGTCCGGTTCCGGCGCGGCATTGTTCCCCAAAATCAGCAATATGCCGCCCGCGCCTGCCAGCAATACGCATAAAAACAGTATCAGCGCTTTTCTCATAATTCCGCCGCCTCAAAGATATAGCCCGTGCCCCATACCGTTTTGATGTACCGGGGTTCGTTTGGGTTGTCCTCGATCTTCTCCCGCAGATGCCGGATATGGACGTTCAGTGTGTTGTCAGTGGTAATGGATTGTTCCCACACCTCCCTGAAAATCTCATCTTTGGTCACGACGTGGTTTCTGTTTTTCACAAGGTACACGAGCAATTTGTATTCCATCGCTTTGAGCGCAAGCCTTTCACCGTCCACAAAAACGGCGGTATGCGCAAAATCGACGCGTAACTTACCGCATACAAAAACAGCGTCGCCCTCACCCTGATACCGCCGCAGCACAGCCTTTACCTTTGCCAGCAGAACGGGGAGCGAGTACGGCTTGGGTACGTAATCATCCCCGCCGACTCCGAGCGCCAGCAGCATATCGGAATCGCTTGTCCGCGCGCTGATAAACAGGATGGGAATATCCGTCGTTTCCCGCAATTGCTTGCACAGGTCGAAGCCCGACGAACCGCCGAGGTTGATATCCAGCAAGACAAGGCCGGTTTGGTTATCGCGGAAAAAATCCATGCAGGACGCGGCGTCGGCCACCCACGCGGTTTTCACGCCGAATGTGTTGAAGTAGTCGCGGGTGTTTTCAGACAGCAATTCTTCGTCGTCCACAATAAGGCAATCGTAGTTCATATTACTCAAAATACTCTTTCCCGATATAAGGGATCAGCACCTCCGGCACTTTCACGCGGCCGTCCGCCTGCTGGTAGTTTTCCATGATCGCCGCCACCGTGCGCCCCACGGCGAGGCCGCTTCCGTTCAGCGTATGCACGAACCTGAGCTTGCCGTCTTCCCCGCGGAAGCGGATGTTCGCGCGCCGCGCCTGAAAATCCTCGAAATTGGAGCAGGAGGATATTTCCACATACCTGCCGTAGCTGGGCATCCACACTTCAATATCATATGTTTTGGCGGAAGAAAACCCAAGGTCGCCGCCGCACAGCAGCACCACGCGATACGGGATCTCCAGCCTGCGCAGTATGCTTTCGGCGTCTTTTAAAAGAAGCTCCAGTTCGTCATAGGAATTGTCCGGGTGCGCAAGCTTCACAAGCTCCACCTTGTGAAACTGGTGCTGGCGGATCAGCCCGCGCGTATCCCGCCCCGCGCTGCCTGCCTCCGCGCGGAAACAGGGCGTGCCCGCGCAAAAACACATGGGAAGCTGCTCCCGTTCCAGTATCTGCTCACGGTACATATTTGTGACAGGCACCTCCGCCGTGGGGATCAGGTAATAATCCAGCCCTTCCAGCTTGTACATATCCTCGGCAAATTTAGGGAGCTGCCCCGTGCCCGTCATGGATTTTTCGTTCGCGATATACGGCGGGATCACCTCCGTGTACCCATTTTGCTCCACATGCGTGTTCAGCATAAAGTTCGTCACGATACGCTCGAGGCGCGCGCCCATGCCCTGGTAAAACATAAACCGCGCGCCCGTCACCCGTGCGGCCATCTCCGGGTCAAACCAGCCGAGCTCTTCGCCCAACTCCCAGTGCGGTTTTGGCTCAAACGAAAACGCCGCGGGTTTCAGGTAACTGCGCACAAACCGGTTGTCACTGTCGTCTGTGCCGGCGGGAACGGACGCGTCCGGGCGGTTGGGGATAGTAAGCAGCCGCGCCGTCAGCTTATCATCCGTATCGCGCAGCTCGTCGTCCAGCGTTTTGATCCGCTGCCCGAGCTCTTTCATTTCCGCCATGATGCCCTGCACATCTTCGCCGTTTTTGCGCATAACGGGGATTTCCTTGCTCGCCTTGTTGCGCCGCGCTTTCAGTTCTTCCGCCTGCCCCAGAAGCTCGCGTTTTTTTGCGTCCAGCTCCATGACGCCCGCAAGCCCCGTATCCTTGCCCCGCTTGGAAAGCGCCTCGGCGATGGTGTGGAAGTTATCGCGCAATACCCTTAAATCAAACATACCCTATACCCCTATCACATTTTATCGGGCGCCGCAATCCCGAGCAGGGCAAGGCCCCGCTTTATCACGTCGCGGCACGCGGTTATAAGCGCCACGCGCGCGTTTTCCCGCGCCTCGTCGCCGCCCAGTATCTTGTGCTCAAAATAATATTTGTTGCAAGCTTTCGCAAGCTCCGTCACATGGCGCGTCACATAAAACGGCTCGTTTTTTTCCGCCGCGGCAACAAGCGTCCCCGGGAAAGATTCCAGCAGCTTCAGCACGGCAATCGCCTCGTCGTTTTCAAGAGCGGCGTAATCGGGCGCGCCTTTTCTCGCGCCCGCCCGCGCCACAACGCTGGCGCACCGTGCGTGGCAATACTGCACATACGGCCCGTGCTCGCCCTCAAAGTTCAATATGCGCGCGAAAGAAAACGAAATATCCTTTATGCGGCTCTGTGCGAGCGTGGAGTAAATGACCGCGCCCACGCCGACCTCCTCCGCAATCTGTTCCTTACCCGGAAGATCGGGGGTTTTTTCATTTATAATTGCGAGTGTTTTTTCCGTCGCCGCATTGAGGACATCCTCTAAAAAGACGACCTTGCCCTCGCGCGTGGAAAGCGTGCCGTCTTCCAAAGACACCATGCCAAACGCCACGTGCTCGCATTTTTCCGCCCAGTCGTACCCCATTTTTTTGAGCACGGCAAACACCTGTTTAAAATGCAGGTTTTGCTGGTAGGCCACCACGTACAGGTTTTTGGTGAAATCGTATGTCTGTTCGCGGTATTCCGCCGCGGCCAGGTCACGCGTGGCGTAAAGCGTTGCCCCGTCCGACTTTAAAATCACGGCGGGCGGCAGGTTCTCTTCGCCCAGCCGCACGACATATGCGCCGTCGCTCTCTTCGAGTAGCTTTTTTTCTTTCAGCTCGCGCACCACCGCGTCCACTTTGTCGTTGTAAAAACTTTCGCCCGCATACGAGTCGAACCGCACGCCCAGCCGCTCATACACGCGCTTCACTTCGGTGAGCGTCAGTTCCTTAAACCAACTGAAGATGCGCAGCGCTTCTTTGTCGCCGTCCTCTATTTTTTTAAACCAGGCACGGCTTTCCTCGTTTAAACTTTCATCGGCTTCCGCTTCCTTGTGCAGCCGCACATACAATTCCAGCATGGCGGTAATGGAGTTTTTTTCGATTGCCTCGTCATCGCCCCAATGCTTATAGGCTGTAATGAGCTTGCCAAACTGCGTGCCCCAGTCGCCTAGATGGTTCACGCCCACCACTTGGTAGCCAAGATATTTGTGTATCTTATACAGCGCGCTGCCGATGGCGGTGCTGGATAAATGGCCGATATGAAACGGCTTGGCGATGTTGATGGAGGAATAATCGATCACAACGGTCTTGCCGCCGCCGATATCCGACCGGCCCCAGTATTCGCCCGCCGCTATGACCTTGTCCATCACGGTTTTGATGTAATACGCGCGGTCAAAGAAAAAATTCAAATATCCGCCCTCTGTGCGAATCTCGGCGATATAGTCCGGTTTTTTGAGCCTGCCCATAATCTCTTCCGCTATTTTGGGCGGCGCCATCCGCATCGTTTTCGCCAGCTTGAAACAGGGCAGCGCGGCATCGCCCAATTCCGGTTCGGGCGGCGTTTCCAGCATATCCAGTATGTCCTCGGGCGAAAGCCCGGCAGTTTTCGCGATTTCCTCCGCGAGGGAAGCCCTAATATCCATGTTATCTCCTTTTATGTAAGCGCTTTTAAATATATCATAAAATGCGTATACAGGCAATGGGCGGCG
>QMCD01001292.1_pt1 | contig 15524 bp, 17 predicted proteins | sample 1821841 | NCBI WGS metagenome assembly QMCD01 (sample SAMN01991225, study PRJNA193472) | Termite gut metagenome, whole genome shotgun sequencing project. | isolation source: worker | host: Macrotermes natalensis | reverse complement strand
GAATACTTAAAATTACTCATTTCCTGTGAAATACAGAAACTTTCAAAGCCTTTTTTATGCGCAATCACCACGTATTAAACTACTTCAGAAACTTGAGTGAATAATCGTTGAGCACAGTATCAAGCACGTAATAATACACTTTTTGTGCGTTCAACTGCTGTACACCAAACACTCCCAGAAGGCTAAATACACTCAAGAAAATAATTAATTTAGTTCTCATAATTCTTCTTTTTTTAGTTGTTTATATTAAATTGTTTTCAATGAAAAGATACAAAACAAAAAGCCGCAACAAGGCGAAACCCTGTTGCAGCATGATATAGAATACGATGTAACTTATTTATAATTAGAGATTTACCCCCACGCTTGTAAACAAGTGTGAATAAACAGACCACAAAGACATTGTGGCTTCCTGGGGAGAAGCAGCGGTAAAGGTGGTATGTAGGCAGGATGTTATCATTGATACCGGCACTATTGAATAATATGTGCCGGCAAATATAGGGCTATTCTACAATTTAACAAAAGAAAGGAAGAAAATTCATTCCACTTATCCTGTTGATACACGGCAGAATAGCTTGACAGCACACAAATCAGAATCAACTCATGGTCAAGTCCGTACCAACTCCGTACCAGCTCCGTACTCTATAGATACGGACTTGGTACGGAGTTGGTACGGACTTGATACGGAGATGATAGTGTCCCTCTGACTACCGCGTCTCTTTCAGAGCAGCATCCAAATCAATGCCCAGGGCTTTGGCTACACCAGCGCCGTAAGCAGGATCTGCCTTGTAGCAATTGCGCACGTGGCGCTGCTTGATGAAGAGTTCGGCATTGCCCATAGCACGACCTGTATTCTCGCACGTCAGTTGTTGCTCTTCCGGTGGCATCAGTCGGAACAAGTCGCCCGGCTGGCTGTAGTAATCGTCATCATATTCACGTTCGTTGTAGTTGTAGGCGTCGCCGTGAATTTTCAAGGGCGGTTCTTTCTTCTCGGGAGAATCCTGCCATTCACCGTAGCTGTTGGGTTCATAACCCTTGGTTGAACCATAGTTTCCGTCTACACGCATGGCGCCGTCGCGATGGTAGGCATGGAACGGGCAACGGGGTTTGTTTACCGGAATCTGTTCTGCGTTCACTCCCAGGCGATAGCGTTGGGCATCGCCGTAAGAGAAGAGGCGGCCTTGCAACATCTTGTCGGGAGAGAAGCCGATGCCTTCTACGATGTTCTGCGGATTGAAAGCTGCTTGTTCCACTTCGGCGAAGTAGTTTTCGGGGTTGCGGTTCAGTTCGAGGATGCCTACATCCTGTAGCGGGAAGTCTTTATGCGACCAGACCTTTGTCAGGTCGAACGGGTTGATACGGTAATTGTCTGCTTCCTCTTCGGTCATTAGCTGAATCTGGAACTTCCATTTCGGGAAGTCACCCTTTTCAATGCTTTCGTACAAATCCCGTTGATGCGACTCACGGTCTTTGCCGATAATGGCTTCGGCTTCCTGGTCGGTCAGGTTCTTGATGCCTTGCAGGGTGGTGAGGTGGAACTTCACCCAGATACGCTTATTATCTGCATTGAGAAAGCTATAGGTATGGCTGCCGAAGCCATGCATGTGCCGGTAAGAACAAGGTATGCCGCGAGGACTCATGGTAATAGTCACCTGGTGAAGGGCTTCGGGCAGCAGAGTCCAGAAATCCCAGTTATTGTTTGCGCTGCGCATGTTGGTGCGCGGGTCGCGTTTGACGACGTGGTTCAGGTCGGGGAATTTCAGCGGGTCGCGCAGGAAGAACACGGGAGTGTTGTTGCCTACCAAGTCCCAGTTGCCCTCTTCGGTGTAGAACTTTATGGCGAAGCCGCGGATGTCCCGTTCGGCATCGGCAGCTCCGCGCTCGCCGGCTACGGTAGAGAAGCGTACAAAGCACTCCGTCTTCTTACCTACTTTACTGAATATGGCAGCACGGGTGTACTTTGTAATATCGTGCGTTACGGTAAACGTACCGTAGGCGCCGGAACCCTTGGCGTGCATACGTCTTTCGGGGATTACTTCGCGGTCGAAGTGTGCAAGCTTCTCCATAAACCAGGGGTCTTGCATCATAACCGGGCCACGCTGGCCTGCGGTTTGAATGTTTTGATTGTCGGCAATCGGACGACCATTAGCAGCAGTTAGTTTTTTCTTTTCCATGACATACTGTTTAACAAATGAATAAATTGATGTAAGTATCTGTTCATAATTAGTTTATACTATGAATGATAATATAGCGAAACGGAATCTCAATCAGGTTGCTGCGCAATACTATCATTTTTTAGACGCGGATAACGCGGATGACGCGGATTTTTAAATACTGTGCTACGTTATCCCACCCGGAAAATAAAAAGAGATCCGTGTCATCCGCGTTATCCGCGTCTAAAGAATTATAGTATAAACTAATTATGAACATTGACTTAGCAATACAACAAAAGTAGAATTCCTTTTGTTTCTCTCCAACCGATAAAACCCATGTATCGATAGACAGAATCTATATACAGGGAAACCACGGGTAATTCGTTGATAATTCATATCTTTGCCGCTACAACAGGCATCGCATGAAACAGTTATTTTATCTTCTGACGGCTTTCTGGCTTCTCCCTCTCGCAGCGCAACCGGGCGAGACTTCCCGCCGCATGGAAGCTCTCGGCTTCGTTAACATTGCCGAAGCGGACAGCACCATCGCCATTGACCTTATGTACACCCGTGCCGACAACTTCACCGGGCAGATTCTATACGATGATTTACGTGAAGCTTATCTTCATCCCGACGCCCTGGAGGGGTTGCTGCAGGCGCAGCGGGAGCTACGGCTACGTCATCCCGGCTACCGGCTGATTGTTTACGACGCCGCCCGCCCCATGAGTGTGCAGCAGAAGATGTGGAATCTGGTGAAAGGAACCCCCAAATACATCTACGTGGCTAACCCGGCGCGTGGCGGAGGACTGCATAACTATGGTCTGGCAGTAGATGTCAGCATATTAGATGCAGCGGGAAACGCCTTGCCGATGGGGACAAGGGTAGACCACCTGGGCTATGAATCGCACATCACGAACGAAGCCGCGTTGGTAAAGAACGGAAAAATCACCGCGCAGGAACAGACGAACAGGCAGTTGCTGCGCGGCGTAATGCGCGCTGCGGGCTTTCGCGCCTTGGGCAGCGAATGGTGGCACTTCAACCGGTGCAGTCGTGACGAAGCCAAGCAAAGGTACAGGGTGATACCTTGAGACGGTCAGGATAAAAAACATGCGAAACTTAAATAAAGAATCTGCTTACACTTTGTATTTTCTGCATGGCCGGGAATGCTGTATTTGCAGTAATCATCCCCACCTGCTATTTATTTGCTTTGCACAACACTTTTTTTTATTTTTGATGTCACGTTCTCTTTTCCCGTTCGTCTTATCAATGTAAATGGAACTCAAACAGTTTAAAATAACAGTTCTTCCTCTCCGCAGTAAGCTATTAAACTATGCGCGGAAACTGACTGAAAATCCGGATGATGCGGAAGATACCGTGCAGGAAGTCCTGCTCAAGCTATGGAATAAAAGGCTTGAGTTGGAACAATACCGCAACATTGAAGCGTTTGCCATGACCATCACTCATAATCTCTGCATGGATATACGGCGCACCAAACGTACCGACGACGTACCATTAGAATATGTACAAGCCGCTAATTCCTCAGGAACTCCGGAACAGTTACTGGAAATAAAAGACGAAATTCGCCTGATGCGTGAAATCATAGACTCGTTGCCGACATTGCAGCGCACCATCATAAGGATGAAGGATATTGAGGAATACGAAACAGAAGAAATTGCCGACATCACAGGTTGCAATCCGGAAGCTATCCGCAGCAACCTGTCCAGAGCAAGAAAAAAGGTGAGAGAAGTTTACTTGCAAACCATACAAGAAAGAACAAGGAGGAAACAAGCATGAAGATAGAAGAATTATTAAACCGGTACTTCGAGGGGCAGACCTCGCGCGAAGAAGAACGCGAATTACGCCGCTTTTTCATAACAGAAAGCGTACCGGAACATCTACGGATGTATCGCCCTCTGTTTGCCTGTTTGGAACAGGAAGCGAAACAATTCCGGGAAAAGGAGACTCTTGTTGCCCGAAAACCAGCTATCAGCCGCCGCATATTCTACATGTTGGGTGGAGTAGCCGCCGGAGTTTTATTGCTTATCGGCATTGCCGGAACACATCAATACCTTCACCCCACTCCGGAAAACTATGTTATCATCGACGGTAAACAATATACGGATACCAATCTGATACATGAACAGGCACTTGCCGCATTCCACGACATGCGAACTACGGAAGATGAAGTGCTTGACCTGATGTTTGAATAAATTTGAAAAAATAAAGAACTAACAGATACGATTATGAAAAAGCTCATCCGCACCCTGCTATGCTGCCTGCTGCTCTTATTCAGTACCGGCATCTACGCCCAGAAGGGATTACAAATAGCATCCGTATTCCAGAAATACGGCAAACAAAAGGGTGCCACATACGTGGAACTTTCCAAGATGCTATCCAAGAACTGGGATATTACCCACTACCAAAGCCTGAAATTGTCAAAAGCGGAAAGGGCGCTCCCCGATATTTATCGGAGCCTGGAGGTTGACCGTGAACACGCCAAAAAGATAAAAGAAGTGGTAACCGACGGATATATCCAATCCGGATATTATCAACTTCCCCCGTTGCAAGGTAATGTCAACCGCTTTATCCTCTTCCGTCTCGGGAAAAAAGGTGAGGCTACACTTATCTATATCGAAGGCAATATAGACAGTGACGACCTTGTCACACTAATATTCAGTAAGGAATAACCCCGTATTAAGATTCTGTAAATACTCACTCTGAAAACTATAACTCACAAATAAATAAAATCTTATGAAACAAATTTTCTTCTTATTTCTGCTCATGGTTTCCATAACGACTATGGCGCAAAAAAGTATTCCACAAGACACTACACTTTACCTCAATGGACGGAAAGTGATTATCAAGGAACATGACGGCAAAATCAAGGTGAAGATGTACGAAACCAAAGCGGAAAATGACACAATAGAAAATACACAAGTATTCGAGGGCGTGTATCTGAACGGGCGCAGCATCGAACAGACAACCACCGTATCCGTACCTTTCGTGAAAAAGAAAAAAGGTTATTATCGCTTCGACCCTCATTATCCTGCTGTCTATTTCGGCTTCAACAAACTGTCGGGAAGCAACTTCCAATACTCTGCCAAAGTACCCCAACTCGGTTCCAAGTCTTGGGAATGGGGCATCAACCTATTCAATACCGGTGTAGCCATTACCCCAGGCAACCATTGGGGACTGACCACTACCCTCGGTTTTGCACGCATGGTTTATAAGCTGGACAATAACTATGGTTTTGAGAAAGCGGACGGCATCACCGTTTGCCGTCCGGCGGAAGATGATATAGAGTATCAGAAAAGTTGGTTACGCTATTGGGCTTTCCGTCTTCCTGTCAGTCTGGAATGGCAAACAAAATTCGGCAGTCGCCGTGCATTCATCGCAGCGGGACCTGAATTGGAATGGCGTTTAGGAATCACATCCAGAGCTAAATATGAGAGTAAGAAACATACGTTGAGCGATAAGCTGAATACGCATCCGCTCGGTTTGAATCTGCTATTGCAGGCAGGTTACGATTGTCTGGGATTTAATGCCCGCTTCGCCCTCACTTCCTTATTTGAAAAGAATAAAGGGCCTGAACTCTATCCGGCATCTATCGGCATAGGTTGGTATTGGTAATCTATATTCGTCCCGTGGGACGAAAAAATTCGTCTCGTGAGACGAAATTATTCGTCCCATGAGACAAAAAAATCCGTCTCGTGAGATGAATTTATTCGTCTCACGAGACGGATTTATGTTCGAACGGTTTTGTGTTCAAGTAGAAATTGTTGGTGGTAGCCTCTTGTTAGCTGAAATCAAATACGATTTGCAATTTTGGAAAATACCGGAAACATTATTATCTTTGTTTTGTCTAAACTAATCCTAATGTTATGACAAAGGAAGAACTTATGAGAAAAGCGATTGAACTCTCTTCGGAGAATATCGTTAACGGTGGCGGCCCATTTGGCGCCATCATTGCCAAAGATGGAGAAATTATAGCTACCGGTACAAACCGGGTCACAGCTTTGTGTGACCCCACAGCACATGCCGAAGTCAGTGCCATTCGTGCTGCAGCTTCCAAATTAGGGACTTTCAACCTTAGCGGATGCGAGATATATACCTCCTGCGAACCATGTCCTATGTGTCTTGGCGCCATCTATTGGGCACGATTAGATAAGATATATTACGGAAACAACAAGACTGACGCAAAGAACATCGGCTTTGATGACTCCTTTATTTACGATGAAATAGCTTTAAAACCTGCTGACCGTAAATTGCCTTCAGAAGTCTTGTTACATAATGAAGCCATAAAAGCATTTGAGGCATGGGCAGCAAAAGAAGATAAAATAAGATACTAAAGCCATATAGACAGAAACAGAAATCTCCGGAGTTCGCAATCACAGCCTCCGGAGATTTGAATTTAACACACAAGTTATTTGCAATAAGAAATTATTTGCTCTATATCGTTATTCAGAAACTGTTTTGTTCTGCATTATTTTGTGAGAACAGTTTCTTATTTAAAAGCGAAAACCTAAAGTCAATATTACCTGACTGCGAGAATCGGTTACCTTTGTTTTTGCCTCTTCAGGAGATACGTAATTCCATACTTCTTCATCTCCATCCTCAACCATTACCGGATTAACAAACGGATAGAAATCCGATTTCTGTACCGAATACTTATAAGCTAAATCAGCATAGAACGAAGAACCTCTATAACCGATACCCAAAGTATAATTGCTCAACGACTTAAGATTGGAATAATCCGTATCGGTATTGATAGAATTTATCGGCAAAGCTTTAACAGCATTACTCTTGAAAGCCGGACTACTATAATTATACCCGGCACGTAATGCAAATTCAGGTATCACTTTGTATTCCGCACCAATACGAAATGTGCTGACGCCTTTCAAACCAATCTTGGCTTCATTCGTCTCCCACGTCATTTTCTCACCATCCGAATATTGGAATTTCATTGCAGAGTAATCCTTATATTCATATTCCGCACCCAAAGCCAATTGACTGCCTACCGTATATCCCAAACTCAAATTATAAGTCCACGGAGTATTTAATTTATATTTAAAATTCATATCTTCATCATCCAAGTAGTCATAACTGTCTACCGTAGCAGTTACAATTTCATCTACATCATTATATAAATCAGAAACCAAGAGTGCAGAAGTTGCCCATGTCAATTTATAAAACGTTGGAGTGTGTATGGCTAATCCCAAACGCAGAGGCGAATCTTCAAAAGGACGTAAAATAGCACCCAACTTAACATCAAAACCGGAACCGGTTACTTTATTAAAGCTCTCCAATTCATAACCGGCACCTGTAGCTTCTCCGTTTGGCGTACGGAAATCCTCATCATACAATGTATATTTATTATAATTCACGTCATAGGCTCCGAAAGTCATACCAAGGTAGAAGCGGTCATTAAAATTAAGAGAGAGATTAAAATCAAACTGGTTAATGCCGCCGGTCTCCTTTGAGCGGAACTCACGAAGATACGGTCTATCGTCACGACCTAATGTACTTGTATAGTAGGTATATGGAGGAATATCAGTCGTAGTATTCGGATTTATCAGATATCCATCATATCCTAATGCGGACAACCAACCGATATCATTATGATCAAACGGATTAAACTGATCCCATATATCTTTAGAAAGCCCATCAGTCATAGCAGCCATCTGGTATGTTTGCGAATAACCTCCCAAATCACCTGCCGTAGTCATATTACGATTAAAGGATTTTACCTTCTGATAATTAAAGGCGAAGTTCACATAACGTAAAGAGGTATAGTTACCGACTTTTGTAGAGAGTACAAAACCTGCATTATCAAAGTTCCAATGGTTTCTACCCATGCCAAGTGTTTTACCTGGGTATTTACTCTCAGTATCCAAACTTGAATAACCGAAAGAGGTCATTATGTCATTACTACGGTAAATACCAATACCGGCAGGGTTTGTACCGATGGTTGAGATGTCGCCACCTAACGCTCCCATAGCGCCACCCATACCCACGAAGCGAGCTGTTCCGTTCAAATCTTTACTCGCCATGTTCGTTGCATCATATATTGTCTGTGCCCCTACGCCTACTGAAACGAGCATACCAAGGGCTGTCATCATTATTTTTCTCATAATTCATTCAATTAGAGTGAAACATTCAAATATTATCTTCTTCCGCCGCCGGAACGTGAAGAGCTACCACCTCCACCGCCGCCGGAACGTGAAGAACTGCCGCTGCTACTGCTGCCGGATGAACTACTGCCACTCGAACGCGAACTGCTTCCTGACGAATAACTGCTGGAAGAACGAGTAGAAGAAGAACGGGAAGAAGAAGAGCGACCGCTATCATAAGAGCGGGAACTGTTGTTATTGCTGCTGCGTGAACTGCCACGGCTATATGTCGGGCTACTACTGCTACGCGAAGAAGTTCCACGTACGGTGCTACTTCCCGAAGAAGAAGGTTTCGCAGAGCTACCACGGCTACTGCTACGTGTGCTTTCTACATTACTACTACTTGAAGGAGAAGTACTTCGCGTACTACTTGGGCGTGTATAAGTAGAACGTCTTGAAGAAGCTGCATCAGTACGGGTAGTCATTCCCGGACGTTCATTGGCAGTGCGTGTTCCTACAACCCGGCGGGTAGCTCCGCTTTCGCCACGTCTTACTTGTCCGCCTCTACCTGGCCTGGCAGTAGCTGTTGCTCTATTAGTACCGATTGTACGGCGAGCTGTTGAGGTACGTGTTCCATTGTGACGACGGTTTGTGTATACGCCATTGCCCCTATGGTTACCTCCCCAGGATCCGCTACCGGAGTACCAGCCTCCACCGGGATAATAATGATTATGGTGTCCCCAACTCCAACCACCGTAGAAGCCTCCCCAGCCATAAGACCAGTCGTTCCAACCATAAGACCAGTTATTCCAACCATGATAAGGAGAATAGCCACCCCAACCGTAATAAGAAGGGCCTCCCCAGCCATAGGAGTTATACCGCCAATCCCACCATAAACGGTTGGAGAAAGTAGGAAATGCATAAGCATACATTCCATCCGTATATACGTTCCAGTCCCAAGAATTCAGGCCATAAACAACATCCCAATAATACGGGCTGCTGATGCTTATGGCATAACGCGGGCTACGGAAGCGCACGAGACGCATGGCATATTCATAATCATCCTGCGAACCCTCGAAGCCTCCTACCCATTCACCTTCCGGATCGGGCACTGCCTTTTCTTTAATATACAGAGTATCGTCTTCCATAACAAAATCATTCTCTCTGGAAGAGTAGCGACGATTATATTCGTCTACATCACGAGTATTCCCTTTACGGTCTTGCACAACAATAGTTGTATTGCCCGGCGACGTATAGACCGTTGTCGGCGCATTCGACTTTACTACAATTTCTTCAGCCGGAGCAATCCTTACGGTCTGCTTCTCCTGTTTCTCTTCCTTCTTTTCCTTCTTGTCTTTTGAAGGAATGTAGTAAAGGTCGTCATTTACGCTCTGTGCCGAAACCATCCAGGGAAGGCACATGGCAAAAAGCGATAATAAAACAATCTTTTTCATATACGTGTAATTTATAAGTTCTACTTTAATTCATTATTTCACGTCACAAAGATAATGACAGGATTTACCGTTCACGGAAGATTTTCCCCAAATGATTATAGGGATTTCCCTATTACCCATCTTTCCTCTAAAGAATCAATAGCTTTCTTCACTCAGCCGGCATAAAATACAAATGATTTCCCGTACATTTGCAGCTAATAAACAAATATACAAAGAAGTCGGTTCGCCTTACGGAAAGTTATAGAAAGGAGTTCTGCATTTATCAATAAATTGTATTCCAATGAAATATTTAGAATTTACCTTTTACACTACTCCCTGCACGGAGACAGTCAACGATGTACTTGCCGCCGTCTTAGGCGAGGTTGGTTTCGAAAGTTTTATAGAACAGGAAAATGGTATTGCCGCCTACATACAGAAAGATTTATTTGATGAAGCAACCATAAAAAGCGCCATCAAAGAATTTCCTTTGACTGACACACTTATTGAATATACGTATAAAGAAGTCGAAGAGAAAGACTGGAATGAAGAGTGGGAAAAGAATTTCTTTCAGCCCATTGTTATCGGTGACCGTTGTGTAATCCATAGTACGTTCCACAATGATGTTCCCCAGGCAGAGTATGATATCATCATCAATCCACAAATGGCTTTCGGTACGGGACATCACGAGACTACCAGCCTCATCATTGGTGAATTGCTGGATAGTGACTTGCAAGGAAAGTCTTTACTTGACATGGGTTGCGGCACCTCTATTCTTGCCATTCTTGCCCGTATGCGTGGTGCAGAGCCTTGTACAGCCATCGACATTGACGAATGGTGCGTACGCAATTCTCTCGAAAACATAGAACTAAACCGTGTGGACAACATTACCGTATTCCAGGGAGACGCTTCTTCTTTGGAAAAGCAAGGCCCGTTCGACGTAATCATTGCCAATATCAACCGGAATATCCTGCTGAACGATATGAAGCACTATGTACGTTGCATGAACAAAGACTCCCAACTACTTATGAGCGGATTTTATGTAGACGACATCCCTGTTATCCAAGCAGAAGCCGAGCGTAACGGATTACATTTTATACATCATCAGGAGAAGAACCGTTGGGCAGCGGTGAAATTCGAAAAGTAATAGATGTAAATCAGGAGTTAAGGAATTATCGCTTTGCTTAGGAGTTAGAGGAGCTAAAGCCGATCGCATTCCTCGAAAAGTTGTGTTAAAAAGTTTAAGTCTACCATCTCTCATCCGCAGATAATGCGGATGACGCGGGTTTATTCCTCCTTTCCCTTATGCTTCGCTTTCCGCGTATAAGTCTTCTTCGAGCCATGCACCCGGTGTACGGCATGAAAACCGGGGCCAAGCAATTCCATCTCTGCCTCACGACTTCCTTTCTTTGCCGCTTTCAGATAATCGTTGAGGGTAAATCCTTTATTCTTAGTCTTTTTCATACTTCTTCGTTTTTGCTATTTGTTTATCTATAAGCCTTCACTGTTTGTTTATCTATAAAAAGATGTTACCGCAACGTCATCCCTACAAGTTCTTCCAACGTACCATTAAACACATTCAGGTCTACTTCTTCCTTGATACCGGGGACATTGCCCACGTCGGTATGTTGCCAGAAGTGCCACGGACCTTCGTATTCCACAGAATCCGCATAATAATGGGCAATCCAATAGGGATAAGTATTGAATATGGAATCACTGAGATAACGTTCCTTGAATTTATAAGAAGTATAAAGGATAGGTTTCACACCATAGTGCGCCTCTATGCGGTCAAGCCATGTTTTGACAGCAACCTGCAAATCACGGGGTGAACTCTTACCGATAGTTTCCACATCAAGTACAGGCGGCAAATCGCCCGGAGTAAGCCGGACGGTACGGATAAAGAAATCAGCCTGTTTGTCAGGGTCTGTTTTAGGGGAAAAGAAATGATAGACCCCGCGGATAAAACCGTAGCGACGAGCCTGTTCAAAGTTAAACGGAAAAGTATCGTCACTATGGTCGCCCCCCTCGGTAGCTTTCATGAAAACAAAATGAATCGGAAAACGGGATGCCCGGTTCGAGGTCAACTCCGCCCAGTCTATACTGCCCTGGTAATGGGAAATATCAATGCCATGCACTTCATAATTGCACGGCATACAGACACCGTATCCCTTCTGACCGTAGCAAGGCTTCCAACGGTAAGCGTATGGACGAACAAAAAACCAATAAAACCCGGCGGAAAAGATGGCAATTATACCTACGGAAATCATAGCACGTAACCATGCGGGCATCGTAACGCCCACCTTGAGTTTCTTCTTGCCACGACGCGCAGGGGTACGATTAGCAGCAGATGCCGCAGAACGGACAGGACGCGTAGCGGAATGCGTAGCAGGTTTCCGACGAGAAGTAGTATTACGAGGTTTCTTGTCTGCCATACACGACAATAATAAATATAGTTTAGAAAGGAAAGAAACAGTAATTCAATTAGCTTCGCTGACAAATAATTTGATTTCTTTCATTAAGGTATATCCTCCTCCTTCCGGGAAGAGGAGTACCCATAGGAGGAGGTGGTAGGTAAAAAATACCTAATAATCATAAAACTAAGGAATATTTTTCTCACCTACCACCCCGCCCTTTGGGCACTAACCCCCTCCGGCTACCCCGTTATCGGGGGAGAGCAACCTCCCAGGAGGAGGGGAATAGAGATACTTCAGCCCAATATCACACAAGGATATTATAACTGAAAGCATCTCAAAAGATTATTTCGCCTGTTCCAACTGCAACGTTTTCGTCGGTTGGTCGCAAACTTCCGTAGGCCCGAAATACTGGATAGGTCCCGGATATACATAATCCGTTTCCACAGCCCATCTTTCACGCTGGGCGGTAAATGTTTTGAAAGGAGCGCCATCCAATTTCACCAATGCCTTCTGAATAACCGGTTTCATCTCGCCGTGGCGACGTTCCATGTTCATCATCATCGTGATAGGCACACCACCTGCAATCCATTGATCGGCAGGAGCGGTAGTGTTGCGTACGGACGACATGTATCCTGTCTTACCATTCGCAATCAAAGCCGATGCCGTGTAACCCAATGAGTAGCAATAGTCGGCATCATAGTTGGACGGAGCAGCGCAACGGCCTTCGTAACCGAAGAAGTGGTGTTGGGAAGCAAACTTGCCCACAAACTTACCTTCTTCTTTCCAGGCGGCGAGCTTGGTAGCAACCATTTCAGACAGCAGTTTCTCTGTTTCGATAAGAGACACCTGTACGTTACCATGCGGGTCACGATCCAAAGTCAACTGACGCGCAACTCCCTCGGGCAGGCTGGCATAGATAGCTGAATTCTCCGCAGAAAGTTTACGGATGATGTAATCACGTTGGTGTGACTTCTTAATATGTGAGAACTCTTCGGCATTGTTGACAAGGAAGTCGTTCAATTCGGCAATCAGGCGCTTCATAGCCGGGATAAATTCAACAAGGCCTTCGGGAATCAGAACCGTACCGAAGTTATTACCTCGTGCGGCACGCTCGGCTACTGTCTTGGCAATGTATGTCACAACATCATCCAGAGACATGTTTTTTGCTTCAACCTCTTCCGACACAATACACACGTTAGGCTGAACCTGCAAAGCGCATTCCAACGCAATGTGAGAAGCGGAACGTCCCATCAGCTTGATGAAGTGCCAGTACTTACGCGCCGAGTTACAGTCACGCTGAATGTTACCGATAACTTCAGAGTAAACCTTGCAAGCTGTATCGAAACCGAAAGACGTTTCAATCATCTCATTCTTCAGGTCACCGTCGATAGTCTTGGGGCAACCGATTACCTGTACACCGTAATCCTTGGCAGCGTAGTATTCAGCCAGCACACAAGCATTCGTATTGGAATCGTCACCGCCGATAATAACCAGCGCCTTAATACCCAATTCCTTCAGAATCTCGTAGCCTTTATCAAACTGTTCTTCTTTTTCCAGTTTCGTACGTCCCGAACCGATAATGTCGAAGCCACCCGTATTGCGATATTCGTCAATGATGTCGGCAGTCAGTTCCATATAATTATGGTCAACCAAACCACCGGGACCAAGAATGAAACCATACAGTTTACTGTCTTGATTCATATTTTTAATACCGTCAAACAAACCGGAAATCACGTTGTGCCCACCTGGAGCCTGACCTCCGGAGAGGATAACGCCTACATTGACTGCAGGGAAATTAATAACTTCGCTCGTTGTTTCAAACTTAATCAAAGGCATCCCGTACGTATTAGGAAACAATTCCCGGATAGCTTCCTGGTCGGCTACTGATTGTGTAGCTGCGCCGGTTACTGCCTGGATGGCTCCCTTCAACGCTTCTGGAAGTTTGGGCTGATATGCAGCCCTTGCAATTTGCAATGCACTCTTAGTCATTTTATCTAATTATTTAAAGGTGTTAGTATAGTTTTGTTCAAAAACGTTGCAAATTTCGCTTTTTTTTCTGAATAATGAAAGGATGCGTCCCTCAAAAAAAACACGAAATATTGGTTTATACCATAGAAAGTACTTACCTTTACCGGAAATATTTCAAATTATTCACTAAAAAAGTAAAGATTATGGCAAGTAGAAGAGAACTAAAGAAGAATGTTAATTATATTGCAGGAGAACTGTTCACGGAGTGTTTGATAAACGGTTTGTTCGTACCGGGAGTCGATAAAAACAAAGCAGACGAACTGATGACGGCAGTCCTGAATATGCAGGACGAATTCGTTAGCCGTATCAGCCACACTGAATCCAAAAATGCAAAAGGATATTATAAAAAGTTTCATGAAGACTTTAATATAAAGGTGGACGAGATTGTTAAAGGAATAACTGAACTGAAGTAAACATCCGGAATGAAGAAAGCAATATACGGATTTATCTACTATCGCATTTTGGGATGGAAGACGAACGTGACGGTACCTGATTATGATAAATGCGTAATCTGCGCGGCACCTCACACCTCTAATTGGGATTTATTTATTGGCAAGCTATTTTACGGCGCCATCGGACGGAAAACCAGTTTCATGATGAAAAAGGAATGGTTCTTTTTCCCGCTGGGATTGTTATTCAAGGTGGCAGGAGGCATACCTGTTGACCGGAAGCATAAAACGTCGTTAGTAGACCAGATGGCCGACCAGTTTGCCAAAAGCAAAAAGTTCCACCTGGCCATAACGCCTGAGGGAACGCGTAAACCGAATCCGAATTGGAAGAAAGGTTTCTATTACATAGCCCATAGAGCGCAGGTTCCCATCATGCTGATCGGTATAGATTATGCTACCAAAACGGTAACGTCTACCAAAGCTGTGATGCCGACAGGGGATCTTGAAAAAGATATGCGTGAGATAAAACTTTACTTTAAAGACTTTAAGGGTAAGAACCCAAAGAACTTTAAGTTAGGAAAAATTTAATAATATCCGCTCCTTACCTGCTCCTTACCTGCTCCTTACCCGCTCCTTACCAACTCCTCTCTATAGGACATGGAGCAGACACGGAGAAGGTAAGGATTGGGTACTGTTCTGATAAGGTTCTGATACGAGAAAAAAATACTTAATCCACGATCTATATAGTTTAAGTTTTGCAAGCTATTTATATTGTTGATTATTAGGAGTATATTTATTGATTATTAGGAGTATACTTATTGATTATTAGGAGTATCTCTATTGATTATCAGAACTATCTCTATTCTCCTCCTCCTGGGAGGAGGAGTACCCGCAGGGGGAGGTGGTAGGTGAATGAAGAATTCCTTAGAGTTATGATTAATAGGTATTTGTTTTACCTACCACCTCCCCCCTTGCGGGGTACTCCTCCTCCCAGGAGGAGGAG
>QMCD01002484.1_pt1 | contig 15533 bp, 15 predicted proteins | sample 1821841 | NCBI WGS metagenome assembly QMCD01 (sample SAMN01991225, study PRJNA193472) | Termite gut metagenome, whole genome shotgun sequencing project. | isolation source: worker | host: Macrotermes natalensis | reverse complement strand
GCCAAGCCGAACGCCATGCGAGCTTGCTCGCAAATGGCTGAGGCGCGAAGGAGGAAGACGGGCGTTTTTGCTCGTCAACATTGGGCCGCATCCCACTTCGTTGCATACGTCCCTCCGCTGGCTGCCGGCCGAGAACTAAGCAGACCTGATCGGTCTGAAAACTGAACTTATAAACTGCGGCCGCGCGTAGAGCGCGGCCGCCTTGAAACCCGGCACGTACACATTTTTGAAACGCCAAACAACAGAAAACAAGATAATTGATATTATGCAGGAAAGAATTCTAATCGTCGATTTCGGGGCTCCCGAGGCCCAGTCGCTGACGCGCCAGGTGCGCGACTTCGACGTCTATTCCGAGATTTACCCCTACACCAAGCTGCCGGACACGGGCGGCTACCGCGGTGTAATCCTCTCACGCCGGCCGTCGGCCGGTATTGCGATTCCCGATCTCGGCGAGATACCCGTTATGGACATGGAGACCGACGACATTGCCGAACTTAAAAAGTTCCTCACCGAACGTTGCAGCTGCACCTGCGGCTGGACACCCGCATCGTTCGTTCAAAGCACCGTCGAGGAGTTGAAGGAACAGTTGGGCGACGATAAAGTGGTGCTGGGCCTTTCAGGCGGCGTCGACTCGTCGGTCGTGGCTGTGCTGCTGAACAAGGCGATCGGCAAGAACCTGACCTGCATCTTCGTCAACCATGGCCTGCTGCGCAAGAACGAGTTCACGGACGTGCTCGAAGCGTACAAGGGTATGGGGCTGAATGTCAAGGGAGTGGACGCTTCCGACCGTTTCCTCGACGACCTTGCCGGCGTGACCGATCCCGAGAAGAAGCGCAAGATCATCGGCCGCGATTTCATCGAAGTGTTCGACGAGGAAGCGCAGAAACTGAAAGACGTTAAGTGGCTGGCACAGGGGACGATATACCCCGACGTGATCGAGTCGATCTCGGTCGCGGGGACGACGATCAAGTCGCACCACAACGTGGGCGGCCTTCCCGAAAAGATGAACCTGCGGATAGTCGAACCCCTGCGCATGCTCTTCAAGGACGAGGTGCGCCGCGTGGGAAAAGAGTTGGGAATGTCGCCGTCGATGCTCAACCGCCATCCGTTCCCGGGCCCGGGCCTCGGGGTCAGGATCGTCGGCGAGATAACCCGCGAGAGGGTCGAAATACTCCAGAATGCCGACAAGGTGTTTATCGACGCGCTGAGGGAGAATGGATTTTACGACAAGGTCTGGCAGGCGGGCGCGATACTGCTGCCTGTCCGGTCGGTGGGCGTGTCGGGCGACGAACGCACGTACGAAAGCTGCGTGGCCCTGCGCGCGGTGACCTCCATCGACGCCATGACCGCCGAATGGGTACACCTGCCCTACGAGTTCCTCGGCAAGGTGTCCAACGACATCATAACCAAGGTGAAAGGGGTCAACCGCGTGGTCTACGACATAAGTTCGAAACCGCCCGCAACGATCGAATGGGAGTAAACCGGAGTAAACCGTCGATAATTGAAAATTGTGGCCGTGCTTCACGCACGGCCATATTTTTTTATTCGGTAGTTCCCTCGTCGCTGCGCTCACTCGGGACACGCTTGCGCGTGTTTTTACCGGTCGGAAAGAATTTTTGCATAATTTTTGCAATTATTCCGGTACTCTCTAAACCGAAAAGATCATGACTTTTCTTCAGGTCCCAAACACAGACGACATCGCCCAGGATTTATCCAAAACCGCCGAAGGGCTCGAAAAAAGCTGGACACACTTCTGGTCGCTGTTCACCGACAATCCGGGCTCGGCGATGAAATATCTGGGCGGCGAGGCCCTGCATATCGCGATAAAGATCGCCATCGCGCTGGCGATATTCTACGCAGGGCGCTGGCTGATACGCAAGGCCATCAGATTGCTGGACCGCATTTTCGAGAAACAGAATGTCGATACGTCCGTCCGCATTTTCGTCGACAACCTCGTTTCGATCATTCTTTGGTTGGTCGTGGTGGTGATTATCGTGCGCGTGCTGAATATCGAGACGACGGGGCTCGTCGCGATACTCGCCGCATCGGCGTTCGCTATCGGCATGGCGCTCAGCGGAACGCTATCCAACTTCGCAGGCGGCATACTCATACTCCTTCGCAAACCTTTCCGCCTGGGAGAGTATATCGAAGCGCAGGGCTATTCAGGCACGGTGCGCACGATCCAGCTTTTCAGCACGGTAATAATCACGCCGGACAACAAAACGGTGATAATCCCCAATGGCCCGCTATCGACAGGGACGATCAACAACTTCTCGCGCCAGAACACCCGCCGCGTCGAATGGAAAATAGGCATCTCGTACGGCGACGATTTCGATCGCGCGCAGAACGCCATAGCCGGCGTCCTGGATAAAGACACGAGGATAATCAAGGACCTCGGGTATACCATAGCCATCAACGAACTCGCCGAAAGTTCCGTGGTCATACTCGTTCAGTGCTGGGTGAAATCGAGCGATTTCCTCGCTGTCTTCTACGATATGAACCGCCATTTCTACATAGAACTGCCGGCGAATAACATAAACTTCCCATTCAGCCAAATGGATGTGCGCCTGATAAATCTTCCCCCTGCCCAGGAAAAAACTGCGGCGGTGCAGGAGTCTGTCTAAAATTTGCTACTTTCGCATAAAGCAAACCACACACAATGGCTACAATAGAAACCATCTATCTGGGCGACCTGCGCACCGAGATCACCCACATGCAGTCGGGCAACAAAGTTATAACCGACGCGCCGACCGACAACAACGGCAAAGGCCAGTATATCTCCCCCACCGACATGGTGGCGGCGGCATTGGGCAGTTGCATAGTGACGATAATGGAGATGGCCGCGGCACGCCACAACGTCGACCTGAAAGGGACCAGGATCGTGATCGACAAGATCATGGCGGCCGAACCGCGCCGGATCGCCGAGATCAGGGTCGACTTCTACTTCCCGGGGGATTACAGCGACAAGGTGAAAACCATCCTCCAGCGCGCCGCCGACACATGCCCCGTCGCCAAATCACTCCACGCCGACCTCCGGCAGAACATAAATTTCCACTATAACGCCGGAAAAATTTAGACAGACTCTTAGGGCCCGGCCGAATCTTGCGGCCACACGGGTTGAAAATCAAGGCAAGCCCTTAATCGTAACGTATCGACAGAAACGATAATCCTTGCCGGGACAACGAACATAGCCGCCTGTGTGGGCGGCTATGTTTGTCAGTATACACTCCTCATCCCAAAGAAAAACACCTTCCTCACACTTTTGGGGTGTATAAACGGGTGTAAATTTTGTAATTCCCGATAATAGAGGCTTATTCCGAGGGACTTCGAGAGGGACTATTTCGGGGAACAAAAAACAGGAACCAACCTAAATTAGTCCCTGTTTTAGTCCTTCGACTTCATAACTGATTGATAATCAATTCATACTGCGGAGAGACAGGGATTCGAACCCTGGGTACCCTCGCGGGTACAACGGTTTTCGAGACCGCCCCGATCGACCACTCCGGCATCTCTCCGGTCGTTTGCGCAATTCCTTAAATCCTGTATCACACATAATATAACGGCATACAGCGGAATCGAGCGGTCAAAAGTACAAAAGAATTCCAAATTATAAAATTATTTGTGCGATAAAATTTCAAAAACCGCATTTACTAAGATCCCGGACCTATCCGTATCCCATACAAAATATTTTTTCGTACCTTGGCCGAAAGAAGTGACCATAGACCCTTAATTTTGATTTCACAGACGCAAAAGATGCAAAATATGCCGCATCAAGAGAAAGTAATAGTTTCGCTGACCTCGTTCCCCGCAGCGATCCCGTATGCAGTGCATGCCGTCCGGTCGATTCTGGCCGGCTCCGTACTGCCTGACAAGGTGGTACTTTACCTCACCGCCTCGCAGTTTCCGGAGAGCAAAATCCCACAGGAACTGCTCGATCTATCGGCTGAGAACCCTCGTTTCGAGGTGAGGAATTACGACGACGAGATACGATCGTACCGGAAACTGATCCCCGCGCTGAGGGATTTCCCCGATGCCGTGATCGTGACGGTCGACGACGACGTATGGTATCACAGGAATATGCTGCGCGACCTGCTGCGTTTGCATGGACGACTCCCGGAAAACGTCCTCGCGCACCGAGCCAAGCGGCTTAAAACCGACGCTCCGTATAAAAAGTGGAAAAAATACAGGTGGTACAGCTTTCTGGTGAAAAGACTGCACCTCAGTTTCAGCAATATCCAGACGGGGGTGGGCGGCGTGCTTTATCCTCCCGGAGCGCTGAAGGCGGAGATGGTCGCGGGCGACGAGTTCAGGGAGTTGGCCCCGACGACCGACGATATATGGTTCTGGGCGGCTGCGGTGGCGAACGACAGGCAGGTCGTGCCGGTACCGTTCGGGCACAACAAACCCCGCGGACTGGAAAAGCCGAAGGAACTGTCGCTGAAAACGGTCAATTTTAAGGCGGGTACCGACCGCAACCGTGCGGCGTTGGACAGGATCCTCGAACGGTATCCGGAGATCAGGAAGAGGGTCGAAAGCGAAAAATGACGAAAAATGGGGTTTGTCTGGAAATATTTCAGAAAGAGGATCAATGATAAAAACAAGGCAAGGCTACCCCGGTATAAAATCGCATTTTTATATCAAAGGATTCGAGCGGGAGGAATCGGTCGGCGTCTTAAGTCGCCGGAAAGGTCATTTCGGAAGGAGGTATCTGGACGATTTCGATTACGTTTCTTTTCTCAATCGGTGAGGTGATGATGCCAAAAGGGGTGATGATGCCAAAAAGGGTTATCGTACCCTATCCAATATTTTGTTCAGGCGTTTTTTCAAATACCCGTCCTTCATGCCCTTGACGTGCATCGCGATATAGGTGGGGATGGCCTTGATCTTTATCGGCAGGGGAATCTCTTTGCGAAGTACCCGGTAGGAATCTATCGCGAAACGGTCTTTTTTGAGATAATAGGCGTAAGCCTTGGAGAGATACCATGCCTTGTTTTTGTAGAAATAATCGACGTCGAACACTTCGCGGTATCTATCCAGAACACCCTGCGCGTACAGGTCCATGATCGTGCGCCTGCACTTGTGGCACACGCCGCAATTATCGGACGTCAGTATGCACACATTGAGGTATTTATAAGACGGGGGATAAGCGGCGATCATTCCCGCTTTGTCGAAGCGTGAAATGCTGCCGCCATCCGAGTAAACCTTGAGCGTATCGGTCGACAGGCAATATACGGTCAGCAGTTCGTAATGGTCGGGCGAGTGGAGTTCGCTGTCTTTCAGCGAAAATTCGGAATAGGGGCTCGCCGAGGCGTAATAGTAGACGCCGTACAGTTTTTGTAGGCACAGAACCGCGAACATGTTCGAGTAAACGTGTACGAAATAGTGCACCTGTGGGAACTGCTCGATGATATTGGAGTCCCCCTCCACATACTCGAACCCATACTCTTCGGCGAACATTCGCGCCCGGGCGCGCCGATCCATGAACAGCCGGCGCGCGGCCTCTTTCTCGCCATGATGGTTACCCACATTGTTGAACATCAGATGGGTGATCTTATGCCGCGGCAGGCGGGGATCGGAGTTGGCGCATATCGCATGGAACGAATCTATGCCGCACGACCCTCCGGTCCCTACGGCCCCGGCGGTTTCGAGCGTGGTCGAATCGAGGTCGGCGATTATCCGTGTACGGTGCAGCCCCGAGCTGTTGCGGCAGAGCGACTCTATGAAGTGTTCGGTAAGGTTATAATAGAAGAACTCGCCGACAGGGCCTTCGCAGGTGATGTCGTGGCCGCCCGTCATCGCATAGTTCAGAATGCCGAACACAAACCCGTCGCACCGTTCCGGGCACAAATATTTCCCGAACCGGACGTCGACCTCGAACCATACCGTGCGCCTCTCCCCGTCGACGTTCATGTCGGCGCTGATTCGGGTGCGGCCTTCCGTTTCGGTTATGTATGGCTTTGATATTGTTATCATTATTATGTTATATCTTATTCACCATGCCCTGCAGCGTCGCTTTAGAGAGCTCTTTTTCCGTTTTATTAAGGCCGAGGAACCAAATCGCGGCCGCGGCGGCGCAGAGGTATACCGCCGCCGATATTACCGCCCGTACGCCGTCGCTCCCGACCAACCGTGTAACGGCATAAGCCACCCCGGCCGATACGCATAGCACCACGGTTTCCGGGACGAACACATGCCGCATGTAATTCCCCGCGTCGAACCCCGTCGATCTCCTGATCTCCAGCAGCCGTGCGAAGAGCGCGACGAAATTCACCGCGATCGAGATCACAAACGCGTAATGGACGGGCCTGCCCATATAATAGCACAGCCACGTCAGCAAAAAGACGAGCGCAAAGCTGGCCGAAATTATCAACTGATAGAGTTTTATTCTGCCTGATGCCTGCGAGACGGTACCGAGAGGCGTGTATGAGCACGTTATAAGCGTGTCTATCAACAATAACTGCGTGAACGGCACCGCATATTCCGGCACCTCGCGCAGCCATAGTCCCAGGATCGCTTCGGCATTGAACAGCACCGGCAGCGAAAGCAGCAGCACGACATAAAAAGAGAGCTTGGAAGAGGTGAACACAAGGCGGTTCATGTAGGCCGTCTCCCCGGCGGAGTATGACTTGACGATCTGCGGCTGTACGGCGGTGATCAGGCTATCCACGAACGACTGCACCACCCCCTGCACCTTGACCGCGACAGTCCGCGCCGCATTCAGCACCGGCCCGAAATATATGTTGATCAGCACGTTAAGTCCCTGCGAATTGAGCATCCCCGCGAAAGTCCCTGCGAACATCCATCCCGTGAACGAGAACATGCGCCTGAAAAGGTCCCTGTCGAACACCCACCGGAACCGGTATTCCGGGAATCTGGCATGACAGTAACGGATATATGCGAACCTTGTCACAATGCCCACAACCATCGTCAGCACCCCGTAAACCGCCAGCTTGTCCCACGGCAGAACGACCAACAGAAGCACCAGAAGCAACGTCAGCACCGACTCCAGGATAGAGATAAGCGCGTACACCCTCATCCTTTCGTTGGCGATCACGGCGGCATTGTATGGTGACCCGATGATCCTGAAAACCAACGTGACCACCGAACAGTGCAACACCACAATGGCCGCGCCCATGCGCTCCGGGGGGATAACCAACTGCGTTTTCACGAACCACAGGCCAACGGTTTCGGCAGCCGCGGCCACTATCGCAGCAACGACATAATGGCTTATCACCGCGGTCGAGAACACCTCCGGAAGGTTCCGCCTGTCCGGCCGCGCCATTTCGTAATTAAGGAAACGCTGGGTGGCGGCGATCAGCGAATTATTCAGGAATGCGATCATTATCACCACCCCCGCCACGACGCTGTAAACACCGAAATCGACCTCGCCCAACGCATTCAGGATCACACGCGAAGTGTAGAGCGTCACGGCCATCGTGACCAGCAACCGTGCGTAAAGCAACAGCGAGTTACTTGCTATCCGTTTGCTATTCATACCCTGAGACGACATCGAACCGTGGATTGATATAATCTACAAAGATAGCTAATATCCGATTAAAAATCGAATACCCGGACAGCGAACAAATCGAACGCCCGATTTTGTCGGGCGTTCGATCGGTAGTTTACGTCACGTCAATGCTCCGTCAGTCCATCTTGAGCACCGCGAGGAAAGCCTCCTGCGGCACCTCGACGTTACCCACCTGGCGCATACGCTTCTTACCCTTTTTCTGCTTTTCGAGCAGTTTGCGTTTACGGGTGATGTCGCCGCCGTAACACTTGGCCGTCACGTCTTTGCGCACCGCTTTGACCGTTTCGCGGGCGATGATCTTGGCACCGATGGCCGCCTGTATCGCGATGTCGAACTGCTGGCGCGGGATCAGCTCCTTCAGTTTCTCGCACATTTTGCGACCGAAATCATACGCGTGGTCATGGTATATCAGCGACGAAAGCGCGTCGACAGGCTCGCCATTGAGCAGTATGTCTAATTTAGCGAGCTTGCTTTCGCGGTAGCCCGTCTGGTGGTAGTCGAACGAGGCGTAACCGCGCGAAATGCTCTTGAGTTTGTCGTAAAAGTCGAAAACGATCTCCGACAGCGGCATATCGAAGTTGACCTCCACCCTGTCCTGTGTGATAAACGTCTGATTTTTAAGTATTCCGCGCTTGTCGATACACAGTTTTATCACCGACCCGAGGTATTCGCTCTTCGTGATTATCTGGGCAAGGATATACGGTTCTTCGATCTTCGCCACGTGCGACGGATCGGGCAATCCCGAGGGGTTGTGTACGTCCAAAACCGCGCCCTTGGTCGTTGTGACTTTGAAAGATACGTTCGGCACGGTGGTGATCACGTCCATATCGAACTCGCGGTACAGCCGCTCCTGGATGATCTCCATGTGGAGCAGTCCGAGGAACCCGCACCTGAACCCGAAACCCAGGGCCAGAGAGCTTTCCGGCTCGAAAGTAAGCGATGCGTCATTCAGGCGCAACTTCTCCAAAGATGCGCGCAGATCCTCATATTCGTCGCTGTCCACGGGGTAAAGTCCCGCGAAAACCATCGGCTTGACCTCCTCGAAACCGGCAATGGCCTCGCTCGCGGGGTTGGCGACATGGGTAATCGTATCGCCCACCTTAACGTCGGCCGAGGTCTTGATCCCCGAGATTATATAGCCCACATCCCCGGCCTTTATCTCCTTGCGCGGCTGCATTTTAAGCTTCAGCACACCCACCTCGTCGGCGTCGTATTCGCTCCCGGTATTGAAAAATTTCACCTTTTCGCCCGTGCGGATCGTGCCGTTCAATATTCGGAAATAGGCAATAATGCCGCGGAACTGGTTGAACACCGAGTCGAAGATCAGCGCCTGCAACGGTGCATTCTCATCGCCCTTCGGCGCCGGGATGCGGTCGACGATAGCGTCCAGAACGGCATCCACACCAATCCCGGTGCGCGCCGAGACCGCAAGTATCTCGTCGGCTTTTACGCCCAGCAGGTCGACGATCTGGTCTTTCACCTCATCGACCATCGCCGCGTCCATATCTATCTTGTTGATCACGGGGATTATCTCCAGATCGTGACCCATTGCGAGGTAGAGGTTCGAAATAGTCTGGGCCTGAATACCTTGCGTTGCGTCGACCACCAACAACGCACCCTCGCACGAGGCTATCGCGCGCGACACCTCGTAGGAAAAGTCGACGTGCCCGGGGGTGTCGATCAGGTTGAGCACATAGCGCCCGTCGCCGCGCTCGTATTCCATCTGGATCGCGTGGCTCTTGATAGTGATCCCCTTCTCGCGTTCAAGCTCCATGTTATCCAACACCTGCGCCTGCAACTCCCTCTCCGACACGGTTTTAGTGACTTCCAACAGGCGATCGGCAAGCGTACTCTTCCCGTGATCGATATGCGCTATAATGCAAAAATTGCGTATGTTCTTCATCTCTTTTTTCTAAAGCGGTACAAAGGTACGAAAAATAACGCGGCATGCAAAATATTAATTTTATTAAACTAAAATTTGATTTTATTGAATATATGTTTAATTTTGCGCAAAACAAAACTCTTATGAAAAACTTTTGCATCGCCGCGCTGTCGCTCCTGTTGTCAGTCGGCAGTCCCACGGTATCGGCACAGGAGATCGACGCCGCAAAACTCGACCGCTATTTCGAAACGCTCGCCGACAACGACAAATTTATGGGCAGCGTATCCGTATTCCGCAACGGGGCGGAGATCTACGCGAAGTCGGTCGGGTTCGCCGACATCGACAAGGGCGTCGAGGCCGGCGGCGGAACGCAGTACTGTATCGGCTCTATTTCAAAGACGTTCACGGCGGCTATGATATTTCAGGCGATCGAGGCGGGTAAACTGTCGCTGTCGACGACAATAGATGGCTGGTTCCCGGCGATCGGCAACGCGAATAAAATAACTGTGGGTCAGCTGCTTAGCCACCGCAGTGGCATCCATAACTTTACTGCCGACGAACAATACCTTTCGTGGAACACCCGCGAGCAGACCCGTGAGCGGATGATCGAAAGGATCGTCCGGGGCGGCAACGATTTCGAGCCGGACGCAATGACCCGGTACAGCAACTCGAACTATGTGCTGCTGTCGTACATCCTCGACACGGTTTACGGAAAGCCGTATGCGGAGATACTCGCCGGGGGCCGCTGAAGCTCGAAAACACTTATCTCGGCGTGAACGGGAAGTGTAATTCGTATAAATATTTCGACAGATGGAGAGTGGAGCAGGAGACCGACCCGTCGGTCGCGCTCGGTGCAGGTTCTATCGTCTCCACCCCCGGCGATCTGAACCGGTTTGCCGACGCGCTGTTCAACGGCAGGGTGGTGTCGGCCGGCAGCCTGTCGGTGATGCAGACGATGAAAGAGAATTACGGCATGGGGCTTGTCACCGTTCCGTTTCATACAAAACGGGGTTACGGCCACAGCGGGGGTATCGACGGGTTTCACTCCATGCTGATATATTTCCCCGAAGACAGAATTTCATACGCCATAACCTCCAACGCGCTGAATTACACGCTCAACGATATTCATATCGCCGTTCTGAGCTGTGTTTACGGCATGCCGTTCGACGTGCCCGATTTTACCGCGCGCGACCTCACCCCCGAAGAGCTGGACAGATATACCGGGGTTTACGCAAGCGGCCAACTGCCTATCAAACTTACCGTCCGCAGAACGGGTAATTCGCTCGAGGGACAGGGTACGGGACAGCCCTCGTTCCCTCTCGAAGCCGCTTCGCTGCATACGTTCAGGTTCACGGCCGGAGGTATCGTCATGGAGTTCGACCCGGAGAAAAATACCATGACACTCAAGCAGGGGGGTGGGGTATTTCTCTTTAAAAAAGAATAATTACGAAAAAGAATAACCATGTTGCCCACACGATGCCCGAGCTGCCACGGCCAGCTCAAAGTGAAAAGCCTGTCGTGCGAACAGTGCGGAACGGAAGTGCATGGCTCATATCCGCTGCCAGTAATAACGATGCTGACGCCCGAAGAGCAGGATTTCGTTTTCACGTTCGTCAAAAAAAGCGGAAGCCTCAAGGATATGGCCGCCCATCTGCGGCTGAGCTATCCCACGGTGAGGAATATGTTGAACGACTTAATAAAAAAAATAGAAAATTATGAAAAGTAATTCGTTTTGGGGGCTGATCTTCAACCCCTTCACGCGCATTGCGGGCTGGCAGGCGTTCGCCGCAGGGCTTGTGATCGCGGCGCTGACCGGCATTGTCGGCACCCTCTCCGGGGTCATGTTCGATGGGGTTATAGATGCCCACCTCAGCCTGAGGGTCGACTACCTGACTGCGTACATCTGCTTCGTCTTCGACATTGTCTCCATCGTGGTTGTGATGTGGATCACGGCGCTGATCGTCTCGCGCGATTTCCGCTTTATCGACATTCTGGGGACAATGACGCTGGCGCGTGCGCCGATGCTGTTGGTCGCCTTCGCCGCATTTTTCGCCTCGCCCTTTTCCGATCTTGATCCCGCCGCGATAGTCGCCAACCCCATCTCGCTGCTGACCCCCGGGATGATCATATTCATGATCTTCTCGATCGCGTGCACAATATGGCACATAGCCTTGATTTACAACGCGATGAAGGTCTCTTGCAATATTGGCGGTGCGAAACTGGCCGTCTCGGTAGTGATAGCCGTGTTGCTGGCCGAGGTACTTTCGAAGGTGCTGCTTATCGTGGGTTAGGAGCTTGTTTGGATTTTTCCGCCGAAGCTATTTTTTAGTCAAAAGAGCTTCAGCGAAAATTTTCAAACAAGCTCTAAGATTTTTAGTATCTTTGCACGTCGAAAAAAACTGCCATGAACAAACGCATCCTGCGGCTCGCTATTCCCAACGTGATCTCGAACGTCACGATCCCGCTGCTGGGCCTTATCAGCTCGGGGATAGCCGGCAGGATAGGCAGCGACACGGCGATCGCAGCCGTGGGCGTGGGGGCATCGATACTCTCGTTCATATACTGGAACTGCGCGTTCATACGCATGGGCGCGAGCGGAATGACGGCGCAAGCCTACGGGGCGCGCAACTTCGGGGAGTGCGCCAACATACTCGTGCGCTCGCTGCTCGTCGCACTTTCGATAGCCGCGCTGCTGCTCGCGTTCCAAGGGCCGGTGGGACGGTTCGGGATGCGGGTGATGGGCAACGACGAGATCAACGCTATGATCGGCCAATATTTCTACGCGCGCGTGTGGGCGGCCCCGGCGACTATTTCACATTTCGCCATTCAGGGTTGGTTTATCGGCATGCAGAACTCGCGCACGCCGATGGTCATAGCCATTTCGATAAACGTGCTGAGCATCGTCCTCGGCTACGTGTTCGTGGAATATCTCGGCATGGGGGTCGAGGGGATCGCCTACGGCATCCTCGCGGCGCAGTATCTCGGCATCGTGCTTTCGGTCATACTATGGTGGAAGTTCTACCGCCGGTTCGTGAGGTATATCAACTGGCGCGCGGCGATGAGCTGGCGGCCGTTCGTCAGGTTCTTCGACGTCAACAAGGACATTTTCCTGCGCACGCTGATGAACAACGTGGTCTACACCTTCTTCCCGTTCATCTCGCGTGATTTCGGCACCACGATGCTCGCCACCAACACGATCCTCATACAGGTGTTCACCCTCTTCTCATACATTCAGGACAGTCTGGGGTATGCCGCCGAGGCACTGGTGGGACGGTTCATAGGCGCGCGGAACCATACGTCGCTGCGCGAGAGCATCATTAAAATGTTCAAGTGGAGCGGCGGTCTGGCGGTGGTGTTCGTCGGGATATTCGCGTTTTTCTGGCGGGATATCATCACGTTCTTCGGTTCCTCACCGTCGATAATCGAGTGTGCGGGGCGGTACATCGGGTGGATAATCGTCGTTCCGCTCGCCGGGTTCGCACCTTTTTTGATGGACGGCATCTTCATCGGCGCAACACGCACACGCATCCTCCGCGACTCGATGGCGGTGTCGGTGCTCGTATTCTTCGGATTGTATTACGGACTGGTCGGGCAACTGGGAGCAACGGCGCTCTGGTTGGCATTCGTCGTTTTCGTCGTCAGCCGCGGCGTCTGCCAGCTTATTATGTCGCGGGGACTTAAAGGACTGATTTAGTGAGTGGTTAGTGGTTGAAAATTACGGCCGGCAGGGAGCATTGGCTTTTGTGCGTTGGCCATTGCGGCCAGCAGCCACCCCGGGCGTAGGGCCGCGCTCCACTGCGTTACGCCCGTCCCTACGCTGGCTGCGTGCCGAGAACTAAGCAGGCCTCACGGCCTGAAAACTAAGCATAACAACTATATAATCTTCACCGCCACATCCACCTCGACATTCCCCTTGAGCATAGCCCAGACGGGGCAAACCTGCTCTTCGGAGACGGCGATCATCTTTCGCACATCATCCTCGGTGAGGTCGTCGGCATCGAGAGTGAGGGTTACGTTCATGCGCTCGATCTTCTTGGGATGCTCCTCGCGCTGTTCGCCCGCCACTTCTACCGACAGGCCACGGACAGTTTTGCGCATCCGGTTACGCAACAGGGCCAGCAGCGCCGTCCCCAGACAGGAGCCGAAACTTGCCATCAGTAATTCCAGCGAGGTGTAGCCTTGCCCGGTACCAATCGGCGGAAAGTAGTCGATCACGATCGGCGAATCGGCACGTGCCGCCGCCTCGAACATCACCTTGTCGTCGATGGTGTGCAGCCTTACATTCAACTTATTCTCCTTCATAATATGGAATATTACCGTCAGTTTTGTACCATTTTGTGAACCCGTCGCGCGTGAACACGCCTATCTTCCCCGTTTTCGGATAAACGGCCATGTCGACAGCCGGCACAACGTCGACATTCAGGCAGGTAAGCGGTTCGCTGTCAGACGTATTGATGATCCTGTGCGCACCCTCCTCGCCGACGGGGCAGACGATGACCGAACCTGCCGAGATCGGAATCCCGCCCTCGTTGGTCTCAACTATGCCCTCACCCGCGATGATGTAGAATATCTCCTCGCTTGCGGTGTGATAGTGGAAAGGATAGTTGGATTTGCCCGGTGCGATATCGTAAAACGTTACGGCACACTGGTTTCCGCCGTCGCGCGGCAGGACGTCCCTCTTGTCGAACTCGTATACTGGATGGAAGCCGACGTGGGCCGCCTTCACTTCGTCTTTCTTCGTAACATAAACTTTTTTAACAACATGCTTTTCCATTGCGATAGTTTTTTAAATTTATTGTTATTCAAATAACAGTCGCAAAGATGGGCCTTATTTTACATATATCCAAATATAAATCGAGAATTATCCGGTCTGCAAAAACTGCGGCCGCGCTCCAAGCGCAGCCGCCATATTAACCACTAACCGTTAACCACTAACAACTATACCTCGTACCCGAACTTCCTGAGTTGCCGGTCGTCGTTGCGCCAGTTGTCGTTCACCTTGACGTGTAGTTGGAGGAAGACTTTTTTACCCAAAAATTGCTCTAATTCCTCGCGAGCGGCGGTACCGACTTTCTTGAGCATCGCCCCCTTGTGGCCGATTATGATGCCTTTCTGCGAATCGCGGCTGACGTAGATCACCGCCGAAATGCGGTCGATGGTCGCCTCCTCCTTGTACTCCTCGATCGCGATCTCGACGCTGTACGGGATCTCCTTGTCGTAGAAGCGCAGTATCTTTTCGCGGATTATCTCCGAGGCGAAGAAGCGCATAGTCCTGTCTGTCAGCGTATCTTTGGGATAGAACGGCTCACCTTCGGGCAGATAGCCGAGTATCAGGTCGAAAAGGCCGCCTATATTGAAGTTCTGCAACGCCGAAACGGGTACGATTACGGCCCCGGGCAGGCGCACCTTCCACAGGTCGACCAACTCGTCGAGACGCTCGGGCGTGGTGAGATCTATCTTGTTGATGACCACGATGGTACGGATGCCGCTGGCCGCGATCTTTTCGACCATTTCGGCCGATGCCGCGTCGCCGCTCTCGACCGTGTCAGTCACGTAGACGATAACGTCGGCGTCCTGGAGCGCCCCCCTCACGAAGCGCATCATAGACTCTTGGAGCTTGTAGTTGGGCTTCAGGATGCCGGGCGTGTCGGAGTAGACGATCTGGAAATCGTCGCCGTTCACGATGCCCATAATCCGGTGGCGCGTGGTCTGTGCCTTGGAATTGATGATAGAAAGGCGCTCGCCCACCAGCGCGTTCATCAGCGTCGACTTGCCGACGTTGGGGTTGCCCAATATGTTTACGAAACCTGATCTGTGCATGCGGCAAAGATAGGCTACATTTCCGTAATAGCTTACAATTCCGTCAAATGTTTTTTATTGTAGCGATTTCGAATCAGCCGGTCGAAAAAGAGCAGTACGCCGCCGCACGACAGCAGTAATATGAACAGCGGAGAGATGCGGAACGAGGTTTCGGGGAGTTCCGACTTCGGGAGCTTTATCGCGTCCATGAGATCCTTCACGTTCAGTTCTGCGAACATTTCGTGCAGCCGCCAGCTCTCCGGCGCGAATATCCACACCGCCGCCACAGCCGCGATCGACAGTGCGACCGCCGCCGCGCCCATC
>QMCD01002408.1_pt1 | contig 15540 bp, 13 predicted proteins | sample 1821841 | NCBI WGS metagenome assembly QMCD01 (sample SAMN01991225, study PRJNA193472) | Termite gut metagenome, whole genome shotgun sequencing project. | isolation source: worker | host: Macrotermes natalensis | reverse complement strand
GTCCAACTCCTCCCGGCCGATGGCCGCCTTGGCGCGCAACAACAGCGCGGCGTCGTAATAACGCCCCTGATCGGGCTTAAAACTTTCGCCGATTTTTGCGATTGTCCACCAATGCTCGCCCAAAAAGCCTGAAAGTGCCGTGTCGAGTTTGCTTTCGAGCGCTCGCTCCGCATCGTTTGCCGGCTTGATCTTTTGCGGCGATTCACGGATAAAATAGGATTGGCGCACCTCTTCGGCATCCTCTGCCGTTCTGAACGGGCGTTTGCACCAGCGCGTGGCCAGAGGCGTCACATTGACAACACCGTACAGCACAAACGGTTTGTTCTTGCCGTCGGTGAGCAACACGCCCCAGTCTTGGGCCAGTCGTCCGGTATGGAATACCCACTTGCCGCAGAAGGCGTTTGCATGTCCATCGCCGTCACAGCTCCAGAAACTCATCCGCGCACCGGCTCTGTAAGCTTTCGAGCCTGCCGCCCACTGGTCGTCGATAAAATCGAGCAGTTCGGGGTCATCGACAATAGAAGGGTAGAAGACCACGGCGCGTTTTTCGTCGTCATCGTAATTATTTTCATATTCGATGCCCGCCTTGTCGGCCTCGGCGGTAGTCATCAGCGGATCGGTGTCGTATGTCGGGACGACGATCTCTTTTTTCGCTTCGGACACGCCCGACAGATCACTGCCATAGTCCTCCTTGTCGCGCAGGGTGGCGTATTCCTTGTAAAAGTTGTAGAAATCGACGAATGCGTTCCGATCCTCGGGAGTGGCGCCGCCGTCGGCAAACTGCTTGAACTTCTTGAGGTTCGACTTCACATTGTTGCCCCATATCGCCTCCACGTACCCCGGCACGTGGTAGTCCAGATGGTGCGCTTCCCAGCCGATGTTTGCAACGCCCGAGGCGACGTGCTCCATAACGCCCCGCAGACAGGCGGGGGTTGTGAGCAGCGCCTTGTTGAGCCTGATATCGCCGTCCTGTCCGTTCGACGAAGAGATGTCGAACAGTGCGGCAGCCACCTCGGCTGTGGCTCCGTAGGCCTTGAACAGCGGGGCGGCCACGAGCAGTTGGATGTACTGGTGCTCGTCGTCGCTGTTGCGTCCGAACAGCCCGATCATCGGCACATATTTTTCGTCGGCAAAGGCCAGCGCGCAGGCCGCGAAGGTGCCGGGCACGCAATTCTCCTCGCCGTCGAGGTCGGTGTACCAGTCGTATAGCTTCAGCGCCAACTCAGCATAGCGCTTGACCTTTTCGCGCAGGGCTGGATACTCGACTGCACGGGCAAAGAATGCATGGGCCGGCGTCTTGGCAAATCCCCAGTCATCCTCGGCACGTGCCGAGGCAAGCGCCTTTATAAACACCGGTTTGTGGAGAAAACGCACGCTTATCTGGTAGCCGTTGTTCAGATCGGCATAATCTTTTTCGAGCAGGTTATTGATCCAGTCGAGCGCCTCGGAATAGGCCTGTTCGCCTTCGATACGGAAGCGAATGAGGACGTGCCCGTCGACATAGGCACGCGCCACCACGCGCTCTGTGTTCAGGAAAAGGTCGCTCTCGCTGAACACGGAGTGGAAATTATCGCGCCCCAGTTTGATTTTTTTCGTTGTCGCGCCCATCGAAGCGCCCGCTCCCGCGGCGTAGCGGGCCGCCATCTCGTCCCTGCGCTTTTTGTCGGCCTTAAACTCTTCCAGACGCTCTGCGGCAGGGGCGTAGCCCTTATCGGCCGCTTCCTGCATGATTGACCCCTCCCGTGAAGTTGCCGCTGCGGTACTTGAAAAGCGCCCAGTCGTGTCGGAGCTCGGGGTAACGGTAGCGGTAATCCCAGGCGGCTGAGATGCCCGCTTTCTGCGCCTCTATGTGGAGGCTGTAAATGAATTTCTGAATCAGTGCCCGGGCGCGCGGCAGGTCGACGGGCATATAGATCCCATCCAACAGCGCCGCTACGGCTGTCCTGAACTGTTCCTCTGTATTCTCAAAATCGGTAACGCCCTCCATGTAGACGATCAGCTTTTCGAGTTCGGCCACACGCTCGTCGAGCCTCTTTTGGTCGATTACGCGGCGAAGGAGCATACGGCCGTCTTCGCTTTTGACCGCCAACACGAACAGTCCCTTATCCTTCAGGCCGTCGAATTCGCCCGCCTCGGCCATGGGTTGCAGGAGGGCGGGCAGTTGGCGGATCAGTTCCGTGTCGAATTCGCCCTCCCCGATGCCGCACTTGTCGTTTTCGAAGCGTTTCCAGAATTTACCGTCGTTGGGCTTCACACCGCCCATTCTAATAACAAAGTGGGTCGAGTCGGCGGGCCATACACCCTCGTTGTACTCTCCCGCGATAAATTCGCGCACCGTATCGCGAAAACCCTTGGCATACTCGGGGAGCATATTGGCCACCATCGTGGTTTGTACGTTATTCCAGATGTCTCTGGCGCGCGCTGGGTCGGGATTCTTTTTATAGCCGGCCACGAACGCCTTTACAATGCGCAGCTCGGGCTTGCCGCAGATCTCGGCCCCCTGTTCGAGAAGCCAGAACAGTTGCTCCATCTCTTTGTCGTTCAAAGAGTACGACTCTTCGATCAACTCCTTTATTGCATCGTTAAGCGCCTTGACGATCGTCGTTTTGTACTCTTTGTCGTCGGCGATCAGCAGCCGCAAAACTGCTATGTGCTTTTCGCAGTCGCGGTATTTATAGGAAGCATCGGCGGTATCCCCTATATAATAGAGCAACCGGTGGCGCACCTCCTTATCAACCGCCTCGTCGGTCGCCTCCTTGCCCTTGTCGGTGAGGTATTGACGGACATTCTCCCGCCGTTCGGCCAACATCTGCTCGGGCGACAATTTGGCCATACGGGCCTTTTCGCGCTTGCGGCGGCGGTCGTCCTCGTCGTCATCCTCGTCGAACTCGATATCCAAATCTTCGTCATCTGCCGCGGCGGGCTTTGGGGCCTGTTTTTTCGGCTCAGGCTCGTCGCCGTAGCGCGGCTCGTCGAGCTCTTCCTCTATGTGGGCAAACACGTCGTCGTTGTAAAACCACGAATAATCCCAGCCATCCTCCCCGTGCCACGGCTTGGGTTTTCCGTCGTCGGCCAGATCGGCGGGGCCTGCACCTGGCTTGGCGGCGGCTTTTTTATCTGCCGGAGTTTTAGCCACCGTGGTCTTTGCCGCGGAGGCCGGAGCGGGCGCATCCTCGGGAATCGTGGCTTCGACATAGCCTTTTTTGAGTTTGCCCGCCGCCTGTTTGGCCGCGTCCTTTTCGGCGTCCGCCGCCGAAGGGTAGGCTTTGATCTGGGTCTGTCCCGCCGTGCCGATGCGCCCGAAGGTGATCACTACGTTGTTGCTTTCCACCCGAACATGCCAAAATTTCCGTGATGTTCCATCTTCGAATACTAAATACTTCTCCATCTATCTTTAAGTTGTAGGTTTTTGTGTGTCGGTTATCGCTGCGGCTTGCGCCGTATTCGCAAAAATAGTAAATAAATCAGGCTTATTGATGCTCCTGCTTAAAAGCCCACTCTATAGAGTGGGCTTTTTTGTTAGAACGGTGTTCCAAATAGATATGCAAGGTCGTTACCTGCCTATTTCCCGAAATCCAATCCAACTCCATCTAAAAACGCAGAGCCGATTTGTGTGCAAATTGTATGCAAGGAAAAGAGAAGAGGTTGCGATGAAAGTCGCAACCTCTTTATTCTCAGGAGCGGAAAACGAATACCGAATCTCTATTGATTATCAATCGTTTCCGAAAGAACGTTTGCTTTGTACCACGATTAGGCCACTATCCAAACACAGCGGTTTGCAGAGCGTTGCCCGTGTCGTTCCTACGTTGCAAAGATAGGACTTCGAGGCGATAAAAACAAATTCATTCGTTGTCGTCGCCAGTTTAGGTCAAACCCCTAACGAGGCAAGTGAGATAACATTCACTCCGTCGGGGCGGGTGTAGCTGATACCCGTACCGGTGATAATGTTGAGCGATTTCGGAGCAGATGATTTACCGGTGTCCACGACCGAAGCGAGTTTGAGCAGGTTTGCCGCCGCATCGTCGATTTGGCCGATGCCTAACTTTATCTCGAACGCGCTCCAGTCGCCGTTGTATTTCTGCACGATGGCATCAACCTCCAGATTGTTCGTGTCGTGGTAATGATACACCTTCGCATCGACCGCCTGTCCGTAAACTCTCAACTCGTGTATCGCCAACGATTCGAACAGGAATCCCGTGTATCTCATATCGGCCAGCAACGACTCTTTCGTCGCACCGAGTGCCGCCACCGCCAAACAAACATCGGTGAAATGGCGTTTAGGCGTTTTCCGTAATGATGCGGACGAACGCAGGTGGGCGTCCCAAGCAGGTTGATCTTCGACAATCATCAGGCGTTCGAGCGCACCGAGATAGTCATAGATCGTGGGGCGCGAAATCCCTGTGTCGGCCTCAAATGTGGTAATCTCGGCAAGCGTCGCCGTGTTGCGGGCCAGCGAGCGTAACAGCGCACGAACCTTTATCGGGTCGCGCTTCATCTCTTCGGGAACGCGGCTTATATCGGCCTCAGCCAACAAATCGACATACGCCCTGTTCAAATCCATTGCCGCCCGTAGCTTTTTACCTACCAAGGCGGGAAAACCACCGATGATAATCCGCTCTACGATCTGCTCTATGTCCGTCGGCGTGTCGTTGACATCAATCTTTGTTCCGTTGAACAAGCCCTCCAGACTGACCTTGCCCGTTGAAAGCCCCATCTCCTGCCACGACATGGTGCGCATATCGAGTTTGGTGAACCGTCCCGCCCCGGAGTGCATTTTGGCATCGACTTCCGGTTTCTTCTTTTTTTCGGGCGTTGCCGAGCCTGTCAATATAAACTGCGCCTCCAATTTACGGTCATCGACCTCGTGGCGAACGTAGTTCCAAATTTCGGGCTGAACCTGCCATTCGTCTATGAGGCGCGGGGTTTCACCGAGCAACAAACGCTTCGGAGCCACGCCCATCAACACAGGCACTTGCGGGTCTTGATCCATCTGCAAAATACTGCGGGCAAACTGTGTGGCCGATTCGGTTTTGCCACACGCTTTCGGGCCACGGATAAGTACCGCGCCCGAAGAAGAGAGCTTGCGCTCCAACTCCACATCGGTTATTCTCGGATATCCGTTTGTTGTTTGCGACAAAGATAACACTTTTATTTTACATATTTCGAGGTTTTTACTTTACATGTTTCGAGTGGTTTATTTTACATTTTTAGGAAACCGTGATTTGCACATTTCTTCTGTCTGCTTTAGTAAGACGACAGAGAGATATCCTAAGGTAATTATCGAATATTTAATAATACATTTCTATGTACCTGTAGGCTTTATCGAAGACCTCTTGGTCTTTAATTTTGTACTTTATCCACAGAATGCTACGGAGTTGCTTTTGCACTTCACGTTTGCCCGTAATTCTTCGGAAGTGGCGGCAGACAAGATTCGCAACCATGCCGCATTTTGCTGATAATCAGATTCATTTGCACCGGTTCGTAACCACCACAAACAAAAAAGGGCCTCAAAATGAGACCCTTAGAGCGGAAAACGAATATCGAATCCCGCCGAATCTCTATTGATTATCAATCGTTTCCGAAAGAACGTTTGCTTTGTACCACGATTAGGCCACTATCCAAACACAGCGATTTGCAGAGCGTTGCCCGTGTCGTTCCTACACCACAAAGATAATATTTTGAGTCGAGAAAAAATTATTTTTACGTTATCAATAGTGATGCGTTATGATCCGGACTTGTCTGCAATGCAAACCTACGTTTCCCAAGTATAGGTCATGTGCTTGAATTCACCTTTGTGAATAAAAAGTTCAATGCAATCAGAACTCATCTGTATTGCAAAAGCGGAGCTAACCCTAAATTAGATTTCTGGAATTCCGACATTACGAAATCCAAAGTGTTTATAATGCTTGACTTATAGCAATATTTATCAAAATTTTCCGGATGATTTTTTAATAAACTCACCTTTTGACTACAGAATCCAAAACAAATAGGCAGATATTTACATTTCATACATCGGTCATTTTCAAAGGTGGCTTTTATAGTTTTTTCTGCCATAGAAGGATGCCATTCGATTCGACCATCTTCTGTTAATAATCCATCTTCCTTTTCTTTTTCAAAATCTCTTTTAGTGCATTTAAAAACCCTTCCGTCGTAATTTATCAAAGCTTGGTTATATTTATCCGCATAACAAACATATCCTTTACAATTCAAAATATTCTCATCGACTTTAAACCCTACATTTCGAAATTTTTCTTTCAAATTTTCTATGTGGGCAACATCTATTTTTTCCTTATCCCTATCTTGCCAAACTTGTTGCAGAAGAATTGTTATTCGACCTCTCAATGCCATAGGAAATGAGTCGATTATTTCAAATACACTATTTATGCTCCCCGCAGTATAGTTTATGCGTAGGGCTAAATTATAAGGGTTGAGTTCTTTTGCTAATAAAATGATGTTGTTAACAATCTGATCATATGATCCTCTTTTGTCTCGTATATTGCGAATGGAGTCATGTATCTCTTTACTTCCATCCAATGTAATTTGGAAATCATGCATATTGATTTCTTTAAAAAAGGGAATCATTTCGTCTTTTATCAAATAACCGTTCGTAGTTATACTCGATTCTAAAAGGACACCATTATTTTCGCATATCTCTTTTGTTGCATATGAAATCGGTCTCAAGACATTCTCATAGCATAATAGCGGCTCTCCTCCAAACCAACCTAATGTAAATGTTGAAAATTGTTTGCTACTCAGAATGTGATTAATATATTTTATCGTAGAATCAATTATTTGCTTGCTCATATGCTTCTTGTTGTGTGTCTCATAACAATACCAACAAGAAAAATTGCAATTCAATGTCGGGTTAATGCACAGATTATAGCGTCTCTCTCCAAAATTGAGCTGTCTATTTTTCATCAGTAAAGCATTGCATACACTATTATCCTCTTCCTCTTCCTGTATCACGCCTAATTTATACATTAGTGAAAACAAGGTGGGATCAATGTCATACAATGCTTCCAAATTGCCGACATGAGATTGGAGTAAATTATACTTCTCAATCCCGATTGCAAATAGTGTCTTATTAACAAGGTTCACGCCTATTACGGTGCTTTCAAAAAAATTGAAATAGTTATATTTACTTAAAACACATCTTTCCATACAAATAAATATATAAAATCAATACAAAATAGTTTCAGATAATTTTCAGGCATGGTTATAAATTCATATATTTGATTTTAGCACATATTGATGCATAATATCGCTGCAGAAAATCATAGATAATCAATTCATGCAGGCGATTCTTTGATTTGCATATTCGATTCATAGTCATATGAATGATACTATTTAAGAACTGGTTTAAAGAAATGTGAGACTCATTACCTTCAAGGAAAAATAAAATATCTGAAACACACCGAGATATTTTACTTTCTCGTATAGCAAGGTGGTTAATATAAGGCATTGTACATTCCGAAGCACGACTCATTATTTCGTTTATGGCGACCTTTGATTCTCGATATTTCTCATTTAATTGTCGAGTATATCGATTGGAGTTAAACCCGAATTCTGTTTTGAAATTCCCGGACAATTCTGTAAAAAAGGAGAGTTTAGAATTATTATCAAATTCGAAAGCATTCAATATATCATCAATAAGCAATAATGACAATTGCCATCTCAATATCTCACGCCTCTCCTCTTCGGTCTCATAAAGTAATCTAAGTATCTTTAAGATGCATTCGCTGTCAAAGAAGAATATATCTTCCGCCGTTTGAATGGTGTTGGCTCCATACCTCTCAATCTCACGATTGTAAGTATCTACGGTAATATTTGAAATATGCATATTCTCCACTAACGGATTAAAAATATTATAAAAGTCTGATAATATCTCACTTAAGACGAATCCATTTTTTATTTGCAAACGTAATCTGATATGAAAATCCGGATCAGCATATCGGATAAAAAAGAAAGAAAGAATAGCCTCTTTCTCAATCAATCTATTCGTGAAATAATATATTTCATCCTCCAACAACTCGTCACCACTCTTGGGCCCGATGTATAATTTGAAGTATAGCCATGGCCCCCCAACCATAAATTTTCGCTGTATTTTTTCCATTATCTATGTAAAAAGAAGATGAATTCGTTTGTGAAATTGACACCGTCAGCTTCGACAGGGCTATTGGTTTTAGTAAAAAGAAATTCTTCTATATAAAATGAAGTCTTCCCCTTAATCAAAGATAATAAAATGCGTACACACTCAATATTGTTGAGATCTAAATACATTTCATTGTCAGATTCCGGCAATACTACATGAGGTACAATATTTCTTTTCGAGACAAAGTCGTGCATAAAAAAAGACAATTCCTCATCAGACATTTTATCACATTTTTCAATTTCTTCTCTACGAATCACCCATTTCTGTCGTTTTAAAATAATATTCCGATATGTAATGCGGGGTATATATTCAAAGTTGGAAAAAATTTCTCCCAAAGGCAATGAAAACCCCGAGAACGAGGTGTTGTACTGAAATTGGCATAAAAACCTATATATGGGAATGGAGCTTAGAGCGAAATTATGAGCACACGTTAGTCTAGGTACTACCTCTTTACCGTGTTTCTTTGAGCGTAATCGTAATTTATTTCCTCGCACAGAAAGAAGTAGATCGTTTATGCAGATTCGGTTTTCTATGTTTGCGTCGGTATTCGACAAATAAGGTATGACGTAATCATGAAATAATGGTCGCGAAGCAATATTACCAATCCGAGATTCAGGAAGATGGGATATTTCTGCAAAAATCATATCTGAATCATATTGTTTTTCTTTTGATGCGATATCACTTGCCAGTCGATGTATTATTGGGTCGGTATGACAAAATCTTCCAATCAAATTTCCTCCTGATACACCTCCGGCACTTTTCCAATGTATTTGATATCCATCGGAATTATTAATTATACTGCACATAACAGAAATGGTTCCTGGGAGTGGAGTGGGCACATCTCCGGGAAAATCATCGTCATATAGTTCAATTGTTGTTTCTCCGATCTTTATGGCATTGATATATTTTTTCAACAAGATAACATCTACGGGAGAACATGAGAAAGAACTCTTTTGAACGGAAGTAGGTATAACTACGTCATCTACGAGTATATTAATATCACCCGCTCCTGCTGATGCTGGAAAACCGATACCAAGTTCGCCATCCAAGGCTATTGCCAATGGAATTTCCTCTTGGTCGTATTTTTTGTGGAACTCATTTTTAAACTCTTCCAATGTTGTAGGAATCCATGATGTATTTAATTTATTTAAAAAAATGATAGTCGCATTTATATCATTTATAACTTCTTTTGAGATTGTTGCTTCATGACATGGTTTGGTCATATCTGTTTGGAAAAGATATTTAATCTCATAGCCAACACCTAAAGAGTCGATTATGGAGATAACATCTGCATAAAGAGAAAGTGTGGTACCGATAGCTTTAGAATCTATTTCAAGCAGTAGATAACGGATCTTGGTTAGCTCATCTAAATACACCGAATGTCCTTTTAAGGATAGTTTTCCGATAAGAGTCTCAAGCACGTCTTCCCCTACAACACACGGGTTAAGTTCACTCGTTAATAATTGTTCAGAAATGAGCTCATTTACAAATTCCACCGCTTCTTCTGTGCTGATTTCTTCTTCAGTAATATAGGCCGCTAATTCAAAAATAGTCTTTCCATGGCGCGCCTCGTCGAGTATTCTTTGTAAATATTCTGATATTTCTACAGAAGAAACCTTATGTATCCTTCGGGGTCCTTTATAGCGATATTCCACATAACGAATTTTATTACCAATCTCATAAATACTGTCATTGGGATAATATAGTATTAGCGGTCTAATTTGAGGGTCATTTTCGATATGTTGTATTAATGCACAGAGGTATTGCATATCAAGGCGAGTCTTCCGCTTATACCATTCAATAGGAGCCAATTCAATAGAAGTCTGGTCGCCGATAGTTCCTGTACTGCAACCTGCAAAAAGACCAAAAGGGGTACAACGAGTACACGAACGCAGAGAATACTTCTGCAATCCTATTTCTCTTTTTCCCCGTTTGGCTTCGTCCTTTTCTGCTTTTTGGTTTTGGAACATATCCGGAGAGGCCAAATAAAGCGCCTCTTGAAATTGAGGGCTTGCAATAACATGACCTTGATCCTCGATTGCTTCAATCGGGAAAAGAGGTGTTCTTAGAACAAAATGATCAAATGGGGTATAATAAAACCGTTCCCTCATATACTACTATTTTTTCTATAAAATTATTTTTCGTTAAGGCAGACCCTTCGTAAAAATTAAACAAATTTGGTTCACCAGAGCCATTAGGTTCCTTGAGATAATTGAGATTCGATTTGTCGAAAAGGTCGCGGATCGGGGTTTTGTCGGTCAACGAGATGCCCAAAATTTGGAGCACCTCGTAGACGCTGCGTTCAAGGCGCAAGTCGTGATGCACAATCGCCACAAGACAGTAAGTTATTATAGCACAGTAGATTTACACTCGTACTGCATTCTCCGTCGTGCCCCAAAACCGCTTGATCTTGAGGTGCTGCTTGATCCACTTGAAGAACAGCTCGATGCTCCACCGATTGCGATAAAGAGCCGCGATGGTCGGGGCCGAGACTCCAAATCATTGGTCAGAAAAACGTACTCGGTCTTGGTTTCCGCGTCGATCCACACCACCCGGCGCAGCCTTTCGGGGTAATCCTTCGAGCTTTTATAAATCACAAACTCGACCACGGCATCCGATTTCACTCCCGTCGGAAGTCGCCGTTTCCACACGAGGGGTCTCACTTTCAGATTCCGTTTGGCCCTCAAAACGAAACGGGCGTCGAGCAGGTGGATCCGATACGGACTGCCGAAATCGTTCGATTACATCGCACTTTTTCTCGCAGCGGCATAGCCAAACAAGTTTGTCTATGCTCGCCCTGCTTATCGAAAAAGTTGTACCCTCGGTCGAAAATGTAGTACGCTCCCGGTTCGTAAGGTATCTCGGGCATTGCCTTGGTGTCGTGGGTCGAAGCGGTCGTAATATGCACAAATGCAGGTATTTGAGTCTATGTATCATACAGTGTGTGCATCTTAATACCGCCCTTTTTCTTGCGAAACTTCGCCCACCAGAACACCGATAAACACAGATCGATCGTTGTGGAGTCGAAAGCGTAAACTGAGCCGCCGAGTTTGAAAATGTCAGACTTTCGTCTCCTCCGGGCCTGGTCGATCATGTGGTAGGCGAACTCCTCGAAGATGCGATAGTCGCGATTTTCGTTGGCCTTCGCCAGATTGCTTCGAGTGACCGACCGACCCATTCCGAGATGGTAAAGTTTTCGGTTATGGGCTTCCATTGCAACGATCAGATCGCGCAAACTTTCGCGGTTTGAGAGTTGCCCAAACATCATCACGAGCAACTGATTCCAGCACGAAAACGACTCCACATACCTGTCTGAGGCATATTTTGCGACGATGCGCCGGAATTTAAAGTTGTCCAAAAACTCGGCTAATTGGGCGAAAACGTACTTGTCTTTATTCATAACGGCCTGATTCAGACCGCAAAAGTAATTTCAAATCGTTGCGCGCTAAAACCGACTGTAACAAATTGAATCTCAACTATTTCAAAGAACTTTTATGACTTTTTTAGTGGACACTAATGATACATTATCACTATATGTACCGCCATCTTAAAATCTATGGCAGATGGTTTTATTTTATCATTGACACTAATGTTCCGAAGAAATTAAAGAGATTGTGGGATAATATCGGCAGCAAAAGACTTCGGCTTTTGAGTGCAATCCAACCGAGGATGTATCCTACAAATCCGGAGTACAGAAAATAGAGCGGGTTCAATTTCACTGCCCAGCCATCAAGCGACAATGCGTGCCCGAATCCGAAAAGTATCGAAGTCAAAAGAATGGCCGGATTCCCCCAAAAAGAGATTTTTTCTCTCAATGAACTGACAAGAAGGCCGAGTAGAATACCTCTTATGTTTATCTCTTCGTCTATGCCGGGAAGCGATATTTGGAACGCCAGCGTTTCGTAATCGAATGTTCTCGTCCATCCTCCGACAACGAAGTGGAGGATGGACGAAAAAACGACCATTACACCTGCCCACCACAGAGCGCTTTTTAATCCATGCCTGTTTTGCCTGAATGTGAAAAAATCATTCTCTTTGAACAGCCCTCTGAAAAGGAAATATGCTGCAATTCCCCCCAAGGTGCCATAAATTTTCCCATCCCAATTCCACCCTCCCTTTATGATGTCGAAAAACGGGTAGAACTTGGGTAGAGCAAGGAAAACAGAGTTGACGAAATAGCATATCAAAAATACAAAAAAACGTTGAATATTGACCTTAGACCTGTCTTTCAGACACAGAAATATGAACGGAGCCAGTATGAGTAGATGCAACCCCAGTTCGAGAAAATATTTTTGCATACCTGCCATATAATCATTGTTTACTAATCCCCCTTGAAAATAATTTTCAAGGGGGATTCGCAAATTAATTAATAGATTCAGGGTGACTAACAATTATAATTTATACCACCACCAGTGCCACCACCAGTGCCACCACCAGTGCCACCACCAGTGCCACCACAGCCGTCGCAATTTGATTCATTGCAAGATTTCGGGATCGACCATCCATCGTCGCAACACATACCGCCGGTACAACCGCCATTGTCATAGCCGAAAGAGGTGGTAATTCTTCCTCCCAACAAATGAGATTTCTCTTGAGGCGTGAGTAAACTCACGGTTTCTTTCCTCAAAACGAGCTTTTTTAACTTCTTTTTTCCATAGTTTAAAAATTTAAAGGGTTAATATAAAACAACTGCCAATTAGGGCCGTGGTGTCTCTATCGTTTTACTTATAGCAAATATCCATTCAAGGTACATTAAACGATAAGCATATTAAGATAGCATCATCGCTTCGTCCCAATCCATATGTTTATATGATGACGCCGAAATAAGGCTGGCGGCAACTCCCGAAATTCCTTCAAGCAAACTGTCATCATGCCCCCATTCATTGGTTTTTGAGTCGATTAAGAATATGTACCCTGTCGGAGACATACTGATATTTCGACCCATAATCAATGTTACTTTAAGCCAATACAATGCCGTTTCTTGGAAAATGGGCTTCCCCGTATGTAAATACATCCTGCTAAACATATGTGCCAATGAACTGGATCCATGACAAAAACATGCATCTTTGACTAATAACCTCTCCATATCTCTGTTGGATACTATAGTTTCCATCTGTTTTACTATTTCTGCCATCCATTTCTCATCATTCAAAGTTCGAGCAGCAAAATAATGTGCCGATAATACCCCTGGATCTCCATAACACCAACCGAATCGAGTTTTGCCTCTACGTTCAAGAGACGGCTCGTATTTTTCAACTAATACTCCTGCCGTGTAAAATACGTTAGAAAAAGAATACTCCTGTATATTATGCTGATAAAAACTTCGGATACCATATAACAATTCTGAGCACAACGTCTGTCTTATACCTGCCTCATAACATTTTGTCAAGAAGTGCATAATACCGGCCATGCCATGAGCCAACCCGAAATCGTACTGCATTGCAGATGCCGCATATTGCCATCTTTGCCACTTAATTTCATCATGCAATGTTTCCTTATGCATGTTCAAAGCATCCAAAACCAATTCCACTTCAACGGTTGCACCCCTTTTCAAAAAATAACGGGCGATACTTATTCCTTCGTGCATCTGATCAAATTGCGCCTTATTACAGTATCCGATGAGCCGTTCTTTTAATATTTCATCAAGCGGTTCGAAATAAGAGTCATCCACATCAATAATCTCTTTGTCTCGTAAAAAACAAATCAACCAACCATATCCTGCCAGACCGCTACAAAAAGAGTCGGCCGATGTGTCGGATAAAATTGTCTGTAAAAAATCTATTTCTTCATTAATCTTTTTTAAAACGGTTGAATCTTTTGTCTGTAAATAGTATAGAGCAAAGACCAAAATAGGCCCGGCATCACCCGTATATAGCCCGGGCGAATATCTTTTTTGCCTGTTGGAAAGGTGCTCAATAATAATGTCAACCTTATTACGTATTAATGACGGCACCTTCTCATCATGAATAAAACCAACATTTTCAAATCTGCCGGCAACAGGATAAATCTCTTCAAGGCTAATCGGAATAGAAAACAGATTAATGTCGATATTTTTCAATTCTATTGTGCGCAACAGTAGAATGTGAATAGTCCCTCCATTCGTCCAAACATCACTGTGTCTGCTTTCAATATCAGTTTTATTAACACGGTTATGGTTAATCATGCGGATTTCCTTGCGAGCAGTATCGGCATCGTCGTTATCTCCCAATTTATAATATAATGATGCCTCGGACCTATCAATAATATGAAAAAATACCGACTTGTCTACATCTGCGAGTTTTTTAAAATCCCGATATCTACAATCAAAATATTCGTTTGTGTTTAGAAACATGCACCAATCGACCGTGATATTGTCAAATATACAAACAAAAAAATCAAAAGGATCTATTATCTTCGAATTATTAAGCGAGAGAATTATTCTGTCGTCTGTCGGCACGAGAAGGCCTTCCGGGCAATTAAGTAATATGATCTTCTCTACAATCGTTGGCAATTGGTCAAAAAATGAATCCAGATCGCTATCCGATTTGTAATCTGCAATCAAAAGTGTTCCCCGCATTGGCTGCAAAAGAGGAGTTGTCACATCTTGATTATTTAGTATGATTTTTGGGGCCGCCATTTATCGTAGGTTTATGGTCTGTGCTCGCAAGATAAGTAATTATATTCACATATCCTACAATTTTTGCAAGAAAGTTTATATTCTGTGAAAATCGCGTGAAATTGCCACCATTGAGCGCAGCAATTGCTCCCTCCAGTTTATTTTAACGGGTTGCGCCATATATGCCATCCGAATCAGTTGGATTTTAGGAATTTAATCATCAACTCATTAAGAATGGCTATAGGGATAATTTTTATTGTAACAATCATCATTGATTTTCACGCTTGATAACTTAAATAGAACGGCCATGTTTCTTTTTCTTGGATATTAGGCATTTGAGAGTAGGATGGTGATTGCTGGATTCGGCCTGTCCCATAGGTTGTAAAATCTCTCTCATGGGGGCACCCTGTGTGTCTATGACGGATGTCTGAACGGGTCGCCGATTCTCATGGCTTGCAGTCGCGAGGTCGGGTAACCGTTCGGCGAGTGCGTTGGCGGCAAAGTCTTTTCCAAGGGCGGAGCCGTTGAGGACGGTGCGGGTGTTGTGGTCGATGAAAGTAGCACCGAACAGGCGGTCGCCGTTGCCGTAACGGAGAATGAGGTCGATGCCTCGTTCCCGCATATTCGTCCGGAACTCGTCGCCCGTTTGGGAGTCGGCAAGCGATGCGGCGACGGTGGCGCGGATGCTTGTAGGGAATCCTTTTGCCTTCACCTCCTGCATCCGCCCCTCCAGATGTGCGATGCCATACTTTTTGCCAAACAGCGATGATTTGAGAGGTTGGCCGACACGATT